>Ga0209086_10000376_pt1 | contig 38694 bp, 55 predicted proteins | sample M_130207_XF_Meta_FD_187312 | JGI IMG/M metagenome (GOLD analysis project Ga0209086, IMG submission 187312) | Freshwater microbial communities from Lake Montjoie, Canada to study carbon cycling - M_130207_XF_MetaG (SPAdes) (version 2) | ecosystem: Environmental > Aquatic > Freshwater > Lake... | reverse complement strand
TATTTCCAGCAATGTTAGATTCTGAAACACAAACGCTTAAAGAGTCACGGGGCTACAAGCAGGTTCTGCAACTGTTTGATGGTGCTGGCCTTGGCGCATCAGAGCAGGGCGTCTACGGCACTCGCTGGGGCTTGCTCAATGCTGTTACACAGTACATTGATCATGAGCGTGGACACAATGTTGATACCCGCATGAACAATGCGTGGTTTGGCAATGGCAACCGCATGAAGTCTGAAGCTGAAACCCTTTTACTTGCTTAAACCAAACGGGGCTACGGCCCCTGAAAGGACACCATGATTGACTATGACGAAGACGTAGCGGCTTACATGGCTGACGACAGCGAGCCTTGCGACACTGACATTTGCCCAGCTTGTGAAGGCAGCGGCGAAGGCGAGTTTGACGGTGCCGTTTGTTATACCTGCCGTGGCAGAGGTGAAGCATGAACTGGCTGGCGGCTGGGTTAGTGGCTCTGGTAATGTCAGCGGCTTATTTGCTAGATGGCCCATCTGAGCATGAGGCACGGGTAGATACGATAGAGGAAAAAATCCAGCGGATGTGTGGAGAAAACGCAGCCTGGAAATTGCTGGACGATGGCAGCATCCAGTGCTTTACTCATCGTGGACTCAAGACAAGAAAGGTGCAATTATGAAAATTGACGCAACCATTGAAGAAATTAACAAGATTGCCAATCGTGCCTATGCCGGGGCTAATCCTGCTGACAGGCTGGCATTTGAGAATGGAATGTTGATAAGTGCGCTGCGGGAAATGTCCTGCTTGCTGGATAACGCTAAAGATCATTGCAAGCAGTTGGAAATTGAATTAATGCATAAGGACAACACATGACAAGCATATTGATTCACAGGGTTAAAACTTTGATAATAAAAGAGCCATCTAGTTTAGACGGCGCTGTTGCAGTGTTTTGGACACGCAAAATATATGTTACTGACATAGACGGTCATAGGACAGAGATTACTTTGTTTGCTGAAAACGAAGAATTGTTGGAAATAAAGGAATTGACATGAACAATTTACAAGATTTAAGAAAACCGTTTCCTGATCATCAAATTAGCTATTTGCCAAAAGGCGGTACAAAATTAGCATATGTGGGCCACGCTGCGCTTACTGACAGACTGCTGGACGTTGACCCTGGCTGGACATGGGAGCCGCTGGCAATGAGTCCGCACGGCTTGCCTGTGATGGACGATCTTGGCGGTATGTGGATACGGCTTACAGTGTGCGGTGTAACCAGGCTGGGATACGGGCACGCTGGCAACAAGCAAGGCGGTGACGCTATTAAAGAAATCATTGGTGATGCCCTGCGAAATGCAGCAATGCGATTTGGCGCTGCATTAGAGTTGTGGCACAAGGGCGATTTGCATCTGGATGCGGTAGAAAATGACAATCCACCAGACATTACTAACCATTTGTTGGCAATTGAAGGTAGCGGCAGCAGCGAACAATTAGCAATTTTGTACAAAGATGCGCTGGCGGCTTGTGAGGGAAACCAGATGCTCCAAGCCAAAGTTATTGCGGCTAAAAAAGCCAGAATCGACAAAGCTAAACAGGAACAAAAAAATGCATGAACAAGGCACAGAAGAATGGTTTGCTGCTAGGCTGGGTAAAGTGACAGCAAGCAGGGCGGCAGATGTGATGACGAAAAAAGGCAGCGCAGCCAGGGCTAATCTGTCTGCTCAGTTAGTGCTGGAGCGCCTGACAAACACGAAGGGCGAGTCGTTTAGCAGCGCAGCAATGCAATGGGGCGTAGATCAAGAGCCGTTCGCCAGGGCAGCGTATGAGGCTCGCAGTGGCGTTTGGGTGGACACTGTAGGCTTTGTACAGCATCCCACGATTGAACGTGCTGGGGCTAGTCCTGATGGCTTGGTGGGGCATGATGGGCTGGTTGAGATTAAGTGTCCCAACACTTCCACCATGATTGACACGCTGTTGACAGGCAAGGTGCCTAGCAATTACGTTACTCAAATGCAGATGCAGATGGCCTGTACAGGACGGGCCTGGTGCGACTATGCCGTGTTTGATTCTCGGATGCCTGTTAAAGCGCAGTTGTTTGTTAAGCGAGTGCAGCGTGATCAAAAATACATTGATGATTTGAACAAAGAAATCATTGCGTTTTTGGCAGAGGTAGAAATCAGTTATCAATTTTTAATTAACTATATTGAAAGCAAATAATGTCAATCGTAAAAGAACTCAGCACAATCGTTGGCACATATACAAATGCCAAAGGCGAGAAAAAAAATCGTTATCAAAGGGTTGGCAGCATCATTCAAACCCAGCGGGGCGATATGGTAAAAATTGACGTTATTCCATTAAAAGAAGGCGGCTGGGATGGCTGGGCATTTATCAATGATCCCAAGCCAAAAGAATATCAGGGTTTGCCCAAAGACGAAGACGATTTATCATTTTGAGGTGCAACATGGATGATGGTGACGATTATGAACTTATGATGTGGGCGTACTTGATTGCTCACATAATTGTGATACTGCTGGCGCTGGTTGGCATTGCAGGGCTGGCAGGATTCTTGTGGGAGATGCTATGACTAACTGGCCTTTTCCTACTCAATTGCCGCCAGCAAAGCCTAGCAAACCAATTCCAATAAACCCAGAAAATTATGAGGATGCACCGTGGTAATTTCAGAAAAGATTAGGGACGCTTTGGCCCAGGCGCCAGACGGCATGACTGCTCTTGAACTTGCACTTGCACTAAAGTTAACGCCAACAGGAGTAAGTCGCAGCCTTGCGCTGATGCCTGACGTGTATATTGATCGCTGGGTTAGTGGCGCTACTAAGTATGCTGCCGTGCATTGCTTGGCATATGTGCCTGACGATTGCCCTTATCCGACTAAACAAAAAGCCGAGTTCCAGCCTTGTCGATGATGAGCGCCTGACGCCGGGGCTTGTCAGCAATGCTGATGTGCGTCCAGCCACCACCAGCCACCGGGTCTGAGAATTCTCTGATGATTTGATCAAACGGCAGTTTGAGCAACGCCCTCACCACGGCATCAGGAATCATCCCAGGCACCTTGAAATCAGCAGCTAACCCTAGCCTATGGCTTGAGGTATCTTTGCTGCCCACTGCGTCATTTACGGCCTTGGAACGGTAGGCACTGGAGATCATTACAGGCTTGCCGCCTAACGTGGTTTTTACCACTTCAAGAAACTCAGCCAAGCGTTTGAGGTTTGCCAGTTCGCCAGCGTTTGGCGTGTTGTCTAAGCTGCGGTGATCGGTGTGCGTAAGCTCAGCAAGCGTGAAATGCGGTGTCACTTTGCAGCTACGCCTTGGGTTTTCTCAAACGTCCGCAAACCGCCTAGGCCCAACATACCCATCATTAACTGCCAAAGGTTATCGTCAAGGCCAGGGAATGACAAAGCAGGCATAAAGGCAACCATCATGGGACGCGCCAAGTACTGATACCCCATCGCCAGAGCGCAAACCCAGCCAATTGCTGGACGCCAGCCCGATACAAACACGCTGGGGTTGCTGGCCTCGGCCTTGTTAATTTCCGTCTGGGCAGTCATTGCCGCCAGTTCACCACTCTGTTGTAGCTTGAGCAACTCCAGCCGTGCTGCATCTTGGGCAGCAGGATCAGGAATAAGTTTATCAATCAGCTTGCCGCCAATGCCAAGGATTGCGTCTAGTCCAATCATTTTGATTCCTCATCATCATGTGATAGTTTTACGCCAGCCAACAGCCCAATAAAGCCGCCAACAATTGTCTGGAAAGCTGGGCTAATTAACTTAAAAATTTCCGAGTTGTCCACTTTTTCATCAAACAGGCCAATCATTAACACCGCAACCATGCCAACAACAACAACGCATAGCGTTAGGCTTACCATTAACGTCACAGCAAAAGTGAGTTTGGCTTTCATTTGTCTTTCCTGTTAAAAATCTCAAACAAACTTTTTACTTTTTCCTCAAGCACAGCAATCTTTATGTCCATCTTAGCCAGCACAATAATTAGCGTAATCAGCGCCAACAGCATGGGCCAACCCTTTGCCAGCGCATCAAAGAATTCCATTACCGCAACGTCATTGACGCCCACACCACGCCGCCCATAGAAATTATTATCACGCCTGCAACTCGCATCAATACGCTTTCAATGCGTTTTAACCGGGCATTAATTTGTGCGTAACGCTCTGCACAAACTGCTTCGTGGCTGTTAAGCCTGGCTTCGGTTTCTGTCATGATTCAATCCATGCAATTGTTGATTCATCCCATTTATACATTTTGCCGTCAGTGGGGTATGCAACGGGTGATATCCATTGGCAAGATTGCCCATCTAAAAGCCAACTTGCGTAATATTTTGGCGGCACAAAAGCATCTAAATGTTTGTAGTAGGTATACCCTACACCAGCATAATTTTTACGGAATGTGGCGTTATAGCTGGTTTGTTTCCAGTTGGTGTAGCCACCACTCCAATCAGTTAAAAACGCAATGCCTTTCGCTTCGCTTTCAATGCCGTTGTCTAGCAATTCGTTGTTATGTATCACATTAACTTCAATAACAACATTATTTTGATCTAATTTTGCAAAATGTGCCATATTATTCTCAAAAAGTAATTGTGCCAGAGCCTGTCCAACTATAAACCCTGTAACCACCGGCTACTGTGATGGTTGGCGATCCAGTGGTTGCGCTGGCTGCTGAGTAGGAATCTGCATATCGAATAATTACTATGCCAGAACCACCAACACCCCCATAAGCTGTGACTCCACTTGCACCACCACCGCCGCCGCCACCAGTATTTGCGGTACCATTTACTCCTACACTAACTCCTAATCCACCAGCACCGCCGCCGCCTAAACCTCCAGCGCCGTTAGTACCAACTTGACTTGAGCCACCGCCGCCTCCTGCATAATATGTTGCAATGCCAGAAATAGAGGAACTTAGCCCAATACCACCAATACCTGCATTTGCACCAGAAGCATTTGCTCCAGCAGCGCCTGCACCGCCACCTGCACCGCCAGAAGTTGAGCCACCACCACCACCATTACCGCCAGCATTACCTTGATTAGATGTTCCGGCAGCACCTGAACTAGAACTTAAACCCCATCCACCGCCACCGCCAGAACCGCCAGTATTTCCGCTACCATTGCCGTTTGTGCCATCTGCACCACCACCTGCACCGCCTCCTACAGAGGTAATAATCCCGAAAACTGAATCCGCACCATTGTTGCCAGATTTATACGTTCCTCCTCCTGATCCCGGTGCTGCACCGCCGCCGCCAACAGTAACAGTAATTGCGGATCCAGATGCAACAGTCAATCCAGTGGCTGTTCTATATCCACCAGCACCCCCTCCTCCGCCATTAGCACCGCCACCACCACCCCCCGCAACTACTAGGTATTCAACTGTGGGCGTTATTCCTCCTCCAAATGATCTTTGGTTTTGAAAAACAGCTTGAAGTGCGCCACTCATAGTTTTTTATTATTTAAAAAGTAATTGTGCCAGAGCCTGTCCAAGTGTAGATTCTGTAGCCCCCTGCAACGGTAACGGTTGGTGATCCAGTAGTTGCACTTGCTGCTGAATAGGTGTCTGCGTATCTAATAATTACGATACCAGAACCTCCAGCCCCTCCCACGCCTCCTGCGTTGCCGGCACCACCACCACCGCCACCAGTGTTTGCGCTGCCATTTGTGCCGCTAACACCTTGCAGACCGCCGTTACCACCACCACCAGCACCACCTACACCAGCAGGCCCAGCACCTGTCCATATTCCACCACCACCACCACCAGCGTAATAAGTAGACGTGCCTGTAATAGATGACAAACCGCCAATGCCTCCACCTGCGTTTCCTGTACCAACTCCATCACTACCAACAGCACCACCACCGCCGCCACCACCGCCAGAATTATTTGTTCCAACTCCACCAGCATAACCTTCTACTGGCGTATATCCACCTTGATTGCCAGCGCCTGCATTTCTCCCTAAATAAGACGAACCGCCCCCAGAACCCCCCGCCCCAGCATTGTCCCCATCGTTTGAACCTCGGCCACCGCCAGTAGTATTAATAGTAGAAAAAACAGAATTATTACCTTTGCCTGGCAAGTCATAATAATGAACACCGCCAACGCCTCCAGTTCCAACTGTTACTGTAATTGGTGTACCAGATGCAACTGCAAATCCTGATGCAGTTCTATATCCACCTGCACCGCCACCTCCTGTTCTTGCACCAGCATCAGCACCAGCACCACCACCTCCACCAGCCACTACTAGGTATTCAACTGTGGGCGTTATTGCGCCACCAAATGATCTTTGGTTTTGGAAAACAACTTGAAGTGAACCGCTCATATAAAACTTTTAAGTAAGGCCAGAACCAGAAATTAACCAAGTTGTACTAGTCATTTTAATTGCAGTTGCTGACCCGTACTGAGCCAAACTGCGTGATCCTGTAGTACCGGCACTGCTGAGATACATGGTGTCTGTGGTTATTGCAATGGTTACTACTGCGGCAGTCATATTAATAAATGTGATTGCTGTGCCAAGTGCGTAGGCCACAGATGAGTTTGCTGGAATAGTAAATGTCCGAGCATTTGCGTCTGTTGACGGGTGAAAGATTACTTTGCCTGAGTCTGCTAAAACTGCTGTGTAAGCTGCGCTGTTGCTGTTAATTGGTATGTTTCTAAAACCTACCGCATCCGTTCCGTCTACAGTGCAAGATGATAATGTGCCGCTTGCTGGTGTGCCAAGTGCAGGTGTTGTCAATGTTGGGCTTGTTAACGTCTTGTTAGTAAGCGTTTCTGTGCCTGTTGGAGTAACATAATCTGTCCCCGCTACTGCCGCCGATATTGCCGTTGCGTTGCCTTTTAAAACACCTGTGATGGATGTAGTAAGCGTGATCGCTGGTGTGGTTGTGGCGGTTGCTACCGTTCCTGCAAATCCATTTGCTGAGACAACACTTGCGCTAGTAACAGTGCCGCCAGATGTTGGTGTTGCCCACGTTGGTGCTGATGCGCCTGCCGAGGTTAATACCTGGCCTGCTGTTCCCGCTGCCGTAAAAGCTAATTCAGTCGCATTGCCATACCCTACACCGCCAGCCGTTGGCGTATTGTTGCCGTTGATAATCACTGCCATTTTATTGCTCCAAAAATTAAAGTACTACCCAGCGCTGATTTGGCTGCACTGTTACCGATACGCCAGTGTTTACAGTCATATAGCCCACGCTCATGCCGTTGCTGCCAACCGTTATTGTTCTATTTGCTGAGATTGTGTTTTCATTTTCCACAATTGGCGTTGCGCCGCCTCCAGACACAGTTGCCCAAACACCATCCCCACGCCAAAATGTGCTTGAACTTGCAGATGTTCCAGAGTTTAAATTTGTAACGGGGAGATTGCCTGTCACGCCCGTAGATAATGGCAAACCCGTAGCATTGGTAAGCGTGCCAGAGGTTGGCGTGCCAAGAATAGGCGTAACTAAAGTCGGTGACGTTGATAAAACATTATCACCAGTTCCCGTGCTTGTTGTGACTCCAGTGCCACCGTTTACTACAGGCAAAGCCGTACCGGAATAAGTTATTGCCAACGTGCCAGAGGTTGTAATTGGCGATCCAGAAATGCTAAATACACTTGGCACTGTAGCGGCAACGCTTGTGACTGTTCCTGATCCACTTGCAGTTGAATTTACTGTTTGGTTAGGCCAGGTGCCAGATACCGTCACATTAGTGCCAGCAACAATGCTAGGTGTTGTTGTGCCTGTTCCGCCATTTGCTACCGGCAGCGTACCTGTCACGCCGGTTGTTAACGGCAACCCGGTTGCGCTAGTAAGTATCGCCGCTGAAGGAGTACCAAGGTTAGGAGTTGTCAATGTTGGGCTGGCCTGCATGACAAATGTAGAACCTGTTCCAGTTTGCGCGGCTACTGCTGTTGCATTTCCAGTTGATGTTATTGGGCCTGTCAAATTGGCATTGGTAGCATCATTCCCATTTAATTTTTGAATTGCTTGCAAAATTGAATCTGTTGCTGCAACTGTACCAGCACCAGAAACATAACCAGTTAATACTTTAGCAATTACTGGTGCATTTGTTAACGTAGTAGCATTGCCAACGCTAGTTACATCACCAGTAAGATTTGCATTAATAGTTACTGTTCCAGCCGTTAACCCTGCTGCCGTGCCAGTAATATTTGTTCCAACTAATGCACTTGGCACACCAAGCGCAGGGGTAATTAGCGTTGGTGATGTTGATAACACAACGCTGCCAGTTCCTGTGCTTGTAATAACGCCCGTTCCACCGTTGGCAACTGCTAATGTGCCTGATAAAGTGACTGTTCCAGACGTAGTAATTGGCCCACCCGATGTAGTCAAGCCTGTTGTACCGCCAGAAACATTTACGCTGGTAACTGTGCCAGAACTACTAGCAGTGGAATTAATTGTTTGATTGGGCCATGTCCCGCTAACGGTTACATTTGTTCCTGCAACGATGCTTGGCGTAGTTGTCCCGGTGCCGCCGTTAGCAACTGGTAGCGTGCCGGTAACACCCGTAGTTAAAGGCAGTCCCGTGGTGTTAGTCAGCGTTCCGCTTGCCGGTGTGCCTAATGCGCCGCCAGGTGCTAGATAGTCTGTCCCTGCGGTTGCTGCGCTGATTGCCGTGCCGTTGCCTTTTAGCACGCCAGTGATGCTGGTTGACAAAGTAATTGCAGGCGTTGATGTAGCCGTAGCAACAGTACCAGCCAAGCCATTGGCAGATACTACCGAAACGCTGGTAACGGTGCCAGCAGAGCCACTTGCAGCCGCTGTAAGCCGCCCCTGGGCATCAACAGTTATGTTAGCTGCGGTGTAGTTTCCTGCAATAACAGCGGTGTTTGCAAGGGCTACAGTGCCGCTTGTTGTGATTGGCCCACCTGTTAAACCTGTGCCGGTTGCCACGCTAGTGACTGTCCCGCTGCCGCTGGCTGTTGCATTTACAGTCTGGTTAGGCCAACTGCCTGACACCGTGACATTTGTACCTGCGACGATTGCAGGCGTTGCGGTGCCAGAGCCGCCGTTTGCTACCGGCAATATGCCAGTGACTGCTGTGGTTAATGGCAGGCCGGTTGCGTTTGTTAATACCCCAGATGCCGGTGTACCAAGAGCCGGGGTTATCAAAGTCGGTGATGTATTAAGGACAACTGAGCCTGTGCCGGTACTGGTAGCCACGCCTGTGCCGCCTTGCGCTACCGCAATTTGGCCCGAGATCATTGCTGTTGTGACAACGCCAGTAGAGCCTGTGCCGACAATATTTCCAGAAGTAGCTGGTAAATTAAGCGTTACCGTTGTCGCAGTAGCTGGGCCAACTAAATCGGCAACGCCCCCGAGCGCAGATTCAAATGTAATTTTTCCCATGATTTTTTACGGGCCAATAATTAGTTGAGAAACCGTTAACGCACCTGTGGATGGGTTATATTTTAATTTTGTAGACGATGCGTAGCCGGTTGTCAGATTGCCACTTGTTGCATCAGCAAATAACGGATATCGCACTGCATTTGTTGTGGTGTCGTTTGAGATTGTGGCGTATTGCGTTGACGTGAATCCTGACGGGTTAGTTGCTGCGTAAGCGCCAAGCGCAGTAAGAGCCGTTGCCGCTGATGTTGCTCCTGTACCACCGTTTGCGATTGGCAAAGCCGTGCCCGAATAGCTGATTGCAATGGTGCCTGACGTAGTGATTGGCGAGCCAGCAACCGATAAAAAAGATGGTACTGTAGCGGCAACACTTGTAACCGTCCCGCTGCCGCCACCGCTTGATGCTGCTGTGATTCGGCCCTGGGCATCTACAGTCAGATTTGTTGAGGTGTAGGTGCCAGCAGTTACTGCCGTATTTGCAAGGGCAACCGTGCCCGATGTGGTTATCGGCCCACCTGATAAACCGGTGCCCGTAGCAACAGATGTGACGGTGCCCAAGCCTCCCGCCGTAACCCAATTTGTGTCGTAGTTTGTTGAACTCAATTTAGCAAGCACCTGGCCTACTGTGCCACCAACAACAACGCCTGCGCCTGTGGCACCCGTGGCACCCGTGGCTCCAGTGGCTCCTGTTGCGCCAGTGGCGCCAGTAGCGCCTGCTGCACCCGTTGGGCCAGCCACGCCTCTATCTACCGTGACAATTTGGGTTGTTGGCGGTGTGACAACTACATTGATATTGTTGCCATCGGCAACGCTGACTACTAAGTTTGCCATTAGTTTGTGACTCCATCAGAGCGCACGAGAAACAGCAAGAAAATTATGCTGTCATCAGCAGGCGTGGTGCCAGATGCTGGAAAAGCTATTTTTAGTCTGCCACTGAATCCTACGCAGTTTGTTGCATTGATGTCTAGCTGCGTATCGTTGGATGCCACGCTCCAGGTTGACTCGTCAATCAGCAGGGTAAACGTGCCAGAGGCATTGACACGGTTAGATATCGTTAAAGCAATTGGGCTAGGAGTTGTAACCGTGTAATCGGCAATGTCAAATGTCAACCCGTTGCGGGTGTCAATGATGTTTGTGACTGCTCGGCGCAAAATTGACGCATCAATTGTGGCCCCGGTTAAATCAACTGCAGTGCCAGCCGTGTTGGTGAGCGCAAGATTCCAGTAAGTTTTTTGGTTGTAAACCAACTCGCCAGCAATGATGCTGTTGCTAAAGCCGCTGACTTGCGCCAGGGTATTCTTGTTAAAGATTGCCAAGACTGATTCCCCTTCCTCGGGTAGTGACGCTCCCTACTAACTCGCAGGGCTACGATTCTTGTACTGTAATTCTACCCGCAAAGATAAATGCAAGCAACTTGTTTAACCTCAGTTGACGAAATAAAAGTCACATTTTCTCGTGATTTTGCCACTGTTATGCTTCTAACAATGTCGTCTGGTTGCTTCATACCTTTGCCAGGCATTGAACTTGTTACGATCATATCGCCAATTTGCAGATTGCCACCTTCTCCGCATACGTTAATTTGTCCTTCTCCCAAGGCATTCATCGTAATAACTTTGTGCGTAAGTGCAAGGGATGCTACTTCCGGTTTTGGATTAACGGTTACTATTTCACGTTCGGTTTCTATGCCCATCTCCATGACTGTCTCAATAGTAATTGTTGGATCATCTTTTAAAGCAGCAGGTAAAAATTCAACATCAAGCAGCCGTGAACTTCCTACCAACATTCCTACAACGCCCTTTTGATTTGGGCTGCTGCTAGTTTCCACAAAACATATTGTGTTGCTAAAATTTTTGCGTGCTGCAACTCCGCAATCTATAACAATGTCGCCTTCAGTTATTGTTGCATCTATAGGTATAAGCGCATCGTGCGCCCCAGTAAATGGCCCATAGTTAACGCCTGCCCCGTCTGCATAAAAATCGTAATTTATTGTGGTACCTACAATGCCGCTTGTATTTAAATTTCCTGTAGCGCCACCAAAGCATTGCCCCAAGATTGCGTGACTAGCGCCACCATATGATGCATTACCTCGTCCATAAATGCCGACATTATTGCAAAGGGCATTCATGAATATGCCAGTATAAGCCGCATCGGAATTTGAACTATACATATATCCCGAGCGAATATTTCCACTAAATATATCTCCTATCAACATACTCCCGTAAGTGTGGATAGCCCAATCATTAACAGTAATTCCAGTAATTTGTAATGCAATTGGAACAGCACCCGAACTTTGTCCTAGTCTCATCACAAAACCATTTGTTGATGTCATTGTGTAAGTGTTGGAACTTATTGAACCCGCTGTAATTGTCCCGAGATCGGCGCTAATTGCTGATAGATTGCCAACTTTCAGATTTGACAAATATGGCGTGTTCCAAATTGTTTGATTAGCAACTGGATAGTAAATGCCATCGCTTTGAAACATTGCCTGCGCTGCTCCAGGGGTTTGCACGGCATAAGAAAATGCGGTTGCAGACGTAGGCGAGAAACTGGTTGTGTTTGGCAAACCTGTCCCAGCAATAGTGACTGCCGAGCCGGTGACTGTTGGATTGCCAGCGTATATGGCGTAGCAGATCACTGCGCTGTTGCCTGTGGCACCAGTAGCGCCTGTGCTTCCTGTAGCGCCGTTCTGAGCGATTGCCTGCAGGCTAAAGCCGCTGGCCCATGACACAGTTGTCGTTGTCGTCCCGGCAGATGCTGAGATACTGGTGCTGGCTTGCCAAAGGTAAGTGCTTGCCGTGCCTGGGTTAGCAGGTATTGCCACCGTCCAGCCGTTGCCGCCTGTGTACGATGCGTTAGATGCGGTTGCCCATGTCCAAGTTGAGTTACCGCTTGGGTTGCCTGGCGTGCTGTTTGCCCACTGGTATAGATACACGATTGCGGTTTGCGTGCCGACTGTGCCTGTTGGTGCCCAGACTAGCCCAGAACTTGTGCCGCTAATTTGCGATTGCGAAATATCGTTCGCAGCAATGAAGCCAAAATAATATGTTCCTGCTGGCAATATTAAATTTAAAAATGTAAATGTTGTGCTTGGCGTTAAAGGTGTCGAGGCTGACGAAACAAAAGTATCTAGCAGAGTCCATTGGCTTGCTGTAGGCGAGGAATACGTAGAATAAAACAATGTCAGTCTTGTTGTCCGTCCTATGCTTGGCGTTGTAATTTGGATATCAAATGAGGGTACATTGTTAGTCGGGCGTGATGCGCTAACCACAGGTGCGCTAAGTGCCGAAAAGAAACTTGCAGACGACAGATTGCTGTTTGGTGCTGGGCTGTATTGAGTAATTGCAACATCGTCATAAACGGCAGCGTTGTATTCTGACAATTCTAGACTTGCGCCAAGATTTCCGTCTGGCAACGATATCTCGCTAACTTTCATTGCCCGAAATAACTTAGCACTCCAGCCGTAGCTAGTGTTTGTAATTGACACTACATCGCCAGCATCTAGTTGTATCGCGGGATATGCTGCATTGATGGTGACAATTAAATCTTCTCTGGCCTGCTCAAGCACTCGGTTTGCCAGATAACTAACTTGCACAGACTCGTTTATCAAATCAAAATTGCAAGAAAATTTATTGATCGGCTCGTTGGCATATAGCAAATTAGCAGGGGTTTCTAAATAAACCAAATCCCGCTGATCTCGGTTTACTTTGTTAGGGAATTGCGCTTCAATTTGATTGATTGAATTTGTAATGTCTGTCAGACTGACTTTAATTTCGCCAATGATGTTAGTGTCGTCAAAAGCGTAGGATGTGCTTTCTGCTTTATTGATGACAATTGACCATTTACCAAAAGTTGCGTTATAAGCATTCCAAGAATCGCAGGCCAGCATAATGCGATCAATGTTAGCTAAGACATTTTGCCCCGTGTCTAGGACGCCGTTGATGCGATACCTAGCCTGGGTTGCTGGGTTGCCGCTGCTATTAGTAAAAGTAATCGTCTGATCGGCGTAGGTGTTGAGTGCCGTGGCTGATGCGCTGTCAATCAAACCTGCCACCATGCCGCCGCCGTAAACATCATTGCCCAAATAATCTGCCCAAACATCGCCAGGTTTTGCAACGCCAGTGCCATTTAGATTTTGCGTGACGTTAAAGGTAATTGGCTGTAGATTTGTTGTGCCAGCATCTTGGCTGTAAATAAGTTTAACAATTGCAAAGGCCAGCCCGTTCATTTGCCGGGTTCCTGTCCAGCGTTCAGCAGATGCAATGTCAGAGCCGCCCATGTAAGTGCTTGGCGCTGTGCCTGTAACGTTTGTGATTACCCCAGCATTGGTGGATGTGTACAAATTGATAAAAAGAAAACCATTGATTTTTGTATCAACATTGCCAGCACCGTCTGTTAAGCTGACAACTTTGGTTAAATCGCTGCCATCAAAAGCAACCAAACGGTCGCCGTAATAAAACTGTGTGCGATCAAAACTAAATTGCCCATTAGGGCTAATGCTGCTAATTGCCAGCACGTAGTACATTGTTTTTTGATCTGTGGTTAAAACAGCATCAACAAATGTGCCGCCCATAAAAGCACTGCCATATACAATTGGAATTGAGTTGGTGGTATTGGGTGCTACCTGCTGTCTAACGCCCTGATCTACGGGTTGGTTTGCTGATGGATCATTTGGCGCAAACACCCGACTGACAACATAGCTGACGGCAAAATTAACAGCAAAAGTAGCGGCTGCTGTTGCAAATGCTGCGCTTGCCTCGGCTGCTGTTAATAAACTTGCTGCATACGCAATAAGTGTTGCAACCATTTAATGCACCCTAAAGAATGTTGCTTGCATTGGCGCATAACCTCGCTTGGTGTAATCAATCCAAGTATTTTTAGCCATTACAGCGGTTACGGCTACATCAATGCGCCCATCGTCAATTAAGTCTGTTGCCAGCCGATCAAATTCTTTCCAAAGCCTACCGCCCACGGTTCCGTTTCTATGCTCTGGTTTTACCCACCAGGCCAGTTCGTGCAGTTCGTAAACATCTGGGCACCAGACATTGGTGGTAATCAGTGCCGCAATAAATCCTCTTGACTCGTTGTCAATCAAAACAAATCCACGCCCTGCCATCATTTGCGTCATTAAGTTGGCAACGTGCGCCTCATCATGTGCTGCTGCCGCTTGCAATGCTGGCACAGGCGTCTGCGTGCTGTAGTCGCGCATCATTTGTAGCAATGCAGGCATATCGTGCCTGTTAGCTTCACGGATCATCCGCTATCCCTCCCGCCTTCGAGGAAAGTTGTTTGGACGTTTGATGTGTTGCTACTGACAGTTGCAGATTGCGGCGGTTTGCCAAAGTCAAAATACGTGGCTGCAATCACCGGCACTCGGTTCATGCTAGTGTCTGCTGCATAAATAAAATTCCACGCCTTGGGAGTCGTTTTAATGCCTTGGATGCGGTTCTCTAGGATAGTTCTAAAGCTGGCGCAGGTAATGCCTACCGTGGCGATTCTTGTTCTTAGCTGATCGTTGAAATCTTCAGTAATAGAACAGTTGCTGACAATGCCGGTATATCGTGTAAACCATTGCTGGCTTGGCGTCATAATAATTTGATTATTGCTATCTAAAAATCCACGATAAACAAATATTTCACTGCCTTTAATATTAGCTGCAAGTACTAGCGCAACATTAGTGCCGTCTACACCAGTAAGAGAAATTGCTAAATCGGCGCTGCTGGCTTTAATATTTCTGTCAATTGCGCTGATGGATAGCAAGCTGCCTAAGTTGCTAAACGTCATGCTGTCCACGGTAATCGGTGCAGCGGCATTGCAAAAATAATAAGTTTGCGTGCTGGTAACTAGCCGAATAAATTCGGCTTGGATAATGGATGGGCTGCTCAATGCAGCCATTGTGGTAGTCATCCGACAATGTCCTCAATAAACACAAAGTCACCGTCCCACTGGACAAATGCGCCCGAGGTCATCGGGTTAAGTGTGTAGGTAGGACATTGTGCTGCCAGCAGATAAAACGTGCAGGCCGAGCCAACTGCTGTTAATGTGCCTGTTGTGGGCGTGCCAATTACAGGGCGGTGCAAGGTGACGCTGACTGTAGAGCCGCTGCCTCGCAAAACTTCAGCAGTAACTTTGTACGGGTACACGCCAATTTGAAGAAAATCACCCGCCGCAAACACCACAGTACCTGCTGAAACGCTTGGCAGGTTGCCAACTGTGATTGTGGTGGCGTTGGCTGCTGGCACTGCTGCAAGCGTTAGGGCTGCTGCCTGCCCACTTGTTAAGCCGCCTTTATATTCGTCAAACCAACTCAACAAGCTGCTGGCAAAGGTAATTGTCTCGGGCAATTGACGATCTTTGTTGTCAATCACTTGGATAATGTTACGTACTTGCGGATAGTACAGATACGAATGTGGCCTGACGGTGAATGACCACGGCACAGACGTTAAATATTCAGCAACCCGCACTTGGCCTGATCTGCTGACTTGCTGGCCGACAGTGCGCCGGTTCTGTACGCTAATGCTTTGGCTGATTTCAAAGATGGTTTGGAAACTCATGTTCTTCCCCTGCCGAGCGATAAGTTTTTGGCTCCGTAGGCGTTTGCTGCCCAGACTGCTTTGCTGCTGCCCAGGATGCGATCTTCAAATGACTTGGTATCAATTGCTTGGATATTGTAGTTGGTGATGTTGTTGGTTGAGCCGCCCATCATTGCCATTGAATGGTTAGGAACAATTGTGCCAGCCGTCCTCGGAACAAACAATTCCGGGCCACGTTCGCCAACCATTGAGGGCACTCCAACCGGCGGGTCGCCGCCATTAGCATAACCGCCTCCAGGTTGCATTGGAATTGTTGGCGATCCTGAAAATGCTGCAACGGCAATTTTTCCCAACATAGAAAACAAATTAGTTGCAGATGCCCGTAATTGAATTGCCAGCATATCTTTAATAATAGAGCCGGCAAAATCTCCAAAATTTAATTTGCCAGTAGTTACAAATTCGTCCAAGGCTTTAGTCATGCTGCCCATCATTGAGTCAAATGCTTTACCGCCAGCTTCAAAACTGGTTTCCATGTCTTTGCCAAAGGTATCCATGCGGAATAGAAAACCTTCCATCATGCCGCCTGATTTTTGATCTTTTAATATCTGCAAGCGTTCCTTGGCTAGTGCAATTGTTATTGCTAAGTTTCTGTTTTCTAAGTTATAAGCTCCTTCTTTTGCGTCCTCAGTTAATTGAGTATTTTTGTAAATACTTAATACTACTTCGTCATGCTTGTATTTTATCTGTAGCAATTCTTTTTCTAAGTCCACGTCTTCTTTTTTCATGTACCTAGATTTTTGATCTATTAAAAATAATTCTTGAGCCATTTCCAAATTAACCAATTGCGCTCTAGATTGTGCTGCAATATCGGTTATGACTTTTTGCCGTTCCCCTCTTCTAATTTCTTCTTTATTAAATATTTCGTTTATTTCATTTGTTTGATCTAAGTTGCGTTGCGCTTCTTCTTCTCTATATTTATCAGCACGCGCTTTTTTATTTGCATAATATTCGGCATCAATTTTGCCTAAATTTAAAGTCAACTGCAAAGCATTTGCACCTACAAATTGATTTTCTTCAAGTATATTTTTTTGCTTATTTTCTAAAATTGCTTGCGCTGTTTTGCCTTTGTATTCTTTTTCTATTTTTTGTTCTTCGCTAAGAAATGCAAATTGTAATTTACCCTGATCATCGTTATATTTTACAATTGCAGCAAATTCATTTTCTAATCTGAGTTTGTCTAAATCAAATTCTTTTTTAATTGCTTCTTGTTTGTATTTGTATTTTAATGCCGCTATTTTTTCAAGATAATTTTTGTCAATGCCTAACAATTTTTCTTTTAATATGTTGGCGTTTACTGATTCAAATCTGTTTTCTTCGGTAATGTTTTTTTGTTTTATTTCTAATCTTGCTTCGGCATACGCTTTGTTTTGTTCTTGCTTTATTTGATTAGCTTCTAATTCATAACTTTTTATAAGATTATTTGTTACCGCATATTGATTTGCTAATTTTGCTTTTTCTAATTCAAAATTCTTTGCCAAAACTTCTTTTGGGGTTTTTACTTCACGTTTTACATCATCATCTGGCGTGACAATCCGAGGATCTTGAAAACCCGTCCCCATGCGTTGTGTTTTTGTTTCGTTGCCTAATAATTGCTGTTGAAATGCATCTAATTCTTCTCTAGCTTGTTTACGTTTTTTGTTATATTCTTTTACGTCTTGAGCAAATTTGTCAAAGCCTTTTTGTAATTTCCCTATCATTAAATATAAGGTTAAAGTTTCTAAACTTTTTATTGCGTGTGCAATATCATCCGAAAAACCTTTAGTTATAAATGCCAAGTCTGACATTCCATGTGCAATTGTTTTAAAAACTGAACCAAAAACAACACCAAAAGCACTGGTTTCTGATGATGCTAATTTCATGTAATCAGCAACAGCTTTTAATTGAGGCCCAATTGAGGTAAGAATTAACAGGGCAATATCTCTGCCGATGCTCCTAAAAGTGTCAAATGCTTCTGCTGCATTTTTGATTGCCTGCTCTTGCTCAAGGGTTGCGCCAGTGCCTTCTCTCAAACCTCTAGCAAAGTCAACCATGTCCACGCCTTTAGAAGATTTTCCAAATGCGTCAGCAGCCCGAGCGTTTCGGGTTAGTGGATCTTCCATGTCTGCTATTGCTTGAGTTGTTTTTTGCAACAACTGCTGGGTAGACATACTGCCAATGTCTTGAAGTGATATGCCTAAATCGCTAAAAGTTTTTTGTCCTTCAAATGAGCCTTTTGCCGCTTTGTCTACAAAATCGGTAAAGCTGGCAATCATCTTCCCAGCGTTTTCACCTTTGCCTCCAGAATTTTCCAAAGCATTGGTTAATTTAATAATTGAGTCAATAGCAATATCATTCGCTGCTGCTACATCTGCAATTTCATCAGCATAGGTAATCGCTTTAAAAGTCGCCGCAACAAAGGCAGCAGCCAACACTGCCACAGCATTTTTAGCCACGCCAATTGCTGCTGCGCCAAAGTTATCTAATTTTCTGGACGCAGCGTCAATGCCCGTGACAAATTCGGCGCTGTTTAGGCCAAGGGCTACACCGAGCCGAGCAATGTTAGCCATGATTAAATCTTCCTTTGCTAAAGCCTGGTGCCTGCACCATAAACGCTAACAGGCTGTCATTGGCCTGCGCTGCAAGCTGTTCCTGGCTTGCTGGAGGGTACAGGTAGTCATGCACTGCGCCGAGCGTGCCTGCAAGCCTGTACGGGGCTGCGTGGGGGGGACGGATGTAGTTGAATACGCCGGTTGTCAATACTGCAAGCTGCGCCAGCAGGCCATGATTGCCAATTACCCCGTCAGCGTACATTGTTTGGATTTGCAGCATGGTGATTTGATCTAGGGCAGCAATTGATTCTGGTGTATGCCCGTTGAAGACCATCGCCGCTGCGACTTGTTCTTTCAACGAGCCAATTAGTTTCCCCGGCTCTCCTTATAGCCTGGGCTGATAACTTCATTAATCTTTTCTACCAAGGCCAACTGGACGCTCAAAGGCCATTCCAGTTCAATTTCAGCGTAGGTAATGTCGTCCAGTGTATTAGCCGGGTTTTCTGGTTGGAGCAGGCGAATCATTTCGGTGATGCGTGCCTCCATCATTGCCTTGTTTGTAGCGGCCTCTCGCATTGAGCGCCCAGACACGACAACATCGTTTTCTGAAAAAACTAATTCTTCGTTTTTTAGCGTTTTAAATTCGTCTAGGGATTTTGTCAAGTCAGCGTAAATTTTGTCAATTGCTGCGCTGTCTGGTTTGATGATGCGGCTGTGCATGGCATCGCTTTCGCTCACCAATGGCACTCGCACTCGAAAGGCGTGGCCTCCAAGTTCAAACTTTTTGATGCGGAATTCTGCGCCTGTTCCCAGTGCGCTGGATAGTCTTGTCATGTTTACGCTTTCCTGTATTAAATAATTCTAGGTTGTCCACCAACATATTGCACAGTAGCCTCATTCATTCTTCTCGCCAATATTTCCCCTAGTTTTGTTACTGTAGCCTGCGCTTGTGATTCTAACGCTGGCCTCATAAATGGATGGGCTGGGTTTCTAGCAGAACCAAATTCCTGTGCAATGGCTCGTGCATCATACGGAAAATTTATAGATTTTGAAAACTTCCTAAATTTTTTTGCGTAGGCTTTTTGATCTGTTTTCCATAATGCTTCATTTTCTTCATAAAATTCCTGTCTTTTCTTTTTGGGAAACGCTTTTGTAGTCACGATTGCTATAACCGTATCTGATTGCGTTATGTATTTTGATCTCCTGTCTTTGTTGGTTGGACGCCTTGCTGACAATGTTAAAGTGTTTGCCAATTGCGTTGTGTCTTTAGGCGCTAAAGTTTTTGCAGCTTGTAACACTGTCTTCATTGCTTCCCGCACTGCAGGAATTAGGATTTTGCTCCTAGCATTTTTGTCGCCAACTTGTTGCGATAAACTTTCAAAAGCAGCATAAACATTGCCGATTCCTTCAAGTTTGATGCTGACGCTCATGTCATCCTCGGATAATATCTTTGTACATTAGGTTGTTAAGTTCTACAACAAATTTCACGATCTGCTCTGGCGTCATTGTGTCAGCATGGTTGGCAGCTATTTGATGCACCAGTTGGATGCCTGTCATCTTTTGCTGGGTAAACCCAAACCAATCCTTGCGGGATTCGGCTTGAGTTACCAAAAAATTCAGCAGATCATTCGTGTTCTGTATCTTGTCGGACATTTTTTTCCAAGAGTTTGAGGCAGACATATTCCGCTGAATCTGTGTCTACCTGTGTCAACGCCTCGGCTATTTCCGGTGCGCTGACTACCTGTTGCCGTGCAAGCGCAGCCAGGTCGCCGTAACTGGCAGTCATTTCTGCCAGCACCGCATCTATTGCTGTCATACCGTGTTGCTCCAGCCGTACTGGTTGCCACGGGGTTGGATCGTAAAGTTAACTTTGGCCTCGGCACCGGGTGCGCTGTCAATTGTCCACTGGCTAACCCTGCCGTTGAAAGCGTAATAGATGGTATTGGTTCCATCAGTTGCGGCAATTACGTAGGTGCGATCAATAGTCCCGTTGTAGGCATCTGCACGCAAGAGCAGCAACACGGTATCGCTTGGATTCCATGCCGCTGTGATGCTCATGCTTGTTGGCGCTGATTGCACAGGAATTTTGTCGCTTTGACGGGAACCTGCCACAGCAAATGATGCTACAGCATCGTCTTGTCCAAATGCCGGGATTGCTTCAACAGGCACCAAGTTGCCGCTGATTGCCAGTGGCGAAATGCTGCCTAAAACGCTCAAGTTTGCAGTCGTGATTGGTGTTGGCGTTGCGCTGGGTTGGGCATACATTGTGGCGGTAAAGCCGGGTAACACTTTTGTCGGGAGAGCCATGATAAGTTCCTTTGTGAGGTTGGTAAAAAATTTATTGTCTTATCAGGTTGGTATATCTAGTGTGCAGTCTAAGATTACGTGTCCGAGTTTCTCATCATTATCGTAGGTGTTGTAAAGCCATTGCACATCGGCCTTGCTGATCTGTATGCCGTAGGTTGCACCGCCAAACAATCCAGAGTAGCCGTGGAGCGATTGTAATATCTGATTGCTGATTGTAAAACCGTCTTCAATAACTTGCGTAAAAATACTGATCTGGAATACTGGCGTATCAATGCCCTTGACGGATTGCACATTACCGGTGTAGACGGGCTGGTGTATGTTTCGCAGCATCCAAGTTACAAATTTTGGCTCGGTAGCAAAGTTTCGGTTAAACGTAGCGTAGACCGGGACGGGCGTGACAATCGTTGTCAATGCCGCTTGGATGGCCCTGGCATATGTAACGGGGTTTTGTTGTGCCGTCATGTCGCAGTTACCGGATCATTGCGGTAGCACATTATCAAAACGCTCATTCGATCATCTGATTCCTGCACATCATTAATGCGCCAATCTTGCGTCCTGTACGTAATTGAAAACAAATGCTGCGAGTTAGCAATTGTCCGCATATTCGGTGTGTAGTTCAAACGAAACCGCACTAGGTTGTCGTACAGCCGATATTTTTCTGAGATTTTTAGATTGTTGCCTACCGCCGACACTGTGGCTCGGGTGTCAAACCATTTTGTCGTGGTTGTGGTTTGCTCACCAAAAGCCGTTAGGCTGAAGGTTAGATTATTGATTGCAATGTTTTCAAAACGTGCAATCGCCATTACATTACCAATTCTTTGTACGGGCGCAAAAGTGTATCTACGCCAAACGGAATATTTTTGAGCGATGCCTCAGTGCTGTTGCTGCGCTCGTTGTAAAGGTGCGTAAGCAGCAGCAGGCCAGCTTGTTTAATGGCTGGATACGTCTGTAGCGGGTTAGCGGCGGTAGTGTAGTTCACGACAATTGGGTTTGCCATGTCGCTTGTGATCGTGGGCAGGCTAGTCAGGATAACCCGGTTGCCGCTGGCATCGTAGTAGTAGGTTGATGCTGTTAGCAGGATAAGAGTAGGCGGTGCGCTGTTGTTGTAGTAGCCAACCGAGTTAATAGTTAATCCTGCTTGAGTAGAATACTGATTCTGGCTGACTGCTGGCAAATCTAGCGCCATAGGTGCGGTAATGGTTCCTTCTGCGCCGTACCAAACTCGATACGTCATTGCAAATATGGACATTCCCAAATAGTCTTCAATTGCAAACCTAGTCGCTAGTTCTAAGCTGCTCAAATAGGCGTCTTGGCTTTCGTCGTCAAACAAATTTAGCTGCTGGGTTATTTCTTCTAGCGTGAGCCAGGGCGTTACTACATCCCGGTTTAATTGCTCAATTTTTGCATAATTAAACGGGTTTCGAGTTGCCCCACCTTGTGCGCCAAGGATTTCGCTGGACATTTTTAAACTCCAACCAAACGGACACCGGCAAACGGATCACGGACAGTAGACACCATTCGGCGCTCGGCGTACAGCGTAATAAAGCCTGGTGCGCTTTGTTCCATCGCCTGGACAGTCATTTCCTCCACGTCCGCAATGGTTACAAACCGGGGCCAGTTAGCAAGGTAAATCGTAAATTTACCAGCCGCAATAGTTTCCATGTTTGGGTTTGGAATGACAGGCCAACCAAACAAATTAGCTACTGCGCCACCATCATCATCACCAGTTTCTGCCAACAATCGGCTAGCATTGCCGCTGCTTGCTGCTTTGAGTTGCCGCAAATCGTGAATTGTGTCTGGGTGCATCATCCAGGCGTTGCCGGGCAGACTCCAGTATTGCGCTGGAAAACTTTTTGCCATATTAACCAAATCATCGTACACAATTGCAGCGCCGTTTTGTGATACCGTTAGCAAAGTGTGGATGCCGTCTGTAATCGCGGTCCCAGATGAGCCGTAAGCGGCTGTGCCCCCGGTTGTGTAGTAATTCAGCCCACGCAGTCCATTTGTGCTGCCTGTGCTTGTCGTCGTAGATCCGGTTTGATCGTTGTTTAAGATCATGCTGGCACCCTCAAGCTGTGCAAATTCCAGCATCATGTCTTCAACAAGCGTTTCGTTTAAATAGTTAATGTCCGACATCACTGCTGTTCGCACGGGCAAGCTGGCGCTGACTACACGGGTTGGCAGTTGCCAAATGCTAGTGGCGGTGTTAGGTGAGCCAGTGTTTGGAGTGGCAGCGTAAAGCCAGGGGTTTGTGCTGTTAGCAGCATTACCTGTCTTTGCCACAAATTGCACACTACTGCCAAATGCAGGAATTACCCTTGCTGCTTCTCGGATGGGATTGCCAAATCGCAGCGCAGCAAAAGCGTTATCAAAAAATGTGCGCCCACCGATTCCGTTTCCGGAACCAGTGAGGGCTGAGGCTTCGGTTAAATCAATCTTGACTGCATGGCCTTCGTGCAGCGTTTGTTTGATGCCCTGCAAAATGCGTGCTGTAGTCATTTAATTTTTCCCGAATGGTTAAAAAAGGCAGGGAGAGTCCAACCTCCCCCTGCTAATGGCAACTTAGGTCGCAGTGCCAGTGGAGCGATAACGGATGATGGCGTTCGGATCACGAATTGACGTGGCTAATCTTTTTTCTCCGTAGAAAGTTATTGAGCCGGGCAGCGTTTGATCGTAGCGGCGCATCACCATGTCCATACGATCAATGATGCTGTGTCCAAGCTGCCAATTGCCAAAGTACATCGGATAGAACGATGTGGTGCCTGCGCTGCCGGTGGTTGCTTGGCTTGGGTTGTCGAGATATTTGTTCATCACGACATTAAAGCCCAACAGTTGCCCAATGATGCCATCTGGATTCAGCGATTCCATGCTGTTAAAAATTGGGCGTCCATTGGTGTCTTGCAGGCCACGGATAGCTTGCGCCAGCACAGGGTTGACCATAAAACAGGCGCTAGTCGTCCAATATTGCTGAGGCAATGCGTAGCAAAGATTAATAACGTCTTTGTACGTTATTGCATTTGCGCCAACAGTATTGACGTTGCTAGTCAATTGATCGTAGGTTGCAATGCTGTGTAGGCCGGTAGCACTGCCCGTGCCGCTGGTGCCGTAAGCCGCTGCGCTGGTAGTGCCGCCGGTATACGTAGCATTTGCGCCAGGATACTGATCTAGGCCACGCAAACCAGAAGTACCGCCGTAGGTATTTGGCGAGTTGGTTTGATCGCTGTTCTGAATCATGGACTGCGCTTCGGCTTGGGCAAACTCCATCAGCATATCGTCAACAATGGTGCCTTCCAGCCCGTCAATGTCGTCCAGTGCAGATGTGCGAACTGGAAACTGCACGTTCAAGTCTTGCAGCACCAATTGCCAGATGTTCATATCTTGCGTGGTTGCCGAGCCGTTGTTTTGTACGGTGTAGCCCCAGGTTGCGCCAGCGTTGCCGGTTTTGCTGCGGAATTGGTAACTAGAGCCATCGGTCACAACAGTGCGGCTCAAGCCACGCATTGGATTAGCCAGGCGCATTGCAGCAAACACAGGATCGTAACCTGTGCGTCCACCGATGCCATTGCCACCGCCGGTTAGCGCACTGGCTTCGTTCATGTAGGCCAGATATTGATTTTCATCAGCAAAAATCTTTAGTGCTTTTTCCACCCTGTTGTTGGCAGAATAAAACGATTTGAGTTGCTCACGCACAGAGCGATTTACATCGGTACGGATTGTTTTAGCAATGCGAATGACGGCAGGCATTTGCAGCGTGCTGATTTTTGCTTCAAGTGCCGAGATTTTCTCGGTCATCTCATTTTTGGCAGTGTCAATTGCAGCAGTAGCTGCGCTGGTAACTTCGGCAATCTTGGCGGCGTTGGCGGCTTCAATAGCGTCGAGTTTTTCGATAATGACTTGGGACATGATTATTTCCTTAAACGGTTAGACAAAGTTTGCAGTAATTCCCGCTGCTCTAAGGCAGCGAGTATGGTTGCCTCCGCATCAGAGTCGCTCTGGTTCGGCGCAGTTTCATTAGGTATTTGGACAACATCACGCTGTTCCAGCACCCGTTTGAAAGTCGATGCAGCGGCAACCGCATCACTCTTGGATAGCCCAGCATCACGCAGGACTTGTTCCAAAATCTTTAAATTAGCAGACCCATCGGGCCTAAAGTATTCCAGCTTGCTGACGCAGGCTTCGGGGTTATTTGGGTACATTACTACACTCACTTCCCGCAAACCGCCCTTTGTGATCTGGAAATAACCTTCGTCGGTTTCATCTGGTTCGCCGTCAGCGTTAACCATTTGATACGTTTCCGCATATGCGCCAACAGATACCCCGCCAAACATGGCAGGAGATTCTTTCATTACGTTGTACAGATCGCTGCCCTGGGTGGTGTTGGTGTAGAGCCTGCCGCTTGCAGTCATGCCTGTATCGTCAAACTCAAAATGCATCCACTCGCCAACCGGAATGGCATCTGCGCTGTGATTAACAAACATTGGCAGCGGCCTGCCCATTGCCTCAAATTGCTTGGCCCAATCTGCAAAGCCTTCGGGCTGATAGTTAAACTTGCGCCCGTCTGCGCCTTCTCTCGGCCCCCAGCTTGTAACCCTGGCCTCAATTGTGCCGGGTTGCTGGTTCAGATTTAGTTTTGCTTCGCAGACGATTAGCATTTCGTTCATGGATTACCTCGGTTGTTTTGGTTTTGTCCATGTCGTGTATTGTCTGCGGCTTTTTTTGCTTGAATTTTGCAAGCAGCATCGCCAGTTCGTGCGGCGGTTTATTTGCCAAGATTCATTTTCCGAGTCTGGTTGCCGCCACCGCCGCCAGTATCTTGTGGGCTGCTGCCGGGAATTGTATCACCAGGCTTTCCTGCTTTCAATTCATCCGCGCCGTCGATGTTTTTCATGCCAAGATATTCCCGTGCCTCATTTGCCGTCATTATGCCTGCATTTACGCCAGCCACCGAAAAATTCATCTGATCTACTGGCGAACCACGCAAAAATGCCCGTGTGTCAAATTCTACACACAAATTAGGGTATCCGACAAGCAGGTGCTGCTTCAGCTTTTGCTGGACATTTACCAGCAGCGGGTACATACTGGATTTGTAGAATTCATCTAGCATTGTCTGGGTGTTGTTGTATTTCTGATCGGCGATGCCAATCATTGCAGGCGGTACGCCAAATAACCCGCAGATGCGTTTCATAGTTTGCTCTTTTAGCTTGGCGCAGTCAGTATCTTGCAGCGTCAGCATATCCAGCGGCTGGTATTTCATGCCTTGATCTAGTAGCATACCTTGGCCTGGCTTGCTGGGGTCTGCGTTGCGACTGCCTGTCATTGATGACCATGCTTCTTTGAGGCGTGCTGCTATTTCTTTGTACTTGCCATCAGGAATCACGTTTTCGGTGACAAACATTCCGCTGGGCTTGGCCCCGTTTTGCATTACGTAGTTAGCGTACAAGTCAATATCTTGATCTAGGCCAATCAATTCTGCCGCCAAAATGCCTTTATTAAAGCCGCCATTTCCCTGCCAAGCGGCATCAACCAAGTGCATGACTTGATGCGCTGCAAGCGGTTCGTCCCGGTTAAAACCGTATGCCGGGGTACTAAGTCTGTAACTGGGGTATCTGGTTACATTGACGGTAGTACTGATTAAAGTGCTATCAAAAACGTACATTTCTAACGGGGTTTGAGTGCTGCTTTCCTGATCTTTGCGCCACCACAGGATGTAAACCTCGCCCGATAACTCATGCCACATGATGTACTGGTACAAGAATTCGTAGGCACTTTGGAAATTGTTTGGGTTGCCTAATAGATAAGCCACTTGCTTGGCTTTGGCTTTGTCCCTGCTGCTAACTTCTGGGCTTTTCACGGCATCGTGGTAGCTGCCATCGTCCATTTCGCACATAATTCGAATTGGCAGTTGAGCCATTGCCCTGGCTTTTGCCCCTACGCAGGCCATAATTGTGGAATTACGGCTCATCATGCTCATGTCCACAGGCCTGCCAGCGTCTGTGCTGCTGCCCGTGGTTACATAGAGTATTTGACTGCTGGCGCTGTTGTATTTGTTGCTGCTGCCCCACAATACATTATTGCCAAGGGCAGTCTGCCCAAACATCGAATTGGATTCTTTTACAGCTTTTTGCTTGAAAATGTCAAATAAAGCCATGTTTTCACCTCAAAAAGTTCTGAAACCGAATCCGGATTGTACTGGATTATCAAGGTTGCAATGCATACTAATGATGAGAGATATGATGCCGTCCACCTTGGCAGACTTGTCCGCTTCATTTTTCCTGACTTTGACGTTGCCGTTAACATCTTCGTAGACTTCGCAGTTTCCAAGCTGCCAGCCGACAAATGGATTGCCGTCATGCTTGATACTGTATTGCATCAGCAACTTCTCTACGTGTTTGCTTGGGTTGCTTAAAACTGCCATGCCTTGGCCCACTTTTTTGAGCGGCAGGCCAGCATCATTTAGCCGAGCCACCAGGCTGGCGGCGTTGTAAGCATCAAAGCCGATTTCTTTAACTTCGTACTTTTCGCACTGCTTCAGAATGTACTCGCTGATTTCCCGATCATCCATGACATTGCCCTGAGTGATGTGCAAAATGCCTGATTTCCTAGCTATTGCAAAAATGTCGCCGTAGTGCTTGGGGATTAAATCGTAGCCATCAGACGGCAAAAAGAATTTAAATTCTGCTTCGTAGTCATCATCAGAAAACCGCTTGAGCGTGCAGACGGCGTTCAAATCTCGGGTTGCTGCCAAGTCAAACCCAATAAATACCGCCTCGGGCTGTCTATCGGGCACTAGAGCGCATTTGGCGTCATCCCAATATGCACGATCAACCCAAGCAGAATTTGCGCTGACGTAGACGTTTAGCGTCTTGCACAGGAATTCATTAAGGGCAGCAGGCTTGTGCTTTGCCATTTCTGCCCGTTCAGCGATTGCTGATTCAAAGACAGATATGCCGTGCATCGGATTGCATTTTGCCCACACGGATGGATTACGCCAATCGTCACCAGCGTCTAGGCTGTACAACAGGCCAAACCAATGCGGATTGTCGGTGGCCTCGCCTGTTAGCATGGATTCCATCAGGGTTAAATCTTCGTGGAATTTGGTTTCTTTGGTAAAACTAGCGGTGGTGATGTAAATCCGCAACGGGTTAAGCCTGGCAACCATGCCGCTGTGCAGTACTTCAATGCTGTTGCGATCAACAATCTGAGCGGCTTCGTCCACAATAGCGCAGGCTGGGTTCATGCCATCGCCTGTCTTTTTGGTGTCCCTGGACAATGCCTTAAATACTGTCTGACTGTCGCCTGCCTTGGTTATCTGGTGCCTGCTGACGTTGTACAAGGCGGCAATGTTTTGCGGCATGGCCTCAACAAACCCAGTAGCTGCGTGAAACACAATCCCGGCTTGCTCCCTAGTTGTCGCCAAGGTATAAACTTCTGCGCCTGCCTCGCCCCAGATTAATTCGTACAGGGCAATAACTGCTGTCAGTGTGGATTTGCCTGCCTTGCGGGGAACAAACACAATCACATCAGTGACCATGCGCTGTGTTTTGTTTCGTTTGTTCCGAAACCCGTAAATAGCGCAGACTATAAATAGCTGCCACGGTTCTAACACTAATAGCTTGCCTGCGTCTGGGCCTTTGGTGTGCCGCAACTCGCTGGCAAACATTAAAAAATGTTTTACAAAATCAGCATGAAATTCGTATGCCCAGGTTTTATCTTCAATTTGATTTAAAAACCTTTGGCAAGCAAGCGTAACGTTTCGGCAAACAGATATCTCGCCTTTGACAACTCGCACGGCATATAAGATGCCATCTTCAAAATTCACGGGCCAGCCATCAATGCAGCAAATTTGCCGCTTTCAATTTTGTTTGTTGCCAGCCTGCCCCTGGGTGTCAAGCCTAATTCGTTCATTATCATAATGGCTCGGCCTAGCGCACGTTCGCCTGTCGTCAGATACGGGTTTGTGCCAACCGTTGCACCGGCATTAAATTTAGTCACTGGCCCACCGGCTCGAGCGCCTTTGATGCATTTGACAAAAACGTCAAGCTGAAAAGCCAGTGCGCCAAGCAAGTGCTGATCTTGCGCTGAACCAATGCCATACGTGTCCCAAAGGAAATCAGCGGTGGAGGTAATAAAAACATCCATGTCCCACAAGTCAGGATCGTCTAGCCAAACGGGCTTGGGTATACGTTGGCGTATGGCCTCGGGCAGCGGCCTGCCTTTATGTTCGGCTTTGGTGCCGTGGACAATGTGTAATTCTGGTGGAAGTCGGTTCATGCGCCGATATTATCAGATTAGGCCCCCTTCCCCAACCCCTTTTGCGGGTAATTGGGTCCGAGCTTGCTTTGGCGTAAAAGCCACACTTTTATGTTTCTAACTTAATTTCCCCGTTTGGAGACTTTTGATTTGATTGAGTGCATCTTCCTTGGTGATACGTCCTTGCCGCCACATCAATCTAATTGCATTTGCTTTTAAATAGGCTAAATGCGCTTGTTCTTGTGATTCAAAGTAACCAATGCTAATTACTATTGGAATCACGCCTATTTGTGATCTCCATCTACTAAGTTTTGGAAACCAACTTACGCCGGTATAACCAGATTTGTTGCGTGAGTCATGTTTTCTATCTAATGTAAATGGAACGTGTTTGTTTGCTTGACGTTGTGCTATTCGTTGTACTGTTGTTTGTTTTTTAAGCAAATTACATTCATTTTTCCACCATCGATTAGCCGCTTCAATTGAATTATCTATCCAAAATTTGATCCATCGTTCTTTAGTGGCTATACCTCCCATTATGGGATCAACAGGCATACCACCGCGGGAAATGTTCCAACCTATATGGTTAGTAGGTCTTAACAATTCTTCTATGCGTTCACAGTATTCACGGGTATCGGCTACTAGAACTACCTCATAGATTAGGTTAACGTGTTTACGAATGGCTTTATTGACAATGACGCAATGATTATCTGGGTTTTTGCGGGATGCGCTTTTGTGATCTGCCCATCTACGCATAGCCATGTTGTGCGTGATACCAACATAACCTTCTTTGGTTATATCTGTGTGCTGTGGCTTATGTATCCAATAAACAACAGATGCGCCTTTTGGCTGATGTTCAGTTCCTTTGTGCATTTAACACCGTATAGCTGTAGTCGTCCTGCGTGTATGCCTTCTCGCCTTCCATTGTCCAGTGTAGGTAGTTACCCTTACGCTCTTGGCCTGTCTTGTAGCTGTGATCTGCATGGCATAGGCTTTGGAAGATGTTGTGCAGGAAAGCGTGTTGGCCTATATGCTTCCAAGGGAATACGTGATCTACGTGCTGTGCGGCCTCTATTCGCCCTCTAGATAGGCAGGCTTGGCATAAGGGCTGTATGGATAGCTGTCTGCGTCTGATGCTGCGCCAGGCTGGTGTTTGGTAGATGCTGTCAGTCTGTCTAGCGTCTAAGTTGTCTTTGCCGCCGTGCTTGATGCAAAAGCTGTTTAGCTTGCTTCTTGGTTCTTTGCAGCCTAGTTCGCCACACTTACTGTTGGTTGGGTAAGTTGGCACTGACTTCCCAATAATTGTTAAACGCTTTAAGAGGGTAAAAAACTAAGCTGTTGCGGTAGCCGCCTTCTGCTGTTGGGCGTATGGGTGTCACACCATGCACATTGCGCCAAGCAGGATACACCAGCATTGAGTTGTCCCGGCTGTCTACTGTTGCCCCGTAATCTGGTACGGTTGTATTCCCGCCTCTTGCGTTGTGTTTCTTAGCAATAATGACGTTTACACATCCTTCTAAATTGCCTGCATCTCTGTGAAAAGGTGCCGGTATATTAAAATTGCTAATACTTGACGTAAACAATTCGCCAAATCTAAATTGTGGCGGTACTTTTTCTGTAATGATTTTTTTTTGATTGTGATAAATTTCTGGGACAATTTCTACAATCAAATTTTCAGCTTCTTTGCATAATAGCAACATTGCTTTAATAAATGTTTGAGCAGATTTCACTTGATGCACGCTTGATATAGCTGGATACGGGCGTTTCATGTGAGGTTTAGGTGGACAACTACCTAAGATCGTACTGTATTGTTTTACCTCAAACTCTTTATTCAACATCCCGCTTGATCGCCTCATTTCGCTTTTGGGCACTCTGTCGCTTAACAATTCTGCGTTAGCAACCTCAGCAAGCTGCTTAATACGGCCTGTTAACTCTTTGATGTAAAAGCCCACGGGCATACCATTGGCGGTAAAAAGTGTGTCCTCAATGATGTTTGGTTCTATGTCCCCGCAAACATCGCCAATTTTGATTGTGTGCGTTTGTTGCGCCAGTTCCACAATTTTCATAAAAGGCCTCTTTTTTGCCTGATTGCTGCGATGTTGCCATCTGACCCGTATATCCGGATATGTGTGCCGTAATCCCAACCAGGCTTCTCTGCTATCTTTACCAAAGGGTTAAATTTGTTTGCCAAATACGCGCATTCTTTTATGCGAAGTGCTTTGCGCTCTGTTGTGCTGCCAAAACCGCCAGCGGTATATCGCTCAAAATAAGGGACGCACCAATTCAAAATCAGCACGTTTTTATGTCGCACCAAGTTTTCGGCTGTCCAAGCTACATCGTCAATTAATTGAGCGTTTATATCGAATTTGTATTGCGCTTTACGCACAAGCCAAAAACGCCCGTCTGCTAAACCTTTTGTCGTAAATTTTTTACGCAAGTTCATTGGGTTGTCATGCAAACCGAAACCAATCAAGTGGATATTATTTTGTTCAGCAAGTTCAATTAATTTTGGAAACCAATTAAACATTTCTTTTAATGTAATTTTATTTTTTAATCTGTATTTGTTTTGGTTTTGGTGATTAATATCTATTGATTGAGTTTTGCTTAATATAAATTCTTTTGAATATGCTTTAATTTTTTGAAAATCATCACACATGAACACCGCCCATTCACCGGTTTCTATCATATCTAACGCTGTGTTGCGTTGGTAGGCTAAACCTTTATTATTGTTAGTCACTGTAACTTTGCCGTGTATCGTGCCGCCTTTCACGAACTTTTGCAAATCATCAGCATTATGTATTAAAACATTGTGTGCTATGCCGTTTTCATTTAATGCTTTGCTTGTGGTGGCAGTTTCATAACGATTGTAAAAAAACGTGAAAACTTTCACAATTTGTTTTTTTCATTTCGTAAATGATTTATAACCATCATGCCAACATAAGATTTATTATCTCGCCAAAATTTTACCAATTCTTGCGCTTCTTCATAATGCTCTGGTTCGAATTCAATTTGTATTGCTTTCCGCACACCGTTTGCCATTTCGTTTAGTTGATCTTCAACATCATCATCATCTAGCACAGAATAATCAACAGCAGAATTTTGCAATTCTGAAGGGTCAAAAGCCAATATATCTAAATCAAATCCTGCATCTCGCAAATCTTCAATTTCCAGCGCCAGCATCTCACTATCCCATCCTGCATTTAACGCCAGCTTGTTGTCAGCAATGATGTATGCCCGTTTTTGAGTGTCGCTCATGTGACTAAGTTCAATTGTCGGCACCTGGGTTTCGCCTAGCTTATGCGCTGCCAATACTCTGCCATGCCCGGCAATAATGCCGTTTTCGCCGTCTATCAATATAGGGTTTGTCCAGCCAAATTCCCGTATGCTGGCGGCTATTTGTGCCACTTGCTCGGCGCTGTGCGTGCGGCTGTTGCGTGCGTAGGGTATCAAATCCTCTGTCGCTTTGTACTGTATCTCAATCATTTAGCGCCTTTATTGTCTTTTCGTGGGCAGCTTGCCACATGGTTTGTCGTTCCTGTTTGCTTAACTTTGCGCCTTGATCGATCTCATAATGGCACGTTTGGCATAGTGCTGCCACCAAGTTGTCGTCAGATTTCACGCCCCTGCCTTTGCCGCCGCCCCAGTTTGTATGTGCTGCTTGCACCATTTCTCCGCTACCGCAATGCTGGCAGTTTAGCAGGGCAACCCGTTTTAACAAGGCTTTGTCTCTGACATACTGGTGTTTAGGATACATCAATGCCTTTTTGCGCTGCCCAGGCGTACAAGAATTCTATAAACTCGCTGCTTTCGCCCGTAGTAAATTTGTGGCTTTGCAGGCCAAGCTGGACGATTCTCTCACCATCTAGGCTCGGGCATACTTTGCCGATCTTCTTGTCTGTGTCATGCGCCCACTGATCGACTAACAATCGTTTCCAATCGTCTGCTGTCCAAGTGCTGCCTGCCGCCGCCATTGCTGTGCTGATTTTGCCGATCAGACTGTGAAACATAGCGTTCTGCTCGGTGCTGCGCCTGCTTTGCTTGATCTCAATCGTCATTTTGTGCCCAGCCATCAGCATTGACTTGAGCGTGGGCCAGATAACCGTCATCATTTCCCGGTGGGCTTGGACAGGTTCCCATACTGCTATTTTCATTTCTTTTCTACCTGTGGTTTTCTGGAAATGCTTTGAAATGCTGGCTGTTGCGGCTCTTTATACCCACAACTCAAACCATGTTTATTTGCTTCATGCAATCCGGAATATGCCCAATTACAAAGCGTGCATACATAATATGGTGAATTACCAAGCGCGTCTAATTTACGTTCAATCATTCTGTTTCCTTTATTAAAATATCTACACCAGCATTTATTGCATAGCGTTTTGTTGCTTGAATACTGATTACTTGCACATCGTCATCGTAGACAATTTCATTCATGCCGTCCATCATGGCTTTTATGATGTTGTCCAAGTCTGGTTTCTTGCATGGCCTCTCCAAGCCACTTAAACAGGCCTCAGTGCGCTTTTTAGAGTAGGACTGTGGCACTGGTAGCCTCACGTAAATAAAAGCCTCTAGCGCCGTTTTTAGCGGTTCACTGCTGCCCATTGCTTGCAAAGCGTAAAACCTGATTTGATCTTCGTAGCTGGCGGTGGCTGCATCGGTGTAAGTTTTGACAAAGTTTCCCCTTCTTGCAAACCTTGGTCTGCCTTTCCCACGGGGTTGGCCTGGGACTTCAAAGCAGATTTGCATCATTTGATTGCCTATTTTTAGCAGAATCCAAAACTTCTTGTTTGGTAGCAAGTTGTTTTAAATCGCCATGCGCCCAATAAACCATTCCACTTTTACCGTGTCCTAAACAACCGTCTCGCTCATGATTAATTGCTAAAGTTCTGTGGTGTTCTTTTAAACTCAAAGTAAACACGTCACCGCCATACAAACCTGTCGGGCATTTAGACGGGCACCCGTAACGTTTATCGTTGTCGCTTGGCATTTCATTACGGTGGAAAAACATTAACCATACCGGCAGTTTTGTTTGCTTTGCAACTTCCATATAATCTTCATAATGACGCAAATCAATGCCGGTTGTCCAGTGTTGTGTATTGCGGTGCCAGGTAAAAACAGTTTTGTGCTTTGCTTCAATCCACATTACACCGTTTGATGTAAAGGCAACCAAATCCGGAGAAACAAGACTATTAGCCACTGAAAACAATTGCGGCCCTTTGTTTGCTGATTTTTCCACTTCATACACTGGCAATATTAAATTACCACGCGCCATTAACCATTGAGCAATTAATCCTTCGGCAACCTTGCCGTAATCAAGTTTTTCAGCAAATATCATTTTTTATTGTTTTAATCTTTTGATAAATAATTAACGTAATGCCTGGGAAATCCTGCTCTAACTCTTTAAATCGGTGTATCAAATATTGTCTCCTGCCATCCTTTTGGGCTTGATCTCCATTTGCCAAGGCCAGTTCCGCATACGTCTGCGTCAATGTCTCCAACCAGTTCAAGTGCTTTGGTAATGTCGGCAAAAGTGTGATTGTGTCCATCACGCACTTGATCTAGCAATTTGTGGGCTTCAAAGTAATTAATTTTTCATTTCCTCGGTTAGATTCTTCCAACGCCTGTTAAGTCTTATATCGCTAATTGTTGATTTTTTAACCCCGTAAACTTTTGATAAATTTTCATCTGAAATTTTTAACAAACATTTTTTTCTAATTTCAAAAACTTGTGTTGGATTTAATATTGATCTAATTTTTGGTTTTCTAAGATGTTTTGATTGTCTATTTTTTTTGAACATATCATTAATGTTTTGTTTTTGCGTTCCTAAAAATAAATGATCTGGATTGACACATTGCGGAACGTCACAAGTGTGGCAAACAAGGATTTTAGGATTTGTCAATTCAATGCTGTTATGAAGCATATAAAACAACCTATGCGCGTTGTAGTTTTTCCCTTTGTAAGAAATCCAGCCATACGGATGTTTATGTGTTTTTACTGCGCCCATCCATATCCAGCATCCTGATTCCGTAATTCGTTCAATTTTGCTCTCATATTTTTCTAATGCGTTATTCATATTTCACCATTATTTACTGAGAAGCTGATAAGCTGTTGCGGCACACAATGGAACTTGTCCGTTGCCAATGGCTTTAAGTCTGTCCACCCTAGCGGCCACCCCATTAGCCACTCTACCCACGTTGGGTTCAGTTGCCCACCCGCTTGCGCTGTTAATGTTGGCGTATTTCTTAAATATTCGCTTGGCGCATTTGTTTCTTTCGCCATATGTGCTGTCGGTGTTGTCCATTTCACCTTCGCTTCCAAACTGATTTGCTTGCCCATTTCCATCCTTCTTTGAGTACTCGCAAATGTCGCTCTGGGCCTGTTGTCTGAGGCTTGCGGCGTAGGCCATTTGGCTGGCGTGTTGACCATCTGTGGCAGGCTTTGACCCGTCATCTTGTCCGTGATCGTCCCGCCCCGCTGACCGTCTGATGCTGCTGGCGTTGCCCACAATCCAGATGCGGTTGCGCTGGTGGTTTGCGCCAATGTCTGCTGCTCCCAGCACTCCCCATTTCGCATCAAACCCCATTGCGGCCAAGTCTCCAAGAACGGTTCCAAGTCCCCGAGAAGTGAGCATTGGTGAGTTTTCCACAAACGCAAATCTGGGCTGTACTTCACAAATGATGCGTGCCATTTCTCGCCACATTCCGCTGCGCTCTCCGTCAATTCCTGTTCCTTTTCCTGCGGATGAGATGTCTTGGCAGGGAAACCCGCCCGATACAACGTCAACAATTCCTCGCCACGGCTCTCCTCTAAAGGTTTGTACGTCATCCCAAACCGGGAAAGGCGGGAGAAGGCCGTCATTTTGTCTAGCGCACAGTACGCTTGCTGGGTAAGGTTCCCATTCAACGGCACAGACTGTTCGCCATCCGAGGAGGTGTCCACCGAGTATTCCTCCACCAGCGCCTGCGAAAAGAGCCAACTCATTCACCAAGGCTCCTTGTTGTACCAAGTGCTTACGGGCGGCACGCCTGGGCTGTCTTTGTCTGCCAAATATTGCCCATACGTTTTCGTATTTCCGTACTTTGGCTGTTGCCACTGGTGATGGCTGCACTTCGGTAGCTGCCCGTCAATGCAAACGCTCCAGCGGCTGTTGCAACCGTCTACGCTACACAGCAGATCACTTTTGCCCTCAGGGATTTCCTCTTTTTTGAAGTTAGTGAGTGCCATGATATTTTCCTTCCACAATCTTTGCAAAGTTGCTGGGTTTGAGAATCCACTCTAAATCGGCGGTAAACGCTCGCCCGTCCTTGTTGTTTACCTTGCCGACCAAAAACTTGGATTTGTTAATGTGCCCAAAAAAATCATCAAACCATTCCAACACTGCGCTGACGGTTGCTGGCTTGTCTTTGCCCAGTTCTGTTGCCACTTCCCGCCAGCGTTGTCTCAAATAGCCTTGTCTAGCAGCATTCCAAACTTCAACCCTTCGCAAAGTTGGTAGCTGCTGATGGTACAGATCAATGACTCCCTGATGATTGCAATCTGGAATTTTTACCTCAAGGCCACCGGCAGGTGGACATATATTGGTATCTATTGGTTTATGGTTTATGGTTACTGGTTCATGGTTGCTATTAGGGGGTGTTAAGGGTGGCAATAGGGTGGCTATAGGGGGACTATCCCCTGGCTTTGCCCACCGCTTATCAGCACCTCGTTTTCCAGCCTCTGCCATCAAGCGGTAGGCAGCAATTTCCTTGTCGGCTCGTGGGTTGATAAAGCCTGTGTCTGTACTGACAAAAAACTCATTGAGAACCGTTAGCACGTCCTGCTCTTGATCACGCATCCCAATCTGCCGGGCTATATCCCGCTGCTTAATGGGATGTTCGTGCAGGTAGTAATGATCTAAAAGTCTGCGAAAAGCCAAGTCTTCCATCAGCGTCAAGTGATGGGTATGGGATTTGTAGTCCCCAATGTGGAAACTAAAATAATGCATGGCAACCTTACGTTCTAGGTTAAGCGTTACTGTTGGGTGGGCCTGGCAGGGCGGTAACGAATCGCCTTTTCCTCCGCTAAGAGTAGCCGTGCCCATAATTATAACTTACCAAACCACTCGGGGCGGCTGGCCTGTAGCTGCGCCAGCCTTGCGTTTGGCATCTTGCGCCATTGCGCTACAGCAGGTGGTGTCACGCCTAGCAGACGGGCCAGGGCTGACTTGCTGCCTGCTTTCTGGATAGCCGTTGCTAGGGTTGCATCGTGCGCTTTTTTCAATTGTTCAAGGGTTTGCATCCGCGCATTTTATAGCATTTCCTTAACATTCTAAATATAGAAAAGTTTGGTTTTTTGCTTCCTAAATAACATTTCTATATAAAAATAAGTTAAAAAAAGGCTTGTGACGTTAAGAAAACGCTTATACTTAGCCTCAATCCCCAACGCATCGTAAGGGGTATTTTTAGGAAACATTATGATAAAACCCATCAAAATCACATTGGCAAACCGCCCTGCTCTCATTGCTGCACTAGCTGCGGCAAACGGCAAAGCATCGCAGCACATTGCGGATGCAACCGACATTTTTTGGCTGGCAAAAAAAGGCGAAGAACAGGTTGTCGCCTTAGTGGGCAGCAAAAAATTTGCTGTCGGTGCCAAAGTGTACTGGCGCAGTGGATCTGCTCTGCCCAACGCCTACAAATATTCCAGGCGCGTCACTGGCGTCTACATCCAGCGCAAGAGCAAAGAGTGGTGGCTGACAAGCGCAGTCGGCGATGACGCCAGAAAAGAAGCAGGAGCAATCCGGATCACTCTCACCCAGGCGCAAGATGCGCTCGCAAAAGCAAAGTTTAGCAGTCAGTATTGTGTTTCAACAACTTAAGGAAAAACATCATGGCACATCTTATCGAAAACAATGAAATCACTGGCAAGGCAGAAATTGCCTATGTTGACCAAAAGCCTTGGCACGGCCTGGGGCAGCAGCTTACCGCTGACGCACCTATAGAAGTATGGCGCAAAGAGGCTGGACTGGATTGGGAAGCGCAAACTTCCCCGGTGTTGTTTCAGCACAATGGCGAGACTAAGCTGGTTAAAAACCAACACGTCATCTACCGCAATGACACCGGCACGGCCTTGGGCATTGTGTCCCACCGCTACAAGGTGCATCAACCAAGTGATGTGCTGGACTTTTTTAACACGTTAGTGCAGTCTGCTGGTTTTACCTTGGAAGTAGCTGGCGCAATTAAAGGCGGCAAACGCATATGGGCACTGGCAAACGTCAATAAAGAGTCAGTCGTACTGCATGACGATGCCGTGAAAGGCTACTTGCTGCTTAGTACATCATTCGATGGCACTACGGCAACTGTAGGGCAGTTCACTAGCATCAGGGTTGTCTGTAACAACACGTTGTCAGCGGCTGATACAGAAACTGCGCCAAGCCGGGTAATGTTGACACATGGCGCTGACTTTGATGCCGCCATTATGCGTGATCGCTTGGGGCTGATTGTTGGCGGATTTGACGGCATGATGGACAAGTACCGGGCTTTTGCCAGGGCTGATGTGTCTAGCCAATACGCTAAAAATTTTATCAACCAACTATTTCCAGCAATGTTAGATTCTGAAACACAAACGCTTAAAGAGTCACGGGGCTACAAGCAGGTTCTGCAACTGTTTGATGGTGCTGGCCTTGGCGCATCAGAGCAGGGCGTCTACGGCACTCGCTG
>Ga0209086_10000374_pt1 | contig 38776 bp, 31 predicted proteins | sample M_130207_XF_Meta_FD_187312 | JGI IMG/M metagenome (GOLD analysis project Ga0209086, IMG submission 187312) | Freshwater microbial communities from Lake Montjoie, Canada to study carbon cycling - M_130207_XF_MetaG (SPAdes) (version 2) | ecosystem: Environmental > Aquatic > Freshwater > Lake... | reverse complement strand
CTCCCATCCGTTCAGCTCGGAGCCGATTTAAAGTTCGCGGCAAGCTTTGCGACTTGAATTGTTTTTAATTTTAACCCGACATTGACACCCCTGAACCGGTCTGACAGGGTGACTTCATTGGTGAGCCGTGGCGCAACCCATGGTTCCCTTACACGCGCAGCACCCTGTTCAGGCAAACGCCGCAAAGACCAACTCGGATTAGTCGCCATGAAAAACGCATCAGGACAGACCTTCACGGGGAAATTATCAGGCCGCCCTATTTTCATTCCGGATGTGAATGCGCCACCGATGCCTTCCATCGCGCCGCCCGGCCCGATCTGTAACGGCAAGCCCATCTCCGCAATCTCGGCGGCGGAGCTTTCCAGTGGCCATCCGGACGCCTGCAGTTACCGGCGGCGAATCGGCCTGCTCATCCCGGCCACCAACACCGCCATGGAGCATGAGTTGTGGAGCATTCTCATAAAAAACCGGGAGAACGGGCTTGATGGAATCGGATTGCACACCAGCACCGTGCTCACGCCCAAGCCGGTGGTGGACGATGCTGCGGGGCTCGACACCTTCAAGCGGCAGTTTCTCGGCGGAATCAAAACTTCCGTGGACAGCGGCCTGCTCGCCCGCCCGCAGTATTTCATCATGGGCTGCAGCCTCGAACACATGCTGGTGGGGCTGGACGCGATTCGCGCGAACATGGCGGAGGCGGAGACCTACAGCCCGCTCTCCTGGGCGTCGTGGCACGAAGCGGTCCAGGCCGCGTTCCAATGCTACCGGGTCAAACGCATCGGCATCCTCACCCCCTGGGAAACACTCGGCAACACGTCCGCGATCCGCATGTTCGAGGACATGGGGGTGGAGGTCGTGACCAGCGTCGGATTGTCCTGCGCCAACATCCAGCATATCGCCCACCTGCCGGACTCCGCCAAGGAAAAAGCGGTGCTCGAACTGCTCGCCACCAAGGAAAACAAGCTGGATGCCGTGGTCCAGTGCGGCACCAACATGAGCATGACGGCGGTCATGGAAAAACTGGAGCCCCGGATCGGCATTCCCATTTTGGGCATCAACGCGACTCTGCTCTGGTATGCCCTGCGGGAAAACGGATTCACCGCGCCGGTGCAGCACGCCGGAAGACTCCTGCGCGAATTCTGAGCCGGAGCGATTCAGCGAAAAAGAGTTTACCCCGCCGCGCCCGCCCGGTCCTGCCCTGAGCGAACTCCATCGTTCCGATTCAATGGTGTTGTCAAACGCTGGCGCGCCGCCAGCCATCTGCTAATCTACCGGCGTGCTGACACACGATGATATCAAGAACGCCCTGGCCACGGTCAAATATCCGGGGTACTCGCGCGACATTATTTCCTTTGGGCTGGTTAAGGATATTTCCATCGCCAGCGGCGCGGTGACCGTTCTCCTGCAGCTGACCTCGCCCCATCCCGAAGCCGCCCGCCAGATCCAAGAGGACGCCGAGCGCGTCCTCAAGGGGCTACCGGGAGTGAATCAGGTCCAAGTCGAGGTGCGGCCGCCCGCCGCCGGACAGGGCGCCGCCAGCCCGTTTGCAAACCAAAAGGGCATCCCGGGAGTGAAGCGCGTCCTGGCCATCGCCAGCGGAAAAGGCGGGGTGGGCAAGTCCACCTGCGCCGTAAACCTTGCCTGCGCGCTCCAGCAGCGCGGCGCGAAAGTGGGGCTGCTCGACTGCGATATTTACGGGCCGAGCATTCCCCTGATGATGGGGGTCCGCGAACGCCCCACCGTCAATGCGGATGAGCGCTTGGTGCCGCCCTCCAATCACGGCGTCAAGGTGATGAGCATCGGGCTGCTGGTCACCGACGACCAGCCGGTGGTGTGGCGCGGACCGATGATCACCAAAACCATTCAGCAGTTCCTGCTGGCGGTGGAGTGGGGCGATCTGGATTTTCTGCTGGTGGACCTGCCCCCCGGCACGGGCGACGCCCAACTGTCGCTCTGCCAGACCGTGCCGCTGGACGGCGGCGTCATTATCAGCACCCCCCAGGAGGCTTCTCTAGGGGTCGTCCGCAAGGGAATCGCCATGTTCCGGAAGGTGAACGTGCCCATCCTGGGCATCGTGGAAAACATGAGCTATTTCACCGCGCCCAACGGCGAACGCCTGGCGATCTTCGGTCACGGCGGCGCCCGGGAGGAAGCGGCGCGGCAGGACGCCCCGTTTCTTGGCGAAGTCCCCCTCTTCACCGAAATCCGGGAGGGCGGCGACCGGGGCCTGCCCATTGTGGTTTCGACCCCGACCCATCCGGCCAGCCAAGCGTTTCTTCACATGGCAAAGAAATTGCAGGATGGGTTTTCCAATTCCGCAAAGTGATTTCACGCGCCCGCGGAGTCCCCGGCCGCCCCCGAGCGCGCAGAAAAAACGGGTCCCGCTGAATTCCAATTTCAGCGTCCCGATTTCAGTTGCGGCAATGCAGCCAAAGATTTAGTGTGGGTACGTCATTGATTTATGTCGAACGCTGCCAAAGATTCATCGCCGAACGACTTGCTGAAGAACTCCTCGCTGTACCGGGAGTTTCAGGCCGAGCGGGAGGAGATTTTGCGGCACAAGTGGATCGAGTCGGAGAAGGCCGGACGCGACATCGGCTTTGAGCAGGCCTTGACGGATTGGATCATCAAGCACCGATCCACCTGGCGCAAAAACCGCCAGGCGACCGCTTCGAATTGAACCGGTTTTTGTTCTGTTTTGTTCCTTTAACGCGGCCCTGCGAGGCGGCGAAGGACGCCATGAATGTCAAATGCCTGATGAAAACCGCCCACGGCCACCCGGCCGGTCCGGCGGATTTGTTTTTCACCCCCCTTCCTCATGCCTGAATCCGCTATTCTCCTCAACGCTGCTGCCCTGCAACGCGCCCTCACGCGGATCGCGCACGAAATTGCCGAACGCAATGAGGCCGGCGCGGAGGTGGTGCTGGTGGGCATCCCGCTGGTGGGCGACCAGCTCGCGTTCCGTCTGGGCAGCCTCCTGTCGGACCTCTGGAAACTGACCGTCCCTGTCGGCACCTTGGATGTCTCCATGCACCGGGATGATCTGGACCGGCGCGCCGCCCCGACCATCCATCCCACGCTGATGCCGTTCGATGTGACCGGGCGGACGGTCGTGCTGGTGGATGACGTCCTATTCACCGGGCGCACCACGCGCGCGGCGATGGACGCGCTCAATGACTTTGGCCGGCCCAAACAAATCCAACTGGCTGTGCTGATCGACCGCGGACACCGCGAGCTGCCGATCCGGGCGGATTTCGTCGGTAAAAACGTGCCCACCACCCTGACAGAGAAGGTGCGCGTGCGCCTGGATGTCCCGGGTCAGGAGGATGCGGTTGTACTGGAAAAATAATATGAGCTGGAACCGCAAACATCTGCTCGATATCGAATCCCTCACCGCAGAGGAAATCCTGACCGTGCTGGACACGGCCAAGGCGTTCAAGGCGGTCGGCGAACGGGCAATTAAAAAAGTCCCGGCCTTGCGCGGCAAGACCGTCGTCAACCTCTTCATCGAGCCCTCCACCCGCACGCGCATCAGCTTCGAGCTGGCCGCACAGCGGCTGACCGCCGACATCGTGAACTTCTCCGCCGACGCCTCATCGTTCAAAAAAGGCGAGACGCTCAAGGACACGGCGCGCAACCTGGAGGCCCTCAACGCCGATTTCATCGTCATCCGCCACAGCGCTTCCGGCGCACCCCACTTCCTGTCGCGCGTCGTCAACGCCAGCATCATCAATGCCGGGGACGGCGCGCATGAACATCCCACCCAGGCCCTGCTGGACGCCTTTACCATCCGGGAACACAAAACAAACATCGCCGGGCTCAATGTCACCATTCTGGGCGACATCCTCTACAGCCGCGTGGCGCGCTCCAACATCTGGGCGCTGACGAAACTGGGCGCGCGCGTGACGCTTTGTGGTCCGTCCACGCTGGTGCCCAAAACATTTGAGCAGATGGGCTGCCGCGTGACGCACAACGTGGAGGAGGCCATTCGGGAGGCGGACATCATCCATCTCCTGCGCATCCAGCACGAGCGCCAGCGCAAGACCATGTTTCCGGGCATCGGCGAATACACCAGCCTGTTCGGTCTCAACCAGGCGCGCCTGGCCAAAACCAGACCGGACGCGCTCATCATGCACCCCGGCCCGGTGAATCGCGGCGTGGAGATCGACAGCGAGATCGCCGACTGCCCGCGCTCGCTGATTCTGGAGCAGGTGACCAACGGCCTGGCTGTGCGCATGGCGGTTTTGTTCCTGTTGAATGGCGGCAAGGGCCCGCAGGAAGTCGCCTAGCCGGCCCCGCCCAGGAGCGGCTTGCCGCACCAGTCCCGGGGCGGGAATTTTACTCCTTCCGCGCCGCTGCACGTGATTTTGAAAAACCCGGCGGGGGTCCAGAGTTCCCGGGCCGCACTTCCTCAGGTCCTGTTTTCATGCGGTTCCAAGAGTGAAATTGACGAGGGGGTGTTTTTTGATAAAATCACCATTCGTATGAATCGTAATCCTCATGTGGCCGTGGTCGGCGCGACGGGCGCTGTCGGCATTGAAATGATCAAGACGCTGGAAAAGAGACATTTTCCCGTGGGCCGCCTCACGCTGCTCGCCTCAGCCCGGTCGGTCGGTCAGAAGCTGAAGTTCCAGGGCAGGGACATCCCTGTGCAGGAACTGACCAAGGATTCCTTCGCCGGCATCGACATCGCCCTCTTCAGCGCGGGCGGCAGCATCTCCAAAGAATTTGCACCCCACGCCGTCAAGGCCGGCTGCGTGGTGGTGGACAATTCCAGCGTGTTCCGCCAGGACCCCGATGTGCCGCTGGTGGTGCCGGAGATCAACCCTGAAGACGTGAAGGGGCACAAGGGCATCCTTGCCAATCCCAATTGCACTACCGCCATCACGCTTATGGCCTTGTACCCGCTCCATCGGGCGTTCGGGGTGCGCCGCATTTTCGCCTCCAGCTATCAGGCGGTAAGCGGCACCGGCGCCAAGGCTCTCGCGGAGTTGGAACGCCAGGTGGAGCAGATCGTCGCCAAGCAGCCGGTCACCCGGGAGGTGTACCCGCACCAGATTGCCTTCAACGTGCTACCTCAGGTGGACTCGTTCCTGCCCAGCGGCTACACCAAGGAAGAGATGAAGATGGAGAACGAAGGTCGTAAAATCATGCATCACCCGGCGTTCCGCGCCAGCGTCACCTGCGTGCGCGTGCCGGTCTACCGGTCGCATTCCATCGCCGTCAGCGCCGAATTCGAGAGGCCCGTGACGGTAGCCGCCGCGCGTGAGGTTTTGAAACTGGCCCCCGGCTTAGACGTGGTGGACGATCCGGCGGGTCAAAAATATCCGATGCCCCTCTTCACCTCCGAACGCGATAACTGCGAAGTCGGACGCCTCCGCATGGACTGCGCCTTGGACAACGGCCTGTGCTTCTGGGTGAGTGGCGACCAGTTGCTCAAGGGCGCCGCCCTCAACGCGGTGCAGATTGCGGAAGAGCTTTTGAAATAAGCGCCGGCGCTTGAACCCGAACGCCCCAATAGGAGTAAGCGCCCGCGTGATAGGGTCAGCGCGCAGCGGACCTCGCCTGATTTCAGCAGACGTCAGGAAGCCGGTCAGAACGAACGCCCTACACGTTCCTTCCGCGCCAGTTTTTGACCGGTAGGGATCGCCGCGCTGCGGCGTCCCCGTCGCCGAGCGCAGCGTTAGGCGACGGAAAACGCGTTGCAAGGCGCGTGTCTTATTCCGGTTCGTTCCGCCCTGCCGGGCGGGGGCATCGCAGCGCGATGCCCTCTACCTGCTTGGATGGCGGAATCTCATGTTGAAGCCCGTTCCCGCATAAAGATTTTCTACCGCACCGCACTTCAACAGTCTTGGCCGTCCCAACGCCCCAGGTAGGGATCGCCGCGCTGCGGCGTCCCCCGTCGCCGAGCGCAGCGTCAGGCGACGGAAAACGCGTTGCAAGGCGGGTGTCTTTTTCCGGTTCGTTCCGCCCTGCCGGGCGGGGGCATCGCAGCGCGATGCCCTCTACCTGCTTGGAATTCGGGTTGAAGACTGCTAACGCTTTCGATTGTAGGCTGCCTGGGAATATTTCTCCGCGCGCAGGGCTTCCGCGCGTTGCTGCCATTCTGCTTCAGCCGGAGCCGGGCTCCATTCCACTTGGAAATCCCTTTGCGCCACCCGCGCCATCGCCGTTTCCCAGGCGTGCCGCCCCGGCGCGCCCGGTGGCGGCTGCACGGAACCTTGAATGAGCAAGCCCAGCCGATTGCGCCGCTGCGCCGCTCCCGCAATTTTGCGGCCGGCCCAGAGGAGGTCGGACTGCTCGTGCCCGGCGAAGCACTGGCCGGGCAGGGATTTTTTGCAGCAGGGCGCCAGCGCGGTCTCCACCTTTAGTTCCGCAAACGCCAAGCGCAGCCAGTCGTGGATGCGCCGGTAACTTTCCACCGCCGCCAGCGCATGCCATTCGTGGCCCGCCGGAAAAACGACGCTATAGGTCCAATCCGCATCATGCGGCACGATGCCGCCGCCGGTCGGGCGCCGGAGGAGCGGACGGAGCGGGGTGACGTTTTCCACCCCGCTGAAGGTTTGAAAATAACCGAACGTGGCCGCCGGCTGCTCCCATCCATAAAACCGCAGGACGGGCTTCTGCCAGCGGGGCATTGCCTCCAGAAGCGCCTCATCCAGCGCCATGTTCAATGCCGCCTCGCCCGGGCCCGATTGGAGCAAAAACCAGTTCACGGCTTCACCCCCACTCGCGGACAGAGCGCCCGGAGCTCACAGCTGGCGCAGTCCGGCTTCCGCGCCGCACAGCGACGGCGCCCATGCCAAATGAGCCAGTGACTGAACAGGGTCCAGTTTTTTTGAGGCACCAAAGGCATCAGCGCCTGCTCGATTTTTACCGCATCGGTCCCAGTGGTCAGGCCGAGCCGCCGCGACAGCCGCGTGACATGGGTGTCCACCACCACGCCCACAGAAATGCCGAACGCATTTCCCAGGACGACGTTGGCGGTCTTGCGGCCCACGCCCGCCAGCGCGTGCAAGGCGTCCATGGTGCGCGGCACCTCGCCCCCGAACCGTTCTACCAGGGCCGCGCAACAGGCCTGGAGATTCCGGGCCTTGCTGCGGAAAAAGCCGGTGGACCGAACCATCCCCTCCATCTCTGACAGAGGTGCGGCGGCAAAATCCGCCGCCGACCGGTATTTCTTGAACAGGTCGGCGGTCACCAGATTAACGCGCTTGTCAGTGCACTGGGCGGAAAGAATGGTGGCAATCAGCAGTTCCAGCGGGCTGGAATAATTCAGCTCGCAATGGGCGTCGGGATAGGTCTGGCTCAGCGCAGCGATGATTTTCATCGCGCGTTCCTTTTTGGCAGCGGCGCTTTCTCGGGGCATGACGGCAGCAGATTAACAGCGCATCCCAGCCCGGCAAGCCTGCGCGAACGCCGTCCGCAGAAATCCGGCTTGACCCCGGGAACCTCTCCTCAGAACGCCGGGGCACCGAACAAAAAACCGACCCGAAACAGCCTAGGCCGTCGCGGGTCGGTTGGAAAATTCCGAAATTATTTCAAGAGCGGAGTATTGAATTGTCCGCGGCCCTCGAACTGAACACAGCCGAGAGCCGGCAGATAGTCGTAATAATAGGTGGGAAACACGGAAAAATTTTCCTTATAAGTTTCGCCGATGGCATTTTCGCCGTGGAAACGGACAAATTCCCTGTGCCCTTGGGAATCGCCAGAAACACGCGTGCTCAACTGATAATTTCCGTACCATTTGAAAACGCCAACCGGCGCCCCAAGACCCTCAAAATACTGATAAAAATAGAGCTCGAAGGAACCCTGTTCCGCCGTTTCAAATCCATGCCGGCGTTCTTTTTGATTTGAAATATAGGGGGTGACGTTCAATTCCGCATCGTCGCTCTGGGTGAGATTGGCAACCACATCGGCATTTCCGCCCCCGACATGAATTACAAAAATCTCGTTGGCAGGACCGGCGGTCAGCTTGTTGCCCGGGCCGTTATTGCCCGACAAAGCCAGGAGATCTTTGTTGTTGAGGCTGGCCTTTTTAAAAGCGCCATGGTCGTTGGTGTAGGTGACGACCATTTTGATATCCATCGGAGCGTACAGCACGTCGTCGACCACCACGCCGGCCTGCACCTTGACGGCGGCGCCCGCCATTAATCCGGCGGCCACAGCGCAGCTCGCAATGCGATTGAATCGTTTCATATATTTTACCTGTTTCGTTATTATCAGTTTTATCTAAGGATGGAAGGGACGTCGGAGGGAGCATGGCGAGAAGGATCTGTGGGGGTCAAGGGGATTCATTTTTTAAAATGGCCCCTGATTTTCAGCAAGGTCGGGGAGGGCTCAATCCTCCGCAAACAGGTATTCTAGGTCCGTGGTGGTGAGGCTGCGGGCGAATCCTTCCTCGCCGAGCACGTCGGCGATGGTCTGGGCCTTGCTCTGCTGCAGCTCCCAGATCTTCTCCTCGACAGTGCCCGGGGCGATCAGACGGTAGGCGTTCACGGTCTGGGTCTGGCCGATGCGATGCGAACGGTCGATGGCCTGGGCCTCGACCGCCGGATTCCACCAGGGATCATACAGCACCACGTAGCTGGCATTGGTCAGGTTCAATCCGGTCCCCGCTGCGCGCAGGCTCAACAGGAAGACGCCGGCCCCCTTGTCGGACTGGAACGCATTCACGACCGCCTGACGATCCTTGGTCTGGCCGGTGAGGATGTGCGTGTTGATCTGGCGGGCCGCGCATTCCTTCTCGAGGAGATGCAGCATCTGGACGAACTGGGAGAAGACCAGGACCTTCTGGCCGTCGGCGATGAGCGGGTCCAGCAGTTCAAACAGCGTTTCGGTTTTGCCCGAGGCGGTGTTGCTGCCGACCAGCGAGGGGTGGCAGCAGACTTGGCGCAGCCGGGTGAGCGCGGCAAGAACGTGCATCTTGCTCTTGTTGAGGCCCTGCTCGGCGACGGCGTGCTGGATCTGGTCGCGGCTGCGGCGCAGTTCCGCCAGGTAGAGTTTCCGCTGCTCGTCCCCCAGCGGACAATCGCGGCGCTCCTCAATGCGGTCGGGAAGATCCTTGGCGACGTGTTTTTTGAGGCGGCGCAGGAGCAGCGGGCGCAGTTTGGCGGAGAGCCGTTTGCGCCCGATGCGCTGCTCCGAGGGGGCGTTTTCGCCGCGCGGCTCGTAGGTGTCCAGAAAATGCTCCTGCGTGCCCAGATAGCCGGGCTGGACAAAATCCACGATGCTCCAGAGATCCAGCAGCCGGTTTTCCAGCGGCGTGCCGGTGAGCGCGATCCGGTACTCGGATTTGAGCTGCTTGACGGACTGGGTGACCTGCGCGCCGGGGTTCTTGATGAACTGCGCCTCATCGAGAATGACCGCGCGGAAGTCGAATTTCTGCAACTCCTCCAGATCCCGTCGCAGCAGGGCGTAGTTGGTGACGATGATGTCCTTCTGCGGAATCTGTTTGCGCAGATTGTGCCGCGCCGCGCCGCTTTCCAGCACCAGCACCTTGAGGTCCGGCGTGAACTTCTCCGCCTCGCGGCGCCAGTTGTGGAGCACCGATGCCGGACAAATCACCAGCGACGGCTTTGGGTTCTTCGTATTGCGCTCCTTGAGCCAACCCAGCCAGGTCAGCGTTTGCAGGGTCTTGCCCAGGCCCATGTCGTCGGCCAGAATGCCGCCGAGCTTGATCTGCACGAGGTGCGCCAGAAAATCGAATCCGTCCTTCTGATAGGGACGCAGTTCCGCCTGCAGCATTTTGGGAAGGGTCACGGAAGGCACCCCCTTGAAGTCGCGGACGCGTTCGCGCAGGGCCATGGCCTCGGGCGAATCCGCAAACCGGGTCAGGCCGTCCTCGTCCAGATGGGCCACGTTTTCCAGGCCGATGCGCTGCGGTACGGCGAGCAGACCTTCGACGCCCATTTCCGCCATCGCCTCATGCGCCCCCTGCACGGCGGCGGTGTCGAGCTCGACCCAGCCGGAGTGGGGCAGCTTCACAAACCGCCCGGTCGCGCTCGCCAGCCGTTCGAGGTCGGCCTTGGAAAGCTTCAGGCCTTCCTGCTCCCATTCGGCGGAAACGGACAGCCAGTCGATGCCGCTGCCTTTGACGATGAGTTTGGGCTTGAGCAGGCGCGGCGTCAGAAAGAGCCGGTGAAAGGCCGGATTGCCAAGGAATTCTGCCTCGGGCGGGCGGGCTGCCCAGGCGCTCGCCAGCGAATCCAGGAAATTCTCGTTCGCGTCGCCAATCCACAATCCCGGTTCCGGGGCGAACCAGTCTAACTGGCGCAGCCATTGCGTGGCGGGGTCGAGGCGCGGATCGTCGAGAATCTCCGGCTTTCCCTCGGCGCGCGGCTTCCGCTCGTGGGCCAGCCATTCCTGTCCGTTCCAAAACCAGACGCTCTGGTCACGCTGACTCTTGGCCAGCAGGCGCAGGCGGACGGTCTCGTCGAGCAGCTCAAAGACAAACTGGGGGGCGGCCGGGTGCGCGACACAGAGGCTCCCCCAATCCGCGCCGTGATTCGACTGCGTCTTGCGCAGGTGCAGCAGGAGCCGGTGGCTTAGCTTGCGGACGGGCACGGAGGGCTGATGGACCAGATGCTGGAGGACGGAGGGCGGCGGCGCGTTGCGCAGCAGAAAAAACGTGTTCCCCGCCAGAACGATTGGCGGCTGATGATTGAAAAACTTCACCTGGGCGACAGCCTGCGGGTCGCCGTCGGGCAGAGCGATGCGGTGGGTGAAGGATAGCCCCAGATCGCCATTTTCAAGATGCGGCGTGAGGTCCGCGACCTGCCCCTGAAAATGGAGTGGCTGACCGTTGTCGGCGAGCTCCAGGCGCGACTTGTGGCCCCAGCGCGCCAGCCACTGGAGCAGTTCCGCGTCGGACAACACCAGCGTGTCCGCGCTCTCGCCGCGATGGCGGTGGGTGGCGGCGATCCACTGGATGAATTCCCAGTCGGCGGGGGAAAACAATTCCTGCTCATGGGTGGCGCGGACGACTAGGTCAATCATCTCGCGCAGGGTGCGCGCCTTCTCGCCCGTGCGCGGACGGGACAGCAAAAACCGCACCGCGAGCCGGTGATGCGCGGGCTCGTCCGCACCCGGCTGCACCAGACAGACGACCCGGAGGGTGGCGCGCGGGGTGTCGAGCAGCGGCGGGGCGGCGGGCGCGAGCCAGTTTTCGAGTTCCTGCACGAGCTTCCCCTCCTGCTCCGCCTCCTCGGCCTTGGAGAACCGGTCGAGGCTGGCGTGCGCTGATAATTCGGGAGGGACGGAGCGCTTCGCGCGCAGGAACAGGAAGGCGAGTTCCTCCAGCCGCGCCTTGCCCGTTGCGTTCAACAGGCGCGGCCACCAGTTCGTATCCGGAAAATCCTTGCGCGACAGCAGCAGTTTCTCGAAATAATCCTCGAGCAGCAGCCAGGAGCGCTGCGAATCGGGACAGGTCGCAAAACTCCGCAACATCTCCTCGCGCTCATGGACGGTGGTCTTGGAATCGGACAGCTCCCGGCGCAGATCCGCAAAGGCGCCATAGGTCTGCGACAGCACCTTGTGATGGGCATCGTACTTCGTCGTCCCCGCGCGCGGGCTGCTTCCATTTCGATTGGCGGATTTGGGCATCTGAAAATAATTAGGCTTATCATTTCGTCATACGTCGCAACGCCGGTCAATCAGAAATCACAAGTTTTTTGACCGGGAAATCGCCCCTGAGCCTTGCCGTCCGAAAGCGGAGGGCGATGACAATGATGAATCCACGGGAATCACGCGGTGACCCTCCGCCAGGGCCCGGAAACGAGGGGGGGGCGATTACCGGTTGTGGGTCAGGATAAAGACGGCGATGAGGATCAATGCGAAGAGTACCCACGCCAGCACCATGCGGAAATAGGGCATCCTGCCCAGGTTGGTCAGCGTGGTGATCGGGCCGAGGTCGAGCGGGCGCGGCGCCATTTTGGAAAGCTGGAAGTCCGGTCCGGCGCGTAAAAAAGTCTCCCGCATGGCGCTGGTGAATTCCTCCGGCCAGGGGCCGGGACGCAGGAATTGATCCTGCCATTTGCCGGGCATGTCCGCCAGCAGCAGGGCCAGCCGGCCGCGGGTGGAGAGGGTCTGATCGGTCTTGGCGGGGGTCGATTGCAGCACTTCGGAAAACCATTCCGTCACGATGCGATCCATCTCCTCGGCGGCGAGCTGGGTGGCGGAGGCGTGGAGTTCGGCGGGGGCGCGGCGCTGGGCGCGTTCCAACACGCGGAGGACGAGCTGTCCCAGCAGCGGCTTATTATGGATGCGCAGCGCGTGAAAATAACTTTCCACCTTGGCGTAAGCGGCATTCCACTCTTCCAGCGGACGGCCGGCCAGCTGGCCGGAGGCATCGGGCAAAATCGCGGGGTTCACGGCGGACTCCATTGATACGTCCAGGTCTCACTGACCACATTGGTCCCCTGTTGCAGGGTGCAGCGCAGGTCCACCGGATCCACGTTGCCGGCGGTAGGTTGCAGCTTGAGGATCACGCGCCAGGTCCCGAGATAGGCGTTGCGGGTGGCCTGACTGTCCAGAATGGCGGCGTTGGGGCTGCAATTGGCAATGGCCACCGGCGGTGCGCTTTCGGGGATGGCATCCAGTTTCGGCCCGTCAAAATCAATCACGATCTGCCGACAATCCCGACAGCTCAAATCCAGCCCCACACGCGTGGACACCACCCGGTTCTCCGACATTTTCACGTCGCTGTCTTTGCCCCAATAAAGCGTGTAGCCAAAGCGGTAGGGCTTGAGCGGCGCGGGTTTGTTCTTGGGATCCCAGAACGCGACGATGTTGTCCAGGCCCTCGAACCCGGAATTCAATTCCACCAAATGCAGGTTTCCCTCACCCCAATTGCCGTGCGGCTCCACCCACACGCCCGGCACCAGATGATAGGGGTTGAAGCTGTCCTGATACGCCGCAAAGGATCGCTCGCGCTGCAGCAGGCCAAACCCTCGGATGCCCGGCGCGGCAAATATCTGGTGCCGCAGAACCGGCGGATTGTTGAGCGGCCGCCAGAGCACCTCGCCGTTCCCCATGTGCGCCAGCAGGCCGTCGCTGTCATGGACCTCAGATCGGTAATCATCCGGCTTGCGCTCGGAATTCTTGCCAAACCAGAACATGCTGGTCAGCGGCGCAAGGCCCAGCGTGGCGATAGGCAGGCGCTGGGGATCCACCGCCCGCACCAGATTCGTCTCGCGCAGAAACAGGATGGCCTCAATGTCGCACGCGGTCGTCTCGCCGGGATGAATCAGAAACTCATACGCGCCGGTCCCTCGCACGCTGTCGAGGATCGCAAACAGCCGCAGCTCGTTGTCGTCGCTGTGCGGCTTGCCAAGCCACCAGTCCGTGAAGATGGGGAATTCCTCCGGCCGGCCGCTCTCGCCCGAGTCCAGCGCCAGGCCGCGGGCGGACTGGCCGTAGCGCTGGTCCCGGCCGAGCAGCCGGAAATAACTGGCCCCCAGAAACGCCCCCAGCTCATCCAGCTGGTTCGTCTTGTTGATCGGATAAAGGATGCGAAAGCCGGCATACCCCGTGTTGGAGGGGATCTGGCTTTGAATCTTCAGCTTGCCGTAGTCGAAAAAATCCTGCACGAACCGGATCGGCTGCACATGCGTGAGCGTGAACTCATAGAGATGAACCGGCTCCTGATACAGATAGCCGGGATGGAAAAACTCGATGCGAAACGGCAGCTTGTCCGCCGACCACAGCGCCCGTTCCCGGCGGAACCGGATCTCGCGGTATTTATCGTAATCGAGATGGTCCTGTTGCAGGACCCGGGGCAGGTCCGCGCGCGGCGAGCGGAACGGATGCTTCGCCCGCTCCAATGCGCGCTGGGCGACATAGTCGAGATTCACCTCGGCGGACTCCGAAGCCATACAGACCGACACGACCGGCAGACATCCGATCAACACCCATCGTCTCAAGATTGGCCACATCAGCCTTAAGAGAACCCGAAAACCGTCCGTTTTGCAAGTTCAGCCCGAACCGCAGATTCAAATGATACAAGGCGCATGGCGTCCGACTGGGGGCCGGGGTGTCGGCAGGCTGGCGTTCCAGCCCTGGACAGTTTATGTATGGGTCGTCATGAAACAATGGATCACACTTTTTCTGGCACTGATGGGCACGTTGTCCGTCCACGCCAAAATCATCACCCAAATCGTGGAATACACGCAGGGCGATGCCACACTGGAGGGCTACCTCGCCTATGATGATTCTTTTTCCGGCAAGCGGCCGGGCGTCCTTGTGGCGCATCAATGGCTGGGCGTGACGGGTTACGAGCGGCAGCGCGCGGAACAGCTCGCGCAACTCGGCTATGTGGCGTTCTGCGCCGACCTCTACGGCAAGGGCATCCGGCCCCAGACCCTTTCGGAGGCCGCACGGGAAGCGACCCGGCACAAGACCGACCGCACCCTGCTGCGCGCGCGGGTGAATGCGGGGCTGGATGAGCTCCGGAAAAACGAGCGGGTGGATTCCGGTCGCTTGGCGGCCATCGGCTATTGTTTCGGCGGCACAACCGTGTTGGAACTCGCGCGCAGCGGCGCTCACCTCGCCGGGGTGGTGAGCTTCCACGGCGGGCTTGATTCCCCCTCGCCGGCCGATGGCAAAAACATCCGATGCAAAGTGCTCGCCCTGGCCGGGGCCGACGACCCCTTCCAAAAACCAGAGGATCTGAGCGCGTTTGAACAGGAGATGCGCCGCGCCAAAGTGGATTGGGAAATCACCTTTTATGGCGGCGCGGTCCATAGCTTCACGCAGCCAATGGCTGGCAGCGACCCCTCTCAGGGCGCGGCCTATCAGGAGCAGGCTGACCGGCGTTCCTGGGCGGCGATGAAGATGTTCTTCGCGGAAATATTCAGGTAACTTCAGCCCGGCAGGCCGACGCGGCTGCGCCGCCTCCCCCTGGGGGGCGGGCCGCAACCCAGCCCCGCCACAAAATATATGCGCATCACTGGCGGTCAGGCCGCCCGACGAATTCTTAAGGTCCCCAAGGGTCTGGACGTCCGCCCGACGCCCGACCTCGTCAAGCAGGCGGTGTTCAACAGCTTGGGCGCGCGAGTGGAGGGCGCGCGGGTGCTGGAGCTGTTTGCGGGCAGCGGCGCATTAAGCCTGGAATGTTTGAGCCGCGGCGCGGCCGCCGTCCTCTGTGTGGAGAAATCACATCGGCACGCCGCATTCATCCGCAGCAACGCGGACGCGGCGGGCTTCGGAGGCATTCTTGAAATCCGGACCCAGGATGTTTTTCCCGTGATGAGGCAGCTGGCAGAAAGCGGTCGGCAGTTCGATCTGATCCTGGCCGACCCGCCGTATGGGGAGAAAAATGTGAACCGGCGCTCGACCTCCTTCGCCCAGCAACTGCTCGATGATCCCAGCTTGCCGGGGCTGATTGCGGCCGGCGGAAGACTGGTGCTGGGTCACACGAAGCGCGACACGCTCGACCTCGTGACGCCGTGGACCGAAGTTAAAATGCTCAAGCACGGCGACACCGTGATGAGGTTTTTGGAGCCCCAACCGCTGACATAATGCCGCGTTGGTCGTGTCGGTCGTATTTCCGACCCCGTTTTCCCGGGATTTACTTTTCGGTTTTCTCTGCCTCTTCGACCTCGTGGCGAATGGCCTCCAAAAAGGCGTCCATGCCCTGATCAAATGCCGCGGAAATGGGAAGCAACTTCACTTTTTTGATCTTCTTTTTGAACTGCTTCATGTTTTCCTCGGCGGCGGCCTCGTCCATCTTGTTGGCCACGACCATCCGCGGCTTCTCGAGCAGCGCCGGGTCATAGAGCTCCAGCTCGCTCAGCAGCTGTTTATAATCGTCCCACGGCTTGCGATTATCGGTGCCAGCCATGTCGAGCAGCAGCACCAGGATCTTGCAGCGTTGGATGTGGCGGAGAAATTTATGGCCCAGTCCCACATTCTGGTGCGCGCCTTCGATCAGCCCAGGCACATCGCAGACCGTCAGCCGCTTCCAGTCGGCGTATTCCACGATGCCGATCTGCGGGGTCAGCGTGGTGAAGGGATAAGCCGCCACTTTGGGACGCGCCTTGGAGATGGCCGTGAGCAGCGTGGACTTGCCGGCGTTCGGATAGCCGACAAGGCCCACCTCCGCCACGATGCGGAGTTCCAAGAGGAAATCGCCCTCGGTGCCCGACTCGCCCGGCTGCGCAAAGCGCGGCGTCTGTCGCGCGGCAGTGGCAAAATTGCGGTTCCCCAGCCCGCCGCGTCCTCCCTTGCACAGGACGAATTGCTGTCCGTCTTGAGTGAGATCGGCAACCAGTTCGCCCTTGGGCGACCGGGCGGGGGGTTTGGCGTCCTCCGCATCCTGCGACAAGTCCACTTCCATGCCGCGAATGCCGGCGGACGCGCGCAAGACCGGACGCTGACTGGTGCCGGTGCTAAACAGAGGGTTTTTGCCCGCCTCTTCGCTGTCCCCGTCCTCTTCGTCTTCATCCTCCTCCATCAACGGCGGCGGAGTGGCGCTGGCCAATTGCCAGACGAGGGTGCCGCAGGGGACTTTGATGATGAGGTCTTTGCCGGCGTGACCGTCCATGCCCTTGCCCATGCCTGACTCTCCGCCCGGCGCGATGAGGCGCGGGACGTAGTACTGCGCGATGAGGTTGTTCAGGTCGTGGTCGGCCTGGAGGATGACGCTGCCGCCGCGCCCGCCGTTGCCGCCGCTGGGGCCGCCCTTGGTGATGTAGGCTTCGCGGTGGAAGGCCACGCAGCCTTTGCCTCCGTGCCCCGCCTGAGCGAAGATTTTTATTTCGTCAATGAACATGATGGAGTCGGGCCAACAAAAAAAGGCGAGGCCGAAGCCCCGCCTTGAAATCGGTTGGCGAAAATTAGTTTTTCGCGGCGGCGGCCTCCGCGACGACATTCACGCGGCGGCTGTTCTTGTCAAACATCACCCGGCCGTCGGTGAGCGCGAACAGCGTCCAGTCCCGGCCGGTGCCGACGTTCTTGCCCGCGAGAAATTTGCTGCCGCGCTGGCGGATGAGGATGCTGCCCGCGGAGACGACCGTGCCGCCAAATTCTTTGACGCCCAGCCGCTTGCTGACGCTATCGCGACCGTTGCGTACACTGCCTTGCCCTTTTTTATGTGCCATAAGCCTGAAAAATTAACCTTTGATCTCTTTGATTTTGACGATCGTCAATTCCTGACGATGCCCGATGGTTTTGTGATAGCCCTTGCGGCGCTTCATCTTGAACGTGAGCTTTTTGTCGCCTCGGATGTGTTCCACCACGTCCGCATCCACCGTGGCACCGCTCACCGTGGGCGTGCCCACAGAGAGCTTGCCGTCGCGATTGACGAGCAGCACCCGGTCAAAGCTGAACGGCTTGCCGGCCTCGGTTTCGAGGCGTTCGATTTCCAGCGTGTCGCCTGCCGCGACGCGATATTGTTTGCCACCGGTTTCTAAAACAGCGTACATAAATTTGTTCCCCGCAAAGGGTCGGGCATTAAACCAGATTTCCTCCGACTGTCAACGCCTGATTTTAAGGATTTGAGGAATCGCTGAATTCTTTTGAAGGATGACTTGGATTAGGCGCCTTTGGGGCTGGCACCGCGGCTGCCTCCCGGGGAGCGATTGAACCGCAACGCGCGCTGAGCCAGCGTGACGCCGGGCCCAAATCTGGAATCATATCAGTCTCCACGCCGTTTTGCCTCATTTGAAAATATTTCCCCAACCCCGCCACAGCGAGGGCTGCGGACGGCTGAATTGCTCGTTTCGCAGGCGGCCGAGGTCCAGCTGCAGAAGCACCCCAATGCTGCTGGCCCCCCGGCCGGCAGCGCGGAGGGCGTCGATGCCGTAGGCGTAATTCAGCATGACTTTCAAATGCCTGGACTGGGAATAATACAGGAGGCCGCCGCCCACGCCGGTCAGGCTGTTGCCGGGCTGCCCCTCGCCGGGCAGATAATCCACGATCGCCGTTGAGGCGTTGAGGTCCAGGCTCCACCGTTTCCCGTTGTCGAGTGGCAACAGGTAGTTCGCATTGCACAAGACAAACTGCCGCGCGCTGATTTCCTGGAAATAATAGCCGGGCAGCGACAGGGGGAATTCCGACACAAGCGGCAGAAAGCCGCCCAGCCGGTAGGCGCTGAGCCGGTCGGCCTCCAGGCTGGTCCCCGAGGTGAGGCGCACGTAAAAACTTTGCTGGCTTTCGGGCAGCGTGTAGGCCAGCGCCGCTTCCGTCCAGAACAGGTGGCTCTGCCTTTCCAAGGTGCAGGCCTCCTGGCTGCCGTAGTGTCCGGGATGGCTGCGCAGATGGCCCTCGTACCAAACGGACAGCTCCATCGCCAGCGGCGGGAACAGGGTCGGCTCCACACCCCCCCAGCGCAGGCCGGTGCGCAGGTTGAAATCAGCATGGTTGGGGGGCAGCTGAAAATCCCCCGCCGTGTCGTTATTTTTGGTGTAAAACGAATCATGCGCCACACCGCGCAGGATGTAGTTCAGCGGAATCCGCGCCGCCGGGTTAAACCGGTGATACAGGCTCGCGGACAGCTCCGCACCGTTGCCCGCAAAGGACTGGCTGGGATAAAACGTGCCGCCGTGAATCTCGTTGTAGCCGTCAGCGAAACCACCGCCCGCCAGACCCAGCCCGAAATCCGTGTTCGGCCCGAGGCCGTTGATGAATCCAAGCTCGGAGTCCGCATACACCGGCGCCACGGTCAGGCGCAGCGTCAAGTTCGTGCGCAGGAAATCCGGCTGATTGTGGTAATAAAATGCATAGCCCGCTAGGGGTGAATGGCCTTGAAACGCCTGATTGTAACCGATCTGGACCAGGTCGCGCGGGATGGGGTCAATTTGCCCGAAAACCGATAAGGGGACGAATAGCCACAGCCCGAGCAGTCGTTGTCCCCTCTTCTTCATACTCCTGTTCCTAATGCCGATGCCTGAGTCCGGCAAGGGACAATCCCCGGACCGACTCGACACTCTGGCTGGACACGCCGACTCCTTTCCGGCTTACTGTGGGCAACTGAATTTCGACCGATGCCACCACTCAATACTGAAAAGCTCACCCAAGCCAAGTCGCTCGGATTTTCCGACCGGCAGATCGCGCATCTGACCGGCACCACCGAGGACGCCATCCGCGCCGAGCGCAAACGCATCGGCCTCGTTCCCAGCTACCGGCTCGTGGACACCTGCGCTGCGGAGTTTGAGGCTTACACCCCGTACTATTATTCCACCTACGATCGCGGCGATGATGAGGTCAAGGGCAACCCGGCCCGGAAGGTGATGATTTTGGGCGGCGGGCCCAACCGGATCGGCCAGGGGATCGAATTCGACTATTGCTGCGTCCACGCCGCCTTCGCCCTGAAGGAGGACGGATACGAAACCATCATGGTCAATTCGAATCCCGAGACGGTTTCGACGGATTACGACACCAGTGACAAGCTTTTTTTCGAGCCGCTCACCCTGGAGGACGTGCTGCATATTTATGAGCGCGAAAAATGCTGGGGCGCCATCGCGCAGTTTGGCGGGCAGACGCCCCTGAACCTCGCCCTCAGCCTCCAGAAAAACGGCGTCAACATCATCGGCACCTCCCCGCAGAGCATCGAAATCGCCGAGGACCGCAAGCTGTTCGCGGCCATGCTCGACAAGCTGAAAATCCCGCAGCCCCCGAACGGCCTCGCCACCAACGAAGCCGAGGCGCTCGTCGCCTCGAAACGCTTGGGCTATCCCGTGCTCGTCCGCCCCAGCTTCGTCCTCGGCGGCCGCGCCATGCAGATCGTCTATTCCGATGCGGAGCTCTCACACTACATGCGGTTCGCCGTCGAGGCCTCCCCCGAGCGGCCGGTGCTCGTGGACAAGTTTCTCGAGGACGCGACCGAGGTGGACGTGGACTGCATTGCCGATGTCGGCCTGCCGGGTCACGGAGCCACCGGCGGCACGATTGTCATCGGCGGCATTCTTGAGCACATCGAATTCGCCGGGGTTCATTCCGGCGATGCCGCCATGGTGCTCCCGCCCCACACGCTGTCCCAAAAGGTGATCGGCATCATCCGCGACTACACCCACGCGATGGCGCGCGAATTGCAGGTCGTCGGCCTGATGAACGTGCAGTACGCCGTCAAGGGGGAGACCGTTTATGTGCTGGAAGTGAATCCCCGGGCCTCCCGTACCGTGCCGTTTGTCTCCAAAGCCATCGGCCGGCCTCTCGCGAAGATTGCCGCCCGGGTCATGGCGGGGAAGACTTTGAAGGAGCTGGGGTTCACTGAGGAGATTTGGACGAAGTATTGGGCGGTGAAGGAATCGGTTTTTCCGTTCAATAAGTTTGTGGGCCAAGACATCCTGCTCTCCCCGGAAATGCGTTCCACTGGCGAGGTCATGGGGCTCGACGCCGATCTGGGCGTGGCCTATGCCAAGTCGCAGATGGCGGCGAACTCGCCGCTTCCCCTGAGCGGAAAGGTTTTCATCAGCGTCAGCGATTCGCACAAGGGCGAGGTGGCGGCGGTCGCAAGGCAATTCTCTGATCTCGGGTTTGAACTGGTGGCCACCCGCGGCACGGCGGCGGTCCTGGAAAAAGCTGGCTTGAAGGTCCGGCAAATTCTCAAGCTGCTGGAAGGCCGGCCCAACGTGATTGACCTGCTCAAGAACAAGGAGATCCAGTTCGTTATCAATACCCCCAGCGGCGCCGTGCCGCGCGAGGACGAAATCAAAATCCGCACCACCGCCGTCTACACCGGAACCCCCATCACCACCACCCTGAGCGGCGCAAAAGCCGCCGCGCTCGGCATCGCCGCCTTGAAAAAATCCGGCTACTCGGTCAAGACGGTGCAGGAATACCATTAAGCGGATCAGGCTCAATGCAAGCCGGAACCGGCCCGCCGCCGGCGGGGCCCAAACACTTGTAACGGCGACGGGTCGAATTCCGTCCGTCAGGGGATGAACCCCCCTGTGTGGATCGCCCTGGCCGCTTTTGTTGCCGCCCCCCTTGCCCTGACTCACGCTGGTCCGTCTCCGGCTTTTCCCGGCGCGGAGGGCTTCGGACAGTTCGCCAGCGGCGGCAGTGAGCTTTTTCACGTCACCACGCTGGGGGATTCCGGGCCCGGTTCGTTCCGCGACGCCGTCAGTCAGCCCGGCCGCATCGTCGTCTTCGACGTCGGCGGACTCATCCGGCTGAAATCCAACGTCGCTGTCTCCAGCCGCACCACCCTCGCGGGCCAGACCGCGCCGGGCGAGGGCGTCACGCTTTACGGGGCCTCAGTCTCGTTCAGCGGCCAAAGCAATGTGGTCGTGCGTTATCTGCGATTCCGCGAAGGCATCGGCGGGGACCGCGGCAAGTGCTCGGTAAACATCTCCAAGGGCAGCGCCATGATTTTTGATCATTGCAGCATTGAATGGGGCCGGTGGGATTGCCTGGGCGTCACCCAGGGCAGCCACGACATCACCTTCCAGCACTGCATCATCGGAGAGGGGATTGATCCGCAGCGCTTCGGTTCGCTCTCCGATTCCGTGACCAACCTCACCTTCACCCACAACCTCTGGATCAATAACCAGAGCCGCAATCCCAAGGCAAAGGGCCGGATTCAATACGTGAACAACGTCGTCTACAACTGGGGCGTCTGCGGGCTGGTGGGCGGACATTCCGGCGCGGATCATTTTTTGGATGCGGTCGGCAACTGTTTCATCGCCGGACCGAATTCGAACCCGCATTGCGTCGGCCAGTTTGCGGCGACGGACCATGTTTTCCAGCGGGACAATCTGGCGGACACGGACAAGGACGGACAATGGAATGCCCGGACACTGGTCGCCGCTGATTTTGGGAGCGGTGCGGGCGCTCCGACCTTTCTGGCCGGACCCACGGTTGCGCCACTGACGAACCTGACGGTGGAACCGGCGACCACCGCGCTTTCCAACGTTCTCGCCCACGCCGGCTGCTCCCTGCACCGCGACCCGGTGGATGCGCGGCTGATGGACGAGGTGAAATCCCTCGGCACCCGCGGAAAAATCAGCCACACGGAAGCGGAGGCGGGTGGCCTGGGCCCATTTCAGGAAGTCCACGCGCCCGCAAATCTCAAGGCGATTGACATGGGCCAACCCTGACGGCTGTAATTTCCTCGACACCCGAGGTCGCGGTCTTACTTTGGGACTGTGAAATTGTCCGCGCCAGAACTCCTCCCGCTGCTGAAGCAATACTTCGGGTACACCTCTTTCCGCCCCCTGCAGGAGGACATCATCCGGGACGCGCTCGCCGGGCGGGACACCTTCGCGCTGCTGCCCACGGGCGGTGGGAAATCGCTCTGTTTTCAGCTGCCGGCCCTGGTGCGGGACGGACTCACGGTTGTGGTCTCGCCGCTCATCGCCCTGATGAAAGATCAGGTGGACGCCCTGCAGGCCAGCGGCATCGCGGCGACCTTTCTCAATTCCTCGCTGGCGCCGGGCGAGGGCCGCGCCCGGCTGCGGGGCCTGCACAACGGAGAATATCGCCTGCTCTATGTCGCGCCCGAACGCCTGATGCTTTCTGGCTTTCTGGCCGATCTGCAGCGCTGGAACGTGCGGCTCATCGCGATTGACGAGGCGCATTGCATCAGCGAATGGGGCCACGACTTCCGCCCGGAATATCGCCAGATCGCGGAACTCCGCGCCCATTTTCCCGGGGTGCCGTTCATGGCGCTCACCGCCACCGCCACCGGCCGCGTCCGCGAGGACATCATCACCCACCTGAAACTGAGCGAGCCGAAATGTTACGTCGCCAGCTTCAACCGCCCCAACCTGACCTACCGGGTGGTTGCCAAAAACAAACCCTACGACCAGCTTTTGGACTTTCTGAGGTCGCGGCCCCGGGACAGCGGCATCGTCTATTGCCTGTCGCGCAAAGCGACGGAGAGCGTGGCGGAACGCCTGAGCGCGGACGGCGTCAAGGCCCGGGCCTACCATGCCGGATTGACGCCCGCGGAACGCGGCACGCATCAGGAACTGTTTCTCCGTGATAATATCCGGGTGGTCTGTGCGACCATCGCCTTCGGCATGGGCATCAACAAGCCGAACGTGCGCTTCGTGGTGCATTACGACCTGCCGAAAAACATCGAGGGCTATTATCAGGAGACCGGCCGGGCCGGCCGCGACGGGCTGCCGGGCGAATGCGTCCTGCTCTTCAGCGCGGGCGATGTGGTGAAGCAGACCTCATTCATCGATGATAAGACCAATCCGCAGGAGCGCCAGATTGCGCGCGAACAGCTGCAGCAGATGGTCCACTACGCGGAGTGCGCCAACTGCCGGCGCAGCGAATTGCTCGCCTATTTCGGGGAGATATTTTCCGCCGACGGCTGCGGCGCGTGCGATAACTGCCTTTCGCCGCGCGCCACATTCGACGGCACCCTGGCCGCGCAAAAAATGCTCTCCTGCGTCTATCGGCTCCGGGAAAAGAATGGGTTTGGCGTGGGGCTCAACCACGTCGTGGAAGTCCTTACCGGGGCGGACACGGAAAAAATCCGTAAATGGGGGGATCAGGGGCTGTCCACCTACGGCATCGGGCGGGAACACAGCCGCCCGGAATGGGCCGCCATCGGCCGGGAACTGATCCGCCTGGGCTTTCTCCGCCAGACGACGGAAAAGTTCAGCGTGCTGGAAATCACCCCCGCCGGTCGCACCGCACTCAAGGAGCGCCGGTCCTTCACCCTGACCCAACCCGTGGCCGCGCCCGAGGCGACCACCCGCCACGTCGGCGAAATCGCCTGCGATGAAGTCCTGTTTGAGCGGCTGCGCGAACTCCGCAAGCGGCTGGCGGACGAACGCGATGTCCCCGCCTACATCGTGTTCTCCGATGTGGCCCTGCGGCAGATGGCGCGGAATTATCCTGAACGCGAACGCGACTTCACCCGCATCAGCGGCGTGGGCGAAAAGAAGCTGCGCGAGTTCGGCGAGGTGTTCCTTCTGGAGATCGCCGCACATTTGCTGACGAGTCCGCGCCAGATGTTCGCGGACGATTCCTTCACCGCCCCCGCCGCCCGCCCGTCCCGCCTCAATGAAACCACCCAGGAAACCCTGCGCCGGTTCCGCGCGGGCGAATCCGTCCCGCAGATCGCCGCCGCCCGCGAGATCACGACCGGCACGGTATTCGGCCATCTGGCCAATGCCCTGGAAGCCGGCGAACCGGTGGATCTGAACCAACTCGTGAGCGCGGAGGCCCAAGCGGAGATTGCCGGGGCTTTTCAGCGCACTGGCTGGGGCAATATTGTGGGCGCGCGGGAAGCGCTCGGCGAAAAATATGAATACGGCCTCCTCCGGGTGTGCCGCGCGGCAGCGGCGAAAAAGTAGAAGGCCGGAGCGGCGACCCCTGCCGCCTCATCGCTTCACTGGTTCCGCACAAAAAGCTTCCCTGGGAGTTGTCGCACGGCATGCTTCATCTCCAGACTGAACAACGCCACGCTGACAGTAGAGCTGGGCAGTCCGCAGGCGCGGATCACCTCGTCCGTGGTGGATTCCCCCGACTCCAGCGCATCGTAGACCCGCTTTTCGTGCTCGCTTAATTCTAGCGCCGATAACCCGCCTGCCTCATTCGGCATCGGCCGGCGGTTGCTGGGCGGAAACAGGTATTCAAACTCGCTCAGGATGTCCTCCACCCCTTCGCACAGCTTCGCGCCTTTCTTGATCAGGTCATGACAGCCTTTGCTGCGCGGCGAATCGATCCGCCCCGGCACAGCAAACACCTGCCGCCCGTATTCCGTGGCGAAATTCGCGGTGATGAGCGCGCCGCTGGACAGGTTGGCCTCCACCACGACCGTCCCGAGCGTCATGCCCGCGACGATGCGGTTGCGGATGGGAAAGGACTGTTTGTCCGCGGAACGGTTGAAGGGAAATTGGGTGATGACGGCGCCGTTCGCTGCAATGCGCTCGAACAGACCGGCGTTTTCCGGCGGAAAAATTAAATTAATCCCGGTGCCCAAAACCGCGACCGTGCGGCCCTTGCCGCTCAATGCGCCCTGATGCGCCGCCGTGTCAATGCCGCGCGCGCCGCCGCTCACCACCGTCACCCCCGTGTAGGCGAGCTGATACGCCAGCTTGCGCGCCGTCTCAATGCCGTAATGCGTCGTCTGCCGCGAGCCGACCAGCGCCACACTGTTCCTGTCCTTGGCCGTCAGCCCGCCCTGGACGTACAGCACCAGCGGCGGGTCGTAGATGTGCCGGAGCGATTCGGGGTACTGCTCGTCGCTCTGGATCAGGATGTGACAGCCGAAATCTGCGATGCGTTTCAGTTCGCCCGCAAGGTCCACGGATTTTTCCCAGCCGGCGATGGCCTCCGCCGTGTCCTCGCCGATGGTGCGGATCCGGAGCAGTTCGCCGCGCGAGGCGGCGAGGATGGCGGGCGCATCGCCAAAATGCTCCAGCAATTGCCGCACCCGCACCGGTCCGACCCCCTCAATCATGTTCAAAGCCACGAATGCCTCCAGAGACTCCATGTAGCTAGATAATGCCGGTCTCCGATGCCTGCAAGGAATGTTTCCGCGGCAACTGGATGTGGCGCGGCCATCCCTCCATCGGGGGACGTCTCTGGACACAGCCCCGGCTTTCTCCATAGCCTCCCAGGCGAGAGTTTTTCCAAGGGTTTTTCCAAGGGTTGCCCGAGCCGAATGTTTCTGATACTGAATAACGGTGCCCGAGCCAAGCCTGCTGCTCCTCATTCCCGCTTACAACGAAGAAGCGCGCATCGAACCGGTGCTGCGCCGCTATGCGGATTTTTTCCAGCGCCATTATTCCGGCCCGTTTCAATTGATGGTCATCCTCAACGGGTGCCGCGACAACACGCTCGGCGTGGTGCGGCGCGTGGCCAAGGAGTTTCCGTCGGTGGGCTGGCTGGATTTCCCCGAACCCATCGGCAAGGGGGGCGCGCTCATCGAGGGCCTCAAACTTGCGGGCAAGGCGGATTTGATCGGGTATGTGGACGCGGACGGCGCGACGCCGCCGGACGCCTATCTGGATCTGGTGCGAAAAATCGGTCCGGTGGATTGCGTCATCGGCTCGCGCTGGCTGCCGGGCGCGGTCATCCACCAATCGCAGTCGGGCAACCGCCGGTTTGCCAGCCGCGTATTTCATTTCATCGTGCAGACATTGTTTTGGATGAATATCCGCGACACGCAATGCGGGGCGAAGGTGATGAAGCGGGCGGTCGCTGAAAAAATTCATCCCTTTCTGCACATCGCCGACATGGCCTTCGACATCAATCTGCTGGTGGTGATCCAGCGGGCGGGCTTCCGCATTCTGGAGATGCCGACGGAATGGACGGATCAGGCCGGGTCGAAAGTGGCGCTCGGCCGCTCTTCGCTGACCATGTTTTTATCCGTCGTGCGGGTGCGGCTGATTTATTCTCCGTTCTATAAAATGCTCCGCCCCTTGCGCCCTTTGGAAGCGTGGCTCTATAAAACCTTGCGCGCACCCACGCCGCTGCGGCGAACGCCGGAAATCAAGTGACGGGACCAAAGGCGGGCGGCGGGAAATCCCCCTTGATTCCCGGCTAGGGTTTCGGTTCCGAGGGGGTCGCTTTTCGGACGCCCCAAGTGAACCAGGCGCAGACGAGGAACAGCAGCAGGTTGAACGCGCCGAGCGTTTGCAGCAGCACCTCCAAACGCCCGGGGAAACGGTTCAGCAGGAACGGCAGCGTGAATCCGTAGGCCACTGCCAGCGCGCCCATGAACGGGACCACGCCGAACCGCGACCGCGCCAGCAGATCGTTCACCATCACGTTTGCCAGCGCCAGAGGCACCATCGCCCCCGCATACCACGGCAGCAGTGCGGTGGTCGCCGCCACATAGCTTGATTTGTAAACGATCTTCACCAAAACCGGTCCGACCAGCCATAATCCCAGCGCCCCGCAGATGGCCAGCACCGCCGTGCCCAGCACCACCAGATTGAACAGGTTGGTCTTCTCCGATTTGGCGGCTGCATGAACGATTTTGGGGAACATCACCTGAGCCAGCGGCAGCACCAGCCAGAGCAGCGCTCGCGACAGGGTGCCGGCGGCCACATACGGCGCGATCTCCTCACCAGTGAAATAAGCCTTCGCATACATCGTGTCCGCAGTAAACATGAACTGACAGGCTCCAAATCCCAATAACAGCGGGACCACTTGCCGCATCAGCTCCCTCCCGTCAAACCGCTCCGTCTGACCGCCCCATAAATCCCGCGACCGCCATATTAAGACGGCAGAAGCCAGCCCGACCGCTCCCAGCGCCCCTGCCAGCATACCCGCCGCGCCCAACCCCAGCGCCAGCACCAGGAAGGCAGCCAGCAGCAAACGCCCGGCCCCGCCCAGAATGGTGGACCAGCCCAGCCAGAAAAAATCCTGCCGGCCCTGCACCACCCCTGAAAACAGAGGCAGCCACAACGACACCAGCAGCAGCGGCAGCGTCACCCACAGGGCGGTCGCATCCGGGAGATGCCAGCCGGCCACGATCTGTTTCCGGAACGCCACAATCACCAGCGCGCCCAGCGCCCAAACCAGAAACGTCAGCAGCCACGCCAGCCGGATCATGCCGGCCAGCTGCCGTTCGCGGCCGCCGGCCAGCGCCCGGGCCGTTTGCTGCGCAAAAACCATCTGCAACGGCATGGTCGGCAGACAAGCCACCACCATTAATAACGTCCCGAACACCGCATATTGGGATTCGGGGATGGACTTGGCCAGAAAATGAACGCCCCACGTCAGCGCCCCGCCGCCGACAGCCGCAATCATCAGCCAGCCGCTTTGCCGGAAAAAGGCCGCATGCGGCTTGTGGTCGATCGTGGGAATCACCGGAGTTTTTTGAGGGATCATGGACCCGAAAAGAATGCCGCATGCCTGCCGCCGAGAAAAGTCATTTCAACCGCCCGCCCAGAACTTCATTCCGGCCCTCCCCACACGCCAAAGCGGGGCAGGCGGCTATTTCCAGACCTTAACCCAAACTCCGAAATAGGTAGAGGGCATCGCGCTGCGATGCCCCCGCCCGGCAGGGCGGAACGAACGGGGATAAGACACGCGCCATGCAACGCGTTTTCCGGCGCCTGACGCTGCGCTCGGCGCCGGGGGACGCCGCAGCGCGGCGATCCCTACCTGGGGCGTTGGGACGGCCAAGACTGTTGAAGTACGGCGTGGCGTGGCGCGGTAGAAAATCTTTATTCGAGAACGGGTCTCATCATGAGATTCCGCCATCCAAGCAGGTAGAGGGCATCGCGCTGCGATGCCCCCGCCCGGCAGGGCGGAACGAACGAGGTAAGACACTCGCTTTGCGATGCGTTTTCCGTCGCCTGACGCTGCGCTCGGCGACGGGGGACGCCGCAGCGCGGCGATCCCTACCTGGGGCGTTGGGACGGCCAAGACTGTTGAAGTACGGCGTGGCGCGGCGCGGTAGAAAATCTTTATTCGGGAACGGGTCTCATCATGAGATTCCGCCATCCAAGCAGGTAGAGGGCATCGCACTGCGATGCCCCCGCCCGGCAGGGCGGAACGAACGGGGATAAGACACGCGCCATGCAACGCGTTTTCCGCCGCCTGACGCTGCGCTCGGCGCCGGGGGACGCCGCAGCGCGGCGATCCCTACCGGTAAAAAACCCGGCGCGGAAGGGATTTTTACGGGCGTCTCTTCCAAGCCGATTCCTGACGTCCGCTGAACGCGGGTGAGGTCCGGTGCGCGCTGACCCTGCCACGCGGGCGAGAACTCCTATTGCGGCGTTCGGGCTTAAGTTAACTTAATCTTGGGACATCAGCGGGTAGGGCGGGCAGTCCCTTGCCCGCCGCGGTTGCCAACCCGCGTCACCTTATCCCCCGGACGGCGCGCACGGAGTGACGCGCCCTACCTAAGAGCGATTCCGCGAGGGAGGTGGCCGGTCCTTGGGTCGATCAATACGGATCCAGGCATCCTTCATCCACCCGAATGTATCCGGTCTGCTCTTGCTACTGAAGCCGGGGTAATAACAAAGCGATCCGCTTGCGGAAAAAATCCGCGGGTAGGGAGGGCAGTTCACTGCCCGCCGCCGCTGTGCCTGCAAACGGCCGGAAGGGCTAATCCCTAGGAAGAGATTGACCCTCTCACCCGCCCCGAAACAGACCGTAATAGAGAGAAAAATCCTGTTTACAGAAAGGCCCGGACTGTTAGGATGAATCCCCCCGTCCAAAGGATATGGCAGACAGAGAAGCGAAGCCGCCAAGGACAACGGAAAAATGTGGCGGGGAAATATGGCCGGTGTGATTTTCGGAAGGAGCGGTCCCTCCAGCAAGTCAGAGCAAAAATCGCCCGAGGGAATAAAAACCTTGAAGCCCTTGATTTTATTGGTCAAAAAACCGCTTGTGAATAACTTGCGAACAAATGTTAATATGTTGTCCTCGAACCGCTGGACACATTTACGTAAAACATACGAATCAGCCCCGCAAAGATGCGAGCGATTCATCGCGAAGGCGCCAGAGGCGGTTCCTCTGAGGAGAGTTTTTTTATAAAAACCTTAAAATAAGCAGTTTACGACTTTACCGAAAACGATTTTGATTGCGTTCGGGGGGAGGTCAAGTGCGGGTCGGGCGAGGCGGGGTAGCGGGGAGGGACGGGGTGCCTGCCGCGAATACGGTCCCCAGAGGAATGCGGGGCCAGGTGAATAAAACGCTTGTTTACAAGCTTTTCGACAGAACGCAAATGCAACAATCGGCAGAAAAAATTTGGAGTTCAGCGCAGGAACATCTTCGTTCCAAGCTGAGTGCCGACACCTACAACATGTGGTTTGCGCCGTTGCGCGCGTGTGCGATTGATGCCCACCACGTCACGCTGGAAGCGGCGAATGAATTTTGCGAGGTCTGGCTCAAGGACAATTATCTGGGTCTTTTGCAGGATGCGGTGGCGATTGCCGCGGGCCGGCAGTTGCAGATCCAATTCAAGGCGCCAACGGGAACGGGATCGCTGACCCCGGCCGCCCCGGCAACGGTTTCGGCTCCGAAGTTGAAAGCCGCGGTCGCGCGGGATCGGGTCGCCGGGAATGGCGAACCGCACTTCAACCCCAAGAACACTTTTGAGTCGTTCGTGGTGGGCAATAACAACAACTTTGCCTTCGCGGCCGCCAAGGCCGTGGCTGAAGCCCCGGGGAAATCCTATAATCCGCTGTTTCTTTACGGCGGCGTGGGCCTGGGCAAAACGCACCTGCTGCATGCCATCGGACAGCACGTGGGGGCCAATAAAAAAGGCGCCCGGGTGGCCTACCTGTCATCCGAGAAATTCACCAACGAATACATCGACGGCATTCAAAACAACCAGCTGGCCAAGTTCCGGAAGAAATACCGCCAGACCGACGTGCTGTTGATCGATGACATCCAGTTTCTGGCGGGCAAGGAGCGGATTCAGGAGGAGTTTTTCCACACCTTTAACGCCTTGCACGAAGCACACAAGCAAATCGTCCTGACCTGCGACCGCCCCGCCAGCGAGATTCAAGGGCTGGAGCACCGCCTCGTGTCGCGTTTTGAATGGGGATTGGTCACGGATCTGCAACCGCCGGATGTTGAAATGCGACAGGCCATTCTCAACAAAAAAGCCCTGGCCATGGGCGTCAGCCTGCCCGACGATGTGATGAATTTTCTGGCCAACCGCATCCGCACCAATGTTCGCCGTCTGGAGGGCGCGCTGATCCGGGTGGCCTCCTACGTATCCCTGACGGGCAGACAGCTGACCGTGGAAGTCGTCGAAGGCCTGCTGCGGGAAATTTTGCACGAAGAGGGCCGGTATTCCATCAACGTGGAACTCATCCAAAAGAAAGTCGCCGAGCATTTCGACATCCGCCTGGCTGACATGACCAGCAAGCGCCGGCCGGAGAACATCGCCTTCCCGCGGCAGATCGCCATGTACCTCACCCGCCAGATGACCGAAAGCTCCCTGAACACCATCGGCGAAGCCTACGGCGGTCGGGACCACGGCACCGTCCTGCACGCCTGCCGCCTCGTCAAAGACCGCATGGAAGTGGACGCGAACGTCCGCCAGGTCGTGCATTACCTCGAAAAGCAGCTGATGCGTTGAAAGGGCTTTCCAGTTTGGGATCTTATTAAAGCTCTGAGGCCAGGTCCCGATTTTCGCTCAGGAACACAGAATATCGCCCATGTCAGTCCTCGAAGTCAGCCATCTCACCAAGACCTTCCGCACTTATAAAAAGCAGCCGGGCTTTGCGGGCGCGGTCCGGGGATTGTTTCGCCGCCAGTACGAGCAGACCGTTGCCGTCTCCGACGTCAGCTTCCGGATTGAACCCGGCGAACTGGTCGGCTTTCTGGGCCCGAACGGGGCGGGCAAGACGACCACGCTCAAAATGCTGGCCGGCTTGCTCCACCCGACCAGCGGCACCGCTCAGGTGCTCGGCTACACACCCTGGGAGCGCGCCGACGGGTATCGCCGCCAGTTTGCCCTGTTGCTGGGGCAAAAAAACCAGCTGTGGTGGGATTTGCCCGCCCGGGAATCGCTGGAGCTGAACGCCAAAATCTACGGCATTCCCAGAGATCGCTTCGAACGCACCCTCGCCGAAATGAGCGAGCTGCTTTGCGTCGGCGACAAGCTCAATGTCAGCGTGCGCGAGCTCTCCCTCGGCGAACGCATGAAGATGGAGCTGATCGCGTCCCTGCTCCATGAGCCCAAGGTGCTATTCCTCGATGAACCCACCATCGGACTGGACGTGACCTCGCAGAAAACCGTGCGCGATTTCATCCGCCGCCACAACGCCGAGCGCAAGACCACGATCCTGCTCACCAGCCATTACATGGCCGATATCCAGGCGCTGTGCGACCGGGTCATCATCATCGACCACGGGAAAATCTTCTTCGACGGCAAGCTTGGGGAGATTGTGGACCGCTTTGCCGATTTCAAATTCGTCACCCTTCAGTGCGACAAGGCAAACACGTCGTCGCCGGAAAAGCTGGCGCTGTACGGGGAGGTGGTCGAACAAACCCCTGGGGCCATCACGCTCAAGGTCAAGCGCGACCGCGTCATCCCCGTCTGCAAGGCGCTGCTGGATGAAATGCCTGTGACCGACATCGACATCCAGGAGGTGCCGATCGAGGACGTGATCCGCCAGATTTTCGCCCGCTGACCCCCTGTGCGGCGGCCTGCGGCGAACCGCACGAAGGGCGGACCGCGCTTGAAATCATCCTAACGGAATCAAATTCCACGATAGGGGGAGCGTGAAACTGCTTCTAAGGACGCGCCACGGTATTGGTCCTGCAAATCTGGGAATAAAAATCCCCCAGCGGCTTCAGACTCCTTGGTAGTTTTTCGTCCTCGAAATCAACCGTTAACAATCCAAACTTTTTTGCGTAGCCGAACTGCCATTCAAAATTATCCATCAAGGACCAGTAAAAAAAACCGCGCACATCCACGGCCCCGGCAATGGCCCCGTGAAGCGAGGCGAGGTTTTCGCACAGGTCGGACTCGCGGAATTTTTCATCGGATGAAGCCGAGCCATGTTCTGTGATATAAATGGGCAGTCTGAATTTACGGTTGAGATAAGACAAAATTTTAGCCAGGCCTTCCGGATAGCGCTCCACCATGTCGTCGCAGACGAAGCCAATTTTTTCTAAAGCTTTAAGCGACATGCCACTTGCCGGAATCATTGGGCGGAAATGATGAAAGCGAACCCGGCCGTAGTAATTCAGGCCAATAAACGTGGAAGCCCGCCGCCGCCCGCCGCCCAGAAATGCGTCCAGCACAAATTTATTAAACGTGTAATGGCAGGCGTAGGCCATCGCCTGGTCCCACGGCAGCCATTTTTTGTAGGCGTGAAAAAAAGTCCAGTTCTTGGCGATGCCAACCTGAATTTTGCCGCCCCCCTCCTGCTGGAGAATGCGGCTGACTTTCACATGGGCGCGAGCCATGTGATCGATGACGCGGCGAAATTTCCCCAACCTCCATTTGTTATGCGGCGGAAAACCGCCCAGGAGATACCCCATGCAGGCATAAGTGTCCGGCTCATTAAAGGTATTCCAGAGGTGGACTTTTCCCTTCAGCGCCGCGCCCAGCTGCCGGACATAATCCACAAACGCCGGAATCGTGGCGGGATTCGTCCAGCCGCCCCAGGCGTTAATCCACTGCGGATTAGAAAAATGATGCAGCACCACCATGGGCGTGATGCTTTTTGCCTGAAGACACTCTAAAAGATGAACATAGCGTGCCAGCTCATTCGGATTCAGAGGCGCGAACGGGGCGGATTGAAGCCGCGACCATTCAATGCCGAAGCGATAGGCATTTGCGCCCAGCCGAGCCATCCAATCCACGTCTTCGGGGTATCGATGATAATGGTCGCAGGCGCGACGGCAGTTGCCGCCATCCAATGCCGTGAATTGAGTCCATTCATTTTCGATGTGACCCTCCACTTGGGTTGGCGATGTGGCTGTGCCCCACAAAAAACCTGGCGGGAAATCAAGTGTCTCTCCAGGATTCATCACTCGAAGTCAGTGGCGCGCTGGATAGCGGCAATGATTGTTTCCGGGGCACGCCCCACCCAGTTGCGAAACTTTCCAGAAGACAGGCGGTCGGGCAATTGGGCCAGCCGATCCAGATCGAAATTTTTGGAGGCGATGCCTAGGCCGGACTGCTGCGCGTCCAGCGCATTGACCTGTTGCTCAACATGATTCTCCACCGGGACAAGAAACAGCGGCTTGCCCAGCCATGCGGCTTCGCTCACCGATTCAAAGCCCGCGGTGCAGACGACGTGGCGACATTCCGCCATCATCTTTAAAAATTTTTCCCCGTCAAGCCCGTGAAACGTGAGTGCCGGCGAATGCTCAAAAACTAGCGGCGCGTCCGGCTTGTCATAAAAACAATGCAACCGGATGCCTGGATTTCTTGAGCTCCACTGGATGATTTGCTGGGCGTATCCATGATTCAGCAGATAAATAAGGACGAAATCTCCATCCGGCTTGGATTCCAATTGGAAAAGCTGCTTCCTCAAAATGGGCGGCCCTACGATCAATCGTTTCTTTGGCAGGTCGGGCGCTTCATAAAGAGAGAGAGCCAGCTTGCTGGCGCGGGCCCCCAGCAGCCAGGTGTACGCTCTCATGCTCAGGTGCTGTTTCCAAAACCGCGGCGCACGGAAATACCCGGGATGTTGGAACATGAATTGATGTCCAATGGCCAAGACCGGAGGACGGGAAGGCCACAACAGGGCATACACCGCGGCCAGCGGCTCAAAAAAATTTAGAATTATGTCCGGCTTCGCTTCCCGGACAATGCCGGCAATTTGGCCCAGAGTGCGAACGTATTTTGGAAGATTGCCGAAGACTCCCAGCAGCGTCGCCGCATAGCTCACAGACCGGTTATGCTTGTAGCGGAACTCAAGCGTCGGCAGCTGCCGGACCGGCATCTTCATCGCCGATGCAAAGAATGCCGGCATTGGCCGCTGCGGACCCACTCCGATTATTATTGCGACGATTTGATGCCCTTCCGCCTCGAGCATTTCTTTGGTGGCTATGGCCTGAGTCATGTGACCCCGACCCTCGCCCAGAACGCAGAACATTATTTTCATGGAAGCGCAGGAGTTTGATGTTGCCCTCAAAATCTTCAATCAATGCCGTGGGGTTTTCAACCCAGTCGCCACAGTTTAAGTAGCGCACCCCTCCAATCATTTTAATCTCGGCGCGATGGATATGACCGCAGATGACGCCGTCCGCCTTTTGACTACTCGCCATGGCAGCGAGCGTGTCCTCATATGCGGTGACGTGTTTTACGGCGGCTTTGGCTTTCGATTTTAAATACGCGGCTAGCGACCAATAGCCAAAACCACACACACGGCACAGGCGATTGAAATAAAGGTTCAGGTCGAGAATCCACATGTAGAGGTGCGATCCCAGCTTTTCCAATAAATGATTGAAGTGAGTCAGCCCATCCGCCTGATGGCCATGGATGACGAGGTATTTTTTCCCGTCGGCAGCGGTGTGCATCACCTGCCGCGCCAGCGTCACATTCCCAAAACGCATTCCCATGAACTGCTCGATAAACTCATCGTGATTCCCGGAGATATAAATCACTTTGGTCAACTTGCGGCTTTTGCGGAGCAGTTTCTGAATCAGCACATTGTAATCATCGTGCCAATACCACCGGAACTTTAATTCCCAGCCGTCAATCAAATCGCCGACGAGGTAGAGATATTTACAATCCACCACGCGCAGAAACTCCAGCAATTCCCCTACCCGGGAATGCTTGGTCCCCAGATGAACATCGGAAATCCAAACAGACCGGCAGACAATCATCTCATCTGAATGAGAGCCCGCTTTTTTTTTAGAAGTGTTCATGTCGCCTGAAGACTCAATCTGCAATAGGTTGCACAATCAGGGCAACCATCGAAGTCGCTGTCACATAATAATCGCAGTCCTGTAACCTGGCTGAAACCTAGAACTCATAAACCTGACAATTGGAAAGGTGTCACGACGTGGTGCGACCCGGTGAACCATCAAATTCTTGAGCTGAATTCAGCGCTCACCTGCTAACCGCCGGCACCTTCTCAAACCGTCCATACCGCAAAGCCAGCGTCGGCAATACCAGCAGATTCAGGGCGGTGGATGTGACCAGCCCGCCGAGAATGACTATGGCCATCGGCCCTTCGATTTCGCGCCCGGCGTCACCGGAGCCGAGGGCGAGCGGCAGGAGGCCTAGGCCGGTCACCAAGGCGGTCATCAAAATGGGAATCAGCCGCTCGGTCGCGCCCCGCAATGCCGTTTCCATCCCCCAAGCCCGCCCCTCCTCGTTCACCAGATGTTCAAAGTGAGAAATCAGCATGATCGAATTCCGCAGGGTGATGCCGAACAGCGTCACAAAGCCGACCAGGGTGCCGAGCGACAGGGACGCGTGCCCCTCATCGCCGAAAAATCCGGCCATAAAGATTGCCAGCACACCGCCCACCAATGCGAAGGGCACGTTCGCCAAAACCAAAATCACATGGCTGGCCTTTCGAAACATCAGCGCCAGCAAGAGCACGACGCCGGCCGCCACCGCCAGTGAACGGACAATCAGCTCGCGCCGCGCCGACGCCTGCTGTTCCGCGGCGCCGCTGAATTCCAGATAAACCCCCGCTGGCAATTTAACCCGGGCCGCGATCTGTTTTCTGGCATCGGCTACGAAGGACGCCACGTCCCGGCCGGCCGGATTGCAGGTGATGGTCTGCCGACGACGCGAGCCGTCGTGCAGTATCGCATAGCGGCCGGACGCTAGCTCCACCGTCGCCAGCTCGCGCAATGGCAGCAGCAGGCCCTGCCCATTGGCAACCAGCAGGTCCCCGATTTTGTCCGGCTGTGTCCGTGTGACGGCATCCAGGATGACAGTGACGTTGAACACTTTTTCGCCCTCAAAGACCTGCGCGACCACATCCCCCTCATAGGCGGTCTGCACCGCTTCCAGGACTTCCGTCGGGCGGAAGCCAAACTGCGCCAGCCGATCGGGACGCAATTTCACCGAGATGCGCGGCGCGCCCGGCGGCGCGGAAACTTGAACATCGGCAGCGCCGGGAACCGTTTTCAGGATATTCGCCACTTCACCCGCTTTTGCATCCAGCGTTTCCAAGTCGTCGCCAAAAATGTTCACCACCACCTGGGCGGTTTCGCCGGCAATGGTTTCACCAATGCGATCGCCGAGAAAAGTAAGCACCTCGCTCTGAATGCCGGGATATTTTGACAGCACCTCGCGAATCTGTTGCTGCACTAATTCCTGGTCTTCGCCGCCTGCGGGCTTGAGTTCGATGTGGATCTCGCCGCGGTGAGCGCCCCAGGTGTCCTCGCCCCCCTCGGCGCGTCCAACCTGCTCCTCGACGCTCTGAACGGCGTCGAGCTTCAAAAGTTCCTGCGAAATCCGCGCGCCCATCCGCAGCATTTCCGGCAGGGACGTGCCCGGGGCCATGGTGAGCTGGCAGACGAAATGGCCTTCGCGGAAATCCGGCAGAAATTCGCCTCCAAAAAACGGCAGCGTCGCCACTGCGCTGGCAAAGGTGATCAAGCCGGCGCCGATCACCGTCTTCGGCCAGCGACAGATTTTTTCGAGCAGGGTACGGTGCAACTGTTTCAGGCGGCGGAGATAACCCGGCTCCTCATGCGGCTTCATCCGCGAGAGGAGCGCATAGCACAGCGCGGGCGTGACCGTGAGCGCCACCGCCAGCGACGCCAGGATGGAGAGAATAAAGGCGAAGCCGAGCGGCGCAAAAAACCGGCCCTGCAATCCCGTCATTAGCAGCACCGGCAAAAAAACCAGCGCCACGATGAAGGTCGCGTAAACGACCGCGCTTCGAACCTCCAGCGACGCCGCCAGCACCACGGCGAAGAGCGGGCGCGGCAGGGCGGCGGATTGGTTCTCGCGCAAGCGGCGCAGAATGTTCTCCACGTCAATGATGGCATCATCCACCACCACGCCGACGGCCACAGCAAGGCCGCCGAGCGTCATCGTGTTCAGCGTCACACCGAAACGGTCGAGCACAATGACGGCTGCAAGCAGCGACAGCGGAATCGAGACGAACGAAATCAGCGCCGTCCGCAGATCGAGCAGGAACAGAAATAACACCACGGCCACCAGCGCCGCTCCCAGCAGCAACGAGATCTTCATGTTATGAATGGCGTGCTCAATAAAGGTTGCTGGCCGGTGCAGCCCCGGCACATAGACAATGCCCTGCGCCGTAAATAGGGGACGCAATTCATCCAATGCCGCCTCAACTCCCCGCGTCACCTCCATCGTGTTTGCCCCGTACTGACTGGACGTCGTCATCAAGACGCCGGGCTGCCCGTTGATGATGGCGTCACCGAAGAGGGGCGATGCGCCTTCGCTGACCCGGGCCACGTCTTTGAGACGCACGCTGCGACCGTCGCGCTGCGCCACGACGACTTCGCCGAGCTGGGCGGCGGTGAGCGACTGACCTTCAGTCTGAATCGGCAGCCGTTGGGTCGCGGTCTCCACAAAACCCGCACCTCGAATGCCCGTCGCGGCGCGCGCCGCATTGGCCACGTCCTGAACTGACAAACCGAAACCCCGCAATTGTTCCGGCTTAAACTGGATCTGCAGCTCGCGCACGGCCCCGCCAAAAACCTTCACTGCCGCCACGCCGGAAACAGCCAGCAGCTTGGGGCGCACCGTCCAGTCGGCAAAGGTGCGCAGCCCCATCGGCGAAACTTTCTCCGAAGTCAGCCCAAACTTCAGCAGGTCCATGGTGGACGACGTGAGCGGCTCCATCTTGGGCGCGGCGACGCCGAGCGGCAGAGTGCCGGCGAGCTGCGCCAGCCGTTCCGCCAGCATTTGCCGGGCCTTGAAAATATCCGTGCCCTCGGCAAACACAGCGGTCACCACGGACAATCCCTGGATGCTTTCCGAGCGGACGGATTCCAGCCCCACCGTGCCGTTCAGCGCATTCTCCACCGGGCGCGTCACCAGCGCCTCGACCTGCTCCGGCGCCAGACCCGGCGATTCCGCCTGCACCGTCACCTGCGGCTGCACAAAGTCGGGGAAGACATCGAGCTTGGCGCGCGATGCCACGTAGAGGCCGTGGAAAATCAGGCCGATCGCCAGCGCGATGACCACGCTGCGCTGCCGCAAAGAAATTTCAACAAGTCGGCGAAGCATATCAATCGCGCTGGCCAGAATTGAAATCGCCTTCGCTCAGCTCCGCCGAAAGCAGCGTCTGAGCACCCACAATAACAATGTGATTGGTTGCAGCAAGGTCCGCACAAAAATAACCGGTGGCGGAAGGCTGTTCCAGGGGAACAGAGCGGCGGGTGAATTCGGACGCGCCGGTTTGGACAAAAAACCAACCCTGGTTGTCATGCCTCACAATCGCTTCCGCGGGAATCATAACACCTTTGACGGGCAATTCGCCAGACGGGACGATCC
>Ga0209086_10000373_pt1 | contig 38793 bp, 48 predicted proteins | sample M_130207_XF_Meta_FD_187312 | JGI IMG/M metagenome (GOLD analysis project Ga0209086, IMG submission 187312) | Freshwater microbial communities from Lake Montjoie, Canada to study carbon cycling - M_130207_XF_MetaG (SPAdes) (version 2) | ecosystem: Environmental > Aquatic > Freshwater > Lake... | reverse complement strand
AATCCTTTGTTTTTTTTTCAGCTACCCGAATTGAGCAAACTCTGGCATTTATTGAAGATGTCCGAAAGCGAATGGAAATTATATTGGGCAGAATCGGAATTGCAACAAAAGGCCCTTCTGGAAAGTCTGAAAATATATCAGCAAGAAAGCGAATTGAAAACTTCCGCAACCAGCAAAAGTCAGAAATGATGCTAATGGCCGAAGGGAATATATCGGAGTATAACACTATAAAGAAGTTATCCGTAGAAGATTACTTATTAAAATTTGATAATTTTATTTCCGCGATTGAAATTAAGCAAAGGCAAAACAAATAGTAATGGCTGAACAAATAGTAGTTGAATATAAAGTTGAGTTAGGCAACCTAAAGGCCAAGCTAACTGAACTAGAAAAACAACTTAATAAGACTGGAGAGACCGCAAAGAAGGCGGGAAAAGAAACATCTAATAGTCTTTCATCAATTGGAAAGATAGGACAAAGCCTTGACGACCAATTTAAGGAATTGGGAAAAGGTATTATAGCTGCATTTGCTGTTACCGAAGTAATTAATTTCGGTAAAGAATCCATAAAGGCTTTCCAAGAGGCAGAATTAAATGCTACTAAATTAAAATTTTCTTTAATTAATATTGGAAAAGAAGGTGGTGCTGCATTTGAAAGATTAATTAATCAATCCGCAGAACTTCAAGATAAATCTATTTTTTCAGATGACGACATTCAAAGAGCGCAAACTCAGTTAGTACAATTCGGATTAACTTCTAATGAGGTTGAAAAGTTAATACCTAAGATACTTGACTTAGCCTCGGCTACAGGAACTGACCTTGGACAGGCAACCGATACGGTTATAATGGGAGTTAATGGAGTAACTAGAGGGTTAAAACCTTTAGGCCTTGAATTTGTAAATACTGGAGACAAGGCTCAGAATCTTGCAATTATAACAGATAAGTTAAATAAATACCAAGGTCAGACTCAATCCGTTTTAGAGACATCTTCTGGAGCATGGAAGAGGTGGGCGAATATTATTGATGATTCTGGAGAAACATTAGGCGGCTTCTTACTTACCTATGTAGATGAATTCTCTGCATTTGGAAAAATTATTGGTGCTGTTTTTGATAAGATAACAGGCAAGACAAAAGAACTTGAAGGAGAAAAAGTAAAATCTTTTGCTGAAAAATATGCAGAAGCTAGTAAAAAAGGTAAGAATGAATTAATAAAAGAGCAAGAAGCAACTATTAAAGTAATTGAGGATACTAATAAACTTTTTGATATTAGAACCTCTAAGGATGTTTCTGCTACTTTAAAGAAAATTAGTAACGGAATAGCTGAGGCTAAAAGATTAAGAGATGAAATTGAGTTGGCAAAGAATCCTCCTAAAGGGAATCTTGGCAAAACGCAAGAGCAGATAGATAAGGAACAGGCAATAAAAGATGCCGCCGCCGCAAAAGAAAAAGCCGCTCAAGAAAAATTAGCTGCTGATTTACTTGCCGCCTTTGAGGCCTTGAAAAGTAAAGAGATAGAATTAACTAAGGCAGCAAATATACAACTTGCCAAATCCGAAATTGATAAGGTAAACATAGCTAGCGAGGCCACGGCTGCCGAACTATCTTTACTATATGAGAAGACAGATAAAGGAGTAGCTGCAACTGAGGAATATAACTTAGCTATCCTTGCAAACGATAAGGCAACCAATGATAAGATAAGAGAACTTCAAAAGAAAAAATGGGATGAAGAACAAGCAAATAGAGAAAAGGACCTAAAAGCCGCTGATGACGGATTTGCAGAATTTAAAGCCTTATTTATTAAGAATAATGCAGACTTAAAGACCATAAATAAAAAGGCCGCTGAGGATAAGCAAACATTAAGAGACCAAGAACTACAGGCCTCTAATGACATATTAACGGCTCTCGGTGATGCAAATAACTCAGCATTAAATTTAGAACTTGCAAACCTTCAAGAGCAACTAGATAAAAAACAAATTACTCAAGAGCAATTTGACCAAAAGACCAGAGCCGCTAAAAGGGCATCCGCTGAAAACGATAAGGCTTTACAAATATTTTCCATTACAATAAATACCGCAGCAGCTATAGTAAAGATGCTAGCAGACCCAGGCGGATTTGCGGGAGTTGGATTATCAATAGCTGCGGGAATAGCGGGCCTTGCTCAATTGGCTCTAGTAGCCTCTCAGCCATTGCCAGCATTTGCATCGGGTACGGATTTCGTTGGATTGGGAAGGAATAGAAGAGGAATAGATACTATACCCGCCTTACTTAATGAGGGTGAGGCTATCATTCCAACGGCTCAGAATGCACAATATCCTGGCCTTTCTAAGGCTTGGATTTCTGGAGGTCTTGATAAATATATTCTATCGAATTTCGTCGCTCCCGCAATAAATGAACACAGAAAAAAAATTGATGCTAAAAATTCTGATTCTTTTGCCTCTGAAATTGCTAGGGCCATTTTAATAAATCAAAGAGGATTTAATGATAAAAACTTAGTAGACTCAGACGTTAAGACTAGAGAGATATTAAGACTTCAATCAAAGTATCTTAAAAATATGGCATCCTCCTTATCAGATTCAAATGCTAAGATAATAAGGAAGCGGGGTTGGAATGTTTAGGATGTCAATAAATGGAGTCTCAATTAATGACCTTCCAGAGGCTCTAATGAATTCAAAGATTAAAATAAAAAGGGATTCAAAGTTAAAGTTTTTATCGGCGAATTATATTGCCGATTTAGTATTTAATGGAGACGCATATTCAGTAATTCTAGCCGCCGCAAATCTTTATTCTAATTGCGGATTTATTGACGCCGTTATCGAAAAAAAATGTGGTCAAAATTGGAACCTTTATTTTGCTGGAGTAATTGATTTATCCACTATTGAACACAACCTATCTAGATGCTGGATTAAAACTAATATAGAGGACGAAAATCTATCCTCGTTAATAATTAACAGGAAGTCGATTGCCGTTCCAGCAAAAGCATCCAAGTCAATTTCTGGAGTTCCTATTTCAACAATATCAGATTACGGAATTGCTATTACCAACTATGATATAGCATGGACGGTTAATCGTAACGTATGGAATGCATTTAATGTATTATCTCACATCGTTAGTTATATAACAGATGGTAAAGTTATTATCGTATCTGATTTCTTTCAAATTACGACATCACAACTAGAAGAATGGTTATATTACCAAGCCCCTAATACTTCTATATCATTTAATTGGACTGACCCATTCGGACAGAGTAGTAGTTTGTTTTGGCCTTATCCTCCATCGCATACCGTTAACGAGAGAGCATCGGCAATAGGTTACCAAGTATCAGACCAACCTTATGACTTCAACAGAGGATTTATGTTCTCTGGAACGACAGGGAATACCGTTGTTTTAAGAAGTCCTTTAGAAATGGGTCTTACTCCTTATACTTATTTATTTTCATCACTTACAAAGTCTCAGACATTAGTAAGGGGAGGAAAGAATCTAGCCATTACCAATGGAGAAAGGTTAAGAAATGGAGGCCTTCAAACTGACCTTGAATTATCATTCGAAGATTTATTCTTAGAACTAGACCATATATTTAATCTATCATTTAGGATGGAAAATATAAATGGACAAATATATATGAGGCTAGAGCCTTTAGAGTATTTCTTCACGAATTCAAATATACTTAATTTAGATTCTATTCCAGAATTAATTCAGACATCAAACAATGAGTTTTCTTATTCATTTTTGACCACGGGAGAATCGGCTGGAATATTACCAGCTACTAGGTTACAATCATGGGTTTCTGAGGCAGATTGCGCTACTGATAGCAAAAACATTGAAACGAAATATATTACCGATGCCAATGCAATAGATACGCAAATAGGTAGTTCTGTTAATAATAATGATACTTCAATTTATTTGTTAGAAACAGAATTTAACGCGGGAATATTTAGAGCCACTACCTACTATACTACAGAATGGATGCCTACTTACTTGAATAGGTTATTGATTTATAAAAATGCCATGATTATGAATTATAACAGAATCAAAAATCATATGTTTGGTGGGTCATCTGATTACAGGAGAGAGGGTAGAGTTTTAATTAATAATTCTCCAATAATATTCTCAAAAGAAATATCCTTCGAGACCGCATTGAACGAATCGCAAATTCAATCTTTAATATCTGGACAAACTGATTTTATTACTTTTTCTGATGGAAGAGGTAATTATGGAAAAGGATGGATTCTAGACGTTGAAATTGATAATAAAAATGGAATTTCTACATTTAAATTACTAACCGAATAATGGGCCTAATAATAATTCCTAACCAACCCGTATCCTTTGAAGATACTACAGATTCTTGCAAATGTACAACGACTTTAAAGTATAACCAATTAGTTAACTTTGGAGACGTTACTCAATTCCAAGTAAAGCTAGAGGCTTGCAACGATGCCGAGCAATTAATTCCAGACTCTGGATTTGATGGGGAGCCTAATGTTTCTTGGATTCTTCCATCTGATTATACTATTGGATTCTCTCAATTATGCCGAGGAGATACTACAGGAACATCAAGCGCAGAAGCGGACCTATCCGTTATATCAACTCCAGGCGTTTACCAAGTAACTTTAGTCGTTGCTTCTGGAAGCGCTTACTTTAAACTTGTAGGAACAGACTTTAGTTATACAAGCGAAGAAGTTGGAGAGGGAATAAATATTTTTACTTTTTTCTTTTACGATGACGATGCTACCTTATCGGTTTGTTTATCTCCAAACTCTTGTATTGCATCTATTGAAATGAAAAGAATTTATGCTCCTAGAGTATCAGTATTCGCTGAGGATGGTACTTGGATTCATACCTTCAACGGAGAAGATATTAATCAAAATACTATCAATAATCCAGAAGGAGAATTCACATTTGCCGAGGATACGATGACGTTTTCCCTTAATTGGGATTCTTTGGAAGTATCTGAGGGATGCTATAATATTTGTCTAATTGACCCATGCGATACAACTAATGGACAGAACTTAGAGAACTTGGTAGCATGTCCTAATTTTTCAGAAGAATGTTTTGATTCTTCGTGGTTTGCGGATGGTATTAATTTTTCAATATTATTCATGGCTCAAGGATTGCTTTATCAGTCTCAAAATGACGATGGATTTTTAAGCCTTGAAAGTAAATATACTCCTCTAGTAGAAGGCATATGCTATGATGCCTCCTTTACCATTATGCAAGGCGAGACATATCCTTACTATGCCGAGGCAAGGATAGTTACTGAGTCATTCTCTGGAACATGGCAATCTTCTTGGGGTACTTATACTGAGTCATTCACGGCTCAAGCGGGAGAGCATATATTTATAGAAGTTAGGTCCTTGGTAAACCCTGGCCCAGATACGGAGCATAATATGGCCATCTCTAATATCACTTGTAAGGTCGCAGATGAATGTCTTGAATGTGCCTATGATTCCAATATGTTTAAGTTAGGCTCTCATGAATGCACTCACCTAATCAATGTTTGCAACAACGACAACGGTATGGGCTTTGTGTTCAATAACTCTGGTTTCTCTCCGAGAATTAGATTGTACTCTAAATATGTGAAGGCAACTTATAAGGCGGAAAGAGATTCATTTGAAAATTCTTACGGAAGAAAGTCGGTGCAATATTTTAAAAGAAGAAAAGCAAGACTGTTAAAAATAGATACTTCTCCAGAATATGTCCATGACTTCTTATCTACATTGATGGGATATGACCATTTGTGGATAGCATCTGTAGAATACTTTGTTATTGATGAGGAGTACAATCCTATATACAATGACCTTGACGATGAATTTGCTTCTGTAGAAATAAACATAGAAGAAAAAATTCAGCTAGTACAGAATGTTAACTGCGGTGATAATGGAAATATTTGCATATTAACCGCTCAAGGATATCTAGCTGACCCTTCTGACCCAGAATATGTTCTAGGAGACCCTCAAGGAAGATGCCTCAATGCACCTATAAATATTGAATAATTAACAATTTAAAAATTAAATAAAATGCCAACACCATGCTCATCAAGTAAATCGATAGGAAACTACTCTCAAAATCCTTCTATAGATTCGGGAGATATATTCTTAGTTCAAAAAGGAACAGAGTATAAAAAAGAGCCTAGAGAGGCTCACATTGCAACTCAAAACGAAGTAAATCTAGGTATTAACTCAACTAAGTACGTTACTCCAGCTACCCTCAAATCAACTCCAAAGCAAGACCTAGGAGTATTTGATTTTGGAAGTTTTTTGCTATACGATATGCCAGCAGATAATGAGACCTTTACAATTGAAGTTGATTCAATTCCTGTGGTATTTGAGTTTACTTCTGGAGGTGGAGTAACCGTTGGAGATGTAGAAGTTGTAAAAGGAGTATCACTTGCCTTAACCGCTGATAGTTGGATTCTTGCAATTAACTCCTCTATAGCTCCTATTTCTCCAATTATTAATCCATCGAATAGTGCCTTGATAAATTGGATAACTGATGAAGCAAATAAAACGGTAGTATTAACCGATGGTACTTCTGGTGATATTCTTTTTTCTCAAGCGGGAGGCGAGAGGGCAGCAGCTAATACAATTCCAATTTATAGAGAATACACAATTCAAGCCTCAGATAGTGCTGCTGGCTTTGTTATGTTTCGCTTTCCTGTATCTTCATTTCCAGACGGGATATTGATGCAAGTATTTTCTGCAACACCAAATGGGGCAAATGATGACAATGCTTATGATTATGCGCTTACAGACAATTATACTATTACTAATGGAGATATTAACTTAACTTTAGTTTCTATAACCTCTACTTATATTGTTAAAATTTTTGGAATAGGCTTAATATAACGAATAAATTTCGTATATTGCCCCCTCATTCTGTATATTTGTTGGCATTCTTTCCGCAGCCATAATAAAGTCGGATTCTAAATTTAAAATTTAAAATCTATTATTATGGCAAATTGTCTTAATTACGATTGTAATGACCCAATAGGCGACCATATGCCCAACGATTGTGACGAACTCTTGTTAGGCGGCGTCAATTCAATCATATTACTCGAATGCGATTCTCAACTTACTGACCCTTCCAATGCCGCTCAGATAGTGGCCGAATTGGCAGCGGGAAGAGCCGTTCAAATTGATAACGTAAAGGTTTCAATCGAAGCGGCCTCACCAATCACAATAGACCCTCCAGTTTCTTGCTCTACTCCTAAGTTGATTAACTACGATAGAAGTGGTACTCTCATTGATGGTAACGTCAGCGACAATAACATTTCTGTCTATAATCAAATCTTTGGCGGAAGAAGTTTCGGTGGATTGATTCTTAACCTATGCGGAACAGAAGATTCTTCTGGTGGTCCTCAAGTATTATGGATTGATAGCAAGATAGAACTTAACGGTTCTTTGATTGTTCCAGCAAACAATAACGAGGTTAACAGATTTGAAGGTAAATTCACATGGAGGTCTAAAGGAGACCCATCTATGTACGCTCAGCCTTCTAACATTTTCCCATAAAAAGGAGATTTTAGGATTGAATAATGGTAGTTCGTAATTCCGTAAGGGGTTAAAGTCGGGGTTCGAGTCCCTGTCCTAAGACAATTAAAATGGAAATAAATATATTATCGACTCGAAACGGGGTAGGTCTTGAAAAGGATGCTAATAGACTTATATCTATTCTCAAGGAGGATGGGCATAATTGTCACTTTGTAGACGTTGGTAAAGGAGATAGCCCTAAGAAAGCCGATGTTAATATTTTTTGTGAACATTTTCATAGGGTAAATTTTACTCGAATGGCCAAAAGAAATTATTTATTTCCTAATCCCGAATGGTTCCAAAATACTTGGCTAAGGAATATTAGTTATCTTACTGGGGTACTATGTAAGACACATGATTGCAAAGAAATATTTTCCAAATATACTAGTGATGTCCATTATACAGGATTTACGTCTGTCGATTTATTAGACGAAAAAATAACAAAAAACAATACCTTTTTTCATTCCGCTGGTAAATCTTCTCATAAAGGAACAGAGCAAATATTATCCGCGTGGAATAACAATGCTCTACCTCACTTAACCATCACTCATACGATGAATAAGAGACTAGAGATTAAAGGAAACATAGCATATAATTATAAGTATTTCGATACCAAAGAATATTCGAATCTATTTAATTCTTTTCAATTTCACTTATGCCCTTCGCACTATGAGGGATGGGGTCATTATATTCACGAAGCAAAATCTACAGGAGCCATAGTCATTACAACTGATTCTGCTCCTATGAATGAATTTGTAAATAAAGAATTCGGGTACTTATGCGAAGTTTCTGAGACTAGAAGAAAGGATTTAGCTGATTTGAAAATTATTTCCGCTCAAAGTTTAATTAATGCCGTAGAAAAATGCACCCAATTAACTCAAGAGGAAATCGAAAAAATGTCTATTGAAAGTCGAAATTCTTACCTATCTCAAGAAATTAGTTTTAAAGAAAATTTCCTTAAAATAATTAACCAATGATAGATATAGAATTCGGAATGATTACCGCGCCGAGAGAGAAGTCCACATTGGCAAAGAGTTTATCTTCTTTTAAAGATGAATTTGGAGAGGATATAACTATTTTTGCGGAGCCTGGTGATTATGAGTTTCCTTCTTGGGCAAAGGTAAAGATGAACGATAAGACATTGGGATGTTTTAAAAACTATCATAATGCCCTTAGTAGTTTAATTTCAACAACTAAGAAGAGACTAGTTTGTGTTCTTTCTGATGACATTATATACTCTAAAGGCGCACTAGAAATCTTATCTAATGGCATGAATAAAGTTCAAAAAAGATATGCAGCCTATTCGTTAATTACTCCGTCCCAAAATATTGCAAAAAAGCAAACTAATAAAGGATGGATTGAGATAGACCCAGGCTGGAATGGTTGGGGAGGATTATTTGTTATGCCAATAGAAACGGCTAAAGATATAATCAATACCAAGTTCTATATTAACCACTTATTGCATTACAAAAAAAACGAACAGATTGATGCCTGTATGTACTCAAGTTTCCAAGAGTTAGGATTAAAATCGTTTGTCCATGACCCGTCGCTAGGATACCATATCGGAGAAACATCGACTTTGGGACATAAACATTTAAAGAAAGAGAACCAAGGATTAAACTTTATTATATGAAAGACATTGTTTTAATACCATGCTGGCAGAGACCAGAATTTTTATCTATTTGCATTGAGCAAATTCTTAACGCAGAAGGTTGCGAAAATTACCATTATCTATTCTTACTAGATAGGGGATTTGCTCCAGAGAATTTGGATATTATATCCTCATTTCCTTTGGACAAAACTACTTTACCGAGACCAGAAACCGTATCGGGAATAGGCAAGCAATCAATGAATTTACTTGAGGGTTATAGATGGGCATCTGAGCAAGACTGCGAGAAGGTATTCTTAATAGAAGAAGATATAATGATTGCCAACGACTTTTTTCTGTGGCATGAAGCAATTCATTCAAAGGAAAAAGTATTATGCTCAATAGCAACGGAAAACAATAATACTCCTCACACGTCTACTAATGACCTTGAGAAGTATTATGAAGGCTCAAAGATGGACTTCCAATCTCTGGGCATATGCTGGGATAGAGCGGCATTAAGAGACTACATAGTTCCTCATGCAACTAAAGATTTCTATAGGAATCCACGCGGTTATATTATCCAAAACTTTGCGGATTCATCAATGGGCGGTAATTTCTGCGAACAAGATGGATTGATTAGGAGAGTAAGAGAAAAAAAATGTAACTTGCCCGTTATATTTCCAGACGTACCAAGGGCTTTCCATGCTGGGTACTACGGTTATAATAGACCATCAACTAAGATACCTAGAGGCAACTTACATTATAAGACCGAGCATCTTAGGACTATAATTTTTTCAAAGGAGAAAATGTTAGAGCATTCGATTAACCCTTCATATTATGCAGATTCGAAACCTATTAATTTGAAAAACGAAAAATGGCTGACTCAAGAAAAAATGTAAAGACTAAAGGGGTATTATTGATAGCATTCGGTAAAACTGGTTATGGTTTCGCGGCCTATAATATGGCCACTTCGATTAAGAAGTTTAACCATCACTTGCCTATTACTTTACTTGCCGACGATATTGCTCTGAAATATCTTGAGAAATGGATGTTATCCGCTTTCGATTCTATCATTAAAATTGATGCGGATGACTATACTCATGAGAATAAATTTGAGCCAGCAAAAGTAAAATGTCAAATATATAAGTATCTTCCTTACGACGAAACTTTATATCTAGACGTCGATGGTTGCGCCTTGCAAGATATTAGTCCATTGATAGACAAACTTTCGGAGGTCGATAAATATTTTCAAACCGATGTTATTTCTTTGGGTTATAAAGGAGACGTATTGTCTTATTCTTGGGCGCCAAATGATGCCATATGGCAACACTTCAAACTAAAGGACGAACAAATATATTACTCAGTCCAATCGTCTTATATATACGTTAAAAAAGGCAAACAAGCGGAAGCATTGTTTTCTAAGATTGAATCTAACTTCCTAAAGAATGTTTTTCCTTTGAATAAGTTGCGTTTCAAATGGGGCGGAAGTATGCCAGACGAGTTAATTACTGGAGCCACTTGCTCTCAATTGAATTACGACCCAAGAAACGGATTTTCTCCTATTTTCTTTGGTGCTAAATTCGACCCTAGAACATTCACACAAATTGAAAACGATTACTTTGTATTGTCAATCCATGGAAATGGAACAGGGTCAACTCTTACGAAATTGAAGTACATTGAATGGTATGATAAACTTATGAAAAATGTAAGCAAGTATTCATTCAAATCTAATTCTATTATGAAGGATAAACACGCTAATAAAAGACAATAGCTATGAAAAGAAAATGCTGCGGCAAGCCTAGACCAAGACCTACAAGACCTAACAGACCATAAAATGTACGACGAATATTATATTCTCAATTTAGTCGCTGAAATATCGGCGGTTAATAAATCCTTTGAAAACAAAAGGGATTCAAAAAAAGGTAGTGACATTCCAGACTATTCAGAACAATACGTTATGGCGGTTCAATTCCAAGAGGCCATAGAGTACCATTCGGAATATGGAGAATTTCCAGAAAAGTTATTCATGAAAAGGTCGCCTAATCAGACGCAAGAGGAACTTAATTATATTAAAGACAATTACAAGCAAGTCACTTTGCCCGTCTTCCAAGATTTTATCTCTACAATTAGTAGGGCATTCAACGATAATAATTGGGTAATATCTTACGACTCAACAAACGATGAAAAATTCGTGGGTGAGACATTTAAAGAATATGTTGACAACTTGCCTATATATGGTTCCTTAGAAAATTGGTTAAAGAATATCTTACCAACTTTAAAACTAAAGGATGCAAATGGGTTCATTGTTGTAAAACCATATAATCTAGACTTAATAGAAGAGGGAGATGGTAGTGGTTATATCATTAACCCAGATTCAATGATAGAGCCAACTCCTTACTACTATGAGTCTGAAAGTGTAGTAGCGCAAAAACAAAATGAATATGTTTTGCTTGAATTAGAGGAAAAAAGCGTAGTTGATTACCAAGGGACAAAGAAGAGAAAGGGTTATGTTTACGAATTTATCGACAAACAAAACATCTATAGAATAGTTCAAGTAGGTAAGTTTATCGACTATAGGTTTGAAATATCAATTTCTTACCCGCATAATTTGGGATATTTACCAGCCATTGTATTGGGTGGTATTCCTCGTATTTACGATGGAGAAATCATATACCAATCTCCTTTCCTTTTTGCCGTGGATTTGTTAGACTTAGTTTTAATGAATTACGCGTATTTACAGGCATCGATTAATAAATGCGTATATCCTTACCGAGTAATGCTTGGAGACCCATGCGAATTCGAGTCTAATGGAATGATATGCGACCATGGCTGGATACAAAATCTTGAAGGTAATAGAAGTAGATGTCCTAGTTGTAATGGAAGTGGTTTATTAAGTCGTATTTCTCCTCTTGGTGAATTACTATTAAGACCTAAGACGAGAGAAAACGATGGAGACATCGACTTTACTGAGCCTTTAAAATATGTCTCTCCAGATACGGGGGTACTTGAATATCTTGACAAAAAAATAACCCAAGACGAGACAAGAGCGAGGCAAATTCTTCACATGAAAACATCAGAATCTCAAGTTAGAGGTTCGGATAATATAACTGCAACGGGTGCGGCTATTGACCAAAAGGCTCAGTATGCATTCATTCAAGGGATTTCCGACCAAATGTTTAATATCTATGAATTCGTGCTGAATGCCATCGGAGATATGAGATATGGAGAGAACTTCCTTCCTCCAACGGTTACCTATCCGAAGTCATTTGATTTACAGAACGAAGGAGATTTGATGCTGCAAATTGCCGAGGCCATTAAGGCTGGATTGCCAGGATTTGTCATTCATGCCATCATTTATAAGTTTATCCAATCTCTATTTTATACCGATAAGAAGACTACCGACTTATACGAGTTAATCGTTGAGACTGATAGGCTACTAATTCTTTCAAATGACGATATTGCTCTTAAGTTAGCAAGAGGAACCGCATCGAAGTGGGAAGATGTTCTCCATACTTCCGCCATTCAATTAATTAGTTCTTTAGAGGATTCAAATCCTAAATTCTTTGAGCAAGATATTATAACTCAAAAGGAGCAATTAATTCAAGCGGCTAAGGACCTTACAGATGGTATCAATCAAAATGCTCCGTTAATTACTATCTAATGCCTACGTTAGAAGCAATAATTAAAAAGAAAGTAGAAAGGCTTGAAAGCGTTCCCGACAATTTAGCTATATCAGTTAAGAAGGCTCAGAAGGAAATATATAACGATGTCTTAGAGTTGCTTGGAAAGCTAGAGAGGAAAGAAGGCATGATAACTATGACTAAGTCTAACCTATTGCTAATTGACGAGATTACTTTAAAGACCAGAAAGGTAGTCTTAGGTAGTGATTACGTCGATTCGGTCCAGTCTTTTGTTAACGAATTCGATAGTCAAGCCAAAATCAACGATAGTTTTTTCAAGAAAATGGATGTAACTATGACGGAAGAGGCATTGACTAATCAGATGGTTATATCGGCTAAGAAAAATAGCGCGGAATTACTATTGGGGACTCCAATGGATGCACAATTTTTGCAACCGATAAAAACCTTACTAGACGATGCGGTTTCTTCTGGCGCCTCTTGGAGTAAAACCGTTGCCAATATTCAAACATTTGTAATCGGAAACGAGGATGTAGATGGAAGATTGTTACGATATTCGAAGCAAATTGCTTCCGACTCTTTTGCTACCGCTGATAGAGCCTATACTAATGTAGTTGCTGACGATGCTGGATTCGAATGGTATCTTTATACAGGAGGAATAATCCAAGATACTAGAGAATTTTGCGCTCAGCGAAATAATAATTACTATCACTATAAAGAGGTTGAAAAATGGGGTACTTTAAGTGATTGGTCTGGACGAATGCCTAATACTGATAGCCAAACCATATTCATTACTTGCGGAGGATTCAATTGTAAACATTCACTAATCCCAACCTCAGTATTCGCGGTTCCAATTCAAGACGTTAAGAGGAATATTTCGAATGGAAATTACAATCCATCGGAAGAAGTTGCAAAAGAATTAGGATTATAAAAAATAATTCTTGCTTTTATCAATTAAAATAGTTATAATTGCAAAAAAAAAGAATAATGGACTTTATCAAATGTACTAATCTGGTCACAGGAAAACAAAAGTTGTACGCGTCTATCATTGTTAGAAATCATGCCATGAGGGAGAAGATAGGATTAATAGTATCAGACCCGAATTACGATGCTAATGGCAATAAAATTGAACCTATTTTAATTAAAGAAACGGAACCTATTCCCGTTAAAATTGAAATTGAAATAGTGAAGAAAAAAGAAACAAAAACTAATAAAAAGAAATAAAAATGGCTATAGAAGCAAAGGAAATACTAGACTACTTAGGTTTTGATTCGTCAAAAATTAGCGACATTGATACCTTTAAAAAAGAATTCGAACCAGAAGCGGGAAAGCCCGTATTCGTAAGGTCTGGAGACATCAAAAAAAGCCACGTTTATTCGTCTATTGTAGGTGAATTAACAGGTTCTATCCAAACTAAAGTAAAAGCAATCGCAAAGAAATTCGCCGTTGACTTAACTAAGGAAGAAATCGAAGGTAAGCAAGTCGAAGACATCGTTTCTTTAGTATTAGAGAAACAAGCGGAAGGAAATAAGTCCATCGTTGATGAATTAACTTCTAAGGCTGGACTTGGCAACGACGAAAAGGTTAAAGAATGGCAAGATAAGTATTCTAAAATTGAATCGAAATTCAACGATACCAAATCGTTATTAGAAAAAACTAATTCCGATTTTAATTCATATAAAGAAACCGCGGCATCTCAACTCAAAAACCAAAAACTAGATATCTATAAAAAGGATGTTTTTTCGAAGTTAAAGTTCAAGCAAAATGCTACCGAACTTGAGAAGATTGGATTCAATGCGAAAATATCCGAGAAGTTTGACTTTGACTTAGATGAAAACGATTCTTTTTTTGTTAAAGAAAAAAAATCGGGAGCAAGAATACCTAGTACAAAAGTGACTGGTCAATTCATGTCTGCGGAAGAAGTTCTAGAAAAAGAAATCGTAGAACTTGGCTTATTCGAAAAGACTCCAACAGGAGGCGTAAGAGTAGGTCTTCCATTACAACCGCGTGAAGAGGCCAATACTACGACATCTTCTAAACTTGGTAATAAATTGCATCCTTCAAGGGGTGCAAGATAAAATATACAGAAAAAAGTTGTCTTTTCAACGGACATAAAAGTTGATTAAAATTTGTTGCCTAAAGAATTAATGGCATTAGAAAGTTAGTTCAAAACAAAATTAATTAAATAAATATGTCCTGTTTAACATCGGCACTAAATAGCTGCCCAAATATCCAAACCTCTTTAGATTCTTTCTTCAATACGTCAATGACGTTAGAAGCAATGCCATTCGCTGAATTCATCATGAGTGATGTAAACAGAAATGGTATTTCTCAAGCCGTTCATCCTACCTCTGGTAAGGTTAAGACCGTTGAATTGCGTTACAACAAACGTATTTTAGAATCTGATTTGGATTCAAATGTTGAGAATCCTAAATGTGTTGCTACTGAAAAAAGAGGTGACTGCATTAGTTCTTATACTATTGACCCAACACAAAACGTATCAGCGAATCAATTAATTGAAGCATCTGATGTTATCTACAACTGCGAAAACAACGATACCTATATTGCTGGCGTAATTGCTCGCCTTGTAGACGTAGTTGAAAGAGGAGTAGCTACATCAATGTCTAGCGAAGTTGCTGCCCTTACAGGAGCCTATGAGGCCAATGTAAGTGGAGTAGTTGCTGACCAATTGGTAGTAAATACCTTGAGAGCGGGAACAACTGATGAAATTGCTCCTTTCACAATGGAAAACATCGACCTAGCTGCGATTCAAACAGGCTACGGAATGGATGGAATATTCATCTCTGGTGGTTCTTTATTGTACCAATATTACAGAAGAGCGCTTGCTGGCTGCTGCTCAGATAGCGGAGTAGACATCGGTTCTTTGATGCAAACATATGGCAAGGTAGTAACCTATGACAAACGTGTAGCATCTGCATTAGGTTCTACCGTTTCTTTAATGACACGTCCAGGAGCATTGGCTCTTCTTTACTACACTCAACTAGGATGGTTGGATGGTACTCCAGTTCCTTTGATTGCCTCTAATTACTACAAGACGGTTATCTTCTCCCCAAGATTGAACGTCCCAATGGATTTGATTATCAAAGACGATTGCGGAGCGCTTTCAGTTATTGTAACTGCAACGACCAAACTTGTATCTGGTCCTACTGACCAATTTGCTGCTGGAGACGATTATGAAGGCGTAAATTGGGTAAATGAAATTAAAGTAACCAACGTCTAATTATTTCTCTGAGGTAATAGCCAGAGGATAAAAGATGAGCAACTGCTTTAATAACATAATAACCGTTAAGGGGGGATGTAGTGATACAACTCCCCTTAGCGGATATTATATTAACGACCTAGTTTCCTTGGATGAATTAAATTCTTTCGTAGGAAACGAACATAAAGACGGAGAGGCTTTGGCATTGGACAAGATTCAATTTGCCATCAAACAAATAACGGGAATGGTATTTAATGCCTTCTCAAATAAATTTAAGGCGAATAGCCTACTAGATGGTATGCGGATTGGATTTCCATCCGAGTATCTAGTCGCAAAACAAGGAACCAATGGCACTTATAAAGGTATTAACTTTGAATTGTGCAACCATTCATCCTTCTTAGACGTCCATATATCGACGATATCTCTTCAATTAGATGTTACTCAAGATGTGGATGTAAAAGTTTTTAATTTAACTACTGGCGAACTAGTCGATACGATTACTATCTCGGCGGTTGCTGGTAAAATAGTTACCGTTCCATTTGGTAAAACATACGAATCAGATAGGAGGAGACTTAATCTTATCTTCGTCTATGATACTACAGGAATCAATTCTTACACTACTACCATTAACAATACAAATGGTTGTCTTTCATGTGGCGGAAATCAATACACAAATTCCCATGTACTTTATAGGGGCATAAACATCCCTACTGCTAGTCAAGCAATAAAGTCAAATATAAATACGCAAGGAGATACGGCTGGACTTAGCATAGTCTATTCTATCACTTGCAACCATAAAGAATGGCTATGTACATTCGCCAATTTATTAAGCCTTCCTATCCTTTATAAGGCTGGAGCGGAAATAATGCAATACGCGAGGTTACAGAGCAAGAGGGCGAATAGTAATACATTCATCGACTTAGACAAATTAAGTGAGCGACAGGACTTATATGAGTTAAAATATAGGGAATTATTCGACGGCATCATTCAGAATATTAAATTGCCAACCGATGTCCAATGTTTTGAATGCAATCCGAGAAGTCGCAATACTATAATTCTTCCATAAAAATGGAAAGTAAAAGTATATACATCGTCGAAGATATTGAAGATGAAATCCGTATTATTGAAATCACTTACACATATTGCCTCAATTGACTACCGAAGAATACATAAAGAAAAATAGAGTTAAGTTGGAGGCTTTAGTGAGGTTCGATATTCCTTTAAAGATAGCCGTATACACTATTGTCGGTGAGCAATCAATAAGGATATTCCAAATGGGCCTAAATTCTGCTGGAAGTAAAATTGGAGTATATGATAGTGGAACTGGTAAAGGCCACGAACTATGGATTCCAGATTCAAGAAGTCCAATTAATGGAAATCATAAAGGTAAGCCAGCAATAGGTAGAGGAGAAACTGGAAAGAAAAGTTCTAAGGTTAGAGTTTTTCAATTTACCGTTAAAAATACTTACTACAAGAATTACCAAGACTATAGGAAGAGGATGAAAAGAGAATCTGGATTTGTAAATTTAAGATTAAATAACGAATTGCAATCGGATTTTTCAAATGCGAAAATATCGAAAACATCCACTAAAGTAATTCAAGGGCAACCAATTCGAGTTAATGCTAATTACTATAAGACCGAATTAAAAAAAGATATTAATCAGAAGAAAAGAGAAGGACTTGAGGATAAGTATGGTAAAATCTTTAGCCTAACCAAAGAGGAAAAAACAAAGTATTTTGCTATTCTTCAAAAAGAACTTAAAATAGCCTTGTTATAATGTTGAAGTCCATAATAGATTATTTAAATGTAGAACTAACTACTACTAACTTATTCGAGGAAATATATTGCCTTGCCGAGTTGGTTAAAAATTCAGAGGATAAGTTTAGACCAATGGTTTACTCTGGTAAAGGAGAGTTCGTTCAAGTCAATGACTTTGATTTCTACAATGGTATGGGCTATTGGAGGAAAAACGGAGACGTATCAATAAACGATATTACTACGGAATCCTCTTTAGTATCATGCGCGACATATTTGCAAATTCAATATCCTTTAAAATTTGTATGCTGCATTCCTAAAGATAAGTTGCCACTAGATGACCAGTATACGGATGACGATATTGCTAACGATATTATAGGCATTATTTCTGGAAATAATAATCCGATTAAAACGGCCATAAAGGCTCAGTCTGTAAGGGTTGTTCCCGAAAAATATACTTCAAATAATTACGAAATCATTTCAACGGAATACCAAGGTATAGATAGTGTTGATATTAACTATAAATTTGCTTATCTTTCCGTAGATTTTAACGTCGTTGTAGTTATTAATAAAAATTGTATTCCAAAAAATTGCTAGATGAAAAAACTATTATTTATTCTTATTATCTCAATGCTTACCTCTTGCGTCGTTGTGGCGCAGAATATAGTATCTGTCGTTAATTCGACGAATACTTTAAAGATAAATTACTCCGATGGAAGTTGGAATGTAGTGTATAAAAGAGGAGCAAAAATTCTTAACCCTCCGACTGGAACTACCATCTATTTAGTAGACATAAACAGAGCAACCTATACTATTGTTTTTGGCAATATTGTAAGCCCTGTAACAATTAATAAAAATGTACTTGCCGCAACCTTAAATTCTTATCTACAATGAAAAAACAAATTTTTACTTTAATTTTTACTTTACTAACTCTATTCTCTTTTTCGCAGAATATTCTCACGATAGTAGATGCAACGAATACCGTTGTAATTACTTGGTCAGATGGAAAGATAGAGTACGTTTCCAAGGAAGGCTCTAAGATAGTTAATCCAACTTCGGGTAACATTATTTATTTAATGGATTTGAATAGGGCTACTTATCCTCTTGATTATACACTAGTCACTAATCCAGCATCTGGAAGTAGAGCGGCCTTAGCTAATACTATTCAAGGCTATCTAGACTTAGGAACTTTTGGACCTACAGGACCAACAGGACCAACAGGAGAAGATGGTGGCTCAGCGGGTAGAATATACTACTTAGACTATGCGACTGCCTCAGATGTGTCTCCTTATAAATTAGCCAATACCGTACCTACAGGACTATCTGTTACATCAACTACTACTTCATTAAATACCGGAGGAGCGGTTTTAGTTTCATCATTTCTTACCGCATCGGGACAACCTGGAGTTACAAATTTTCCAGTAGGAATTGCAGAGAGAACTATCCATGCAAGCATAACAGGAGGGTCTCCAAAGGCTAGGTTAATGATTGAAATATATAAAAGAAATTTAGCGGGAACTGAGACATTAATGAGGCGAGATACTTCTGAGATATTTTCAAACTCATCTATTCAAGAAATTCATTGGAATGCGGTTTATGTCTCGCCTACTGCGGTATTAGCTACCGATAGGTTCTTGTTCAAGTTATATGGAATACGAGTATCTGGAGCCGCTACATTATCTTTAGTAGTAAATTATAATAACGGAGATGTAACCTTTGTGAAAACAACTATTACCACGGGAGAAACAGGCCCAACAGGACCAACGGGCGCAACAGGACCGACAGGAACAGGAGGAGCAACGGGTGCAACAGGACCATCCTCATTTAATGCCTACTATGGTGCTGGCACAGATGGTGCGGTTACAATTAGCGGAAATACTACATTGACTCGTAATATGTACTATTCGACTTTAATAGTAAACAATGGCGTTACTCTTTCAACGGGAGACTACCAAATATTTGCCTCTACATCCATTACTAATAATGGAACTATCTCTGGTCGAATTAATGGCGTTGCGGGTGGTGCTGGAGGAAGTGGTGGTAGTGGCGGTGCAAGAGGTACGGCGGGAACTTATAGTATGAGCATTGGTGCTATCGGAATGGGTGGTAGCGGAGCATTTGGAGCAACTGGTGCATCTATAGCTGCTGGGGCTACAGGAACCGCCGTAACGGGTGGAACTTCTTGCTTTGTTATTGGTGGCGGAAATGGTGGCGCTGGAGGACTAGCATCTGGTGGAGCGGGTGGTGCAACCGTTACAACGGGAACCGCGTTATTTTATCCCATTCAAACTATAATTTCTATGTTTAATCAGCAAGTACCAATATCTCAAGGAGGTAGTGGTGGTAGCGCTGGAGGTGGCGGTGGTGCATTGAATACAGGAGGTGCTGGTGGAGGAGGAGGCGCTGGTGGTGGATTCGTTTATCTAGCAGCCCCAACTATAACTAACAATGGAACTATAACCGCTGCTGGTTGGAATGGAGGAAATGGTGGCGCTGCATCTGGAGCGGGTAATGCTGGTGGCGGAGGAGGCGGCGGAGGCGGTACAGGCGGTATTGTATACGAATTATATAACGTACTTACAGGAGGCACAACAACCGTAACTGGTGGAGTTGGTGGTACTGGCGGAGTAAGAGTTGGTACAGGAGTTGCGGGTTCAAATGGGACAGATGGACTTGCGGGAAAGATAGTAAGATTAAACTTGACCACACAGGTCGTAACCGTTAATTAAAATGACTCACGAAATTAAATGCTCTGGAGGATGCGGAAAGGTTCTTGCATCAATCGAACTAGAAGATGGACAAGTATACCAAGGAGATACATTTTTTGGAATGTATTGCGAGGACTGTCCGAAGCCAAATATTGAAGATACACCATTACCTTAATAATGAAGCTAATTATGCCACAAACTCACCATCCCATATTAAGTATATTACTATGGCTTAACTCCTTTTTGATGTACATTTTTTCGATTGAAATGATAGGAGATTTCTATATATGGGGATTCCGTATATTATCGATAATCTCGTTAGTATTAATTATCGGAGTAAATTGGAAAAAGGGTATTGATGGCTTAAAAGATTTATTTAATATAAAAAAGAAAAAAAATGGAAGACATTAATTTCGGATTAAAAAATTATTCAAAAAATAATACTCCCGCATGGGCGCAAAAGGTCGGAGATATTTCCCTTGCCTGTGGCGTTGCTGGAGCCGCATTAATTGCTATACCCGCAACATTGCCAATCGTTCTTCCAGCGGCATTAATTACCGCAGCTAGTTGGTTGTTAGGGATTGGAACCGTTGGCAAGGCAATAATGAAGTTATTCGGCGAATAATGGATATCGTAACATTTGCCATCGTACTAGTTATTTCTTTTTCCGTTTGGATTCACAACGAAAAAATTGAAAGCATCGGAAAAAGGATTGATAAAATTGAACATCTAGACTCATTAAAAAATGAAAGTCCAAAACTTCATTGATACGGCTGAAAAGTTAAATTTTTCAATATTTACAAACGACGCAAAGCCTTATAATTTGAATCTATGGTTCGTTAGGAATACAGATAGATTAGCGAATTCTTTTAATGACAAACTATACGTTTTTTGGAACCATATAGGATGGAATATTAGAACATTTAACGTAACTATGGACCCTGGCACGATAGTTCGTTTAAAGCCATCGAATCCTCTTGGAGTTGCAATCGTTAAGGCTCCTCAGCAACCAGCAAGAATGTGGAGTATCGGATTGCACCAAGGCAAATACGAGGCTTTAGTTCAGAAATCACCAGTCACCGTTGTACGAGATTTTAATAAAGACGCGATTTTAGACCTAAATTATCCAGACTTAAAGAATTGCGACTTCAAAGTATCTAGAGCCTTGGATGGTAGTGAGGTAATAGAGTATTTTAAAGGCCCTAAATTAATATGGAGGGAGAATACAGGACTATTCGGAATCAATTGCCATAGGGCCAATATTAATGGCCAATCTATAAACGTGGATAATTGGTCAGAGGGATGCCAAGTATTTCAAAACGAGCAAATCTTGAATCCAGACAATCAGCAGAAGTGTTATTCCTTTGACTACTTTATGCACCTGTGTAACCTGGCGAAAGATAATTGGGGAAATAATTTCACTCCTACTTTTGTCAACGAATCCGATTTAGTTTAGATAATTAATTCCCATCAAAAGTATCTTGTCGTGGGCCTTTTTTACATCAATTTTTTTTGCTTTCACTTCCTCCAATAAACTAATTAATTCTTCGTTCTCGGTGTTGATGTCGTTACGGATGGAAATCTCTATTTGCATAAACATTTCCCTGTAATTCTTATCGTGCTTTCTCAAGGCCTCAACGGTCTTAACGGAATGGCAGATGGTAGCGTGGTTAAGTTGCCCAAATAAAGCAGCTACATTGTCAAGGGTATATTCTTTCACAAACTTCCTTATAAAGTAATGGCATATCTGCCTCGGCTGAACGACTTTTCTCATTCGTGATTTGCTCATAATTTGATTGACCGGTACTTCTGTTATATGTGAAACTATGCTAATTATTTTTTCTGGTGTCATTTTATATGTCCTCCTTATAGGTTTCGTTGTAGTATTGTAAGGCACTTCTGCTAACACGTGCATGCACATTTAGCCTTATCTTCCAATTGTTGTTTCAACTCCCTCACCACTTGCACCATTGCATAGTCATTAATCCACTTCGGGTAATTTATAAATGTTAGCACCACAGCCTCATTCCTGTTAAGGTCATAAAGCAGTCCATCTATCGGCTGTTTAATAATTTCTTTCAATGGTGCAACTTGCAATCCATCAAAAGTTGAAACAACAATATTGCCTTTTTTATATTCAGCTAATATCATCTCCTTAATATCATTCTGCTTGGCACTACTGCTAACATTACCTTTGTTCAATGGCGGTTTTTGTGCCTTTTTTGAAGTTTGTTTTTTCATATTATATTTTATCTGTTAATTAAAATTCGTGTTCCAAATCCGCCACTAAACAAAGCTGCGGAACGTTAGGCGCAATACTACAGTAAAACAGTTTGACGCTTACTTTCAATGCAAGCCTTTAAATTTGACTTTGCTAAATCGTAGTAGCTTTCTTTTAGTTCAAATCCTATTCCTTTTCTGCCCATTTTTACCGCTTGATATACTTCGCTGCCAATACCCATAAACGGAGTAAAAATAGTATCTCCTTTATTGCTGTAAAGGTGTATCAGTCGTTCAATGGTATCTAACTGCAAAGGGCAAATATGTTTTTCATCATTGCCCTCTCTGCCATTCCTGAAACCCTGCAAAGTATTTCCGTAATCAATATCCATCCAAACAGGCGATGCGTATTTCTGCCATAAGTCCACAGGCAAGTCAGTATTTGTAACAGGGTCTTTGCCCTCGCCTTCTTTTCTGAAAATCATTACATAATCAGGTATCCCAACTCTTACCTGTGTGCTATCTTTTTTCACTTGCTTATGCAATAATCCTTTTGCTTTTGTTCGTTGCATTTCAACTACTGGGTCTTTCCAAATCGTAACCCTTGAATGATAAATAAAACCGCAACTTTGAAACGCTTGCAAAATCATTCCGCTAAAATCTCTCAAACCAATATAACCCTCTTTGCCCTTTTGTATTGGCAAGTCCATACAATGCACCGCAACATTTCTACCACCAATTAAAACCCGATGCAGTTCTTTAATCAGGAAACCAAATTGAGTTAAAAATTCTTTGTAATTTTTACTGTTGCCCATATCTTCCAGATGCGAACTGTAAGTATAAAGTTCTGCAAACGGAGGAGAGAAAACAGAAAGCCCTACACTTTCATTTTCAAGTTCTTTTATCAATTGAACGCAATCGCCTCTTTTGATTTTATACCATTCGTTTTTTTCTTCGGTTAAATCAAATTCGGCAGTAGTCATTAACTGTCCGTTTAAATTAGCGTTTACCGCTTTGCCCATTTCGTCTTGCATAATTTCAAATTGTTTTTGTTTAGTGTCTATTGATTGTTTTACATTAGCCATTGTATCGGTTGTTATTAGGTAAATATTAACTTCATTCTTTTGACCAAATCGATAACTCCTGCGGATTGCCTGGTATAAACCTTCAAAGGAAAAATCTAAACTTGCAAAAATCTGATTTCGGCAGTTCTGATAATTCATTCCGAATGATGCAATCTTAGTTTTGCTTATCAGTATCCTAAATTTGTTTTCCGCAAATCCCAAAAGGTGTTTTTCTTTCCATTCGTTTGTATCAGCCCCTTTCACTTCAATAGCTTCGGGTAAGAGTTTTTTAAGCATTTCGCCTTCCTCATTTTGCTTAATCCAAATAATAAAATTTTCTTCGGGTCGGCTGTTTACAATCCTTACAACTTCTTCCAATCGCTCCTTTTTTGTTAATCGTAATTCAGCATTGAAATTTGTTGCTGAAATAATTGCATCATTGAACAAACTACCATTATCTCTTTTGGGTGTTACAATTTGCTTTTCAATTAAATTCAAAGTCGGCAAATCATAACCAATCATTTCAAAACCAATATCCATAGGTTTATTTAACATTATAGCCCAACTACCAATAAACTGATAAAATAGTTTTGTAGCGTGTCCTTTCAATCTCCATTTTGCAGTTTCTCCGCCATCGTGAACAAAATACATTGCAAGCATTTCATTTCTTCCCATCACATCTAAAAACTCTGAATGGTTGCCTAATTCCATCGGGTCGTTTGGGCTTGGTGTTGCTGTGCAAGCAAGTTTGTATGGCGTTTTAGCAAACAAATCTAAAATCAGTTTCTTTGTTGCTCCCTCAAAGTTTTTCAGTATTGAACTTTCATCTAAAACAATTCCAGAAAACAAACTGCAATCAATGTTTTCAAGTTGCTCATAGTTGCTAATTTGTATTGGTGCATTACTGCCATCGTAACGGCAAATATCAATGTGAAATTTCGCACCCTCTTTTATTGTTTGTCCTGCAACTGCAAGCGGAGCAAGTATCAATACAGGTCTGTTCGTTTCTTTGTTCACTCTGTTAGCCCATTCAAGTTGCATCAAAGTTTTGCCAAGTCCACAATCAGCAAATATTGCATACTTGCCAGCTTTCAAAGCCCTTTTAACAATGAACTTTTGAAAGTCAAACATTGACTTATTTAAGTCGTTTAATTCAACATCAAATCCCGATAGAATATGTGCTTTCTGTTTTGCGTTTAAAAAATCCTGATACTCTTTTTCCATTTTATTTTATTTGTTTTAGTTAGTAATTATTGCCAACGCACCTCCATCACAGGCACTTGTCCTGTCAGATAGTGGGGATTTCATTTATTTTTCCAAAATTACTTTCAAAATATTGCTCCTCGGTTACGTCTGGATATTTTTGACCAGCCCTATAGGCCCACTTTATCTCGATGGCAAATCTTTCCTCCATGGTCCTTTTCCATTCATTCCATAATTCTGGAGAGGAGGTAATAATTCCGCTTTCCGCAGCAATGGCTAATTTCGATACTGGAGTTTCCATTTTAATGATTGATATATTGTTCAATGAAACAATCCGATAGGTCCTTGGATTTAGATATCTGCTCTATGATATTGTTTTGAACCTCAGAATATAACGACTTATCCCAAGTAGGCTCCGAGTTTTCAATGCTGATATAGCTGCGGCCTTTATCGAATCCTTTAGTACCCCAGAATTCATAGGAACCAATGCCGTCGCATAATTTTTCGGGAAAGGACTCGAATTCTACCTCGAATATTTCCTCATTTATTTCTATTTCGTATTTTATTTTCATGGCCTTTTTTTTAGGCAGCCGAATGAGCAAGTATTTTTGCCCATTCGGATACCATGTAATTTATTTAATTTGTAAGGATTTATTTTGCTGGATGTATGCTCCTTGAATATCGATTCCATTTTTAATCGCGTCTTTTATGGCCTTCTTATCCGCCCTAGGTTTCGCCTCTGGAATTACTTTATATTCGTTAGGAATTAAGTCTATATTATCAATCTCTACCGATTCAGATTTTCGAAATGAAATCTTTATCAATGGAGTAACTATTTCGCTTATCTCGTACAAATCCATCGCATTAAAGACACGCTCTTTTAACTTTGATATCATAGAGTGCCTTTTGTTTTGAAGGTCAGCTAATCGGCTTATTTCGCTATCAATAATACTTAACTCTGCTTCTGCCTCCTTAATTACCATCGCATAGCCTTGAGACTTTACTTGCAATTGTTCTTTATTGATGGATAAGGACTCTTCAAGGTCTGGAGTTAGTTCGCCATCTGCATCCATAAGACGTTGAGCAATGGACCTATACTCGTTTTCGATTTGATATAAATTAAGCGACATTTTCTGCGGGATTAGTAAAGGTTAGAAATACTTTTTTTTCTTTTATCGTTGAAAGAAATAATTCATCCTTTTGATACATTTTAAAACTATTCCATACCGCGGTTAATGAAATCAAATCCTTAGAAATATTACATTCTGATAGTGCTAGTTCAAGGCCAGAATCATATCTTTTCTTGAACTCTATCTCCTCCTCTACCTTGGACTCTTCAATAGACTTACCAGAATTGCACCATTCGATTATCCTCTTGCCTGTATCTTGGGTAATTATAAAGGAATCATTACCTTCGAATAGTCCAGTTCTATCCTTGCTAGGAGTAGCCATATGAGTATCCCTATCAATTGACAAAGAAACCGTCAACTCATACTCCCAACCATCTCTCTGGATGTCTTTCATTCCTACCTTGTGAACTTTCTTACCTTCTCCCATTACCGTCTCCATCTTAGACCTAGTACAAGTAATTACATGAACATCGCATTGTAATACCTTTTGAATGAACGCATCATGTCTCGGAGTAGTCTCGTTCCATGCTGACCAAGTATTACCCTTATACTTCAATTGTGCTAACTTTTCGTTAATCTCAATACATCCTCCCGCCCCACTCCATTCGTGGCTGGATGAATCGATTATGATTACTTCCATTTCCGCGTCTTGACAGCATTGTATAGCCTCTATGTAGCGCTCTGGAGTATAAGGAGCCTCAAGGTTCAATGTCTGGAATTCTCCTAGGTGAGAATAGAGGGATGCGGAGCCATTTTCGGTATCAATTACCGCGATTTTTTTCCAATCACCAGTAATGCCATATGCCATTAGTAAGGCTGAAAATGTTTTTCCCGCTCCAGATGGGGCCGATAAGTTAAGTCTTAGCTTAACTTGCTTTCTTGTTGCTTTTTGTAATTTCATTTTATTTTAAATTATAAAGCCCTATACAACCTCCATTACAACTCGGCCACGAATTGCAAGGGATGAAGATAGGGCTTTGGATTTTTGTCTGATTTTTCATGTGGCCGATAAAAATTAACTCTGCAAATATAGTGTATTTTTGATTCTAAAACTTTTTTTTTTAAAATAATTATCTTCGGCATGGATTCGCAAATAAAGATTTCCATCCCTTGACATCCATCTTATCGATTGAATAGATGGTATCCTCTTTGATTAATTCTGGAGTGATGTCAACAGGTCTAATTCCGACCTTCATGAAATAGCAATAAAATAACTCGCCTATCTTAGGTACTATACCTCCTCCTGTCTCTACTAATTCGAAGGAAGTAATTCTGGCATCGATTACGGTTAGCGCATAGCTACCCACTTGGTAAATTTTCATAGTATGTTCTTTAGTAAACCTTGTGCGACATTTAAGAATATTTTAATAAATTCCGCCTCTTCGATTTCTTCGCATGGGCTAAGGGTTGCAAGACTGGATGCAGCGACTAGAATACTCTTAGTTGTGAACTCATAGTAGCATACTTGAATGCATTGCTCTTCGGAGAAAATCTTGTAGGCATGGACTCCGTTTTTACAGAAAAATGGAATCTTGTTAGGAGTGATTAAGTCTTTCATTTGGATTGGTTTATTAAAAGTTCGAGATATGCGCTAAAAGATAGTCCTAATTTTTTAGCCGCCTTTTTGCCTCTTCTAATAGTAGAAGGGAACATGGTAATGCCTGGTCTTGTTTTTAATTCTTTCAATGGTTTTGGTTTTTAAAAATGTTAATATTAAAATTGATTAGTTTCTATGGTAAATTTTGCTAAAAAATATGCTTGTTTTTCGGATAGAAAATTCTTTGTAAAAAATGAATTCAAAAGAGATTCGATAAAATCATTTCCATTAGATTGAACTTTTCCAAAAATATCGCAAGCCAATTTATAAGTCGAATTGCTATTCCATCTGTCATTAACTGATAACAGGATGTTTTTTGCATTTTGAATTTTATCATCAATCGTAGATACTTTAGGAGCCGATTTTTTAGGAGCCGATTTTAAAGCTATTCCATTTTCATCGGTAAGATTAAAGGCCATTTCTTTTTTTGAAAAGCCATTATAATCAACCTCAACGTAGCCAGTAGACTTAGTAATTATTTTAGTGATTACTCCTTGGCCAGATTTTCCGATTACTTTTTTTCCGATTTCGATTTTCATTTTCTATTTTTTTATATTGTTATTTTGATTCTGTAAAAATACATACATAATACATATTCTCGACAAAACAATAAAAATATTTTTTTTATCCTAATTATCAGCCAATTACAAAGAATTATCTTCTCTTCTAGCTGCATAAACTATCTTATCGTAGCAGAATTTACGCGCGGATTTGTTCATTGCTGGATTACTATCGTCATTTATCCAGTCAAAGGCCTCGGAGTTAGTTGTATGAACGGTGATGTCTTTACCTCCATAGGTTCCAATAATTAGATACTGGCCGTAGCCGTTACCTCTTGCCATTTCGAATTCTACTTTTCTGTATGATGCCATTTTTTTAAGTTTTTTAAATGTTAATGCAGTTGACAGGATGCTGCTCCCCTTAGTTGGTTAATTACTATTTGTATAATGATAATTTATTTTTGAGCAAATTTTTAGCGCAAGTGCTACCGATGGAAAAACTTCCTTGCGGTTGGTCATAAATTAATTTAGCATTATATAAGTCCCATACTAATAATTCGTCAATTGAATTAGGTATAATTATCCCAGAGGTTAAAATTTGAAAACTATCACCATCACCATCCTTTGAAAATTTACCGCAATATTCGCAGCAATTATCAAGGTCATTTTTTCCTCCTCTTGCGCCTTTTGGATGAGACCATATATCGGCTCCAAACTCTATGGCTTCATTTATTAAAACTAATGCTTTATTGTGTTCTTCGGTTAATTTGATTTGCTTTTTCATTGTGTCGCTTTTTTTTAATTGTTTAAATATATTGTTATTTTGATTCTGTAAATGTATGTACATAATACATACTTCCGACATGAACACAAAAATAAATTTTAAAATAATATAAGTAGCTGTAAATCAGCAATATTATTAGTTAAAAAAACCAAGAAAAGTTATTTTTTTATGCGCTTTTTACAATTATTTTGCCAGAAAAACCCCATATTTTACGAGGTGATGCGTAATAAATGCAATTATCTTTGTCAAAAAAGGCATCCAAAAAGCCTTTATAAAGTCGATTAATGTTTGGACCAACCTCATGAATTTGTCCATCCATGATAGATTTTTTTTCTTTATCCCACGAATTAGGCATCGGAAAAACAAAAGTTACATCGAATAAATGAGGTAACTTGAAATTTAAAAGTAATGCCTGTATATTAATCCTATCGCAATAGGACCAATATCCAACCCTATCGCAATCGATAGGGGTTAAGTTAAATGTGGTTATCATTTCTTTTCTATGATGTCTTGTAGCCTATCTCCTAACTTAATCAATGCGTCGTTAATCTTCGTAATACTATCGACTTTTAATTCTAACTCGGTCTCTCTTTTCCTCCATTTTTCTTGTAATAGATTAAAATCTTCAATATCTCTTAACTTAATTAATACCTCATTAATCTTTGTCAGACTATCAATTTTCGATTCTAATTTTACCCTATCCTTACGCCATTGCTCTTCCAGCAGATGGTAGGAATCAAGGGAGGCGCATTGCACCTCCACTTGTTTCGCTAATTCCTCAATACTTGCCATTAGAAGGGTAATACATTACTTGTATCATCCTTGCCCATGAAGTCATCAATAGCATTGCCTGTACTTGCCTCAGTCTTCGTAATGCCGTCAATTTTCCAAGCCTCAATAGAGTTAAAGTATTTTATCTCTCCTGTTGGGCTTTCCCATTCGCGACCTCTTAGGTTAATGTGAACGGTTATTTCTTGGCCTACCTCTACGGAATCCAATAGGCTGCATCTATCTCCAGTTAGTTGAATGCTAATGTATTGGATATAGGTTCCAGAATTCTCGGCAATAACGAATTCTCTCTTCTTGAATTTTTCGGATACGTTAATAACTTCTCCTTTAACCTTTAAGGTTCCTGTGATTGTGTTTGTCATGATTTTTTTTTTTTTAGTTATTTATTTAATTGATTTTATGTAAATTATATACCATTCGTAAAAGTCCTCAAAATTTCGGAATATCTTGTAAACTCCATGCGCCTTTTCTATGGCCAATTGATATTCCTTTTGAGCCGTACTCTGCGCGTCATTCATCTTAACCTCTATCTTAACGGACCTTCCAAGTATGGTGGCAGATATGTCCGCGGAGCCTTTGGTTCCTGTCGTTGGGATGTACTTCCCATTATTAACCTCATTTGCTAGATGTCCATGGTTCTTCGAAGTACCCTTAACGAATACTCCCATCGTATTAATCCTCTCGGCTTGGTGTCCAGATAGGTTAAGAAAGTCCTTAATACATTTGGTAAGGCCATTGGCCGTACTATCTGAATACTTAGTAGCTGGTAAATAGTTAGCGGGAAAGTTTGGATTTGCCATCCGTTTCGCCTCCATAGATAACTCCTTTAGTATGTCTATTGCTTTCATTGTTTTGAGAAATTAATAAATCTATCTGGACCCGACTTCCTAGTAGTAACGACCCATCCTTTATATATGCCATATCTTTCAAGCCATACGCTAAAACTTCTTTGCTTTAACTTACTAAAATCTTGATATTTGTTAATGAAATCGTCAAACAAATACTTTTTATTGTATTCATTATCGACCTCTAAGTTCTCCTCACTCCATTCTATAAAGTCTTTACTAGTTCCAGATATAGCCTTTTTATATGGCAAATTCCCAACAGATGCCGCAATAACTCCGAATTGAAGATAGGCCCGAACGCAATCAAACATATAGTTATAGAACCTATTCCAATCGTCATCACTCCAGCCGTCGAATAGTCTTCGGCCAAAGTCATCCTTTGGGCTAAATCCAGCATGGTAGTAGTTACATAGTTCTAACTCTATTTTACGACGTTCGTGGCTACTTCCTGTTCCTTTAATGACATAGTTAGTCGTTAGCATTATCTTTGGACTTTCGGAAAATGGAATAGAGAATTCATCCTTATTCTTTTTTTCAACACTAATGCCCTCAGAAATTATGGAAAACAATTTCTCAAAATCGAACTTACTCTGGACATCTTGAAACGCGATAATCTGAGTATCTAAATTAACACGCTGGAAGGCAAAGGACCTCGCAAAGTCAAAGTTCTTACCATCAATTTCAACGACCTTCTTAAAGTTTGAAATAGCCTTAATTATAATACCCTTGCCACTTCCGCCATTTGGGTCATCGGAAACTATCTCATCCGTTAATATTACCGCTGGAAGATAGGAGCAATCCTTATATCCGTGGAGCATATACCCAAACGTAGTTCCAAATGCATTAATATTATCCTCCTTGGAGCCGCATACGTTTTTGATAAACTTACAAAAATCGTTCTTTTCGTAGTCCTCTATAATTGATATATCCCTTTGAATAACTTGAGTATCCCATAGCATACCAGGCAAGTCAGAATAGTTTATCAACTTATAGTTATCCTTCGTTACAATGACGCATTTATTCTTAAAGTAATAGTAGGCGCTGAATTCCGTATCCCTGTTCCAATTAACTTCCTTTTCGTCCATAATCTCGAAGATGCCATCGGAAAATATTTTGCTTTCCTTACCAGCAAATTCCTCGAATACCATGTTCCCGTTAATTGGGGTTCCCGAATAGTCGTAATCTAGAATGTAATCCATGACGGCCTTTTTTAAATCCTTCCCATAGACCTCCGTTACTATATTATTTTTTATCGAAATAATTATCCATTTATCCCTCGCATATATATACCTCCAATATCCTTGCTCATGTAACCACTTTTTAAGGTCGAAATAAACAACCGAAATAATTATTTCTCTGGTTCTTGGCCGAACTATATACTTCCAAAACTTAGGATCATTACTTGTCTCCTCAAACCGTTGTTCTTGAGACTTTTTTAATCCCTTATTCTTCTCGAATGCAGCTATCATAAGGTAGGGATTTTTATTCCTTTAACCAAAAATGGAATTATCTTATAGTCTGGGTTATGATTACCCAAATCATATACCATCGTTAAAGTATATTTTGTTCCCATTGCTCCATGACTATCCTGTCTTACCTTCTTTACATTTTCCAAAATCTTTATTTCTGGATATACCGACTGAATCGACTCAATTAATCCAGAAAGAATTGAAATAACATCTTGCAACGTCTCACATTCTGCCCTCTTACTTGAAGATGGAGCCATAGCATGAGAGTATAGTTTTTGCTCCAAAATCGTGTTACTCAAATAATCCAACCCATTAACACTTTCCTCCAAGAGAGAATCGAAGGAATAGCCATAAGTGCTTAATTCTGGTAATAATAGTTTATGGTTCATATTATTAAATTAAAAACCCCCTCCCATAATTTCACGGATGACTAAGTCCGCCAATATGAATTGGTGCGAAATTACGGGAAGGGAGTTAGAAATATCTTTTGGAATCATTATTGGCATTAATTAACTTAGTCATGACGCAAAAATACAAACTTATTTCGAAATTGATACTCTTTCGAAAAAATATATGTGGACGTAAGGATTTTTCGCTACGTCCTAAATTTGTACTTTTTTGCCTCACTACGTCCAAATCGGTACTTTTTGGGGTAAAAAACCAATTTAAAAAATAAAAAAGTATGTATTAATTTTTTTCATGTATTTTCGACTTTTTGACCTAAAATGTCAAAATATGGACGTAGTGAGTCCAAAATAAAAACAGCGGATTGACGTCCGACATGGCTCAATCCCAATAAATATAGGACTTGGACTTATGGACTTATGTGACTTTACGTTTTTTACGACTCTACGTCCACTTTTTTGAAGTTGTAATATATTGATTATTAGTTATATATATAATTTTAATGTTAATTAGGACTTATGGACGTAAGAAAAGTAAAAGATTATTTGAAAAGCAAAACAATGAAAAAAGGGGCTTGTTCTACTTTCTAAAAAAAAAAGGAGTTTTTCTACGTCCATACGTCCACATTTAATAAGTAGCTGATAATATGGTATTTAGATAAATAAAATGCAAATCCAAATCGTCCAAAATAAATATTATTTACTTAACTTATTACAAATCAGTGAATTGCTTACGTCCTAAAATAAAGAAATAGGAATTATTCATATAATTCCGTATATTTCAGCCGAAAAACAAAAAAAGAAATGTCCGATTCAAAGAAAGGATGCCTTATAGTAACTATAGTTTTAATAGTTTTTTGGGCTTTAATCTTTTTTTTAATACTTAAATAATGGGAGCGCCTACAGGAAATGAATTTTGGAAATTAAGGTCCAAACACGGAAGAGATAAACTATTTCAGAGTCCAGAGTTACTCTGGGATGCAGCGGAAGAATACTTCCAATGGTCCGTAGATAATCCACTAATCGAAATAGACTATAAAGGTAAGGATGCCTTAAAGGTTCAAATCCCTAAAATGAGGGCATTTACTATTCAAGGTCTATGCCTTTATCTAGGAGTTAATATTCAATATTTGAACGATTTCGAGAATTCTTTGAAGGATAAATCCTTGCAAATTAATAAAGATTTCTCCTCAGTCATCACGCGCATTAAGGAATCCATTTACCATCAAAAATTCCAAGGGGCTGCCGCTGGGTTCTTAAATCCGAACATAATAGCGAGGGACCTAGGACTCAAAGAATCGACAGACATTACCACGGGAGGAGATAAGTTCATTCAGCCTGTGATAAATATAATGCCGAAATCGGAGTGAGTTTAAGTTTGTCGCAAAAACAATCCGATGCATGGCACTATTTAGAAGATAATGAACATTCAGAGGTATTGTATGGCGGAGCCGCATTTGGCGGTAAGTCATACCTAGGATGTATCTGGCATATATATAGACGGATGAAGTACGCGGGAAGTCGAGGTCTTATAGGTCGGTCTAAGATTGCAAATCTAGAGCAATCCACTTTGATTACGCTATTCAAGGTAGCTAACGAAATGGGCTATAGGCAAGGAGTTCACTTCAATTACAACTCGCAGAAGCATACCATCAACTGGTCAAATGGTAGCCAGACAATCCTTAAAGACTTATTCTTATATCCATCTGACCCCGACTTTATAAGCCTTGGGTCCACGGAATATACCGATGCATTTATAGACGAGGTTCCAGAGGTAACTGAGAAGGTAGTCGATATCGTTGGTTCTCGTATTCGATGGAATTTGGATAAGTATGGAATAGTTCCTAAGTTACTAATGACCTGTAACCCGTCGCCAGGATGGGTAAAGGATAAGTTCATCATTAACAAGGGGAAACCCGTCGAACTAAAGAAGTACCAAATATTCGTCAAGGCCTTAGCTACTGATAATCCAGACGAGGCCATGAAGGAGTTAGTTATTACTCAGCTATCTAAGTTATCATACTACGACAAGGCTAGACTACTTGACGGAGATTGGGAGGCCGAGAGGGATATCCTTAATCCGTTTGCATCCGAATACGATGCCACTAAGCATGAGTCAACCGAAACATTCCTAATGCCGAGCCGTCAGACATACCTATCTATCGACTTTAACCTTAACCCATTTGCCCTTAACGTCTATCAGACATGGCAAGATGAAAATGGTCTCCATGCTCACCAAGTTAGCGAGGCGAGTATTGAGCATGGTAGCATCCCCGCAATGATTGAATTAATAAAGAGCCGTTATGGTAACTATTTGTCCACTATAAAAATGACGGGAGATTATAACGGTAATGCTAGGCAATTATCTCAATCCGATAATGCCTCATTATATACCCAATTACAACGAGGATTAAAACTAAGAGATAGTCAATTGGTTTTAGTATCAAACCCTAAGCATTCAAACTCTAGGGCGGATTGCAATTACTTTCTCGCTAACTTTCCAGACTTCAAGATTAACCCTCAGACTTGTCCAGATACTTGTAGGGATATGAGGGTAGTTCAATGCGATGCCTTTGGTACTATCATAAAGAAGCAAAGGAATGACCTTGCCCAACAGGCTGACCATATTGACGGATTCAGATATTTTGTAAATACATTTATGATGGATTGGATTTTGAAGAGCCAGAAGGGATGGTATAAGAAGTAATGGTTAAGGCGAGCATTATAATGAATACATTCAATGAGAAGATTGAATACCTTATTCCAGCTATTGAATCATACCTAAGTCAAGAGGGTTGTGAAATTGAACTCATTATATCGACCATTGAGGACGATGTGAATGTAGAACTAATAAAGGAAAAGTATCCCGAAGTAAAGTTGGAAATAATGAAAAGAAAGGACCATCCTGGCAAGAGTCCCCTTGGTTCCTTTCTTCAATTAAACAACGCGTTAAAACATATAACGGGGGATTGGTTTTGCTTTGCCTCGTCCAATGACCTTGCGTATCCATTCAAGATTAGGAAGGAAATCGATACTTGTATGAGGTTCAATAGGCAAGTCTGTTATTCGGCTTATAACAATATCAATACCGTTGGAGCAATATTAGATACCATTCGATTTAACGACTACAACTATAAAAGACATCTTCAAGGCAACTTCGTTAGTGATTGCGCGCTCATTTCGACCAAACTATTGAATAGGTATATGCCTTTTAATACGGACTTAAACAACTATGCCTACTGGGACCTATGGCTAAGGATATATAAAGGGGAGGGTAATGTATTCATATACAACAGGACACCAACTTGGCAATATCGTCAGAATCCAGACTCAATGCATTTATCCAGAATTAACGAAAACAAAAACCAAAAGAACTTAATAGATAGGGAAACCATGCTATCCAGACACATCAATAGGGAGCCGAGGAAAATAAAGGTACTTAACATTTGCGATAACGATTGGGCGAATTTCAGCTATGAGAATGCTAAGGCCTTGAAGTCTGTTGGAGTGGAAGTTGTATGTTTGAAATTAAAGCCCCATCAATTCAATTATCCAGAACAAGGTAAGGTTTCATCTATTCACGAAATAATAAGGGAGATAAGGAGCGCGGATTACATTCAATATTTCTTTTCAATATCCCTTTATAAGACTATAGAGAGATACTTGAGAGGAAAGAGATTAATAGTATGGTATGCATCTAGCGACTTTAGGGCCAATAAAGAAGAATACTTGAGAACCTTTAATCCTTTCGTTCATAAATCGGTAATAGCCTTGGGAGAATTCTCGAATCTAGGAGCCAAGAATGAGCATTATATTGTCGGGGCGGTAGATACCGATTCGATATTACCATCGAACAAGGAAGTATCAATTCCTTACCAGATAGCCCATTACCCATCGAATCCAGAAGTAAAGGGAACCTCTGAAATAATTACTATGATGGACAAGGTCTCCAAGAAAGATAGATGGTCTTTCCGTTCATCAATTGAACGGGTAGACTTTGAATCTCAAACTAATCGGTTAAAGGATTGCGACATTTATATCGAACTATTCAATACTACCTTGAATGGGGAGGTATATGGAAGTTTCGGGATAACGGCCCTAGAGGCGGCGGCAATGGGTAAGATTGTCGTTACAATGAACCTATCTAAATCGGTATATGAGAAGACTTACGGATATTGCCCGTTTATATTAGTCCATGATGCTGAGGAGTTTAATAGAGAAATGAATCGGTTAATCAATATGAGACTAGACCAAATCGTTGAACTTCAAAATATAACTAGGGATTGGGTGGTTAAAAATCATTCTTACGTTTCAACAGGAAAAAAAATAAATGAGGATATATTATGTTAAACTATAAAGACAAACTAAAGCAATTTAATTCGACAGATAAATACAGGAACGAACTATTATTCCTTACTCAATTGCTAGACCCCAAGGAGGATGAATCGATAATTGATTACGGATGTGGGACTGGCGCCGCAATGGAGCATATCCGTTCAAACTTCAAATCCAATGTCTATGGATTCGATGTTACTGAGGACTATTATGAGGGAGATAAGTTCTTTTTTCGTACTGAAATATTCTTTAAGGTCCAAAGCATATACTTTATGCATTCCTTTGCTCACATCGACTTCCCGCCTTTGGAGAAGTTAAAGGATGACTTCTTGCTACCTCAAGGTAAGGTTGTTATCATTACGCCTAATATTGATTGGCTCAATCTTCAAAGTAAAGACAACTACAAACCAGATACAACGGTTGCCCATCACTATAGTTCATCCGAACTAGAGGCATTATTCATTGATAACGGATATAGTATTAGATTTTCGGGACAATTTGGTGAGCAAATTAATAACGTACATGAGAGGTTATTTTTGGTTGCAGAGATAAATTAATTATTATTTTACGCAAAAAATGATTATATTGCGGAAAAAATATAAAGATGTCTATTTGCGTTCCATGCCAAAAAACCTCGCTGATTCCTAGATGTTCTCAAATCATTACGATTGGAAATATAGGGCTGATTAATCATGATGTTAATATTTTCATCAAAGACATATCCACGGAAAAACTTTTGTTAATTGCTGAAACCTCCGATTCTTCGGGAGACGTTTCATTTACTAACGATTGCGGATTTATGCCATTCCATTCATACGAGTTATGGATTACTTTGGCCGAGGATAACATTCAAGATAACCTTGAGATTACAATGATAAACGATTCTTATCCTGTCATTGGTGACTCATATTATTGCTTGGCTCTAAGGTTCACCGATGTAAAGGATTGCAACGGTGAGCAAGTCGAATTTCCTTACTATACCATCGAAACCATCTAATGCAACTCGTTAATATCCTACTCACCATTCTTATCATGTCTTTATTCTGTCAAGGAATGAGTATACTATTTTGGGAAGAAATGATATTCGAGGGACTTGGAAAGTGGTATAATCATTCTTATAGTGTGATTGAGCAATGGAACAATTACCAAAAGAGCATAAGTAACAGGCGGTCCGCTGGATTTGAAACGAAAGAGGAGGAGGCGCCAGTAAAGCCTAACTTTTATAACTATTTTATTAAAAACGGATTGAAACCCGTAATCGGTTGCGTTATATGTTATTCATCTTTTTGGGGGACGATAATATTTATCTTGCTTAAATACATTCAAATTTCACCTATATCCTTTCAGACATTACCCGAATGGATAATATCTTGTACTAGTTGCGCTTACCTTAATTATAAATTGAATCAATGATTGCGAAATACCTTTGGAAATACTTCAAGAAAGACCTATTAAAGTTCTATGTTTCAGAGCAAGGAAAGCCCGTTGGGTTTGCCGAATTGGAATATAGGATGACCGATTCTAACGGAAAAAAATACTATGGGTTCGGAAAGAATATGTCGATGCCTGTTCTTCGATTCGGTAAGTTACAGGAGTACATCATGTGGATGTCTGCGGGTCTTACTGGAGTGGAGTTAGATAAGCTAATAGATGTCGCTGATAAGGCGGTATTCGATGGCCTAGGTAACCCGAAGAATGCGGCGAAGGTAGGAAGTATACTCTATCAGATAAGAGAGCGCAAGGGGATGGTATTACATCATGAGTTACTGATTAACTTTATCTCAGTTCAATTGGTAAGGGAGGATGAATCGATAACTGATTTCGATAATGACATTCATATGGAGAAGGTAGACCAATTCTTAATCGATACAAAAACGAATCCTTTGTTTTTTTTTCAGCTACCCGAATTGAGCAAACTCTGGCATTTATTGAAGATGTCCGAAAGCGAATGGAAATTATATTGGGCAGAATCGGAATTGCAACAAAAGGCCCTTCTGGAAAGTATGAAAATATATCAGCAA
>Ga0209086_10000372_pt1 | contig 38849 bp, 52 predicted proteins | sample M_130207_XF_Meta_FD_187312 | JGI IMG/M metagenome (GOLD analysis project Ga0209086, IMG submission 187312) | Freshwater microbial communities from Lake Montjoie, Canada to study carbon cycling - M_130207_XF_MetaG (SPAdes) (version 2) | ecosystem: Environmental > Aquatic > Freshwater > Lake... | reverse complement strand
TGAACCAGCGGAGTCCAGCCCGTGAGCGTCGTGAACGTGAGGATGATGCGGCCATGGTAGTCGATTGTTCTGTATTGCAGGGTTTCAAACATTCGTTGGGGGCATTCTTCGTCGCACCAGATGAGATGCGCCTTGTAACCTTCCGCCACCTGAGCGTCTGCTTGGTACTGGCGATAATTCCCAAATTTAATAGTGCCACCGCGCCGAGTGCCGGCAAGAGGTGGGAGGATGCAAATGTTATCGGTGAATCCATTTTTCTGAGAGTACTGAATTGAGTGGTTGATCCCCTTTTTACTGGGTAGATTGCGAATGCCAAGCGGGATGGCATCCCAGATCATCCGCTGTTGATCTTCAATGCTGCGATCCTCGTTAACGTGGTACGCTCTAACCTCGGCGGCGGGGATAGTGCCTGCTGCCCACATACACAAGCGTGAAGCAATGGTGCTTTTAGTTGAACGATTGCCCCCAAGAATGATGTGAACCTGATACTTTGACCAATTGTCCATCACATCCTTCCATGCTGGCAGAATCCACCCTGCCCCAACCGGATTGTTAACCGCTTCAAGCTGCCGTTGCTGCCTGAACGTGTAATAATTGACCAGTTTCTCCTTAGACCAAGTCCCCATTTCCTTTGAACTAGGGTTTTCTACCCAAGGTATACCAAAATTAGGACTGTGATCATCCGCAAAGTCTACGTCACCGATAGGCATATTGGTTATTTACTACGGGCATTATGGATTGCCTTGATAATCTGTGCCCAAGGAATGATGCCTTGGCCGTCAATGTTCAACCCGTCCAATTCAGCGGTAATAGACAGACGCGCATACTCTCTGGCCCCCTCTATTTCTGGCTCGACCAGCCATTCCTGCACAAAACGCTGAGTAATCATGCCCATAAGCTAGGCATCTGCTGATTTGTTTCAAGAATTGATCACCTGGCAACACGATCTATTAGACGAGCTAATAGTTAACCTGAAATCGCACTACCAATTTGTCATTTTGGGTGAAAATGGCATAACGAATCTGATGAATATCAAACGTAATATCCTGATTGCCACTCCTCTTAAAGGGGATGTTCCCAAGAACTATTTTGTGACCAGCCTGCAACTGGCTGCACAGAAACTGCCCGACATTAAACTAGATTGGATTTTATTGGATGGCCCAGCGGTGCAAATGGCTAGAAATCAACTGGCGGCTTATGCCATTGAGAAGAATTTCCATGAATTGATCTTCTGGGACAAGGATGTGGTCGCTCAAACGGACGGGCAGAACACTACGGTCTCTGCAATCATGCGTCTGATCTCCCATGACGTCGATATGGTGTGCGGAATCTACGGAACCCGCTCAATGGACACGCATTGGCACGTTCAACCGTTGCCTGGAGAGGAACCGGGCCTGGATGGTCTGCAAAAGGTCAAGCGTTGTTGCATTGGCTTCTCCAAGATCAAGACTTCCGTCTTTAAGAAGCTGATTGTCGATAATCCAGACCGCCTTGCCATCATGGCTGATCCCAATCACGAACCCAAGGTTATCCCTGAGCTGTTCCCAATGGGCATCCAAGGCAAAAACACTGCTGAAAGCCGTTTGTCCGAGGTCAAGGCTATCTTAGGTGACCAAACCCTTCAAGATCATGCCAAGCTGGCTAGGATCGACCGCGAGCTAGCTTTAGTCTACGACGAAAAGAACCTCTATGCCGGCGAAGACTATTGGTTCTGCGATCTCGTTCGAGCCAGCGGCTTTGAGGTTTATCTGGATACCAACCTGATGATGAGCCACACCGGATCAGCCAACTTCCCCATCCCAACGGAGGAGCTGGTCAAAGCTTTGAACGAACCTTGGCGCAAAGACGAGATCATTGCCATCAAGAAGAAGTTTTCTGAAGCCAAAAACCCTGCTGCTAAATGAAATTTACAGTTTCAAAACGCTTCTCATTTGAGGCCGCGCACTCGCTGCCTCAGCTCCCAATCGGGCACAAGTGCAGGAATGTCCACGGACATTCTTATGTGGTAGAAATCTACGTCGCCGGCCCGCTCGACTCGCGCGGGTTCGTGGTTGATTACGCCGACCTATCGCGGGCGATGGTCCCGATCCTGAGTCAACTGGATCACCAAAATATCAACGACGTGCTGCCGTGCAGCACCACCGCCGAAAACCTCGGCGCGTGGATTATGTCGCAGCTCGACAAATACTCGAAGCTCAAGCCGCGCGTGTCGCGCGTGGATGTTTATGAAACAGCAAAAACTTGTGTGAGGGTCGAACGATGAAAATGCTCTGCGGACAATCAAACGCCTTGTGGCATTACGCCGCAGGGAAGTGGCCGAACAAGGTCGGGCTTTTGTTTGGCCCATCCTACTACAAAAAAACGCCCGTTCGGCCTTGGATGCCATACGTCCTTGACAACGATGCGTTTACGCTCCGCGATAATTGGGACGAGGCGGCATGGCTTGCAATGTTGCAATGGGCCAAGATGCAAGGTCACAAAGCCGACTGGATTCTTGTCCCTGACGCTGTTGGAAACAAAGACAAGACGCTTGCTCGCTGGAAAAAATACGCGCCTATTGCGGCTGAATGCAAACGTCCACTTGCATTTGCCGTGCAAGACGGAATGACGCCTAGCGACGTGCCAAATAATGCTAGCCTCGTTTTTGTCGGAGGCTCCACGGAGTTTAAGTGGCGCACGGTTGAAACATGGGCCGCTCATTTCCCGCGTGTTCACGTTGGGCGCGTTAACAATATCGACCGTGTGTGGCAGTGCGACGACCTTGGCATTGAGTCAGTCGATGGTACTGGATGGTTTAAGGATCCAACAAGAAAGGACAAACTCCCTGCTTTAGAGTGCTGGTTAGCTGGAGTCAGGAACAACAAACAGATTAAATTAATATAGCCAAAACCCCTGCTCCTAAATGATATACATCACAAAATACCTTGCGCGATTAAGCGATGGTACAAATTGGAAAAAAAAAGAATTCCATGAAACCTTAGAAGCTGCTGTTAAAAAGTTTAAAGCAAATATCTATCATTTGCTTCGTGGAGGAGGTGGGTCGTCTGGTTTAATAGCTTTAAAACAAAATCAAAATAATATCATTCATCTTGGAGAGCTGATTTGGTCTGAATGCGAAAATCAATCTTGGTCAGGTCTTCATAGCTACGGAAGTCTTGATGAACATGATTTAAATTCTCAAACAAAACTGCGTGCATTGCTTCAAAATCTCTTAGATGAAGAACACGAACTTAGAGAAAGACCTTTTCGGGAATCAACTAACCCCTTCTGATCCCGTTTCTTCAACAACTTCCCCTGTTGCCAAGAAACGTTTCCGCCCACCGCCCCTGCCGTCCTACTTCCCTGTAGATGCGGCCTCGCCCCCCGTCAATCTGCTTTCCACTACCCGTCGCTATTCCGTGGTCAAGCAGTCCCCCTGCCTCACCTACATCTACCACGATGACGACGATTCCTTCTAGCCTTCGTATGGGCCAGGACTGGTATCGCCCATCAAGCTCTTTTTTAAAGCCATCTTCTGCTGCTTAATCGTCTCCAGCTTTGCTTCCGCCCCTTCCTCCTCCGCCATTACCACTTCCTCTGCTAGCTGTACGCTACCCCCGCTACCCCCGCCTAAACTAGCATCCCCAATATCCATCTTCCCGTTCAGCTTCGCGATGATCTCTTCCTTCGACATCGCCCCAAAGTTGTTAACCTGGATATTCACGTTGCTCCCGGCCGTCGCGCTGGCGCCTGCCAACGCCCGCTTCTTGTCAATCGTCACTGCCATCGCAAAGGGCAGCGTGTGCATAGGCATATCGTCAATATCCCTAATCATCCGGTCTATCACCAGATCCGTCAACCGATCCAGCTTCCCCATCAACCGCTCGTTAAACTTTTCCACACTCATACCAACAATCCTCTGCATGATTCGTTTGTCATCATTTGTCATATAATCCAGCACCGGGCTTTGCCTCAAGCCAATTCCATTACCTTTCAATGTAGCCGTTGCCACATCCCTGACCAACCGCTTCACCCCATACGTCCTCTTCCTCGTTGTCTCCACCTTCCACCGATTTGGCTTTCTTGCCTTCCTCGGCTCCGCCCCCACCCCACCAGCCACCCCAGCCGCCACCCCACCATTTCCACTCACCTCCTGCTCGCTCATACATTCACTTTCTCCTTCATATCATCCACCCCATTCATCCAGGCTTCCGCCTCCTTCCTCATCTTATCCATAAACCCCTCCCCACCATCAACCTCCCTTTCCTTTGCTTCTTCAACAACCAAAATCTCCTTCTCCTCACCCACTTCCTTTGCTTCCACTTCCCCCTCAATCGCCTTCTCCGCTTCCCTTAAACTCCCTCCAATAAATCCCACAGGCTTTACTGTCATATCTCCAACCCCCGGCTGTTTCTCCAATTCCACCCTCCCCACAATCTCATATTCCGCATCCCGCCCATCCCCACTCACCCACACCCGCTTCACCTTCACCACCTCCCCATTAAACAAGCTGTACCCACTCGCCGCACACTTCGCCCACTCCTCACTCCCTCCCACTATCCTCACCCGCGCATACTCCTTGTTCCGACAGATCCCCCCTATCACCCCTTCCCCAACTTCCACCCACCCACTCCCCATCGCCCCTAAAATTAATTCAACAGGCTTTTTGCTTATAGCTTGACTAAAACCACTTTTCCCCTCCAGCTCCCCCCTAGGGGAGCGAAATTGTAAGCTTCGCTTTGTTTCTTTTAGCGCACTCCCTACTCCGCTCTTACACCCCAAAGAGCCACTACTAGCTTCTACAAGCTTCACGCCTCCATCACTGGCTTCATCCTGCTTTAGTTCAACTGACTGCAAAATTTCTACTCCTACAGCGGATCTATTGTAATTGTCAGTCAGGGCCAGGGCTTCGCCCCCCCCCTCCCCTACGGGGGCCAGCGCGGAGCGCGCGGCGGGGGGCGGCGGGAGTGAAGCAACAGCCGGTGGTATCGATAAAGTTGATACAACCGACGGGGATGAAGCAACGACCGATTGTAGTGCTTGACCGGATACAACCTGAGGTAGTGCTCGACCGGATACGGATGGCGGTAGTGCTTGACCGGATACGGTTGGCGGTATCGGTAACGTTGATACGACGAGAGACAGAGGCAACCGATGTAGACGGCAGAAACGGATTGCATCGCTCTGACGGTTGACCCCGCACAAATAGCTTATCCATGCTTTTTTACCCCTAAGACGCTGACGGGTAGGGCTTTCGCGACGAGGTTGGGGCGGTGGACGGGTTGGCGGAGCGGAGGATGACTGAGGGGTTGAATGCATAAGTGAAACTAATGGCTGGCATCAAAGACCCTACTGACGAGGTAAAGCAATACCGAAAGAGATTGCTGGAAGTTGCGCTTACTCATTAAGTGATGGAAGGTGCTCGCTTTTGGGCACCACCAAAACAGCAAATCAGCGAAAAACCATGAACTTCAGCGAAATCAAACTAGCCTTAAAAACGGGTAAAACCGTGAATTGGAAGTGTTCTAGCTATATCGTCAGCTATAGACCAACTACGGACGAACTATTCGTTATCTGTCGGATCAACAACCATATGGTTGGGGTTGGAAAATGGCACAAGGCCGAAGACTTTTACGTTGGGGGTGCGAAGTGAGCACACCAACTGGCTACGTCATCGCGCGCGGGTATTCTACGGATGGGAAAAACGAACCATGGGTGGCGATTGCGACTCTATCGTCCCGCAATGACAAAACGGGTAACATGATTCAAGTTTGGTTTTTGTTGGAAAACCATCACCCCGTTGAAGTGGTGCAATCTGGTTTGGACGCTAAAACGATCTGCATTGGGTGCCCCTTCGCGTCCGGTAAAGGTTGTTACGTCACGGTTTTCCAAGCACCAAGTCAAGTTTGGCACGCTTTCAAGCGTGGCGCTTATCCTGATTTAAAACCCGAAGATTATGGCGGTATTTTCGGTGGGCGTGCGGTTCGCTTTGGCGCCTATGGCAACCCTTCGTTATTGCCGTATTCGTTAGTGCAGAAAATCGTCAACGTGTGCAAATCACACACCGGCTACTTCCATGACTGGCAATCAACGCGCAAGCGTCGTTACGGCAAATTTTTTATGGCGTCAACGGAAACGGCGGAAAAGTTAGAGCTTGCGCGCAAGCTAGGCTTTCGGGCTTTTCACGTTTCGGAGGTTCAGCCAAGCGGAACGATAGAATGTTTAGCCGATTCAACGAACGGCAGGGTTAAATGCATTGATTGCAAGCTCGCTTGCGATGGAAAAGCAGGCCGAAACGGCGACAGAGACGTGTGGATTAATCCGCACGGCAATGGCCGCTCCAAAGCCATCGCGGCAAGCTCAAATTAATCCCCTTCGCTCCCCTCACTCTCCTCAAACCACCTTTTACCGGGTGGTTTTTTTGTGCCTATTTTTTCACCTGGTCGCGAGGCGAGGCGAGGCGAGGCGTGGCGAGGCGGAGGCGAGGCGAGGCAAGGCGAGGCAAGGCGAGGCAAGGGCGAGGCGGGGCGAGGCAAGGGCGAGGCGGGGCGAGGCGGGGCGAGGCGGGGCGAGGCGAGGGCGAGGCGGGGCGAGGATGGGCGTGGCAAGGGCGAGGCGGGGCGAGGCGAGGCGAGGCGAGGTTGGGCCGGCCAGCGCGGCGCGGCCCAGCCCAGTTCGCCGGCGGCGGCGCTTGGCCCGCTTGACCGAGCTTGACCCGCTTGACCGCTTGGCTCGACCCAGCAGCTTGACCCGCTTGATCGGTTTCGACCGCTTGACCGAGCTTGACCGAGCTTGACCGAGCCGCTTGACCGAGCTTGACCGCTTGATCGGTTCGACCGCGCGGCTTGACCGAGAGAAATAAATAATAATAGACGCTTGACCTCACTCACCTAGTGTGCATTCTCCTCGTATCAGCTCCCATTTCGGGCGCTAAAACTCAGCTAAAATCAGCATATGAAAACGTTATCAGACATCATCATCGACAGCAAATGCCGCAAGGGCGGCGCGGACGGCATCACTGAACACGGAGCGTATTGGCTCTGCCCGCAGAGCAAAATTGCGGGCAATCGGGGGGTCAAAACGTTAATCCGCTCTTGGGGCGACAACGGTATCGGCCAAGCCTGCGCTGACCTGCGGAATTATATGGAATTGAGACATTACCGCGGCGGAAAAGTGTCCGCGGTGGTAGTGGCACTGAGCTGGCACCAGAATTCTGGCGACTCGCAAACCGAGATGGAAATTGACTCGGTGCTGACCACCACCAGCGTGGAGGAGCTGCAATCCGCGCTTCTTTCGCTTGAGGACGAAAACTACGGGCCGGTTTATGGAAAAAATTTCAGCGAAAAATTGGCGGCGTTGGCCGAGCTGATCGGCCTCCCCGCCTGCGCTCCATCTCCCGACGACGTGACGACGGAGGTGGTCGCGTGAGCACCGCAGGACAGGGTGACCGCGTTTTTGTGACAGAGCTACAAACGGAGGCGGTCGTCCGCAAAATTTACGAGGACGGCGACTTGGGCCTAGTTTTTGCCGATGGCGACGAAGGGATTTACTCTCAGCACGAAATCACGCTTGCGATAAGCTCGTAATCGCCGGCAGCACCAGCCCACTCCCTCACCGGAGTGGGTTTTTTTATGCCCATTTCCCAGCATCAACTGGCCGAGGCAGGGCGATGGGCAGGATCGGGGCGAGGATGGGGCGAGAATGGGCAGCGCGGGCCACAGGCGGGGCCAACCGGGGCGACGCTTGACCCAGCCGCACCGCTTGACCGCTTGACCGCTTGATCCGCTCGACCGGCCCACCGCTTGACCGCTTGATCGCAATCTCCCTCCACGAAGCTATGTTTTTTAATAGCTTCGCAGAGGAAGATAACGTCTTAAATAAATTAACACGTTATCAGGCTTGACCTATCTCATCAACTGAGCATTCTCACTCGTATCGACCCGCTTTTGGGCCGTAATAAACCAGCTAAAAACAGCAACTATGATTACTCAATTACAACCGCAAGTCAGTGGCCCTGACTTCTTGGTGTTCGATTTAAACGCCCAGCCAATTCGTCTTGGTGATAAATTGGCTTGGGTCGAAACCTCTGGCCGCTACGGGGAAACGATCAAAGGTTCTGGGAAAGTCATTGCCGAGAAATTGGTTTACGGGTCAATTGTCACGGATGGCGGCATGGTCTCGACGTACTGGGAATGGCAACCTACAGACGGCCCAGAGGGGCTGTATTGTCGGCATGAAAACCGTTCATTTGATCACGCCCACAAGACTGGCGCAGTGATCGTTGGAGGTGCGAAGTGAACGCTTATTGCATCGACCGACGCTATCGGATCTTGATCCGAAACTTGATCCTTAAATCTCAGCCAGAGGGCCATCCGGTCGAGCTGCCGCTTGACTCGATGGATTTCTCGCAGCCGACATACGAAGACGTGATCACCGAGATCCGTGGGCAGGTGGACGCTAACACCGTGCGAGTCGTCGACCGGCTTGATTGGGATGGCCGAGGAACCGTGACGGTCACCGGATTCGGCTTGGGCGAGGATGGCGAGAAATTCTGCGTCGTAATTCGCTGCTACTAATAACATGACATGGATACTACCAAAACAACTCATATCGGCCTATGCTCAGGCTACGGAGGCATCGACCTCGGACTCCGTCGAGCGATCCCTGATTTGCGAACAGTTGCTTATGCGGAGATCGAAGCGTTCGCCGTCGAAAACCTACTTGCGCGAATGGAGGGCGGGCAACTTGACCCGGCTCCGATCTGGCCTGATCTCAAGTCCTTCCCTTGGGCAGAGTTTCGTGACCGAGTGGACATCCTCTCTGGCGGTTACCCTTGCCAGCCGTTCTCAGCCGCCGGCAAACGACTTGGCACAGACGACCCAAGACACCTCTGGCCCTACATCGCAGATGGCATTCGCATTCTTCGACCCAAGTTCTGTTTCTTTGAAAACGTCGAAGGCCACATTACCCTCGGACTCCGAGAAGTCGTTGGCGAACTGGAATCTATGGGTTACAAAGTGTCGTGGGGAATATTCAGCGCGAGTGAAGTCGGTGCGCCACACCAGCGCAAGCGAGTGTTCATCATGGCCTACGATAAGAGCGAGCGAGTACAAAGGCTGTGGCCCGCTTGGCAGCAAGAGTCATCAACACATGAACAATCGCAGCTACTTGTGCGCTGTTGCTCAAGAGCGCACTGGTCAGACGGGACGGCTCAACCCATATTATTGCGAATGGATGATGGGGGTAACGACTGGGTGGACAGACTGCGCCTTCTCGGCAACGGAGTCGTCCCCGCCACTGCAACCCTAGCCTTCCGCACCCTTCTTCAAGAAATCATTTCCGCTTAAAATAAATCATCAAATCATCAACTCATGCCTTCACCAATCACTTTTCAAATGCTTATCCGCCGTAAGCGCCGCGCTCTCGGTCTAACCCAGGCCCAGCTTGCAGCTATGCTCGACATCAGTCACCGCACCCTTGATTCTTGGGAACGGTCAGAGAAAAACCACCAGCCCCACATCCTCACTCAGGAGGCGGTCTGGGCGCGGATAGCTGCATTTGACGCCCCGCCCGTCCCGCTTGATCCGCTTGACCCCGCCCTGTCGGCTTCCGCACAAGGAGGTGGCCTGTGAATAGGAAGCAATGGCTCACAGCGTGGCGCACTTATCGCGAGAGCGGCTGGCTCCGCTCCGTGTCTCTCGACGGCAAGGATACCGCCCGCCTCTGCTCAGAGGTCAACATCCAACGCCACAACTATCCGTACCCCTACGCCAGCCTCCGTGACCGTCTTCAGTACTACAGACTCATGCACCGCTTGACCCCGCTCTCTCAGAACAGAATTTAACCCAGTAATTCCATCCATGAAAACCAAACAGATATGCACCCGATGCGGCGGAAGCGGCAACTACTCCTTCAACATGATGGACGGCACCCGATGCTATGGCTGCTCTGGCAGCGGCTTCCAGATGATAAACCTTGCTGCGGTCGCCAAGAAACAAGCCTCGGAAGCGATTAAGGCTGCGTGCAACGAAGACCGCCGCCAAGCCCACATCGCGAAAGCCAAGCGCGTGCAGGAAGAACTGAACAGGGCTTTCGGATTCGACCTTACCACTGAGCTAGGCTGGCACAAACTGAACAAGGCCGTTTTCACGACGACCGGAAAAGACCTCGCCGCACATTACGCGGCGGCCGCATGAGCGCCGGCGGCAAACGCAAAGGCGCAGCCCTTCCTCTGTCTTTCTCCTAACAGCTGAACTTCTCCCCGCGGTAGGTAATCATTCCTCTGCTGTGTCCTGCCACCCACCACCTGTCAACGCCTAAGCTCAGGTTGGTAAAGCTGACTTGGTTAATCGCGTTTTGGTTCGGGTAACCGTTGGTTGCATAGCTCACCCTTGCGAGGGATGAGCTACTGGCTAACGCGCCTTGGACGGGGTGTCTGGCTCGCATTGAGGAGCCTGCTCGGTAGTGCCATCGCACACAGGACATCCTCGGCTCACTAGGTTTTACCTTCACTACTTATGCGGACGGGTGATCGATCCGCTGCCGATTCTAATTGTGGCAGGACTCCCTGTTAGGGTGGTCGCTCACAGCTCTTTTAGTGGGTAAAAAAGAAAAAGCCCGCGTGGTAGAAGGCACGTCGGGCAACTGACTCCTAAAATGTTATGCTCGTCGCGGCTTCTACCCCGTTTGACGAGGGAGAACCTGAGCGAAGCACAACCCTCCGCAACTTATTTTTAAGAAACCTTGCGAAATAGTTTGACCTATCTTCAACGAGTGACCTATCTCCTCTCATGCCCACTTTGGGCATAGTCAGCAACCTCCAGCAAATCCAGCTATGATTATCAATCCGCCAGAACCAGCTCTGACACCAGAGCAGATAGAATCCGATCTCCAGGCCGAACAGGCTTGGTACGAAGCCCGTCGCCTTTCCGAGGGTGACGTTGACGCCTTGGCCGAGCAAGAAGCGGAAGGCCGCAACTACCGCCGGGGCATCAAGGGAGGCCGCCATGATTAAAAAAGCCTACCGAAAGAACAAAGGCGTCCTGGCCGCCTTGTACGCGGCCCAAGCGTGGAAAGGAGCAGCGGTCATTGCTAGCTGTTACGATATCAGCAACAAGCAGGATCTGCTTAAGTTTTACAGATCCTCCATGCGTAACTGGGCAAAGTACGCCATCAAACGTCAAAGCATCACCCGTCATGATTAAAGCCTCCTACTGGAAACATCCCAGCGTCATAGCGGGCTTACACGCTGCTGAAGCTTGGCGGCAAGCGGCCAACCTTTCTAGGCATTACGAAATCAAAAACGGCAAGAGACTGATCGATTTCTACAGACAATCGATGAGGAGCTGGGCTTTGCACTCTATGAGTTTGCATAAAATCTTATCCACAGGAACAAAATGAAACTATACCAAATCCCAGCAGAGATATCAGAGATCTTCCAGTACATCGACTCAGTCCTAGCAGACGAGAGTCTGCCTGAAAACGAGAAGAGTGGCAAACTCGCCACCCTCAAAGACCAACTCAACCTTGTCCAGATGGAGCGCCGGCAGAAATGCCTGTGGCTCAGTCGTCAATTTCTCAACCTCCAGGCCGAGCGTCTGGCGGTCAACGAACAACGGCAGAAGTTCAGCGAGCGGGTGGCCCGTCTGGACAAACAGACCGAGTCCATCAAGAACTTCCTTGGCGTCATCCTAGACGCTGGCGAGAAGATGGCTGATGAGGTCACCCAGATTAGCTGGCGCAAGTCCGAGGGAGTGATTCTACGGTGCGATCCTGAGTCCCTTCCAGCCCGTTTTACCCGCATCAAAGTCGAAGCCAGCCTTACCTCCCTCAAGGAGGCGTTAAAGGCTGGAGATCGCGAAGCGGCCCAGGTCGCCGTACTCGAACAGCGTCAAACCATTGCCATCAAATAATTCAGTTCAAACCAAAATAAACATATGCCCATCCTCATTCCAACAACTGGCGGTAAAAGCGAGCCTATCCCATCTGGGACACACCAAGCAACCTGCTACGGCGTAGTCGCCGTTGGCACTCTTCCCAACGAGCTTTACGCTCCCAAGCCCAAGGTCATCATCTTCTTCGAGCTGCCGCATGAGCGGGCAGATTTCGGAGAGGCTAAAAACGTCCCCCGCACCATATCGAAGAGATACACGCTCTCTTTCCACAAGAAGAGCGGCCTCCGGGCTGACATCCAGTCTTGGAAGGGGAAACAGATGTCAGATGACGAGCTGACCAAGTTCGACTTGGTTCAGCTTATCGGCAGTAACTGCCTCATCAACATCCAGCACGTCATCAAAGGCGACAAGACCTACGGGAACATTGCGGCCATAAGTCCGTTGGCCAAGGGCATGGCTAAGGAAGCTATGATTAGCCCAAAGTTGTACTTTAATTTGGTCGAGGCAATTGACGTAGCTCGCAAAACGAGGGAGCTGGTCGATTTTGGGATTATGCCTGATTGGCTGGCAAACACGATCAAAAAGGCCAAGGAGTACACCGAGTTTGTGGGCGGCACAGGCGCCAAGCCTGAGCCTACTGATGACCAGAAAGCAAATGTCGCCAGCGTTGATATCGATTCCGATTCAGTCCCGTTCTGATCCCGTTAGTTAACCTGTCCTGCCGAGAGACTCTAAACCTCGGCTCAATTTTATGGGCTATATATCCGACACGATGGGCGCGTGTTCTGCGCTCCTAGAAAAGTACAAGCATTGGGCCGGCGAAGCCCCGCTCAACAAATCCAAAGTCAAGAAAGCGGCTGATCGGCTCCCGATCAACAACACGGAGAAGGACGCGATCCTCACTCTCTACACCCAAGGCAAGTCCAGGCACGCTATCGCCAAGGCCACTGGGCGCACCAATTACGAGATAGACAAGGTCGTCGTCGCAGTCGTCCCCCAGACCATGCTTCGCAAGAAAGTAATCTTCCCGGAGGATTACACCGCAACGGTAGTTTCCATGCGCCAACGGGGGATGACCTATCGTCAGATCGGCGATCAACTGCAAATATCAACCGCCTCGGCCTTCCGCTTGGGCAACGACGCATGAGCGCATTATTCTGCATAACGATAACAGCCTTGGCATTCTGCGTAGGCTACATGATGGGCTACCTATCGAGAGATCTAAAATGAACACAAAAATGAACACGAAATTGAACACACCGACACCAGGAACGGATGCCGATGTATTTTATCCAGATGATTCAAAAGAAAAGGCCGTGGATTCTTTTTTCGCGCAGCAACTGGAGCGCGAACTCGCCACCCTCACCGCCGAGCGCGACCAGCTTCGCGCCCTTCTGGTTTACACCGACCAGCTTCACGATGAGGCACTCGACGACATCATCTCCGAGCGCGACCAGCTTCGCGCTGAACTCACCACCGAGCGGGCGCGGATGAAGAAAATTGAAATCGCCCTCAAGGACGCAATCTCCACCTATTTTGGAGCCGATAAACTCGTCACTGCTGAACGCATTGAAGCGTGGCAGTTCGCGATGAAGGAGGACGCGAAATGAGCGCGACCAGCTGCACGCACCACAACGACCAGCAGCGCATTGCCTGTCCGGTGTGCGTAGTGACCAAACTCAACTTCGAGCTGGAGCATTGGCGGGAGATAGCAACAACCTCAACGGCCGAGCGTGAGCACAACGCAAACGCGGCAGCGGAAATAACCGTTCACCGCGACCAGCTCCGCGCCCGCGCTGAACGCGCCGAGGCCGAACTCGCCACCGAGCGGGCGCGGTTAGACTGGGTTTTCCACAACTGCAAAGTCATTGCCAATGACACGACCGGAAACGGCTACATATATGCCGTGAATGATCGCGAGGATTTGGGCGCGGCGATGAAGGTAAGGGGGACCGTCAAATGACTCAAATCCACGTAATCCCCGTCGGCGGTGAAGAGCCTATGCACCTCTGTCACGCATCGTGCTTCTGTGTGCCACTAGAGGACGCGGACAAGCTGATGGTGCATCACTCGAAAGACCTCCGTGAAGCTCGCGAACGCCACGGCAGAAGTCGGCCCGATGAACAGTGGGTGCTCGTCAAGGCGTGGCTGGCCACACTAAAAGAGGAGGAAAACAAATGAGCTGCAAAATATGCGGGAGAGGTTCGTGCGCGAGCTGGATGCACTCTGCTGAACAGCAAGAGGCATGGTCGCTTGTCGAGTTAATGGACGACCGTCAACTAAGGTCCGAGGTTGTCGATTTGCGGGGAGAAGTTGCGGCGCTAAAGGCCGAACTCGCCGCCCTTGAGCAATGTCACGACGATAACTGTCGCGCCGAGGAGGCCGAGGCCGAACTCGCCACCGAGCGCGCGCGGCTGGATCACGTTCTAAAAAGCGATTGGCCGTTCCGTAACCGGGACGAGATCGACAAGGACATAAAGGAGGCCGCGAAATGAGCCTTCAACCCAAAGACAAAATCAAACTCAGCTTCGATGACATCGAACTCATCAAGGATTCCCTCACCTATACCATCGTGACCTCCAATAACCGCGACACCCGCCTACCCAGCCAATGCCTCAAGCTCTTGCGCCGTCTAGCATCAACCAAGTGGATCGAGAAGGAGCCTAAGAAATGACTTTTGGCGAACGAGCCTACGAAGCCTGCAAAGCCAAGGGAGCCTCTGTCTCTCGGCGCTTAACTCCGTCCGAATGGAAGGAAACCGTCCAGCTTGCCTTTGACGAGGCCATGCAGGAGATCCAAGACGATCAGAAACCCCCTTCCATTTCAAAAAGAGAGCAAGCGGAACTCTTTAACGCCCTAGCTATGGCCTGTGGCGTAAACCCCTTGGAATGCCCTTCTGCGATGAAGAAGTCCATCGCCGTAGCATTGGCCGATATCCGCTCTGTCTCCCCGAACCTTACCTGCGATGAGATCAGCCGCCGCGCCCGCGCCTACCGCAACAAGCACCGGGACTGGCCCTTGACGCCAGCCTCCCTCTGCAAGTACTGGGGTTCCTTCTCCGAGAATGCAGATCTCGGTCGTACCTTTGCCGCTGTCCAGCAGCTTGAACCACCCAACTGGAAAGCCGTCATGCCTGAAATCATGGAGGGGGCAGATCCCGCTTCAATCGGGTATGTGATGGACACCCTGGGTTGGAATAAGCTATCGGATACCATGCGCGGCACTATCCGCAAACGCCTTGCCGCTCAAAACCTCGAATGAATACTCGTCCTGCCATCAAAATGCCTCCCGAAAAAGTCATAGAGCTAAAGAAGCTCCGTTCCGAGGGGAAAACACTCGGCCAGATCGCCCTTAGATTCGGCATCTCCACCGCTTACGCCTGGCGTATCATCAAGGGGCTTAATCGCGTCCTGTAATGAACGACGCCGACCGCCAAGCCGTACTCGCCCTTTTCCCCAATGCCTCCGCTGACTTTATCCAACGTAACATCGAGGGCTTCCTTCGCCCCCGTTCGCCTCTGGCTTCCAAAGTATGTGACCCCAAGCCTAAACACGATGCTAGGCCGAAACCACTGGATCCTCACAAAGATGAAAAAGGAAGCCAGAACCGCTCTCAAGCTCGCGTTAAAGTCACGATCACTCGCCACGGATCCAAACTCCTCGACATCGACAACGGAGCCGGTGGCTGCAAAGCCCTGATCGACGCTCTCCGCTACGAGAAGTGCATCGTCAACGACGATCCCGGCACTATCGATTTTATCTTCCGTCAGGTCAAAACGACCAAGGACAAGCGGGGCACAGAGATCCTGATTGAGCCAGCTTAACGCTTCCCCTTGCCCATCGCCTCCCGCCTCCATCGCCAAAGCAGGAAGGCAATGCCCAGGATCGACCCAATCAGGGCCGCAATCTCGTTGATCTGGCCCAGCGAGAACATCGCAATCGTAGGCGTAGCCGCGGTCAGGACGTCTTTTGAGAGGGTGTTAGTCATTTGTTTTTTTTAGCCATCCGATCCCCAAACCACCAGCCCACACAATTTAGGGCGGTAAAATTGATCTGCTCCAAGATTGGTGTTCGCTCTGGCCCTACCGAGTGAAAATAGATCACAGTGGCAACGACGATCAGCGTTAACGTGATGAACGGTCGAAACAGCGTTATGATGTTGGCACACCACGGAGACACGTTGGCCGGCACAACTGCCGCCTGCTGACTCGCCGTAAACGCCGCCCAGGCCGCGGCGTCCGCTGCTATGCCGGCCATCACCTTGGCTTCTTCCAGCTTCCGGGTATGCTCCCGCCCAGACCGAAACTCCTCAAATAGGCCATTGCCGATCCGCAGCACCACCCCAAGCGCACCCCCGCCCAAGGAACTGCTGATTAGGTCAAGGACACTCATCTCAAGGAAATCGGACTATGATTTTTTTCCTCAGGCAGGCTTACTCGTCGTCGTCATCGTAATTCTTGTCCTTCTTCTTGCCCATTTTCTCCTTAGGCGCACTCACCGTCTTGTAGCCCTTCTGATCGTAGCTCATCTTGGCCCCGATCTTGTCTACGCTCACCTCGGCCCGCGCAGGCCGTAGAACCTTGTCAGGAACGCCTTCAATGCGGTCTCCCTTGGTCACGTTGCATTCACAGGGACTATGGTTTGAACGGGGAAGAACCCGGTTGGGAGACTTGGTCATGGTTTTCATAGAGGAAAGTTAAAAGGTAGAGTAGTTGGCGGGCTGGGGTTGTTGAGCCATTTGGTCAAAAACTCCTTGTGTGCCAAAACGGGCAACGCGAGCTAAAAAGTCTGGAGTGCCTTGTTGAGAAGAAGGATTCAGGAAAGAACGGTTTTGAACAAGAGGGCTTGCGCCTATTCTTTTACTGAGGAAAGGAACTGCCAAGGATGCTCCAGCCCCTATTGCGCTTCCCATCCCACCAAAAGTTAACCCTCCAGTTGTTGCCCCAACACCCGCTATTCCAGCCATTCTAGCAGCATCATGAATTCCAAATTTTAGGGTGCTGTTAAAAGGATCTCTGACGACGTCAGGCATACCTTGTGCAATCAAAGCAAGTTTCTTCAGACTGCCGGTGAACCCAGCTCCGTCTTCAAGCATCATGCCAAGAACCTTTGCATCAAATGAATTTCTCGCTTCATTTGTGCCCGCTCTTATTGCGTAAAGTTTTGCCGTATTTTCTTTAGCAATTCTTAACTCAGAAATAAGACCAACTTTGCCTTGAGCTACTGCTACTGCCTCCATTTTCTGAAAAGCGTTCTCTGCATTTAATTGAGCGGCCTTTGCTTCGCTCCTTATCCTAGAATCTCCGCTTTTGTTCGCTTGTCGATAAAGCTCTCTGGTGTCTGAACTAAAGTCTTTCCATTCTTTTAATAAACTAGGCGCTGTGCCGCCTAATGCAGCAAAATTCCTGTAGGCGTCCCCATTTAAAAGAAGCTGACCGTTAAAATTATCAGAAGATAAATCTTTCCCCTTAAAACCAGCGATTTCTGAAGCAATTTGTTTTAATTGAGGCTGATTTTTATTTGAAAGATATTGCCGTAAAGCATTTTGCCCTCCTGACGCTTGAACCAAAATAGGCCCAACGCCATTCTGCTGAAACATAGATGGATCAATCAAAAGCTTCAGGTCGTTCGCACTGGTTACTAGGTCATGCGCCCCTTGGCTGGTTCTGCGCTCAAATTGTTTCGCTGCATAACGACCTCGATCTACCATTCCTTGAGCGCCTATTCCGGCCACCCCAGAAGCTCCAGCTCGAAGAACGTCCCCTGCGCTAGCCATTTCCTTTTTGTCCATTGCTTTCTCAAAAACTTCCCCAGCAGCAGAACCCGCCCCAATCAAAGCCGCATTACGAGCCGTTTGCCCTGATTTAACAGGGATAAGGTTCATAAGACCGCCCCTAACCGCTGATGGCGTAGAAAACTTTCCGTTGTTGTTTAAATATTGGCTAATTGCGTCAGCCGTAAATCCGCCAGCAGCTTTAGTGAACGGGCCTCCGTACATTGATAGGGCATTTATTACGGCGGGAGGTATTTGATTAAGAAGAGGAGGGGCATTTCTTGCTTCTTCTTTACGCAACGATGATTGATTCTCAAACCCCATTTCCTCCATTCTTCCCAACCCTTGTATTTGAGCCGCTAACTGTTCACGGGTCTTGTCGGTTAAATTCCTTTCACTTAAATCTTTCTGTATTTTTTCAATCGACGTTCCAAAAGGGAAATAAAGTTCTTCTCCTTTGTATTTTACCCTATAACCAATAGGCACTTTCGATTTATTGCCAATGTCCTCGGACAATTGAGTTTCTACATTCATATTGGTTTTGTTTGGACTGGCCGCAGCGGCTTGTGCGTCGCTACCCCCTGCGAGACCTAGCCCGCCCACGGCTAACGCACCAAGCCCCATCTCCCTTGCCCTGCTAGGCGATCCTATGCCAGGATAATTTGCAGCTTCATTAATAACTTCTTGCTGCGTAGGAAGAGATTGCTCAGGGCCACGGCCCAATTTCTCATTGATCCTAGCGCGTTCCCTCAAAGCATTCCCTCGTTCCGTATCAAGCCGACTCAATTGAGTTTGCTCAGGGCTACCCGTAAAGGTTGTGCTTTCTTGGTTACCTAAACGGTTCTGCTCAATAATTTGACTGGTCTCCTCAAGACGAGCCTTCTGAAAATCTCGACTTCTTATTTCATTTAAACGATTTAAATCATCAAAAAACTCGGCTGAATCTTTGGCTGGTTTAACAGGGTTAGGACTGCCAGAAGTTCTGCTAATAATTTCTGATTGAGTGTAAGGGGCGTCTCTAAGGATCGCTTCTTGTTCCTGCCGAGTGGATGGACGAAGCTCACGGAAAAGAGCGCGGACGGAAGGATCGTCTTGTTCATACGTTGAAAGCTCATTAACCTTTTTGCCTTTAATCTTAGACCACAGTTCTTTTGAGACTTTTAACAGTCCTTTGCTAGCTTCTCCGCTGCCTCCAATAATAGCCCCTAACGCGCCTCCGCCTAAGATTGAGCTAGCGTATTCTTCAACGGTAGGAACCCTCTTATCGTCCACCGCCGTTTCGACTGTCTTGGCGCCAGCCCCTATGCCACCGCCTATTACAGCGTTTGCAGCCGCTGCCCCACCTATTTGAGCCAAGCGGCCTCCACTCCCAGCCACCGCTTTAGCAATAGGAGCAGCAACTTTCCCCAAAGTAGCGCCTGGCAGTAAATTGATCAACGCCGCCGAAAGCATTTCCCCTGGAGCATACTTGGCTCGATCTCCACGTTCTATCTGCCTCTGCTGAGACTTGTAATTGCCGTATGCCCCCGCCGCCGGTGCAACCGCAAAGTAGCCCGGCCCCATCATCCCTCCAATCCCTTGCCCTGCCAAACTGATGCCAGCTTCCGTTGCAATGTCCCCAGCAATGTTCCCAGCAGACTCCTTAAACGAACGTTCTTGTTCAACAGGATTGGCTTTATCCATGCCGTCTAACACGTTCGCAATTTCATTTGCGGAATTGTAGTCTTTGGCTTCCGCCGCCTTCTTAAGGCCGTCCAACAATTGTTCTCGGCTGTAGCTCATGTTATTGGATTTATTTTCTGTCGATTTAGCTTCGGCTGAATCACCCATGAGCAAAGGTGCGGCTCCTGCAATTCCATACACAAATTTTAACGGATCTTCTCTTATTGGATTTTTAACAAAAACAGTATTTCCTATTGCAATAGCTTCATCGCCGTCAACAATTGGCATTCCAGTCGCACGCTCGTAAATATAAGAATGCCTATCGGGGTTATATCCTGTTTGAGTCCAGTTTTTTATATCGTGAGGAATTGTTTGATCATGATGGAGCTTACCTTTAATTACTATAGCAGGGTTTTTGGCTTGTCCTGATCCAATTTTCAAAGATATATTTTGCATCCCTTCGGTTGGATACATTTTAGGAGATAGTATTCTGACTATTGATTCGTATGATTTTGTAGATTTTTGGCCTTCAGGAAATTCTGTTGTTGGTTCTGATTTAAAAACACCTTTGTTGCGTCCAAGCACAACTGTGCCAACTCCTTTTCTGTCCCACGAATTAACATCCTGCCTTAAAGTAACGTCTTCACCTGGTTGAACTTGATTTTTTAAATTTACAAAGTGAGCTTGTTTTTCATTAAGGGCATTTTTTATTTGATCAAAAGTTGGCAGATTTTCTTGATTTGGAATATCTACAAATTTTTTAGCAGGAAATTCTCTTGCGATATTTTCTTCAAACAATTCCCTGTTTAACGGAGTTCCATTTTCTAAAAGCTCTTGTAGTTGTTTTCGGGCAGAAGCCGAATGTTTCCTTATTTGAGTAATCGTTGAAGAAGGAACGCTCATGTTATTAATTAGCGGATTATCGTGTTGGAGACAAATAGCGTTGAGCTGATGGACTAAGGCTCGGCGTCGTCCCCCCATCAAGATTTATCATCTTGGCTGCGGGCCTAACTTCTCCAGTAATTGGATTAAAGTCTAAATCAATAACTTCCCCATTGGGGTTATTAACCCTCTCTAGATTAATTTTATGCTGGGTAAGTATTTCGTTATCAGTCCTGTTGATTGAAGGGTTAAACTTTCTGTAATTATCTATTACATCTTCATCTGAACGTTTATTTAACAGATATTTTCCGATTTCTCTTTCAGACTTTCCTTCTGTTAACATACTGTTTGCTTTTACTATGTTCCCGAAATGCCTTTCTAGATTAGACAATATTTTTGTTAAATCGTTTTTATCTCTTAGCGCACTCCATTGAAGACTTCCTTGAGACGCTTCTAATGCTTCAATTTCAAACTTTGCTATTTGGCCTAAACTTACTCCACCTCTTTTCAAATCTCGTAACGCTTGAAACGCTACGTTTGATTTAATTGTGCTTAATGCAGCATCAACGTCTGTTTTGTTTATTAAGAAATTTGTTGGTGTGCTTGCATTAACAAGTGTTTTTGCTCTATCTATTGCTTTTAAAGCAACACGCGAATTGGCGGCAAAAGTATTTGATTGAGCCAATTCTTGGTCGTCTTTTGCTTTTGCCGCAGCAGCCACTTTATCTTGAGCGGCAACATATTTTAAATAATCAAAGTTTGGCGTTTTCCGTTCTACTCCGTTGCGTACGTTAACATCATAAACAATTCCCGTTTTTTCATCCCTTTCTTTGTAATCAGCGGGATCTTTAAGTGATTTTGATTGAGCAGTTTGTTCCGCAATTGCTCGCCTTGTCATTGCAGCCTCAAGGTTTGCAGGACTAAGGGTCTGCCCTGTCGCCAAAAAGGCGTTTAAAGTTTCTTGAACATAAGGGTTTTTTAACTTTGCCGCAAAGTCTTCTTGAGCCGCTGGGGAAAGGACTCCGCCACCACGGGTAGGAACGGCGGAGTTAGGACTGCCGCCAGCATACGTTGGGGTTTCGGCTTGGTTATACTTAGGAACTTGAAATTGAGACAATATTTCCTTGGACAGCACTCCAGTGCCTGGCGCGGTAATATTTGCATTGCCGTAGCTAACCAACGATGGATCAGAAACAATTTTGCTGCGATCAATTATTGGGGCGTTTGGCGTTCTGAATTCGTTTAACGAAGTCAGCGTCTGCTTTTGAGCAGCCTCTTGTTGCGCTCTATTTTGGGCATCTGCGGTTTCCTGATTAAAACGACTTGTTTGAGCTGCTCTTAGGGCGTTCTGAGAATCAGCTTCAGCTTTCCCCTGAGCCATCTTTGCCATCATTATGTTGTTTTCCACCAGCGTCCCCATCCGGGCATACTTATCGCGCTGGCTCTCAAACGTACTGCCTTTCAAGAACTGCTTTAACGACTCATCATCTTTGAACCCAAACTGCTCTTTGTTGGCCGTCAGCATTGATTCCATCGCCTTGTTCTTGGCGTTAAAGGAACTCTCCTCCTCCCTCGTCTTAAAGAACTGATTGATGTTATTATTCAGGTTAGAATAATACACATCTTGCCCTCGGTTCATCCCCTGAGCAATTAGTTGGCCGCTGATATCTTGGACTCCAGGATTGTAAGGCATAAAAATTAGAGGCAGAAATTACGTATTGGTTAACCAATACCAAGTGCTTTTGCCAAACTATTCAAAACGCTCGGTGCGCTTTGGTAAATGGCAGTATTTCTAGCTGCATCTTTTTGATATTGCCCAGATAGCCGAGCGCCTTCAATAGCCGCTGCATTATTCGCCGCTCCAATCTGGTTGGCGTAGTAAGCGTTAACGTTAGTGCCGTAAACGTCATTGGCATACTGGCTGAACGGATTAAAGACGTTTTGAGCGTATTGATTGCCCAACGCCCCAGAAGACAATCCTGCCGCTTGGTTGAACAACTGAGCGTTGCTGCCCATGTTGTTGGTCTGCATTCCGTATTGTTGTCCAAGGATCGTGCCAAACGGATCAAACAGATTGGCTGAATTAGCCCCAGCCGCATTGTAAAGGTTTCCGCTGGATTGCTGGCCGTAAGCGCGAGCCTCGTTTTGCCGTTGGCGAATCAAGGCATCCCGGTTGAGGATCTCGGAACCCACCGCACCTTCGCTGTTTACCATTCCGCGAGCGGCCCAGGCTTCCCGTGCAGCTTGTTGGGCATCGCGAGTGTCTTCGCGTGACAAGATGCCCGCCTGTGCGATTCTAGCCTGATCGGCGGCAGATTGAGCCTGTGCCTGCTGGGTATACTGATCTAGGGCCGAATAAAGGCTAGGATTAGCGGCCTTACGCAAAGCTAGGGCTTGCTGATAATTATCCGCAACATCCTGAATGTTGCCTTGGCGCAACAATGTATTGGCTTCGCGAGTCTGTTGAGCAGCTTGCCGAGTGCTTTGAGCGTTGGCTTCAGCAATACCAGCTTGCATTTGCCGATAGTTCTCAAGATCAGCGTTACTGAAACCTCTAGCTGCATTTGAGTAGGTGCTAACCGTTGAAGGGAGGATGCTATTTAAGCCAGCAATCGTCGAGGCTCCTTCTGTTCCTACGTTTCGGCTTGTTTGCAACGCTCCGCCTGCACCTCCTGTTGTGACTACCCCGCCACTACCGCCACTACCGCCACCACCGCCACTACCGCCACCACCGCCACCCGGAACAGTGCCTGGAGGCAAAGCAGCATTAAAGTTAGGGCCAGCTTGCCCTGGGCCAACTTGTCCATAATTGGCAGCATTTTTATCAGTAAAGCTAAATGGCCCAATAACTTGTTGCCCAGTGTTTAACGGAGTTGCATTTGTTGTAAATGGAGGCAGGATGGTAGGATTAGTATTGGCAACGTTAGTATTTGTCAGATCGCCAACATTGGTTGTCAGATTGTCATAATAGTTTCTCCACCAATCTTGCCCTGCGTTGGAATCAAACTTTCTTTCATTTATGTTGTAAGGATCCATCACAACTGTGCCATTAGGCGTTGTAACTGTGCCGTTTGAAGTTGTGGTCGAACCATTAGTCGTAGAGCCACCAGTCGTAGAACCACCAGTCGTTGAGCCATCTGCGGTTGAACGAACATTTCCAATTGAAGCGTTGGCGTTCAAGTTATTCACAAAATCATTAATTTGTCGATTTTGTGCCTCATTAGCCAATGTCTGCTGAACGCGATTGGCTGTTTCGTTAAAATCTGGGAGTAAAATTGTTCCGTCAGCAAGCCTCACGTTTCCGTTTGCGTCTACAGTTGCCCCATTGGCAATTGCTTCAGCCCTCATTTGTTCTCCGGTTTTATAGGCAGGAGATTGCGGTCTAGTTGCGTTGCGCCCAAAAAAATTACCTGCGGCATTTCCAACCACTTGGCCCAAGCCAGAAGTTAACGGATTACCGCCGAGAAACAATCCGCCTAAACCTCCTATCGCTCCCCCAATGTTCCCATAATTATCAGGAGAAAATATATTGAAATCAGACGAGCCAACCCTGTTTGCGTTAACATTAACCGGAGGCAAAACAACTGCTGGCTCAGTTTTACGGTTTAACCCATTATAAATATCGCTAACGCCTGGTTCGCTTCCGTCATCAATCCAATTATACTGATCGTCGTAATAGGCCATAAAGATATTGTTTAGCCAACGTTAACCAAGCGCACCGACCGTTCTTCCTTTTTCAATAAGATTTGTTCCATTGGAAACAAACCCGATTGTGTAGTATCTAGACGCACTAGTTAACGTAAATGTCCCAGCGGTAATAAATCCCGTGCTAAAAGTAACGACTGAGGCGCTCAAGGTGTTGTAAATTACAACCGTCATTTCCTGCCCAGCCGCACCTACCGAAGTTGCCGTGATCGTTGTTGTGGTCGTGACGTTCCAAAACCTTACGTTAGCCAGATTTGCGTTGATGGCGCTCGTTGCAAAGATGTTTTCACCTAACCAGGAATTGACGAAAACGTAGTTAGGTGGAATCGTCAGTCCGTTGATATCAAGGTCATCCGCTAGCTTCGCGCTCGTAATCGCATCGTCCGCAATCTTAACCGTAGTGATGCCCGTAGACGTCGAGGTGCTGGTCACCAGCTTATCCGTCGTTACAGCCCCATCGTTAATCTTTGCCGTCGTAACCGCAAGGTCAACGATCTTGGCCGTGGTGACGGCGTCGTTCAAGATCTTGGCCGTCGTGACGGCATCGTCTGCAATCTTAACGCTGGTCACTCCGGTTGAACTCGACGTGCTTGTAACCAACTTGGCAGTCGTAATTGCCTGATCAAGGATCAAGGCCGTGGTGATGGCTTCATCGGCAATCTTGGGCGTAGTGACAGCCCCCGTCGCCAACTTGGCCGTCGTAACCGCCCCGTTGGCAATCTTGGAGCTGGTTACATCGCTATCCGCTACAGACGCTACGGTAGGTTGCCCCAACAGATTAAGTTTGGCATAAGTAATAGGGTCAGTCGCCCCTGTAAAAACGTAGCCGGGTGTTACTTGGGACATAATGGAAAAGGGTTAACGACCTGGATTGAAATAGTTGCCTGAGCCACCACCGCCATTATTGCCGGCGGTAAAGAAGGCTGGCTGTTGTTGGCTCATAGGACTGCGCTGCATAGGTATTCCTTGAGGAGGCAACGGTGGCATCCCCATCCCGCTGCCCATCCCGCCCAACGGCATCCCTGCCTGCGGTAACCGCATCTGAGGTGCGGCCATAGGCATCTGCATCTGAGGCGACTGCTGCATCATGTAGGGATAGCTCATAAAACCCCCGCCAAACCCCATTTGAGGCGCTCCCTGGCCCTGTTGCATACCTTGGCCCTGCTGAATCCCTAAAGCCTTTAAAACGTCAGGATTCGTTCCGTTCAGATTCTGACCTCCCGATTGAGACGAGTAAGGGGAGCTGGCAACTGGGTTGGATGCGTAGGGAGAGTACATAATTAAACTTGGGTTAAGCTGCTGCGTTGGCCGGGTCGGGTCTCAAAGCCAAGCGACATAATCTGCAATAAGCCTTGCGTGTTGGTTATCTCAATCCAACTCAGACGACCTTGCCGACGAGTAATCAGCGGCATCCTGATCTCTTGAGGATATTCAGGGCTGAACCCGCTTCCGCATTGCAATCCATCTGATGGCAACCCCTGCGTCGTGCTGGTCGAGGTGGTGACTGCTCCGCTGGCGTAGTCCTTGCGGTAAGCCCGGTTAAAGTCGTCGCTGGCGTTGTTCATCAGATAGGTCGAATCGTTGAACTTCCATGATTCCGACCTAGCATAAGTTTGATTGGTCAAGAGAACGCTTTCCTCAGATGCTCCGTCCGTCCAAGCCGAAACCGATAGGTTCGGCCGATTCGTCGCCGTATCCATAAACATCCTGCGCTGAAAGTGATTCAGGTTGTAGGTGTCGTAGGCGCGGGTTGTTAACGACGTAGAGATCTCTGATACGGTCGTATCTGAAATGTCGTTCTGTCCCTCCTCGGTCACGAAAATCCGCCCGTCCTCGCTGATTGCGTGCAACCGTTGCACCCCAAGATAATTCACCACGGCCCAGCCTTGGATGCTCATGTTGATGGCAGAAGCGAAGTTCCACTCACCAAACCAATGCTCCGTAATGAAATTGTAGACGACCACCCCATTGCAGGACGTCTCATTGTCCAGCGGCAGGGACACAAACAGCTTGTTGTCGAAAAACGCCATGCTGATCTTGTACCCGTATTGCCAGTTCACCCTGTTCATAATCTTCTTAATCCGAGAAGATAGGGGCAGCGTCTTATGCTGAACAGCGTTGTTGGTGCTGGTAAGGGTGATCAGGTTGATGTTCCGATCAGAAACGTAGGCAAGGTCAGGGCCAATCGAAACGACGGCATTGATGCCAATGCAACCGACTTGCCGAGTAACCTCGGTGGCCGTTACGTCAGTCAAGCTGCCTTGAACCCCTAGCAGGGCGATGATGGACTTGTTCTTGAAGACGATCAGCGAGTTCTGCCCAAACGGGTAAGTTGAGACGATGTAGTCAGATGACCCCGTGTTCAGGTTAAAGCTGTTGGCGAGCTGGTCGTAAGTGCTGAAATCAAGGACATCCGAGGCTGAGACCTTGTCCTTGCCGTTTTTTACCCAAAGCCTGTTTTGATAGTAGGTAGCTTGATTGCTGTTGGGGATGTTTTCAAAGCCTGGGATCGGAACGATGACTGGGTTGGGTTCGACAAAGATTAGGTTGTTGTTGTTGGCATCAACAATGAAGTCTCCGGTGTCCGTAAGCAGCTTGCCTGTCACCGTTCCGGTCGAACCTGGGGCCAACGCGAAAGGCTTGCTCCAATCGCCATCCCAGTAGAGCGGGGAATCGTTATCGCCTCGGAAAAGGTAGACGAGGTTGTTGCATTGAACAATCGTGCTTTGAGTCGTGACCGTGTATCCGTCGAGGCTGACCGTCCTGCCATTGCGGCCAAACGAGAAGAACCCTATGGAGAAACGACTGACGAGCATTATCCATTGGCTACCTAAGTCGTTGGGATCGGTGTAAATGCCTGATGCCTGAATGGAGTTGGGCGAGTAGACAGCAACTTGAGGATACGGGGAAACAGACGTATCTTGAGCTACGGCAACAAAGATGTTTTCTCCAAAAGCAACTCCGTGCCAAGCAGCACCTACTTGAACCGTTGTTAACGTCCAAGTAATGCCATCAGAACTTAAAGCAATTTTGCCATCTGCCGCAACCGCAACAAACACCCCGTTCCCGAAAGTCATTCCATACCAATTGTAATCTAAAGTGGATCGGATTGTCCAATTTATCCCGTCAGGAGAAGTTTGGATTATTGCACCAATAAGAGGCCCACCTCCATGAACAAACAAGCCATTCCCAGAAGCCATACTTTGATACGCCCAAGAAAGACCTCCAACTGAAGCGGTTGAATAAACAGTCCACGTTAATCCGTTATTTGTTGAAACGGCTGACTTTATGTAAAGCGAACTTGATGTTGCGTTAATTGCAACAAACTTAGCAACCCCTGAGCTATCAGTTCCGTAAGTTATGGCGCTCCAGCTTAAAGATCCAGTAATTGAAACAGATGTCCAAGTGATGGCATCCGTAGAATACATCGTTGTCCCTGAAACCCCAACGGCAACAAACCTTCCGTTGCCAAAAGCTACCGCACGCCAAGGGCCAACGCTGGAAGCCCCAGATTCAGTCCAGTTATAGCCGTCTACTGAGTACATCGCGTTGGTGGCCCCACCGGAGACTGCCACAAACATTCCATTTCCATAACACAGGCAATTTGTGCCCCAAGCGTTATCCGGTGCGCCTGTAGCTGTAACCGTCCAAATCGTGCCATCTGGACTGCTCATCACTCGATTGCCTGTTCCGTTGCTCGAAAGGGCCACAAACACGCCCCCACCATAAGCTACGCATTGCCATTGGTTATTGTTGGCAGCAGCAATGGGATACCAAGAATCAGCAAAGGGATCTGCCCCTAATTCTGGGAGGCAGGCAAACCCTCCTCTGGTTACCGCATCCTGAGATGAAAAGTTGACGTTGACTGCATTCTGAACCTGTCCCGGAGGGATGTTCTCTGGTGCGTCAAATTCGTTAACCCCAACAAACGACTGATCCCCTACCGGAGTAGAAGGGTCGTCAATAGATTGAGAGTTTGAGGAATAACGCTGCATGACTTATTAGAAATCGTTAAGTCCCGTGCGCCTCCAAGTGTTTGCAGCCGTGCAGATGTAAAGGTAACTAGTGTCCCAACTAATTGTGCCAACCGTTCCGGTGGCTGTGTGATTTACTGGAGGGGCTGAAAGAGTGAGGATTACCGTGGATGCAAAAGTACATTTGCCAGCAAAAGCAGTATTGCCGCTTCCGAGGTTAATTGCTCCGCCTCCACCGGTGTTAATATTTAAAACACCACCAGTAGTTCCTCCCGTATTGTAGACCTCTAACTTCCCACTTTGATTTCCAGTTGAGGCATTAAGAGCCATTTGGAAATTTGAACCAGTAGTGCTCGTAACGTAATCAGTGGTTAGAATCTGATTGTTTAAGCCAAACGAAGTGATGCCGTCAGGATCTATTCTAGCCCGCAAAACCCCGTTTGCAGCTACGCCAATAGTATTGGCCGTAATGCGGTAGAGTCCTGTATCTTGGTCTGATGCAAAACTAACAGAAGGGGCTCCTACGGTTCCATTCCCGGCCAAAACTGTGGTAAAAACAGGAGTAGCCGCACTCATCTTGCGGGTGCTTGAGGTTGTTCCATCAATGGCAAAGTAATCATCTGACGACATACTTGTAGCCGTTGTCGCAATTGCGTTAATTCTGATGTTTGCCATAAAATAGATGCGTTAACGGACAGCCATTGCCTAGGTTACTCCTTCGCGGGCTCCAGCTTTGCCTTGAGTGCCTCGATCTCAGCCAGCGCAGCGGCAAGCGAGTCAATGAGGACGTTCAAGCTCTGCTGTTGGAGCTGTTGTACAATCGTAACCTTGTGTTCTTCTTTGGTCATACGGAAACGGTTTTCTTCTTAGGTTTGGCGCTGGCGACGACGGGCGTCAGGCCAAGGATCTCTGCGAGGCAACCGAGTTGGTACGTCTCATCCTCGGCGGGTGTATTGCCAGAGGGCCAAGCAGACCATTGGGCAGCGGTCATTGCTGCGTTGCCGACGGTGATTGAGACGGTCTCGAACGTAGCCGCAATGGCTGGTACGGCTGGCTCATCCTTGGTGGCGGGTACGGCGGGGACAGCAGGCGTCAACTCGGTCACCCGCTGGATGTCGTAGAAGTAGTTGGGCTGGCCGCTGTCGTTGACTGGGCCGACACCGCGCAGGTAGAGGGTGTTGGCTGTGCCGAGAGGGCCGTAGGAGACGGGGACGATGGGAGTTTGCATGAGAGTAAAATTAGAGCGAAACTGCAATTTTGTAGGTTGTGCCTGTGTTATCTTGAATAGTGACATATCCGGTGCTGACTACGGGTATCCCTACATAGGCGTTTGCAAGTTTGATCGCGCCCGCAAAAGTCGCGGTGCCGCTAAAATTAAAAGTCCAATTAGTTCCGTTGGAATAGATACCAGCTCCGCTTGAACCTGCGGCGGTAAAAATGCCCGAATTTGTACCGTCTCCGAAAATATAAAGCGCCTTGTTAGTGCTCGCCTTGAAACCAAAGTCGTTGTTACTTGCACGCCACAATGAGTGGGTGGTCCCAAAAATCATCCCGCCCGCCGTTGTGATTGTGTCCGTCCCGACTTGCAGGAGTGCGCCGGAATCGACGGTGGTGCCGATGAGGAGGTTGCCGCTGCTATTTAAACGCATCTTTTCTGCGCTAGATGTATAAAAGCCAATTATGTTTGTGCTTGAGCTTCCGTCTATACGCGCAGTAAATGTACCCCATCCGTATGCGTTGCTGTCAGAGGTTATGTAATTTCGGTTTGTGCTAACATTCCCCGACCCGCTAGGCGTCAGCGTGATGTTTTCGTTGGTGCCGGCGGCGACGAGGGAAATCGCGCCGGTATCAAACATGTTCAGCGAATTATTGAATACCGGGCCGATGAGATACGAAACACCCGCGCCGCGAGTCATCCAGAAATCCAAAAGACCACCTGTTGCAAACCCAAGTTGGTTCGCGTTTCTGCGGTAAATCCCCGTGTCGCTATTCGCCGCAAAACTAATGCTCGGCGCAGCGGCACTGCCGTTGGCGTTTAGCACCGCGCCCGCGAAGGTGGCGGTGCCGGGGAAGATGGCTATGTCATCGTAGAACAGGTAGTTTTTGGATGCGTCGTAATTTACAAGTTGCAGCAGATACTTGCCGCTGCCCTGCGTGCTTCCACCCCTAAGGTATCCGCCGAATCCCGTTGCCGACGTGTTGCTCCCCGCGATGCTATTCACTCCGGTTCCCGCATTTGCAGTGATCGTGCCGTTGGTAGTCGTCACCGCGCCCGCGAAGGTGGCGGTTGCATCATAAGCCAAAGTCAAAAGAGTAGTTGCTCCTGAATTCTTAAACAGGAAACTGTTTCCCGTCGCGGCTACTGTTTGTGCTCCTTCAATCGTGCTAGCATATGCAGCGTTTTTGACAAGCGATAATACCCCATCAATTGAAAGCCCAGTCGTCGCAATATCCAGCACTTTTGCCCCGTTTGCCGCAACGCCGATGTTGTTCGCGCCGATGCGGTAGATGCCGGTATCTTGGTCAGCCAAGAACGAGATGCTTGGCGCTGCGACTGTTCCATCAGCAAATAACCCAGTCCCTCCGATAATGTTAGTCGCTACGCCGCCGCCGCTCAGTACGTTAGGATGATTTGCTAGCATGGTAGTATTTTTTAGGTCTGGAACTCGCTAGCGTAAATAAGTGAATTGGCCGTAGTCGTAGCCACAAACTTGGCCGTAATAGCCGCTGCCTTGCTCCAGGTGTACTGGCTACCGCTGTAGAGGATATGCGCCAGTCCAGACGACGGCGTCGTGCCGTCAAACGTGCAATAAGCGTTACCCGTCTGCACATCCAGCACGATCATATCCGTAGACACATTGAACGTGTTGGCAAACGACGTCGTTGCCGTTGAGGTAATCGACAACGCCCGCCCAGCTACCAGTGCGCTAGCAGAATAGGTGGGTTTGGGATAAAGCGGATTTAGGTTATAGGCTGACATAATTATCGGTGGTTAAATTAGTAACTGCGATTTTGAGAAGTGACGTGAGTGTAAACATTCATCTGCCAGGTGTTGGGCATCTGACGCTCAATCCGATCCCATTCATCCAATTTCTTCTTTTCAGCCATCTGATAAGCCCCGACCGATTTCTCCATCTGCCCATCTTGAACCAGCCAATCCCCATAAGTCTGCCAGACCAGCGGCTGAGAAAGCATATCAGGCAAAGGCTGAATATCCCAAGCGTAGCTGGTCGTCTCTGGGGTTTGCCCAGCAGTTGTATCGACCAAGCACTTGTAATAGTCGCTTGTCCCCGTATTGGCCCCCGCCAGCATCGTGTAATAGATGTACTGCCCAACAACGTAAGTAGCGGTAGCCGAGTACACCGCGCCAGCGTAATTGTAAGGGACTTTGCGGTAAGTGATGTAGATTGGGTTGGCCGGGTTGGTGTTATAGGTGACGTACCCATTGGTTCCCATGAACCCACCAGCGGATGAAATCATCTGGAACCCGTCTGAATTGACCACAAACCCCTGATTGCGGGGAAAGGTGACCATTGCAGGGTTATCGACGTAGGCGTTAAACATTACGTCAATAGCTGTCTCGCCTGTCTGATCCCAAGGGATGATGAATTGCTGGGGCGAAACGTTATTGGTCTGAACCAGTAATGCGCCCCAGATGTACAAGCCCTTGGTAGCCGTGCCCGCATAGGACAACGTGCTGCCATTCGATGAAATCTGGACGGTAACGCTTTGAGTGCTGGCGGCGGCACCGCTGGTGTAAGTCAGCGTGCAAAGGAAGTACCCGTTGGGGCATTGTTGGATGTTGGTGGACGTAGCGTTTGCCACCGTCCCCGTTGTCCCCGCCGTAACGTTGAAGAAGGCTGAGAACGTGGTCGTACCATCGTTTGCTGCCAAATAGAGGTAGTCTCTGCCGTTAGGACGGGCATAGACACTCAACTGGTAGGTTGTGCTGGGAAAACAGAAGATACCGGACTGAACAGCGTTGTGATTAGCTGTGGCCGATGTCTCCAGCATCTTAGATGCGGTAACCCGGTTGTCTGCTGGGTTGGCAATGCTGTTGCCCGTGATGGTTGTAGCTGTAGCGGCCCAATAAGTAGACTTGGAAAGGTCGTTGGGGTAGTTTAGCAGATTGCCGGCAAACCTTGCTTCTCCCCAATTGGTCAGATCTGTCCAATTGCCAGCACCCCAGATCTGACGAACGTTAGCGTTAAACAAATCATTGATCGACTGGGCCGTTTCCGTGGTTAACCGACTTATGGGGACTCCAATAAGTCCACAAATGTTACCTAACGCACGGGAGTAGGGAATAGTCCTCAAGAAAGTGTTTAATTAGAGAGCCAGCCTCCGGTGATACCGTGACGGGCAGCGTTTACTTTCGGGCGATAACCTTTGGCGCACATATGCGGGTTATCCTTCAAATACTCAGGCAACCACTCATGCACGGCGTTCCCGTGCTGCTGTTGCAAGCGGAAAAACAGACGAGGATCAATGCTGGCAGCTTTCTGCCCAAGCCCCTCAATCATGCCGCTTCCCTGACTTGCCATAACCTTGGCGAGTCCAATCTGACGAAGATGCGAGCTTACCTTTTCTTGCGGAATGGATCCTTCGATTTCACGCCAGTATTGACGGACAAACTCCGGTGGTACTTTAGTGATGATCTCGGAACTAGAATAAGGCGCTGTTTCAGTAACCATATTAGAAAATAGGGCAGAGCCTGGCTTTACAGGATGCCCCTAATCAAAGGACTTAACCCAAACGCGGATCTGTACCCACATCGATGATGTTCAGGTAGATGTCCAGGTCGCCTGCCGTCAGGGCACTTGGACTACCAGCCGTAGCGCCGGTAAACACCGCCACCATGTTTATGCTTGCCGTAGCGGTACGGATGGTAGCATTGGTAAGAGCACCAGCAAGAACTCCAGCCGTAAACACCGATTGTGAAGTCACAAAGCTGTTGGTAGTGGTCGAAGTCCCAACCACAACCGTCAATGCCTGTGAAGTTACACCGGCAAAAGCGGTGCGGATGTTAACGAGTGCATTGTTCACTACCCACTTTGCTGGCAAAGCACCAAGCGTCAGGGTGACCGTATCGGTCGTACCAGTGCCAGAAGCGATGTCCGCATAATTGACGGTGAATTTATTAGAAAAGCCCCGTGCCTGCTCTTCCAAAGAAAGAGTAGAGGTACGGGCGCGAGCGATAGTAACTGCTGTATCAGCCATGGTAATTATCTCCTAGTTTAAGGGTTAAGAAAGACCGGCGAATTTGCCGAGACCGAGTGGGTTCTTAACCATCAGGGTAAGCGCAGCGAGAATGAACCCGCGACGGCCACCACCAAGATCAGGAAGTTCATTGCTTTCGATTCCGAGCATATAGCCGAGGCCGACAAGCTCAGGATCAATAACGTATCCACGCGCCTTCTGTTGGTTGGTGGTGGTTGATGGGTCGCCGCCATCCAAGATGCCGTTAAACAAGTCAGGCACAATGGTAACGGTGTGGAAATCGCCAACGTAAATCGTTACGTCGAGGTCAACTTGATGCTCAGTAGCATCCTGGGTGACCATGTAAGATTTAGCGGTGGTTGTACCTTCTTGACGTTGGAATTTGCTAATAGCCCGTTTCAGATTGGGGCCAGCAAACAACGTGTACGAACGACGGCCACCAACCTGTTGGAAGATGGACTGGAACACGTCGTTAAACGCCGATTCCCCAAGGGAGGCGGTAACGTTCGTGTCAATGTTGCCAGAAGGCGTGCGGAAGGCGGCGGGAACGTCCGATCCCGGCGAGGCGCTGATCCACTTGCCCAGAGCGCGGCTCTTGTAAGGCGAAGGAGGCGCTTCCTGTTGGCGGTCGTTATCGGAACCAATACAGGCTTCGATATCGCGCTTCAGTTCACGCATTGCCTTCATCTTGGCATTGGCGACTTCGGACGAAACGCCCGCAACATCAGAGGCTTCCTGCAAGCGGGAAACCATCCATTGTTCGCGGAATTGTTGGACGTAGTTACCAATCCGGGCGCGATTAACGGCCTGATTGTTGAAAGCCAAGACATCTTGACCTTCGAGGATACCGCCGAAATTAACAGCGGAAAGAGAATCGACCTGCCACTCCTGATAGGCATTGGTCATGCGTTTGGTCTTAGAAAACGTCGAGACTTTCGGCGTATCTTCGGGAGCTAGAATCGTGAGGAAGTCCGTGAGGTCTTCGCGGTCACCTGCGACATTGTAAGTAGTTGAGAGAGCCATGGTATTAACGAGTTTGTTTACTGAGTTCACGCGCCAGAAGAAACTGCGCTGCTTCATTTGCCGTGACGCCGCCTTTTTTAGACATTTGACTCCGCATAGAATCGATTTGGGATTGATTCTTGGTAGCCGAGGGAGATCGGCCATCGCTTCCAGAAGAACTGACGACGGTTTGCCCAAACGGAGGCTTTGTAGAAACTACTGGCGCAGGTTTGGCAGATTTGCCCTGACGGGCGCGTTCTGCTGCGGCCATTGCCTTTAAACCTTCAATCTGAACCCCAATGATCCAATCGGCATTAGGTAATTTTTTGAGCCAGGGCATAGCAATGTAAGCTTGCTGTGCTTGAACATACTCAGGAGCGGACTTATCTTTTAAGAACGGGAAGCTCTGATAAGCCATCTGCTGGATTCTGGACTTTTGCTCAAGAAATTGAGTTCTGGCAGGAATGTCCTCATCAATAGTCGAATTGGCATTTCGGAGGATGGTTTTAAACGCTTTCTTATCGAGGAGGTTATCCCCTACTTGAATGGGTTCAAAATCATCATTATCCAATTGTTCCTGAGCATACTTTTTGGCATCGAAGGCTTGCTTCCTTAAAGCAGCTAGCCCGTCAAAATCATCGATATGCTCTAATGGCAAAGATCCCTGTGGGGATGAAGCGACGGGAGCTGGTTGTTGAGCTGGCTGTTGAGATTGCTGTTGGGAAACGGCAACTCGCAGTTCATTCAACTGGGCTTCCAAGGCTTTCCGCTTTGCGACTTCCTTACCTATACGGCGGTCAATTTTCTTCTTTAACTCGGCTGAAATGTCATGAGAAGGAACGTCTTCGCTGTTGCTGTCCTCGGCGTTGGCCTCGGTCGCATCAGCTTCGGCAGATTCAGCTTGCGCTGCGTCTGGTGCTACGGATTGGTCTGAGGCGTTTTGAGCCTGAGCATTCTGATCCGTTTGTGCGGCAGATTTGGCACTTTCGGACTCCATGTTTAGGAGCCTTTTGGCCGCTTCGGCTACACTCAGATTGCCACTTCTTTCATCGCTTTTTGTTGCTGGCGATTGAGTCGCTTCAACTGGCTGCGAAGACGCTTGAACTGTCGTATCGTTATTACTCATGGGTTTAATGCCCCCAAGGGCAGTAGCATGGCGTGATTGCCAAGTACATAAGCCCTGCTAATAACCAATGAACAAGTCAACACCTATTATTTTCTCTAATCAGGAAGACCGCTGTTCAGCATCAATATCCGCCTGCTGTAAACGTTGTCCTACAAAATCGTCGTAGAGGGAAATGATAGCTTCAAACGCACGAATTTCACCAGCAGCGGCCAGAGACAATCGAGGGTCTTTAAGTACGGCATCATTAACTGAATCGAGCATAGCGTTGCGCTGTTGATCTCGAAGTTCATCTATAAAATCGGAAAACGCATCATTGCCGACTAGGCGGAACATGGATTGTTGAATGCGATCTGATTTCTCCTGCGGGGTCATCCGAATGTTCCGTTTCATAAGAATTAAGTGGCTTGCATAGGCCCAGGCATTTTAGCACCTAAACGGCCAGTCTCAGCATTCTGCTGCTGCATCTTTTGCTGGTTGTATTGTTTGGCGCGGGCGTCGATGCGGTCTTTAAAGTTCTTATCCTGACCGTAACGCTGCTGAACGTCAGGTTGCTGAAGATATTGCTGGATAATCTGCAAACCAAGATCTGGAGGCGTGCCAATCTTGATATTCTTGGGGATACCGGAGAATATCTGAGCCAGATCGACGTGTTCATCGTCAACCAGCTTTTGTTGGCCGATGGAGGCCGGTTGAATAATGCGTTCAGCGATATTGGGATCAATGCTGGAGACGAAGGCCTGGCAAAGCTCGCCGTAGTTAATGATGCCCTCGCGATCTAGAGTTTGAGCGCCTTGAATGATGGCTTGCCACTTTTCAGCCATTTTCTTGAAGTCTGGCGACTGGACATCCCAAGAAAGGTAGAAGTCGAACTCCTCGTTGGGGTCACCCTTGTTAAAAAGTGAGGCATCTGCCTGTTTTACGCCCATTACCCGAAAAGCGACTTGGTCAGAACCATATTGCTTGTAGAGCTTCCATACTTGGCGAAAAGCGCGGGAAAGGCTGGAAAGGAATTTGTCTACCTCGAACTGGTTGTAGATTGGATCGACGGCGGGATCACCCTTGGCTGAAGCAAATCCATTGTACTCCTTGAAGGAGGCTTCGAGGAGAGCTTCGGAGTTGTCCGTGTTCATATCCGGGATTGGGCGATCCGCGTAATGATATTCGTTGGGCCGCCGCTCTGAAATAAGTGAACCTGGCCCCCAGCGGCCCGGTGGCCGACCTTGCGGATGGCAAAGGGGAGGCAATACGCCGATGGAAGCGGCATCAATGCGACTGTCCTTGTGTGCCTTGATTTGGTCTTGCCAAGGTTTACCGGGTTCAGGGATACCGCGGGAATCGTGCAGCTTGCGACTCAGGTACTCGCGGCGATAGACGATAAACGGGTATTCGCCATGAGCATATCCCAGCAAGCCAAACTTGGCGTAGCCGGGCTGGGTGGTATCGGCTGGCTGCTGGGGATGAAAGACGGTGCAATAGACGCCTGGCACGCCATCTTCGTCTGATAGACGCTGGTAGGCAAAGACAACGCCCACCTTGTCCGTAAACCGCTGTTGCGTGTAAACGAAGGAGCGCGAAATTGGCTGCATATACTCGGATGGCGAAATCGTGATCAACCGCCCCCTTTGAGTCGCAATGGCCTTTTCCACCCAATCCTTATCCCAGTTGTCATCGCGGATAAGGGAACGAAGCTGTTCAGCGGTAAAGTACTCAACTCGGTAGATGCCAGAAACCCGTTCAAGATCGGTCGAAAACGACGGGATGAACAGATTTTCGTCGAGGTTGAAGGCTCGAATGACCGGATAACTGCGTTCTGGCCCCTCTACGGGTACGGAAGTCTCACCCGTTTGACGAAGTTCTTTGAGCATCTTTGAGGCTTTGCCGCGAGAGCAACCGTACTGCTCTTCAAAGATGGATTTAAGATCGTTGGCCGCGCCGTCATCCAAGACAAGCTGCTCAATGTTAATTTGAGGGAACTGTTGCTGAAGATCAGCAAGGCGGACGACTGCCAGCACTTTCTCGCGTCGCTTTTCCCAGAATTGACCAGTAACGGCAATGCCTTTCTCGTTAAGGAAATTGGCGGCCATTTCAATCTCGCGGTCAATCTCGCGGATTTGCGTCTGGATAAGCCAGCGCATGAAATTGCTGACTGATTGCGCCCGGTTAAGGTCTGAGCTTTCTACGGGTACGGCAGCAAGGTTAGCGCGTTTGAACGCCATTAACTGCAAGGCAACTTTCTTGTTGATGATGTTATCAACTAAAAAGACGCGCAAATCAGAAGCACCATCCCAAGGAGTAGGGCTAACTTTACTACCTTCGCGAGCGTGTTTCTTACCATCTGCGCTTTGTCCATTCCAGAGAGCAAACCGAGTCTCATAATTTAGGCGGCACTGGTCAATGTAGGGCTGGTTGTCCCGCACGCAATCTTCAAACGCTTTTTTGAGGAGGTTGAAATTTGGCCCCTCGTTTTCTGCTGGAGCTAATTGCAATCCAACATCACCAGCGGCGTTAACGTTATTGCCATCAATGGAAGACACATCAGTTCTGCTAATGACTCCCATTAAAGAATCAAGGGAAAACTTCAGTAGCTAAACGTTCTGCCTGACACTGCATTTGTTCCTTCCTCGTAAAACTGGCAATTGCTAACGCAGAGGTAGCGCAAGCAATCGATAGGATCTTTGGTGGCTTCGTCTCGTCCACCCTTGGCGGTGTACTCCTGCATCGAGTAGATCAGGTTCTGGCAACGATCCGAGATGTAAAGCTTGGGGCCATTCAAGCTGGTGATTGGCTTTGTGTCGTCGTAGGACAGCAGGTTGTTGATTAACTGAAGCCCGTTCTCAATTTCCACGCCTGGGGCTGGGATAAAGGTCATCCCAGCGTCATCAAGATCGGATATGATGGTAGTAGCGCCATCTGCTGACTGCCTTTCGGCCGCACCCAAGCGTGGATCAATGAAGCGTTCGTGAATCTCTTCGCCGTTCTCGCTGTTCTTGATTAACTCGACGTAATCGATGATTCCTTTACGAGAACCTTTCTGGGCCGGCCCCGCTTTGCCTTCAGCGGTAGAACCGGGCAAAGCCCAGTCATCGTAATCAGGCCATTCTCGGTAGACCCACCAAGTACCGGCTGAGTCGATGGCAATCCAGAGCATGAACCAGTTTTTGGATCCTGCGGGATCAAGGGCCATGAAACGGGTGACGGCATAACCTGCGTTTTTGAGCCAAGGGAGTTTGTCGTGCTCAATGACGTTGATGTCTTTGCTGAATCCAGAGAAGACGCTGGTGACTGATTTAGTTGGGATGCCATATGCTCTAGCAAGGATTTCTTCTTTTCGCCTTCCTCTGATTTTATGCTGGAAATCACGGGTGTCGATGAAGGCGTTGTCTTCCGTCCAGAAGTAATAAATAACCGCACCAGGGCGCGAGAGCGACTCTTGGATAACGGGGAGTTCTTTGCCAACCAACGGAGCGAATCGTTTTTTGATTGTACGAGTTTTGCCCAGGATGTCTTGAACCAGCGGAGTCCAGCCCGTGAGCGTCGTGAACGTGAGGATGATGCGGCCATGGTAGTCGATTGTTCTGTATTGCAGGGTTTCAAACATTCGTTGGGGGCATTCTTCGTCGCACCAGATGAGAT
>Ga0209086_10000370_pt1 | contig 39010 bp, 44 predicted proteins | sample M_130207_XF_Meta_FD_187312 | JGI IMG/M metagenome (GOLD analysis project Ga0209086, IMG submission 187312) | Freshwater microbial communities from Lake Montjoie, Canada to study carbon cycling - M_130207_XF_MetaG (SPAdes) (version 2) | ecosystem: Environmental > Aquatic > Freshwater > Lake... | reverse complement strand
CGATGCACAGGCCACCAAGATTCGCGAGCAAGAGGAGTATATCAATCGGTTAGTGAAAGCTGGAAACTACTTAGACGAATGTCTTTTATCTATAGCTGGAGAGAATCTTCCAGCAAAGCAATTGTGGAACAAAGCAAAGGAGGCAAAGCTGTGAGCGTAGAACAACGAATCTTGGACCTGCCGGCTTTTGCCGATTACAACGACCGCCGCCAACTCCGCGCAATCGCTCTCGATGTCCGCAAGCTGGAGGATCGGGTGAAACAACTGGAGCAGGAGAACGACGCCATGAGAGCCGATCTGCTGCTCTGGCGGGAGGACAAATGGCGTGAGTGATACACCGAGGACGGATCAGGTGGAGAAACTTGTATACTGGATTGCAGACGACATGACTCCAGTTTGCGATTCTAGGTTTGTTCGTAAACTTGAACGCGAACTTAACGAAGCAAAGGAACTAATAAAACGATTAGAAGTGGCAGCGTGGAAAAACTACAACAACGCCCACAAGAAGGAGGACAAATGAGAGACTGCGCCTTCATATACGTCCACAAATCTAACGGACTAGTGCGCGTGGAGAGTCTGGATACAGCTAAACAAATCGATGGTAATCCAGAGTGGAAACACGTTGCGACAATCAACCCTCACGTTGTGCTGGAGAGCATCTTGAGAGCGACGATTAAAGAGCGGAATCAGATCATCAAACATCTACTGACATGAGCAAGGAAGTGATCAAGATCATCAACCACGGCAGCGGTCCATATCAGCTAACCAAGGAACAGGCCGGCGAAGCATACCGTGCAGCTCGCAAGATCAAAACGGAGTTCACCACCTTCTGGAACCGTAAACGCGGAAAGGCAACCAAGTGATAACAGACCGAGACGTAGCAAGATGTATGATCGAATACGGTGGTTCGTTCGTATCCAAATTGGGAGCAGCAGCACTAGCCGCTGACCCATCCAACCTTAAGCAGATCCGGGATGCCTTTCCCGACTACTGGGCCAACTACACAAAGATGGCTATTCAACTTTCGGAGGTCGAGAAACAGGCCTCGGTTCAACACAACAACAACAACATAAAGTAAGACGATATGATAATCAGTGCAACAGGCGGTAAGAAGGACTTCGCGCCGTGCCCCGAGTTCTCGGGCCGTGCGGTGTGCGTGGACGTGACTCAGCTCAAAGAGTACGAGACCGAGTACGGCATCAAACAAAAGTTCAAGTTCGCCTTCGAGATCGAACTGCAGGACGACAGCAGGGACCCGGTGCAGCCCTGGGTGGTGTTCACCAAGCCCATGGTGCCGAGCCTGCATGAGAAGGCGGCGCTAACCAAGTTCCTCAAGGACTGGTTCGGCCGGAAATTGACCGACCAGGAGAACAAGAGCCTGGACCTGGAGAGCCTCATCGGGCGCCCGGCCAGCCTGGTCATCGGGCACGAGCAGAGCGCGGACGGCAGCAAGACCTACGCGAACATCAAGCTGATCATGGCACACAAGGCAGGCGAGCCGCTGGCAGCAAGCGGGCTGTGGGTGCGGTTGCAGGACCGGCCTGCGAAGGATGGCGCCGATGGCAAGGCAGCGCCGGCGAGCGGGGACTCGAGCTTCCGCAAGACCTCGGGCGGTGGACAGCCGGCGACGGATGACCCGTCGAAGGTCAAGGTGCACGTCGGCAAGCACAAGGGCATCGAGCTCCGGGAGCTGACCGAGGAGAGCATCACGAGCCTCATTGAGCACTGGCTGCCCAAGGCCCGGGCCGAGGTGAAGCAGACCGCGGACGACAAGCGCCTGATCAATGGGCTGACGTGGTATCAGACCAAGTTCAAGGCCGACGAGGAGGCCCAGGTCAAGTTGGAAGAGGATGACCTACCCTACTGAGCCATGAACCCGACCAAGAAGAAGTACATCAAGGTGGCCCACCTCATCCCGGAGGTCATGCAGATGAAGGCCGAGGGCAAGTCCATCACACAGATCGGCGAGATCCTGGGCCTGACCAAGCAGCGCATCAGCCAGATCGCACGGGCCGCTCAGACCAAGGCCGAGATCCAGGCGCAGTGGGGCTGGCCCTTCACCACGCGCACCTTCAATGTTCTGGACCGCATGGCGGTGAATGATAAGGACGAGGCGCTGAGACTCTACACGTCCGGGCACCTGCATCCCAATGCCGTCACAGGCTTCGGGTGGAAATCCTACAGCGAGATCTGCGACTGGTTGGCCGTTCCGGTACTCCTGAAACGGCCCAAGCAGCCCAAGCTGTGCCCGCACTGCGGTAAGCACATCTGACAACTTTCCCGGGCAGCCTGTTGCTGTCGGGGACTCATGGACAAGCGGGGGGTGCGCATCCGCTGACAAACGCACATCAAACTTTTTCATACTATGCCAGCAAACCCACGTATTTACTTCGACATCGAAACTGGACCGCTCCCCCTTGGAGAGTTGGTCATCCCCCCGTTTGACCCGAGCCAGGTCAAGCTGGGTAACATCAAGAACCCGGACCTGATCGCCGAAAAAATCAGGACATCCGAGGAGAACCACGCCAGCGACTATATCCGAAACGCAGCCCTAGATGCCATCAGCGGCCAGGTGCTGGCCATCGGATACCGGATCGAGCATGAGCAGCCCGCGGTGCTCTGCGCCGATGCGGATGGCGAGAAGGCTATGCTGCTGCAGTTCTGGGCAATGCTCGACAGCTTCGAGCGCAAGCCGCAGATGATCGGGTTCAATGTGAAGCCGTTCGACCTGCCGTTTTTGTTTAAGCGGAGCTGGAAGCACCGGATCACCGTGCCCTACTGGATGCGCAATGGTAGGTACTGGACCGACCTGATTGTGGATCTGCGCGAGGTCTGGCAGCTAGGCGACAGCCGGGCGCATGGGAGTTTGGCTGCGATATCCAGGCACCTCGGGCTGGGCGACAAGGCCGGCAACGGGGCGCACTTCCACGAGCTGTTCAGGACCGACCGCGAGGCTGCCATTGCCTACTGCCTGCGCGACGTGGAACTCACGCAGCAGGTCTCCGACATCCTCATTCCGACCTACTGATCCGATGACTACAAGCCCGTCTGTCCATGTGATCGAGGACGACTTCGATCCGACGCCCGAGGACCGCTTCATGGTCTGGGCAAAATCTTTTGGAAACGTCTTCCTCACAGGGCAGGCGGGCACCGGCAAGTCCACGCTGCTGCGGGAGTTCCTGAGCAGGGTAGAAGGAGTCCGGGACGTGGCTATCACGGCCCCGACAGGCATTGCCGCGCTGAATGTGGGCGGGACCACCGTGCACAGGTGGTGCGGGATGCAGTTGGGGCCGCAGGATGGCGAGGACTTCCTGCAGGCTGCTGAGCGGCTGGAGGAGCAGCCTTCGATTCATGGCGCCCGCAAGCGCGTGCGGGGCACCGAGGTCCTGGTGGTCGACGAGATCAGCATGATGGCGGGCCGGCACCTGGACTTCCTGAACTTCTGGGTCAAGCGGATCAGAGAAGACAGCCGGCCCTTCGGTGGGTTACAGGTGATCTTCCTGGGCGACTTCCTGCAGTTGCCGCCGGTCAGGACCGACCAGAGCAAGCCCTACGACTGGGCGTTCCTGAGCAAGGCCTGGGAGGAGGCCGACTTCAAGACGATCAAGCTCGAGAAGGTGCGCAGGCAGAATGACCTGCCTTTCATTGAGATGTTGAGCGGGTTCCGCGTTGGCAGGATGAAGCCGCGGGACAACCAGTTGCTGCGTAGTGCGCTGAGGATGAACCCGCCGGAGCACATCACCCGGCTGATGACGCACAACGTGCAGGTGGATAAGTGGAACAACTACCGCTTGAGCAGTATTGATGGCCCGATTGCCGTGTTTGATTCGGAGGTGCGGGGCGTTGACCAGGCCGTGGAGTTCGCCACCAAGAACATGAGCACGCCGCGGGTGCTGCAGTTGAAGCCCGGTGCTGCGGTCATGTTCACCGCTAATGATGCGGAGCAGGGATTCTACAACGGGCAGGTGGGTAAAGTGGTGGAGTTCAGGGGTGGGGATATCCTGGTCGAGAGCCGCGGTGAGAAAATTTCACTGGGCCGGCGCAAATGGTTCTTTGAGTCGCTGGGGGTGACCGTCCAACAATACCCGCTTCGATTGGCCTACGCTATGACAATACACCGGGCGCAGGGACTGACCCTGGATGCCGCGAGGATTGACATCAGGGCGGCCCGGGAGCCCGGACAGGCCTACGTGGCCCTGAGCCGGGTGCGGACGCTGGGCGGGATCTACCTGACCGAGTGGCCGAAGGGCTGGTTTATATCAGAGGAGGCGTTGCGGTTTGAAAGGCGCGAAGAGGTATGATGACGACGCAAGAGATCGAGGGCTGGCTGGGCACGCCGCTGTTCCTGGTGCCGCAGGGCCCGGGGACCAAGATTCCGATGGTGAAGTACACCCAGGAGACCATGGAGAGCACCAAGCGGGAGGTGTACCGGGTCATGCTCGAGCACGGGAACGTGGCGGTGAGGCTCGGGGAGTTCTCCGGCGGGCTGTGCGCCATTGACTTCGATGATGAGGGGAGTTTGGAGGCGTTCCTGAGAGTGAACCCGGTGCTGCAGGGCAGTGCGAGGTGGAAGGGCAAACGCGGGGCGCAGATTGGGGTGCGGGTGACGGGCAAGTACCCGGGGCCCTGCGCGGAGCGGAGCACGACCGAGATGATACAGGTGGGTGATCGGTTGCTCGGCAAGCCGCTGTACGAGTGGCGAAGCACGGGTAATTTGAGCACTGTCAAGGGCCTGCACCCGAGCGGGTGCGAGTATAGCGTGCTGGTGGACAGGCCGCCGGTGGCGCTGGAGTTCTCACAGATACGCTGGCCCGAGGGATGGCCGGCGCCGGGAAGCAGGGATGAGATCGCGCAGTTGATCCGGCAGCATGGCGTGCCCTGGACGTTTGGCCGGAGCGGCACCGGCAATCTGCAGGCACCGTTCTTCGCGGCCTACATGGCGCACAAGGAGCGGTTCTTGTTCGATGCGGTCACCGGGATGCACTACTGGTATCATGGGGACCGCGGGATCTGGATGAGCATGAGCCGCGAGGAGATGGCGCAAAAGGCTCTGGAGACCGCCAGGCGCGTTCTGTTGGATCAAGTGGCGTCTACGGAGGACCCGCGGCTGCCGGCCCTGCTGACGCGGCTGACAGCGAGCTTTGCGGATCAGGTGGTGGATCTGATCGGGCGGCTGCAGGTGGAGCGCAACCCGTTCTCCAGGCCCGACAGCGTGGTCCACTGCTCCAATGTCATGGTGGATTTAAGGGCTGCGCCGTATGAGATGCATGGCTTTGGGCCGGAGTGGATGAGCAGGAACCAGACGCCGGTGCGGTATGTCCAGGATGCGCAAAGCCCGATGTGGCAGGCCTTCATGGACCATGCGCTGCCCGAGAAGGATGACCAGATGCTGCTGCAGAGATGGGGCGGCCTGGCGCTGCTGCAGAGGAACAGGCCGCAGGTCATACTGCTGCTGACGGGAACTGGTGGCGGCGGGAAGAGCACGGTGACCGGGCTGGTGCGGCGGTTGGTGGGTGATGAGAACTGCAGCGAGCTGCGGACCGCGCACCTGGGCAGCCGGTTCGAGCTGGCCAACTTCCACGATAGGACACTGCTGATCGGCAGCGACGTGCCGCCGGACTTTCTAAGCTGCGAGGAGAGCCAGCAGCTCAAGGCGCTGACGGGCGGCGATAGACTGAGCGTGGAGTTTAAGGGGAAGAGCGGGGCGAAAGCCGTGGTGGGCGACTGGAACGTCATTGTGACGGCTAATAGCAGGCTGAAGGTGAACGTGCAGGGAGACCTGGGCGCGTGGTCAAGAAGGTTGCTGCTGCTCGACTTCAGCCAGCCCAAGCCCGAGAAGGTGATCCCCAATTACCACGATGTGATGATTGAGCGCGAGGGCAGCGGTATATTGAACTGGTTCCTGGAGGGCGCGGAGGATCTATGCCGGGTCATGCAGGCCGGTAGGCCGTTCCCGGTTACCGAGAGGCAGCGCTGGATGATTGATAATCTGTTGAGCGAGAGCGACAGTGTTAGATACTTTGCCGTTAATCATGTCAGGGGTAGCAGTATGTCGTCGGATTGTATCACAACCGAGGAACTGTATAGCGCCTACATGACGATGTGTAACAACAAGGAATGGGGGCCTGAACCGGAGAAGCGTTTCCAGAAACGTGCCGCTGAACTCATGCTGGAGATACACCAGGCCATCCCGTCGAACCACATTCAACGTAACGACGGTCAACAACAACAGTCCAGAGGCTACATGAAAGTGACCTTGACCGCATGAAAAGCACTGGATCTGTCAAGCGTTGTCAAGCGTTTGGGACGGGGGACGGCACTTCTCAACTCGGTGCTAGAAGTGTAAAAGGGGGTATAGGCTGCTCCAAGGTAGGGATGGAGTTCGGAAATGCCGTCCCTCCCGTCCCAAACACTAGACACCGCTTGACAGTGGCAGGCCTACGCAAAATTGGCTCGAAAATGGTCGGGCAGTGCCCAGCCTGTGCCGAGGTAGGTGGGGACAAGCAGCGCAACCACCTCGTTGTCCAGGCAGACGGGAGGTTTGGTTGCGTTATCCACCCCGGCGCCAGTGGCAAGGCACATAGACAACGCATCTTTCAGCTTATAGGAGACAAAAGCGGTCAGGGTAGGCAGCACTTGCCCACAACACCATTGGACATCTCACTGTTATGATAACAACAAACACAACAAAACTATTGATGGAAGCACCGAGACTCATAAAAATAGGCGTGCAGCGTGGCTGGCTATCGTATCCCAAAAACATGGCGTTCAAGGAAGACGGCACGCCAGCCCCGGTGATGCAGGATGAGCCCGAAGTCACCGAGCAGAGGCACACACCCGACCTAGCTCGCAAGGCCTACGACCTGCGGGACCGTGGGCTCAGTTTGAACGACGTCGCCGCGGCCTGCCAGGTGCCCCGAGGCAGTGTGGTCTACCTCATCACCAAGGGCCACGAGCTCTACCTCGCAAGCCAACGGAAGGACATTGAACCATGACCGCAACCAATGCAGAATCCCCACAGATGGAAGATCCATTCATTTACGCACCGCAGCCGACCAGCAAGGTGCAAGGCATAACCCAGGCAGGCACCAGGCCTTCAATCCATGTCTCAATGTACGCCTACGGCGGCATCAGTGCTGCGTGCATGATGTCCTGGGTCGACTTGACGGCCACGTTCGCCCGCTCGGACAGGCAGACCGATCTGCGCACCATCCGGGAGGATGCCCTCATTAGCCGGTCCCGGTGCCGTGCCACGAAGTGGTTCCTCGACTCTGGCAAGGACGTCTGGGTCCAACTAGACCACGACATTGAGTTCGCCGCGGCCGATGTAGTCCGCATGGCCGAGTTGGCCCATAAACACCAGGCAACGGTCTGCATCCCCTACTCCTGCCGCTCACTGCCCGCCAGGCCGGCCCTACGTCCGAAGGTGGAGCACCTGCAGGCCCTGAAGCACCAGGTGAATGACGCTGAGTGCGCCTCTGAGCTGGTGCCCATCACCATGTTCGCATCGGGATGCCTCGCAATCCCCCGTAAATGCCTTCTGGAGACGCTTGAGATGCTGGAAGGGTCAGCAGTGCAGAACCCATACAGGATCGATTGGTGCGACGATGTGCGCGTCGAGCGCTTCCCGACCTTATGGATGCCGTTCGCCATGGAATCCATGCCCGGCAAACTCGAGTATCTCAGTGAGGATTACGCTGCCGCAGTCAGGATGACCCTGGCCGGAGTGCAGCACTATTCCATGAAGCCCAAGAAGCAACTCAACCACTGGGGAGAGTTCCCCTTTAGCTTTGCGCCTTATGCCGGGTAAGAAGACAAGGGCGTCACTGAATGATGTGGCGGCAAAAGCCGGGACAGACAGAAACCGCGTAACGTGGGCACTACGTGATGACCCCAAGCTGCCCAAAGATTTCAAAGACAAGATCAGGAAGGCCGCAGAAGAGGTTGGTTACGTCAAGCCACCGACCAACCAGCACCCAAACTCTAAGCTGGACCAAGACAAGGCTGACAAGATTGTGGAGGGTATCGTGGCCAACAAGTCACTTGCCACCATTGCTGCAGAAACAGGACTGAGCGAGCACACCGCCTTCAAGTACATCAGAGGAGTCAAGGTGCCGGTGGATTATCCAGAGAATGAGGAAGACTGGCGGAAAGACGTCACAGGGTTCCTGGAGGTCGCAATATGGAAAGGGACAAGAAGATTGGCTCAGGAATCAATGGCTTTTATTGATGACCGCAGCTTACCCGTATCAGTAGCTGTGCTAACCGACAAGCTGGCTAATATCAAAGGCCAGCCCACCAGCATTCATCTCGCAATGACGGCCTCAGTGAGCCACCGCGACCTTATGAAGGACATGAAAGAGCGCAATGTGACCACCGTGAACGACGAACAGACGCCCGATGTGGTTTAGGTAATGGCCAGAAATGTCCTACCCCTACCACAAGTGACCACGCGGAAACCACGTATTTAGGCCTGTTTATGGCAGTCAGATGCACAATAGCAGTTATATTCACTTCGACGCTCAAACACGCAGCAAATCCCTGCAAACATTGATCGAAACGCACGTCAGCACCCCTCGACAGACCCAATGTCCTACCCCGTTACACAAGGCAGACACCAGGCCGCCCGGGCCCCCGGGGGGAGGGGGTCGGGCATTCCGCGGCGACGGTAAAAGTCGACGGGTTCCCCAAAACGAAAAATATTGATAAATGAGCCAACCACTTTGCCTCACCTGCTCCAAGCCCTTCGAGATCATCAAGGTCCGCGAAGGCCCCAAGCAGAAGCGCTTCTGCTCCGACGCCTGCAACACCGGCTGGTGGAACGAGCAACCCCTGCACCCTGTCATACCCCGGGTCGACGCCTCGCACCCCCGCGCACTCGAGCTCAAGCAGAAGCGCACCCAGCTCGTGCTACTTGAAAAGGCAGACCCGTACACCTACGGCTTTATCCCAGACCACTGGGAGATCGCCAACACCGAGTTCCAGGCCACCCAGGAGCTCCTCATCTCCGGCGGCAACCGCGCCGGTAAAACCCTGTGGGCCGCACGCCGCGTGGTGCAAACCCTCATCGAGAAGGAAAACGCCAGCGTGCTCTGCTGCCACACATCACACGCCACCTCGGTCACCGTCCAGCAGCCCGCCATCTACAACTACCTGCCCGTCGCACTCCGGGCCACCAAGAAGGGCCGTATTCACTACCTGAACTACAGCCGCAAAAATGGCTTTACCGACGGCTCATTCATCCTACCCAACGGCAGCCGCTGTGACTTCCTAAACTACACCCAGTCCGAGAACACCATCGAGGGCCGCGAGGCCGACATGATCTGGTGTGACGAGCTTGTTCCGCAGTCCTGGGTGGACACACTGCGCTACCGCTTGATCACGCGCCGCGGCAAGCTCCTCGTGACCCAAACCCCCCTCGAAGGCGTTGCCAGTGTCTACAAGGAGTTCACCGCCGGCTCTGCCATCACACGCTTCGACGACGCCGAGCTCATCAAGGGCAAGCAGGCGCTGCCCGCGTGGCCCGTTGGTAAATGTGCCCGCACCATGGTGCAGCCCCAGACCAACCGTCGCACCGTGTTCTTCTTTTCGGAGGACAACCCGTACAACCCATTCGACGAGATGAAGAGCAAGTTAGTCACCTCGCCCATGGGCCAGGTCCTGACCCGTGCCTACGGCTGGGCCTCGGACAACATCGGCAAGGCCTTCGCCCGTTTCAGACCCGATATCCACTGCATCCCATCATCCAAGGTGCCCTCCGGCGGCACCCTGTACATGGTGTGCGACCCGGCGGGCGCCCGGAATTGGTTCTGCCTGTGGCTCCTGGTGTACGAGGACGGCAAGCGCATCGTAGTCCGCGAGTTCCCGGACTTCAGTAACTATGGCGAGTGGGCGCTGCCCTCCGAGAAGCCCGACGGCAAGCTCGGGCCCGCCCAAACTCTTGATGCCGGCCGGTCTATCTCCGAGTACCGAGCCCTCTTCCGCCAAATCGAGTCCGATCTCGGCTACGGCGAGCCCGTAATGCGCCTGATCGACCCCAAGGCCGGCGGTTCCCCCGCACTCTCCGAGGCCGGCGGCACGACCCTGATCGACCTCCTGGCCGAGTCCGAAAACCCGCTAAACGAGCCCATGGCCTTCGTACCCGCACCCGGCGTGCCCGTCGACCAGCGCACCTCCGCGATCAACAGCCTCCTATCCTACGACGCCACCCAGCCGATCACCCCGCTCAACGAGCCATCCCTCTATATCACCGACGACTGCGCCAACCTTTCCTACGCACTCTCCGAGCACACCGGCCGCGACGGGCAGAAGGGCTGCACTAAGGACCCCATCGACTGCCTGGGGATGCTTTTGGTCTCCAGTCTTGCGTTTGTGGGCCATGGGGGCTTTGATTGCCGCGGCGGCGGCGGATACTAAACCATTTGACTATGCAAGGAGATTCCTACAAGCAGGCAACCGACGTGATGGCACGGGTCGGCGACGAGCCCAATGTCAGCGCACTGACCGAGGAGCTGCGGCGCTCGGCCACCGACTACGGCGTCTTCGCCCGTGTCGAGAATGCCGAGAATGTGCGCTACTGCCGCTGGCCTGGACAGACCGACGATGGCAAGAAGTGGAATGATGCCAACCGTAACAAGCCGGCTTTCCCCTGGGACGGAGCCTCCGACACGCGTATCCCGCTGGCCGACGAGGTGATCAACGGCCTCGTGGACCTCTGCAGCACCTCCTTCTGGCGCTCGATGCTCCGCGTATCGCCCACCAACATCAGCCAGCTCGATCAGGCCGTCACCGCGCACAACCTGATGGACTGGACGGTCAACGCGAAGATGTACAACGACCTTACCCGCGAGGTCGAGCTACTCTCCCAGTACCTCTGGACCTACGGATGGGCCGGCGTCCACGTCACCTGGCAGCAGGAGATGGGACAGCGCGAGCAGTACCTGACCATGGACCAGATCATGGCCCTGGCCGCCCAATCCCCCGTGGACTCCATCCTGGCCGACCTGCCCAATCTCATCGCCAACCCCGAGGCCGACGACCAATCCGCGGAGCTCCTCCTTTCGGCCTTCCCCAACCTCCGCAAACGCCGGGCCCTCAAGGCCATCCGCGACCTGCGCACCGAGGGCGAGTGTGAGTTCCCAATCCCCACGATGGTCACCAACAAGCCCATGGTCGCAGCCCTGGCGCCCTACGACGAGCTGGTGTTCCCGCCCGAGACCACCGACATCCAGTCCGCCCGAGTGGTCTTCCGCCGGTTCTACATGACCGAGGCCCAGCTCCTGAACAAGGTCGAGACCGAGAAGTGGGACGCCGAATGGGCTCAGGAAGCGATCAACACGATGGGCCGCTTCAGCGACTACTCGGCCTATACCTACGCCGCCGTCGGCCTGGCCGAGAACTCCATACTCGACCGCGAGAACCTCATAGAAGTCTGCTACGCCTACCAGAAATCCATCGACTCCGACGGCATACCGGGCGTGTTCTACACCGTCTTCAGCCCCCAGGTCGGCGACAAGTGGGGCTACTTCGACTTGTTGGACTACGCGCACGGGCAGTATCCCTTCGTTATCTGGCGTTCCGAGCTCATCCACCGCCAGATCACCGAGAGCCGCGGCGTGCCCGAGATCTGTTCGACCTGGCAGCAGGAGATCAAAGCCCAGCGCGACTCGGTGTTCGACTACACCAGCCTAGCCACACTGCCTCCCATCGAGGTGCCCAAGACCAGAGGCGGTAACTTGAAGATCGGGCCGGCCATCCAGATCCCGGTGCTACGCCGCGGTGAGATTGGCTTCATGCAGCCTCCTGCCCGTGAGCCTAATGTGGCTTTTACGTTGATCAACGAGGTCATGGCGCAGACCGACAGGTACTTCGGAAGACCCACCGAGAAGGTGCCCCCCGCGGTGACCCAGATGCGCCAGCAGCGCCTGATCAACAACTGGCTGCACGGCTGGACCGAGGCGTTCCGCCAGGTGCTGGCCCTCACCCTGCAATACATCGGCCCTGCCGAGATCCAGCGCATCACGGCCTCGGCCACGCCGCTCCCGCCCGACATCCAGGACTTCGACGTGATGCTCAAGTTTGACGTCCGCGAGATGAGCACCGACCTGGTCACCGAGAAGCTCAAGGCCATCAGTACCCTTGTCCTGCCTCTCGACACCGCCGGCGTCATCGACCGGGCCAAGCTGATCTCTGTCGCCCTCCGGGCCATTGATCCCAACCTGGCAAGCGAGCTGGTGATGCAGCAGGGCCCTGCCGCGCAGAAGATGTTCAACGAGACCAACGACGAGATCGCGCTTATGTCCCTCGGCAACCCGCCGCAGCTCCGGGAGAATGACCCCACCGCGCCCATGCGCCTGCAATTCAGCCAGCAAGTCCTGCAATCCAACCCGAAGTACCAGGCCCAGCTTCAGCAGGACCCGCTCTTCCAGGCCAACCTGCAGAAGTACCTTGAGAACCTGCAATTTAGCGTCCAACAGCAGCAGAACGCCATCACCGGCCGCCTCGGAGTCCAACAATGAAACTGACCAACGAACAACTCTCGGAGGCTCTCTCAGTATCCGAGGAGCACCCGGTGCTCAAGGCCATGGGCCAGGTCATCGACGACACGCTACGGGACGAGGTGCTAATGGCCATCCTCCCATCACTTTCCGCGGAGGACCGTGCCTACAACGCAGGCCGGGCAGCCGCGATCAAGGATCTCATCGCACAAATCAGTGCGTTAAGAAACGGGAGGGAATTGACTTCTGGTCAGTTCTAGGCTCTCACTCACACAACGGCTTCTTGGTTGGCCTTAACAACCATGGTTGCAGCACACCCGGCTTGCAGGGTCTAAAAGCATGGACATCCCGACGAATACACAGGAAGCGAAACCTGCCCAAAACACGGCACAGCCCCCAATCAACCCGATGCAGTTCGACGAATCGGCGTTGGCCAAGCTACTGAAGACACGATTCAGCGGGGAGGAAGACAAGGCGTCAGCCGTCGAGCGACAAGCGCCGGAGCCGGAAGCCACTTCTGTGGACGATCAGGCCGAGGATGCGGAGCCGACCGCAGAACAAACGGACGCTCAGGCCGAGTCGCCTGAGCAGGAGGTTCTTTCCGAGACCGAAGAGAACAGCGACGAGGATTCGCTGGGTTACCGCAAACGCATCGACAAGCTCACGCGCCAGAAGAAAGAGGCGCTGGAGAAGGCCGAGTCGCTCGAGCGGGAACTCAACGACGCCAAGACCAAGCTGGAGCAGACCAACGACAGGCCAACCTCAATGCAGTCCGCTGCAGACCCGTTTTCGGATGTCTGGGAAGTGTCGAAACTCAACGATGAGTGGAGCAAAGCCCGGAATTTGAAGCGGTGGTGCGAGGACAATATTGATGGCTGCGAAGTAGAGGGCAAGGAGTACAGCTCAGACGATGTGAAGCAGATCAAACGGCGTGTAGAAGACGCCATCGACCTGCACATCCCATCCAGAGCCCGCTTCCTGCAGAACTACCAGCAGATCAAGCCTATCGCCGAGACGCTCTACCCATGGTGGAAAGACCGTTCGGCTGCCGAGTACACCGAGGCGCAGGCCGTCCTGCGGCAACTGCCGCAGATTGCCTCACTGCCGGAGTACCAGGTGCTGGTCGGTGACTTCATTGCCGGGCGCAAGTTGCGTCTGGCTCAGGAGTCCGCCAAGGGCAAGCCATCTGCCACCCGCCCACTGGTCAAGGCACCCAGTCAGCCTGGTCGACCCACCGCAATCCCTGCAAAGAAGGATGCGGCCAAGGTCGGCCTGGACAACGCCAAGTCGCAGTTCAGAAAGTCCGGGACGACCACCGAATTAGCCCAAGTACTCAAAAGGATGCTCTAAACCATGCCCCTACTCCAGCCCAACCAGGGCGGCTCTGTGCCGCTCGCTTCAACCTCCTCCGCCCGTGAAGATCTGGCGGACTACATCGCCATCGTCGACGCCAAGTCGACCCCGTTCGTGTCCATGGCCCCGAAGGGCCGTGACATCGGCAATATGCAGTTCTCTTGGCAGGTCGACAACTATGGCGCCCCCGTGCTTGCCGGCGTGGTCGACGGCACTGATGTGACCGTTGCCAGCGCCTCGAACCCGGTGGTCAACCGGACCCGTCTGAACAACTACGGCCAGGCTTTCCGCCGGGACCTGCGCATCGGTTTCATCGCCGAGACCCAGGACGTCGCTGGTGTGACCGATGAGTTGGCCAACGGCATCGCCAAGAAGCTCGTTGAGATCAAGCGCGACATGGAGTCGACCTTCCTGTGCACCAACCAAGCCGCTCAGGCCGACAACGGTACGAACCCGTACCTGACCGGCTCGATGGGCAACTGGCTCAACAGCACCAACGCATCCAACATCGGCGCGTGCGCTTCCGGTTCGCCCTTCCTGCCGGCCTCCGGCGCGGTCGACACCACCGCCAGCGCCTCCTTTACCGAGGCCACCGCCCAGAACGTGCTGACCGCTATCTACAGCGCCACCGGCACGTTCCGCGACTACGATTGTATCCTGGGCACCACGCTCAAGCGTGCGTTCACCAACCTCACGGCCAGTGGCACCACTACGGCCGCGAACAGCAGCACCATTGCTGCTACCAGCGTCCGCACCTTCAATCAGGATCTCGGTTCCGATACTTTCAAGGCGTCGATCGATCTTTTTGAAGGAGATTTTGGACGGCTAATTTTACATCCTTCAACGTTTTTGGGGGGTAAAACCAGCACCTCGCTCACCGCCCAGGCCTTCAAGGGCTACGTCATCCCCATGGACATGGTCGAGGTTCGCTACGCCAAACTGCCCCAGGTCAAAAACCTGCCTGACGCCGGCGGCGGCCCTGCCCGCCTCGTTGAGGCCATTGCTGGTCTCGTGGTGAAGAACCCGAGCGGGTTTGGCTTCTTCAACGGCGCAAGCTAGTCTAATCTCAATGGGGAGGCCTTTCGGGGCCTCCCCCTCTTTCCTTTCTCATGGCTCACAATTCCGTAACGTCCGTCATCGCCAACGCTCTCGACGACCTACCTGGCGAACTGCGCCGCGCCGTCATCAAAGAGTTCCAATCCGGGATCTCTAAGGAGTGGGTGAAGGCCGGCATCCATCAGCAACGCATCGCCAAGGACTCGCAGGTTGACCGTCGCAGCATTGACGGCATCGGCCGCCTCCGTATGCGCATCGACCCCACTCTCTACCATGCCTGGGGAGCCAAACTTGGCTACGACTGTTGGAAGGATTCCCAATTTTTGAACGAGGTTGAGCGGGATAACCCCGAGGTGCGAGTGCGCTGCGGGGCTACACGCTTGCAGGTTGGATGGAGCGGTGGCACAAAACGCAGTAGTCAGAAGTTCACTCTATGAATGTCGGATCTAATCGCCAACTGGCCGGCGAATACGGTGGCCGGTACATCGACGCCTCCGCGGGCACTGTGACCGGCAACTACATGGAGATCCATGCCGTCGCCACGACCATCCTCGGAGCCATCACATCCAACATCACCAACTTCCCATCCGGCGTGACCATTCAGGCCGGAGACTCGATCTCGGGCGTCTTCACCTCGGTGGCTGTATCCTCCGGGGCGATCATCGCCTACAACCGCAAGTGGGTCTAAAATGCGTCTCGGCCTAGGACTAGGACTCGGCGTGCAGCAAGCCCTCGGTGGGGCTGGCGGCGGCGCCGACCTGCCTATTATCCGGCGCGACCTGCTGCAGGAGGACGACTTCTTCGTATTCCTCGAGGACGGCACGTCCAAGATCGTCATCACTTTCGGCACTTTCGACTCTTTAGACTTGGAGAACGGGGACTTCCTGCTCCAAGAGGACACAGGCAAACTCATCATCCAAGCAAACTAAACATTTATGGCAGACACGAAAATTACGGCCTTGGCGGCCATCACCACCGTCGATCCCGCGGCAGACGTTCTGCCGATTGTGGATGTCTCCGATACTTCGATGGCTGCATCGGGCACCACGAAGAAGATTACCAGCAACCAGATCCTCGGGGCCGGCGGCACCGCCACCCTCGCCTCCGCCACCGTCACCGGCGCGGCTACGGTGGGGACGACGCTGGGTGTGACGGGTGTTTCGACGTTTGCTGCTGGCACTGCACTGCTTCCCGCTCTGACAACGACTGGAGACACTAACACTGGAATCTACTATCCAGCGGCAGACACGTTTGCTGTCACTACGGGAGGCACTGAGCGTTATCGTGTGGACTCATCCGGAAATTTGCTGGTGGGGACGACGACCACTTCTGGAAATGCTGGCGGATTAAAGCTCAGCAATGTTGCTGGAAATCTTGGTCAGATCACATTTTCAAACAACTCTGGTTCCTCTGATTACGTCGCTCGTTTCAACTGGGGAAGCACCCCGACTCTCGTTGGAAACATAACTGTTTCTTCTACTGCCACTGCTTATAACACTTCATCCGACTATCGTTTGAAGGAATCCGTAAAACCGCTCAACGGCGGTCTGGCTCGGGTCAATGCCCTCAAGCCGTCCGTTTACAGTTGGAAATCTGACGGTTCAACTGGAGAAGGTTTCTTGGCCCACGAACTTGCCGAAGTGGTTCCTGCTGCTGTGACTGGAGAAAAAGACGCCGTGAACGCAGACGGTTCGATTAAGTCGCAGGGCATTGATATGTCCCGAGTCGTTCCAATCTTGGTTGCAGCCATCCAAGAACTCACCGCTGAAGTCAACGCTCTGAAGAACGCCTAATGATATGACCATCCTCTGGATCATCGAACGCCTTCTCGTTAAGCCCACCGAAGGCTCACTCACCGATGTCGTAATCACCGCCGACTGGCGTTGCAACGGCACTGACGAAACCTACAGCGGCACTTGCTACGGCTCCTGCTCGTTCCAACCGCCGACTGGTGAGTTCACGCCATACGAGGATCTGACCGAAGCGCAGGTGCTTGGTTGGTGCTACGCCAATGGAGTCGATAAGACCGCCATCGAAGCGAACGTGACGCAGCAGATCAACGACCAGATCAATCCTCCGATCATCGCTCCTCCGTTGCCGTGGGTGCCGGTGCCGCCTCCGGTTGTGGTTGCCGATCCTTCCGCCCTATGATCAAGATCGAACTCACCCAGGAGCAGACCAATAGCCTCCTCCAACTCATCGACATTGCCATCAAGGCCGGTGGCTATCAGAACGCTAAGGTTGGCGTTCCTCTGGCAGACATCATCCTCAACGCCGCACAGCCTAAATCCGAGTAATGGAACCAACGAACAGCAGCACCAGCCCTGGACTCAGCCTAGCAGCAGCGGCAGGTGCTACCGCTGTTTCGTTTCTTCCGGTACTGACCGACTGGGTTCGCCTTATCACCGCGCTGATAGGCTTACTTTGCGCCTGTTACGCAGCGTTTCGATTATTTAGATCAAAATGAAAAACACGAAAACAACTCTCGCCGGTGTTGGTGCTATCCTCGTCGCAATTGGAGGAGCCTTGAAGGCTGTCTTCGATAACGACCCGACAACCAACCTCGACCTGACTACCACCATCGCCGCGGTCACCGCTGGCATTGGTTTGATTTGGGCCAAGGATGCCAAGGAAGCCGAAGTAACTAAGCCGTGAACTGGATCTATCAGATCCTCAAGGCTCTGCTCGACTGGTTCCGAGAAACACCACCCACCAATGTGCAACATGGCCAAGCACCTGATGATCTCAAGAATGATCTGGCTGGCCGTGTTGCCGATCTGCCTGGGTTGCCAGCAGACGAAGGTGGTCCTGGTCCCTTCCGGTGATCCGGTGATGCTGGCCAAGCCTACAACGGCCAGCGTCTACGGATTCGATTCTGATAAGAAGCTGGTGGGGCCATCCACCGTCACTCTGCCGGCAGGTTGGTATGTTTTACCGAAGAGCCAATGATCAACTACAAGGGAAACAAGTTCGCAGGCTATAACAAGCCCAAGGCCACCCCTGGCGAAAGCAAGAAGTCCGCGGTGCTCGCTAAGGAGAACGGCAAGGTTGCCCTGGTGCGTTTCGGCGACCCGGACATGACCATCAAGAAGCACATCCCGGAGCGTAAAGCTAACTTCAAAGCCCGCCATGGCTGCGACAACCCCGGCACTAAACTCTCCGCTAAATATTGGTCCTGTAAGGCTTGGAAATGAGAACCGTCACCTACGACTATGTGTTGCAACGTGCCTGTGAGCTCACTGGGCGCGTTTTCTCAACGCTAACGACCGAAGAGTCCAACTTCTTCCGCACGTTCATCTCCATGTCATTACGGAGCGCCTGGGAGTGCTTCGATTGGCCCGAGCAGACGGTCTATCAGGATGAGTACTTTGCGCCCACCTACTCCTACCAGACGACCTACAACGCTGGCGACGTGGTCTATTACAAGGTCGAGGAAAAGTATTATCAGTGGGTCAACATCAACCCCGGCATTGGCCAGACCCCGACCAGCAACGGCCCGGGCGGCCCAATCAATTCAATCTATTGGTCTGAGGCGCTGCCCAGCTACGGCAATAACGACGGCGATTGGGACAGCACAACGGCATACACGCTAGGCCAGATTGTGCTGTATCCAGTGACGCAGGAGCACTATCAAGCCACCGCGGTTCCCCCGGTCGCCACCGCTCCTACAAACACGGCCTACTGGGGCATCCTGAACAAGTTCCTGCGCAACATCTCGCAGACCACCAACCCAGATGGCACTACCCGAGCCGTCCCTATTGGCGAGACATTCAGTGTTTGGCCTGCTGACCCCCGGATAACCTGGCGTCAACAGGAGGCTACCTACACGTTCACCGACAACGGCATCCTCGTTGGAAACGAACTGCCCTACGTCTGGCTGGAGTTTCGCAAGACTCCTCCGCTACTAGCCAATGCTGCCGAGGCTAGTGCCTATGCTTTCCCGTATCGTTTTTGCGAGATCTGCTCACTCAAAGCTGCCGGCCAGATGCTTCGGGTCGACGGCAAGATTGACTTGGGCAACCAGTTTCTTGAGTTAGCCGAGATTGAGCTCACCAAGGAGATCGACAAGGTGGCCCTCCAAGAGAAGTATGTGCGTCAGATAATCGTGCCCAATCGGTGATATGCCTGACCTTCCTCAAATTGGCGGAATGGATGATGGATTCATTGGAGTGGCATCGCGCATTGACCCTGCGCTGATCCCGCCCTCCTACGTTTCCAACGCCGTCAACCGACGCTTCGAGGATCAGGTCATCAAGAACCGCTGGGGCATTGTGCAGCCCAAGTGGGGCGGCCGCTGGTCGAGCGGATCACGCATTGTCACGCTCACCTCTGGCTCATCAGTCGGTGTACCCGTTTCAGGCACTCAGATCCCGGTCAACTCGCAGGTGGTCTGCGATGTCGATGCCAACCTACAGATCTTCTCAAACGGCACGATCTGTACGCTCGACGACAACGCGAACGCGGCCTTCAGCACTGCGACCTTCAGCTTCTCACCGTCGCCCGCCAACAAGACGGTGCAGTTCTACAACTCGACCGCTCCCTTTGAAGATATCCTTGGCGTCTTGCAATACCGCGACCCAGACACCGGGGCAAACGCTCTTCTGGTAGCAGTCAACGAGGAACGCTCATCCGATGGCGGCCAGGGTAAAGTCTGGTGTATTCGACCCAATCAATCGCCTGTAGAGGTGCCCATGAACGGGCACGACATCTACCTGCCTGTGCGCCTCATCCAGGCCACCAATGGCGTGGTTATGCTACGCCCGGGCAACGCCCGCTATTACTTTGATTCAACCTCTGGCATCTACGATTCAATCCTGCTTGAGGATGACTTCCAGATCCTATGCGAGAACAGCTCCATCCTATCCAACGAGGACTCGACTCGGATCAATCTCAACGTGTTGCCCGACCTAGCTACGGGCGATATTGTGAATCTCGGTCAGATTGGTACTGCACTGCCACTGTGGACTGGAAGCCCAAGCGCTGGGCAGGCCTTCCAGTTCTACGTCAACGTGGTCAACACCGAGATCTCGCTGCACTTGACCCTAGTGGACGCGCAGTCCGGCACCAACGCGCTCGCACTGTCGCCAGAAACCAATGCCCGCTACTACATCGAGCTGGCCAGCAACACGACTGGCTACGACCTGGCTCAGGACATTGTAAACAACTTGAACGACGGGATGCCGATAATGATGCAGAGCACGGCCACCAACCCGTCTGCACTTGATGCCGGCTTTGACCGCATCCCATCAACGCTGTCGATCAACAGCTCGGAGCCCGTTGCAGACACGATCTCGGTCTTCAACCACAACTTCATCCCGGGCGACCAGGTCACGTTGTCTAGCGTCACCAATGGCGGTGCCAACGTCACCAACAAGATCTACTACGCCTACCCCGTTGATAACAACACGCTGCGATTGTTCTCGGGCACCACCGAGGAGACCGACTCGCTCAACGACGCCAGTCAGGCAGTCATTCAACTCACGACCACCGGCACATCGCCCAACATCACGATCAGCGCGGTCACAATCCTCAACCAGGGCTCTAGCTACCTCTCAGCCCCGATCATCACCGTCACCGGCACATCCAGTGTCGCTGCAAGCCTGACCACCACGATTGCCGACGGCAAAGTCAGTGCAGTCACCATTGTCAATGCAGGCCTCTATTCAACGACCCCTGCAGCCACAGTGGCAATGCCTTCGACGCTAGTAGACGTCACTACGTCAAACATCACCGGCAGCATTAAGCGCTCAAGTGCCTCGGGCTCATCAGTGCCCCCAGGACGCGAAGGTCTCTACTTCCAGAACCGACTGCTGCTTCTCTACGGCAACGACTATCTGGCCGTCTCCGACGTGCTGGACCCGCTGCACTACAGCCCGATCTTGAACGAATTCAAGTTGAACACCGGCAGCAATGACCGGGTGGTTGCCTTGTACCCGTTCAACACGACCACGTTGCTGGTGTTTAAGGAACGCTCAGTGTTGGCAGTGGAAAACCTCTATGGCGACCTGTCGACCACTCGCCTGACCGAGATTACCCGGGAGTTCGGTTGCGTCTCGCAGGCATCCATTGCAGGCACAGGCTCCGACGTCATCTTCCTGTCGCAGCGCGGCATTATCAGCCTACGCCAGACCGAGTTCGGAATCAGTCAGTCGGTGGTAGTGCCTTTGTCCGACCAGATCCAGAACATCGTCGACGACATTGACCAGGCCTATTGGGGCAACGCCTGCGCCGCTTACTTTGCCAACCGCTACATCCTGAGTGTCCCGGTCGAAGGCGGTGACGGTACTAACCAGCGCACGCTCTCCTACAACTTCCTGAATAAAGCCTGGGAAGGCTACTGGGAGGGCTCATTGCTTGTTCCGAAATACTGGTGCCGAGTCATCGTGGCCGGCACCGACACTCTCTGTTGGGCGGATGAGAGTGGCCTGATACATCAGTTCGACCCGCTCGGACTTGTGGATGTTAACCGTACCGGTGTGTTGACCCAGATCAGCACCGAGGTGAAGTTCCGCGGCTACACCGGTGATAAAAACCCGTATTCCCAAGCCAACATCGCCAACAACAACAACGTCGATCACAAGCAGTGGACCGACATCCAATTTGAGCTTGGTAATTGGAACACGCAGTACTCCATCACCGCGCAGTTCGATGGTGTGAACGAGTTCTATACGGTGGCCACCAACCAAACCAAAAACCGCTCGGTCTACTACACCTACGGCAGCGGCACCTACAACACCAACAACACTGCCGACAACTTCTTGGATCCGTACCGCGAGGACTACTCAGTGACCACCCAGTTCCGGTGCGGTAACAACGGATGGAAGGCTGGTTTGCACCAGTTCTTCAGTCACAAAGCTCGGTTGCGCAAGCACTCGGCCTCTGTGCAGCCACTGATCACTACTGATCAAGGATCTCTCGATATCTACAGTGCCAAAGTTGTCGGTATTGCATTCCGACTCTACGGCAAGAACGACGTCTAAACCACCATGCCACTCTTTGTAAACGTCACCCCAGGCACTACGATCAGCTCGACCACCACGCTGTCGGCCTCGACACTCAACCTCCTTGGTACGCCAACGGTCAACATCACGGGCACCATTGACGGCGGCACGCTGACTCTCGGTACCAACTCGGTGAATTCTGATGCCATTCAGAATCTGGCGGTTACCACCGGCAAGATTGCCGACGGTAATGTCACAAACATCAAGCTGGCAAATATGCCGGCCAACACGATTAAGGGCAACAACACCGGGTCGGCTGCAGTGCCACTTGATCTAACGGTGGCCAACACCAAGACCATGCTCTCCCTGGTGCCCGACGAGGTCACCATTGAGACCAGTGGCAGCACCATCCGGGTGAAAGACAACTCGGTCACCTCGGCCAAGCTCTCGACAGCCCCGCAGACCAGCAGTTCGGCCACGCCATCAGTCGTCGTAGGAACCAGCCTGACCTGGAACCTGACACCGACAGCCAATGTCACCGCTGACATCCTCTTTGGAGCCAACGACGACGGCAAGACCGTGCTGGTGAAGGTGAAGCAGAGTTCAGCCGGCGGCCTGACAGCAACCTTTACTTCGACAGGTAAGACGGTTCGTTGGCAGGGCGGATCGCCACCGGTCCCGTCATTGACCACTGCAGCCAACAAAGCCGACTTGTTTGTCTTTGCCTGCATCGGCACCAACGTATACGCGAAGCAGATAGCCAACTTTGACGCCTAATGCACGACTCTTGGTTCACCACTGGAGCGTCAGTGCCAACTTCTGGCACGGTCCAATGCATTTTTACTGTCCCAGCCAACACTCAGACAGATCCAAATGCGAATGATGAGTATGTCATCAACCCGTCGACAACTTTATTTACAGCGCAAGATATCTATCAAAGGCCGATACCAATCACCACCACGTTAAAAGTTCAGGTGGTTCAAAACGGCGCTGGCACGATTAACAACCCGATCACAAACACCGCTGTTTATTACACCTACACCGGCCCTTTCGTATTAACTCAAGCACTCCCAGGTGCAACGGTTGGTCCATCCTATCTGATGGCAAGCCGAGCTTTCGATACAGTGACCGGAGACGGTATCCAGACCCCAGAACCGCAGCAGTGGAACACTGTCCCAAACAATCCTGAGCAATGATCCCGCAGATCACAGACTACCTTCTGGCCAAAGTGCCCGACAGCTTCAAGGGATGGACCCGCGAGGCAGTCGAGGACTACGTGATGTTCCACGCGGAGCAGGGCACACTCAAGATCGCCTGCCAGGACGACTATGTGGTGGCCGTGCTTGTAGGCTGGCGCCAGACGGGCCCGGAGCCCCAGGCCTGGTCCTGGCAGCCCAACGACCCCAATGGCGACCATTGGTACTGGCACCAGTTCGCTGCCGACTGCGCGTTGTTTGCCATGGCGGTGGCGGCTAAGTTCTTTCACGACAGGCCGGAAAGCGCAATTCTCCCGGCCATCGGTCACAGAAACGGTAAACTGGTCACCTACAAGAAAGGCAGTATGCCGATCTACAAGATGGCCTACAAAAAACATGGGAACATCAGTTAGCGCACCGGAGCCGCGTAATTACGGCCAAGAGACCCGAGACACTCTGCAGGCGCAGCTTGACCTCGCTCCGCAGAAGTACGCGGCAGAGGCCCAGTTCGCGCCAAAGTATCAGGCGCTGCAGCTTGGGCTTCTTCAGCAGGCCACACCGGAGCTCCTAAGGCTCTACAAGGAGCAGATCGCGCCCACCATGGGCGAGGTCGAGGCCGCCGCCCGTTCCCGCTCGCGTGCTGGTGACATCGCGGACATCTCGGCTCTCGGTCCCCAGGCACGCGCCGCCATCAAGGCAGCGTCTCCAGAGCAGGCAGCTCTTGCCGACACTCTCACAGCCCAAGCCCAATCCGGTCTGGCTGCAGGCTCCAGGTTGACCCCGGAACAGCAGCGCATGGTTGAGCAACAGACCCGCTCCGGCCTGGCTGCTCGCGGGCTGGCCCAAGGCCCGTCCGGTGCCTTACAGGAAGCTGTGCGCTCTCAGATGGCCGGTGCCGGCCTGCAACAGCAGCGCCAGCAGCAGGCCATGGGAGCACTGCAGGCCGGCCAGGGCGTCTATGGCGACGTGTTCCAGCAGGTCTTGGGAAGGCCTTCCCAGGCCTTTGGTGCTTCTCAAGGCTTCGTTGGCCAGGCAGGTGGCTTCAACCCGGGCCAGCTCTTCAACCCTGAGTCGCAGTATGCGGCCAACCTGATTGGTGGCAACCAGCAGCAACAGCTTGCCGCGCGAACAGCTTCTGCAGCCAACTCTACCGCGCTGATTGGCGCCGGTATGTCAGCAGCCTCTAGCCTATGAACTACGGATACCCCGGGGCGATACCCTACGGACAGGGCGGTGGCATGACCCAGTTTGCCCCTCAGATGCCTGCAATGCAGCAGGGCACCGGTTATGGTGCTCCAATGCAGCAGATGAATCCTAGCAACACCGTTGCGGATGTTGAGGAGCAGCGCAAACGACTGAAGGCCCTCGGCCTGGACGACACCATGATCGACGATGCCCTGTCTTTTAAGCAGGGACTCTTCGAGAAGCGTGATGAGATGCAGGGCAAGGCCCTGGAGGCTATTGGAGGCGGGATCAAGGCTGCGGGCAGCAATATCACCGGGGCAGCGTCTGCCGCCGGTGCTGGCCTCAAAGGCTTGGCGTCCTCTTTGTGATCATCAAGTTCCAGAGATGCACAGGAATCAGGCTCTTTCGGTTGTTCCGATGGCAGCTTGAGGTCTGGTTTTGCCCCGCTGGAGAACTAATCCCGTCGCACTCCCACAGCCAGTTCGACTCCCGGATCATCCACATCCTCGGAACAATGCGCTGGATGATGGGAAACAAGTCCAAGCACGTCACCAGCTACCACTGCGGATGGTCTAAACTTGTCCCGGCCGGCGTGAAGCACAGTGCCATCGCGCTGTCGTTCTCGGTGTTCGCCAATCTTGAGCGGTGGAGCGGTAACCCAACCTCCGCGGCAGTCGACTTCAATCCGGCATGAACAAGCTAGGCCAGCTCTACTTTGATGCCGCTGGAGGCAACCACAACGCCGTGGTGTTCATTACGGCCTTCCATGCCTACTGCCATGCCATCGACGACCTGATCGACGGCGACGTGCCGTTCACCCCGGAGGCCTTCCTGGACGTGATGATGCAGGCCAACAGCCTGTACTCGACCCCGTTCTACATCGACAACTGGTTCCGACTGCAGCCCGTCATCGCGCAGATCACCAGCACCTACGCCGACTCTGTGGCCTGGGAAAAGGCTGACGAGGAATGGAAGCGTCAGACAGCAGATGTCCTACGGCTCTGCGGCAACGACATGATCCTCCAAGTGGCTTGGATTATCGGGGGCTACAAGCACATGAGGGCTATCAGCTTGAAACTGCGCGAGTTCGCGTATCACTCTCAACACAGCTAAATCTATGGCAACTTACGGCTACTCCACACCATACACCGGACGCGGAGACCCCGGCCCTCTTCCTCCGGGATACATGGAGGCCGCAACCGCTCCGGGACGTAACCTGGCCATGGGTATCGCCGCCATGGGGCAGGGCCTGGGCAAAGCCATCGAGCAGTACCGCACCAAGAAGGCGGACACTGAGGCTGCCACCCAGAGTTGGGAGACTGTCTCCGGGCTGATGCAGCAGCAGCTTTCAAGCGATCCCAAGTACCTGGCCATCCAACAGTACATGGAGACCGGAGCGCTTCCTCAAGGCGTAACCGAGCAGGACATCCCGCGCTACACCCAGCAGGTGCAGGCCGACCGTGAGATGCTGAACAAGTTCTCGTCCCTCGGTGAGAAGTTCCCGGACATGAGCCTGGCCAAGAAGAAGGCAGCGCTCGGGGACGCCGTGATGGTGCTGAACCAGTATCGGACGGATCAGCAGAAACAGGCTGAGACTGAGTTGCGCAATCTTCAAACCACTGCCGCCCGCTTTAACCTGCAGACAGCGCAAGGTGCCGAGGCTCGACGCCTTGGGCTTGAGCAGGCCGTCTCCCAGGTCGCCCAGCTTCCGACCACGCAGGATGTCACCGTGCCAGCGCCTCCGGCGATCATCAGCAGCAGCCTAAACATTCCCGCGGAGCAGCAGCCCTACACCCCGTTCTACCAGGTGCAGCAGATCCCGGGCGGCACAATCCAGCAGCCTCCGGCTCCGCAGATGCCGCAGGGCCCAACCTTTGGTGGGATGAGTTTTGGTGGTGGCCAGCAGTATACCCAAGGCCTCGGGCGCAACATCATGCCCATCCCGGCTGGGACGACTCGCTCGCAGTTTACTCCATCTCCGCAGGTTCAGGCAGCCCTGCCTGCCGGCATTGCCCCCATCTCGCAGCGCGAGGTCCCGGCTTTCGAGTCGCAGCCCATCCAGCGCACGGCCACCGAGACCCAGCCTGTCGGCTATCAGGACCGTTTCAGGCAGGCGGTCAACGTGTTCCAGCGCTTGGGTGCTCCGATCAACCCAGACGCCATTAGGAGCGTGCTGGAGGCCACCGGGACGCCTCGGCCCATCCAGGTCGACACCCAGACGCTGCCTGGCGGCATCACCGTGGTGCGTGCGGACGGCAAGGTGGACATCCTGCCTGCGCCCAAGATGGTCGAAGGAAAAGACCTGACCGAGGGCCAGTCCAACTCGCTTGGCTTTGCTTCGCGCATGGTGCTGAACGAGGGCACAATCAACGACGTTGTTAGCCGCGGATATCGCCCAGGAGGCCTTACCGAGTTTGGCTTTACTCCTGAGCGCCTTCGATCCGATGACCGAAAGACCTACGATGCCGCCAAGGAAAACTGGATTGCCGCCGCGCTGCGTAAGGAGTCCGGTGCTGCTATTGGTAAGGACGAGTATTCTGCCGCAGATCGTCAGTACTTTCCGCAGGCTGGAGATAGCGACAAGGTGCTCAAACAGAAGGCAACCCTGCGCTCAACCGTCTTTAAGTCCATGAAGGCCGGCATCGGTCGGTTCGCTGACGACTACCTGCGCCAGATGGGCGTCGGTCAGGAAGGTCAGACCCAAGGCAGTGTCCGTAAGTACAACCCCGTCACGAAGCGCATCGAGTAATTATGCCATACCAGATCCAGGTCGGCTCTCAGGTTGTCGAGTTCCCTGATTCTGTTGGCCAGGATGAGGCCCAGCGGATTCTGTCCGAGCAGTTCCCAGCCACCGGCGAGGACATTGCCGGTGCCATGCAGGACCCGGCCTACAAGCCGTCGGTCGACGACTATCTCAAGTTTGAGGAGTTCTCCAAGAACAAGCAGACCGACTGGGTCAACACCATCGCGCAGTCGGTGGATGCTGCCGCCGGAATGATCAGCGGTGCCATATCCGAGGGCGCTCAGGGCGCTGTTGCCAACCCGCTCAACTACATTGAGGGCGCGGCTCAGGGCACCCGCCAGCTCTACGGCCTTGTTGCGCAATCGCAGGACCCGGCCTCTCCACTCTTTAAGTTCAAGGACCTCGTCGCAGGCACCGGCACCCCGGAATCCCGCTACAGCCAGTTCCTCGAGGCCCGCGACTTCGCCAACACCACCGCCCGACTTGAGCGAGGCGAGGAAGGCATCGTTGTCCCTCCCGAGTACACCAACCCGGAGTTCGTTCAGGGCGTGTCCATGATTCTCGACCCGACACTGGCTCTCCCCGGCATCGGTGAGATTTTCGGCGCAGGCAAGCTAGCCACCCGTGCTGTCGGTAAGGGAGCCCAACTCACCGGGCGGGCCGTTGCCGGCGTTGCAAGGCCTCTGGAGCGCTTTGCCGGTGCTGCCGAGCGTCTTACTGCAGAAGCCGTTGGCGTGACGCCAGAAGCGCTCCGCAGCACTGCAGCTACCGCCGGCATCGCAGGTGCCCTTGGCATTGCCCCCGAGGCTGCTGCCTTTGCAGCAATCCCTGCCGGCATCCGTACAGCCCGAGAGGCCGGTGAGGCATTGGCTCGTGCCGGCGAGAACCTGATGACCCAGCCCTCCCGAATTGGTCCTCTGGAGGCCATCGGTGCTGCTCCAGGTGCTAATCTGCGCCAACGGATGCTCGGTGTGGTCGGGCAGTACGGCGGTGACGCTGCCTTGGATGCCTCACTGAGGGGTATTGCCGGAGGTATTGAAGGTGCAGCAGTTGGTGCAGGCTTGGGTTTTTTGTCCGGCGGCGAAGAAGGTGCGGCCGCTGGCGTTGGATCTGGCCTTGCCCAGGGCGCAGCAGGTGCCCTCGGTGCCCGCGGCTTCGAGCGGCTCACAGGCAGGGCCGCCAAGGAGGCCCGGGCAGGCGACCTGGGACGATTCATCGACGGGCAGCAGGACCCGACGACCAAGGCGCTGTTTGAGCGGGTGCGGGATACGCATGGGGTCGATGCTGCCTCGGCGCTGATGGATCTGCAGGGATTGGTTCGAGGCAAGTTCGGGGATGTCGACATCCTCTATCGTTCCAATGCCCAGATGGCCGAAAAGTTCGGCGACAACATCCGCGGCGTGCAGTTCGAGCAAGCTGAACGGCCCACTATATTCATAAACGCCGACATCATCGGCAAAGGCACCGGAGACGGCCCGCTCTACACGCTCGGCCATGAGCTCTTCCACGCTCTTGAGAAGACGACCCAACTTGAGGGCGGCGCCACTGAGATCAAGGATGCGCTCGTCGGACGCTGGGTTCAGGAGGGCGACATCACTCGCAAGCTGGCCGAGGGCGCTTTCAATGACGCCGAGATCGAGGCCCGTTTCAATCAGTACCGAGACAAGCTGGCCGCAGGCAGTCAGGAACGTGCCGACCAGCTCGCCCAGTTCGACACCATCGACAAGAAGGCTGGCTACGTGGCTTCTGAGCTTGCAGCAGAGCACTTTGCCGGACTCCTAGCCGGTCAGAAGCCTGATGCATTGCTAAAGGGCTTTTCAGGTATTACTCGTCAGTTGCTCGACTCCGCACTGACCCAGAATGCTAGTCGGGCTTTAGCCGATGCCGCGGCGACCATTGAGCGCACTTTCGGAGTCAAGCCAACCGACTCGGTGCTGTTCCCGGACTTAAAGCAGGCTTCTCCACAGGTGAACGCCATGCTGCGCGACCTGTTGCGTGCCCGGCGCAAGCTGGACGAGCGCATCACGATAGAGAACGAGGGACCGGGTAAGGTCTTGAAGCCTCAGGATGTCTCTAACCCGATTGCCGCCAAGCAGTTGGTGGATCTTGGTGTAGCTGAGAAGATGCCCGATGGCAGCGTCAGGAACCTCTCAGACGAGGAGATCCGAGTCCGCGAAGAGAAAGACACCACTGCCATAAGGACAATCCTAGAAGGCGTCCCGGGTGCCCGCGTGGTCGATGGTGAGATCCTGGGCCGGTTCAGCCCGCAGCAGTTGTCTGCCATCGAGCAGTCCCAGGCAGTCAGCAGCCGGATGAAGGACAAGATCCGGGCTGTGAATGCAGCCATGGATGCCGGCAACAGCATCTTTGTGAACTACGGTGCTGCTACCCGCCGGGTGAAGAACCGACAGACCGGCAAGTTTACCAGCAAATACAACAGCGGCATTCGTCTCTCCCAGCGCGAGTTGCTGCCATACAGCTTCTACCTGTCGAAGGCCGACAACCCGGTCATCAAGGCCATCGACATCAGCAAGATCCGTGGTGCATTGGACAAGCTGACTGCTCCCGATGGAAGTGTAGCCAAGGGCCTGTGGGACAATGTCGACGGGTTCATGTCGGATCTGGCCGCGTACTTCACCAACCTGGACGCCGGTGAGGGCGCCCGCCGGTCGGCCGAGATCTTCGGCCTGGAGAAGGCGAAGTTCCTCGGTGACTTCGTAAACGAGCAGGAGAAGGGCGGGCGCAAGTTCGTGCGCGACTTCCGCCTGGACCGCATCGGATCGACAGCCCCGATGGACTTCCGCGCCCGTATCTCCGAGGACGCCATCCAGAAGTCCAAGATGCGCTGGATGCCCGCGGAGACCGTCGGCGACAAATCGGTCATCAACTCCGAGGAAGGCTACCGCATTATCAGCGGTGCCAAGCACCGACTCTACGGTCCCGACGGCAAACTGATCGGGATCTACGACACCCAAACCCAAGCAGAAAGGAAAGCAGATGCCACTCAAACAAGGCTACAGCCAGAAGTCCGTCAGCAGCAACGTCAAGCGGGAGATGAAGTCCGGCAAACCGCAGAAGCAGGCGGTGGCAATCGCATTGAGCGTGGCCAAGAAGGCCAAGGCGAAGGCGGGGCGGTTCGACAAGCGGGGGATGTAAGGTTCATGCCGGCTGAAGAGGAGGCGGCCAGAAAACAAGTTGCGGAAGGTCTTCCCCGGCGTGCATCTTTTGAAGCTCCAGGAGTTTCAAGGGATCAAAATGGAAACATCTACTTCAAAGGCAAAGAACCGAAAGACTGGACTCCAAAGGAGTTTGAGGAATACGGCAAAGCATTCGGCGTCGAAAACCTTGGACCTCTTTCAGAAATCACAAACATCCCCTCGGACGTGGCTGGAGATCCTGCGAGAATACCCGGCGGCCTTGAGGGCAAGTTCACGTACTACGATCTCCTCTGGCTCAAAACCAATCCGGTCGACGTAGCAAACCTGCCAGAGACAACGCACGCCAAGCTGACAGCCAAGCTGGCGGCGACAATGGCTCCCACACCTGGGGACAAGGTTTCCAGCTTCAACTCCATTGTCTTCGGGATGCTCTCCCCGAATGCTCCGTTGCTTCCCAATGAAATGGGGATGGCACGATTGCGGTTTGGTTCGATGGAAGATGTGCGCAAATTTGCCAGTCTATACCCAGAGAACCCGACTAAAGAAAACCTAAAGGAGCTGAACCAACGACTCAAAAAGGAGTTAGGGTTCATCTCTGCTGGCAAGGGTGGCCTTGGCATTGCAATCACCGCGGACATATCAAACATCGTAAATGCCGCTCGGTTGTTCACCAAGAACCCAGACTTCTTTGTCAAAAAAGCCAACGAATCTTGGGCAGACTTTGTCGACAAGCTGACAACTCAAATCAAAGGGTTTGGCACCAAAACAGGATCATTCGGATCTGTGTGGCAAGATCCGCTCAAGGCATCCATATCGGCCATGGACCGCCACATGGCTCGCATCTTTGGCCAGGAGCTGCTTGGAAACCCAGAGCTCCGCAAACGGTTTGAAGGCATCGTTGTCGACCGCTTCAATTCGATGCTGAAGAAGTCGAAGGAAGCCACATCGGCCTTCAATCGCCGGCTCAAAAATGCCGAGGAAAAAGGGAAGCGCATTGAGGAGATCAACAAGGACGACCCGAAAACGCTCAAGACGCTAAAGGCCAAAAACGATAAACGCATCAAGAGCATCAAAGCCGAAATGGCATCCACCTTGGATTCGTTGCCAGACCCAACGGCAACTCGGGCAAAAACTATTGATGACGTTCTAGGTCAAGCGCAAATCTACGGTGCTGATCGCGTCCAGAAATTCGTCAATGAGGCCGTGTTTGCTGCCATGGGCAGCCGCAAGGCAACGCTGATAGCCAAGAAAGGCGGCATCAACCCGAATGCTCCGGCGAACATTAAGTCGGTTGAGTGGGTTGAGACTCCAAAAGACTTCCAGGTAATGTCGGATTCCTACCGCTCAGCACTTGAGATCAACGAGCGCCGGGCAAACGAGCTTGGCGTTGCTGTCTTCCCGGCTCAATGGACCCTCTGGGATCGCATTCGGGGACGAGTTGAGCCGCATGAGGTCATGTTCCCTGGGCTCGACAAATTGCCTGCCTTGAACGACCGGCAACTGGGCGAAGCGCAGAAAGCAAACAAGGCTGCCGGGTACGGAAGCACGCCGGAGGCAGGCGAGAAATGGAAGAGAAGGCAAATTGACTCACCGTCCCGTCTAGCGTATTTCATGCCTGCCGGAGGAGAAAAACTTTATGAACAAGCCCCAGAACAACGAGGAGGACGTGGAGACCGAGGAGAAGGACGGTATACGTCTGGGAACCTTGCGCCGCTTGCAGGCGCTCCACAGGTCAAAGGCGCTAGTGGGCCAGACCAGAGCCTGGTTGGCATCGCAGAGTGGTACGCCAGGGACAAAGGAATCGGTCTCCGTCGCCAATCGGAGTACGTTAAGGTAGACGAGGATCGCGCTCGCAGAATTGCTCAGGCCTACGAGGAGATGCCTCATGCACCGCAAGATCCTGCGGTGCGCGAAGCCTACCAGGACTTGATCCGCCAAACCACGGATCAGTATCAAGCGCTTGATTCAGCGGGATACAAGTTTTGGTTCATTGATATCAACTCGGATGCGGGGCAGCAGTACGCATCATCTCCGTTCAACGCCATGCGCGACCTCCGCGCAAACAAGTCGATGGGGGTTTTCCCAACAGACTCTGGGTTTGGAACCAAGGAGGACTTCAATCCAGAATCAAACCCAATGCTTGCCGATACTGGTTTGCGTTGGCCGTTCGGTGGGCCCAACGGTGAATTGCGAACCGTTTATGCCAACGACCTATTCCGCGCCGTGCACGACGCTTTCGGTCATGGCATGGAGGGATCTGGCTTCCGAGCTCAGGGCGAGGAGAATGCCTGGCAGGCGCACATCCGGCTCTTTACGGGGCCTGCTCGTGGCGCTATTACCACCGAGACTCGGGGGCAAAACAGTTGGCTGAATTACGGCCCGCATGGCGAGCGCAATCGCACAGCCAAAACAGAGGACACCGTATTCGCCGATCAGAAGACCGGACTCATGCCGGATTGGACTTGGAACGAAGGCCTAGCACCGGACGAGGGGGCTTCTGTTGAGGGCCAGCGCTATATGCCTGCCGGTGTTGAGACCGCTCCAAAGCGCTACGAAAACGTCGACAGTTTCCGAGAACATTGGAACGCGCTTGGTGTTCGCAACATGACGGATATCCGAGAAAAAGGGACTCCGTACGAACACATCAGGCCTTCCAAGATTGAGGTCGACAAAGCCAATCGCAACAAAGGCCTTGGGACCGCATTTATGAAGGACCTGGTTGCGTTTGCTGACCTTACTGGAAAGCAAATCCGCATCAACCCAAGCGACGAGCTTGGAGCCACATCGAAGGGAAGGCTCGAAAAGTTCTACAAGCAATTTGGATTCGTTGAAAACAAGCCGGGCAAAAACAAGGACTACGCGATATCCGAACGGTTTTACAGGCAGCCGTCCTCGGGTGAGCGCTTCATGCCTGCCTCGGACACCGACTACCTCTCCGCAGTGAAGAAGGGCGACACGGCCACCGCCCAGCGGATGGTTGGACAGGCTGCAAAAGCGGCTGGATACCTCGACGCAAGTGAGCTTTCTGGTCCAAAATACAATGAAGGTGACCCGGTTTATCACAACACACCTTCGAAGTTCACTGTGTTTGAACCTGGTAAAAATGGGCTGATCCAGTTCACTCCAAGCAAGACGCTGTTTGGTAAACGCGGAGACATAAAGGTTGCCGCTTATCTCAAGGAGCCTGTAATCCGAAACTCAACTGGACTGATACTGTCGGTAAAAGATTCGTCTCAGGTTAAGCTCGCCGACCCCATCACCAAGGACGACGCCGGCAACGTCATCCCCCTCTCGCAGCGGTTCAAGGCAACCTCAGAGGACATCCGCTATATGCCCTCCCCCGACTCCGCCATGCCCGGGGCCTACTCGTTCCCCGGTGGCTACCGTGCCCTCCCAGGCAAGGCCAAAGGCTCACTTCGCCTCTACGGCCCCGCAGGCAGCCTTATAGGCATCGCCAGCAGCCTTGACGAAGCCCAGCGAATCCTCCGACGTAAGGGCAACCGATGAGCTACGATTCACAGACCAGCACCACCCTGATCAACAAGCTCAGGAAAGACGTCGACTCCTTGACCCTGAAGGTCGCTGTCCTTACCGACAGCAAGACCTCGGGCACCAGTGGAGGCAACGGTGTGGCGACTACCTGGACGACCAGGGATCTTAACACCATCTCCTTCGATCCCAACGGGCTCATCCTCGACCTGACTGCCAACCAGTTCAAACTGGCAGCAGGTGCCTACCAGATCCGGGCCATGGCTGCCTTACTGCACACTGGTCACACCAGGATGCGGATCTACGACGTCACAGCTAGTGCAGAGGCAGGCGTCGATGTAATCATTGGTTACGGCGTGTCGGTGGAGGTGAGCAATCAGTCAAACACCTACAACGACATCAATGTCCGGGTGCAGCCCCACAAGGACAATGTCTATAGGCTTGAATACTACATCTCGGCAGCAGGCGCTGATCACCTTGGTGTTGCTGCTGGCCTCACAGGTATCCCGGAAATCTACGCCATCTGCGAGATCACCAGGCTAGACACCGGCCTGACCAAGCCCTCCGGTGGATCGGGCATCCAGGGGGCACCTGGCCCGGCTGGACCTGTAGGCCCCGCTGGTCCCCCGGGACCGGCTGGAAGCGGAACGGTTACGGACGTATCTGTGGTTACCGCAAACGGCGTGTCGGGCTCCGTAGCAACGTCCACGACAACGCCAGCCATCACTCTAGCCCTGGGAGCAATCACTCCCACCAGTGTGACTGCCTCGGGGGCAATATCTGCCGGGGCTACGGTCACGGGCTCCAACCTTTCAGGCGTCAACACCGGCGACCAGGTGATCATCCTGAGCGGCGACCGGATGCTGACCGAGGGCAGCGACTTCCTAATCACCGAGGCCGGCGACTACATCCTTGAGACCGGTGATGTCACCGGGCAGGGCACAGGCCGCATCCCGGCTGTGATCACCCCTCAGGCTGTCACCTACGACAAAATGCAGTATGTGAGCGCCACCGACCGCTTGTTGGGCCGTCAATCTGCAGGGCCAGGGCTGATCGAGGAGATCACCTGCACCGCGGCAGGCCGGGCCCTCCTGGACGACGCCAGTGCTGCCGATCAACGCACAACCCTCGGAGCGGCGGCTAGTGGCCCCATCACGGCCTCGGGCCTAACCATCGGCACCAACAACCGGCTGCTGGGTAGGAGCACTAGCGGCGGCGCTGTGGAGGAGATCAGCCTGGGCAGCGGTATCTCGTTTGCCGGCACCGTGCTCTCGGCCACAGGCACCGGGGGGACGGTGACCGACGTCACGGTGACCGCTTCCAACGGCATCACAGCCTCGGTGGGGACATCGACAACGACCCCGGCCATCTCGCTAGGCCTGGGAGCAATCACGCCCACCTCGGTAGCCTCCACCGGCTCGGTGACCGGCACCAACATCTCCGGGAGCACCTCGGGAGCGAACACCGGTGACCAGATCATCACGCTGACCGGGCCGGTGACAGGCACAGGCAGCACCACCTTCGCGACCACGATCACCAATGGCGCGGTGACCTACGACAAGATCCAGACGGCTGCCGCTATCAAGCGCCTGCTTGGGTCCGATGCCACAGGCAACAGCATCGGCGAGATCAACCTAGGAGCCAACCTGTCGATGGTGGGCAACACGCTGTCTGCCTCGGCACCAGGCACGGGCACGGTGACCTCGGTCAATGCCGATGGCTCGACCACGGGCATGAGCTTCACAGGCGGCCCGGTGACCACTTCGGGCACTCTTACCCTCGGCGGCACTTTGGCGCTCACCAATGGCGGTACAGGAGCCACCAGCGCTGCTGCAGCCCTTACTTCGTTGGGAGCCTATCCCGCGGCCAACCCCAGTGGGTTTACCAACAACTCCGGCACGGTCACCACGGCCTCAGTCACCACGGCAAACGGAGTCAGCGGTACGGTGGCCAACCCAACCAGCACCCCGGCCATCACGATTGTCCTGGGGGCCATCACGCCAGCCTCGGTGGCTGCGACTGGTACGGTCACTGGGAGCAACTTGAGCGGCACGCACACCGGCACGTCCTCGGGCACCAACACTGGCGACCAGACGATTACGTTGACCGGTGATGTTGGTGGGTCTGGCACCGGGTCATTCGCTGCGACCATTGCGGCGAACGCAGTCACCTACGGCAAGATCCAGGCTGCCAGCACTACCTCAAGGCTCCTGGGCAGCAGCCCGTTGGGCAATGCTATCGACGAGGTTATTCTGGGCACAGGCCTCTCAATGGCTGGCAACACGCTGAATGCTACCGCTAGTGGTTCAGGGGATGTCACCGGCCCTAGTGTGGCGGTCGATGGGGATGTAGCTGTTTTCAATGGCACCACCGGAAAAATTATCAAGGTGGGGGCGACTACGGGCACCGGCAATCTGGTGCGTGCGACGTCAGCCATTCTGACAAATGTCAGCCTACTGACTCCCAACATCGGCACGCCATCTGGTGGTACGCTGACCAACTGTACTTTTCCGGTAGCCATTCAAAACACCGGGATAACCTGTGCAACCGCCCGGGTGCTTGGGCGCAGCACGGCAGGCACGGGTAGTGTGGAGCAGCTTACGTTGGGCGCAGGCCTGTCGCTGACTGCCGGCGTGCTGAACACTACTGGAAGCGGATCTGGCGACGTGGTGGGGCCTGGTTCTTCCCCTAACAACAACTTCGTGCTGTTCGATGGAATCACCGGCAAATTGATCAAGGGATCGGCCTGGAATCAGGTGAACAGCGACTTCAAGGGGCCTCTCGGATATTCGACGATGGTTGATGGGTTTGTCTATATTCCGGCAGGCCCGACAGCACCGAGCAACACCCCCACCAACACGGGCATTGATAATGTGCCAATGTTTTTCCACACAAACAACAGCACCAACACCAACGTGCTTTACATTCACAACGGATTCGCTTGGAAATCAGTGGCGCTGGCCTAACCTTAGGTTTCCATGAAACACACCTTCCCCTGCGTCGAATCAATGCGGCGCGTCCCGCTCTCCAATGGCCGAGTCATCCGAGTCTGGCGCGACCGCACCACCGAGCTCCTGGCTGCCTCGTACGATGATGCCGACATCGTTTCGACCTGCATTGCCCAGGCAAACAACGACACTCTGCTCCTGGCCTCACTGGCTAAATTGAAGGGCGTAAATGCCGTCGAGCTGACCGATGCAAATGGCCAGGGCACCGTGGTTTACCCCATCTGGCCGTGAATCACCACAATCGCACCAACCCGTCGATAGTGGTCGAAATACTGGCCGATACCGCGGAGCTCAGAATGGGTGAGATTCGATGGCCAGTGGTGGTCTACCGCCGGCTGGACACGGGCAAAATCTACGTGCGCCCGAAGGCCGAGTTCGATGCCAAGTTCGTTTCCGAGTAAGCCCTGTTTTACCCCTGTAAACATTGGGTTTTTTCTCAAATCTACAGAAAAGAGTAAAATGCTGTAGACTCGTGTCTATCTCTGTGGCAGCTTGACTTCCGTCGGGGCAATCAAGTTTGAAGGAAAAAGGAAACACCATGAGATACGCAACACTCCAAGAAGAAGAGCACTACGAGTTTGAGTCTGGCGCTGCCAGCGAGTTTGAAAATTGTTTCACCGAGGCACAGCAGGCTGCCTACGAGCTGGCCGCTAAGGAGAGCGTTTCAATCAACAAGGCCAAGGCTCTGGGCCTGTTTGTGGTTGTTTTGAAGTGCGAGTATCACTGCGCTTCTACCGACGCTTTGGCTGGTTCCTACAATCGGTTTGTTTGTGCCTTTCCAACTTTAGAATCTGCGGCTGCAAAGATCAACAAGCTGTACGAAGGCCTCGATGCTTATTGCCGCGGTCATTACAATTACGCAGTGGTTTGAGACTTTAGCCCCGGGTGGGGCCAATACCACCCCCAGGGGCGCGACTGGCCAACGCGCACACTTTCCAAACCATGACCACTCTCTCCAACCTCATCACCGCCTTAATCGCGGTGGAGTCCTCGGGCAACGATCTTGCCATTGGCGATCAAGGACGCGCTGTAGGCCCCCTGCAGATCCACCGGGCCGTGGTTCAGGACGTCAACCGGATCACCGGCGGCCATTACCGATGGGAGGCAATGACCAACCGGGTGCAGGCCAGGGCTGTGTGCGAGGCCTACCTGACCCACTACGGCAAGGGCAAGAGCACCGAGGACCAAGCCCGGATCTGGAATGCAGGGCCCCAGGGACACAAGAAGAAGCAGGCCACTCAGGCCTATTGGAACAAAGTCCGAAAGCATCTTAAATAATATGGGAATAATATATAGCGATACAGAGTCACAAGACAAGACACACTGTGACCTTTGTGGAGATAGATTAACATTTCCATGTTGGGGATATGAGTTTCAACATATTAACAGCGAGAAAGAAAAAGACGCTGAAGTACGTCATCTTACACCGTTTCTGTTAGCCTTATGTTGGCCTTGTGCATTTGAAACTGCTCGCAATATAGTGTTTGACATGAGAAAAACTGCGGATGATTGCAGAAATACTGCGGAGCTTATTGATTCTATTCCAATAAGGAACCCAGAATCAGTTGTTAAAACACAGTTGATTAAAAACAATTGAAAACCAAAACCATCCTTATCGACATGGACACACACAAGAAACTCAAGGCTCATTGTTTACAGGCCGGACTGAAGATTCAGGCTATTGCCGACAAGGCCATTCAGGCCTGGCTAAGAAAGGCCGCTAAGTGAAACGGATCTTGGCAATAGACCCAGGGATGTCCGGCGGCCTGGCGCACTACGGCCCGAGCGGTGTGACGCTGGACGCCATGCCGGCCACAGACGCTGATGTGCGCGACCTAGTGCTCGACAGGCTTGGCGTGACCGACGTGGTGTACGTAGAGAAAGTCGGAGGCTATGTGGGCGGGAAGGGCGCACCGGGCTCGGCCATGTTCAACTTCGGTCGCAACGTAGGCTTCCTGTTGGGGCTCATCGCCAGCACCAAAACAAGGCTGATCGAAGTGCCACCCCAACGCTGGCAAAAGACGCTCCAATGCGGCGTTAAAGCCACCTACGGCACAGGCTGGAAGGGCCACCTCAAACAGATAGCCCAGCAGCGCCATCCTCGCCTATCGATCACACTGAAAACCGCGGATGCTCTTCTGATATTGGAACACGCTTTAATTGCGGAGGGAGTTCAATGAATGATCATATTCCTGACCCCACGAAAATGATCAGCGACACACCGAGAATGCAATCTGCACTCTTAGACCATCCTGATGCTGGATTTGCCAAAATATGGCAGGTGGGTTGCGACATCGAACGCGAACTCAACGCAGCAAACGACCGCATCAAGCGGTTGGAGGAGGCGGGTGATGCGCTATGCGCTGCTGCCGCCTTTATGGGGT
>Ga0209086_10000369_pt1 | contig 39058 bp, 44 predicted proteins | sample M_130207_XF_Meta_FD_187312 | JGI IMG/M metagenome (GOLD analysis project Ga0209086, IMG submission 187312) | Freshwater microbial communities from Lake Montjoie, Canada to study carbon cycling - M_130207_XF_MetaG (SPAdes) (version 2) | ecosystem: Environmental > Aquatic > Freshwater > Lake... | reverse complement strand
ACTAGGTCTCAAGACATGTGAAGATGCTTATCGCCTTTGGCATGGCGGCAGTGATTCTTTAACGGTCGGCTTCGAATTAAATCTTACGGTCAAGCAAGCAGACTTGGCCATTGCGGCATGGCGGCGCGTAATTGATTCTGCGCGTGTCGGCGATATTGTGCGCGGTTCTGGGATCAATAGTTATTTGGTAATTGCCCGTGGAGGCACTTGCACGTTGGGTAATATTCTTTTGCGCTCGACCGTCTAACATGAAATCCATCTTCTTATTCACGCTCGCCGTGATCACCGCGCACGCCGCACCACCAGAGAAGTTCTGGTCAGCCCTTCATCTGCAAGAAACAGGCGGCGCACTCGGCGCCATCAAGGGCGATTACGTCAACGGGCAAGCACGCGCCTTGGGGCCGTACCAGATTCACCGTGCTTATTTCAAGGACTCTAAAGTCAAGGGCGACTACTCGCAGTGTTCCGACCTAACCTTTTCGCGCAAAGTGGTCTCTGCGTATCTTGCAATAAAAGCACCCAAGGCTTGGGCTGCTGGTGACTGCAACGTCCTATTTAGGACGCATAATGGCGGACCCGCCGCCATGCGTGCAACTGGAACAACAAAGAAAAATCTCGACCGCTACTCCAAAAAGGCATTGGGTCTAATGAAGTGAAAATCATTATCGCTATCGACCCCGGAGCGAGTGGCGGAATTTCTTGGCTCAAGGACGGCCAGCTTGGCACCTGTCCCATGCCAGCGGCTCAACCAGAGCTAGTAGAATTCTTTGGCTTGCTCATTTCCGGTACGGTCAACCCCGTTGCTTGGATTGAGGACGTGCCGAAGTTCGTTGGCAAAATGATTCCCAGCAGCACCACGGCAGTTTTATTTTTTAACGTCGGCTACGTCGAGGGCGTGCTGGCCGCTAAAGGCGTCCGCATCATCCGCGTCCGCCCACACGACTGGCAAAAACATTTCAGACTCGGCACCAAGAAAGATTGCAGCGGCACCACCGAGTGGAAGAACAAGTTGAAGTCAGAGGCAATTCGCCGGTTCCCATCGCAGAAGGTCACGCTTGCAACCGCCGACGCACTATTAATTTTAGACTACGCACAAGAGAAAGGGCTGGCGCCCAGTAGCTGAGTCGCCAGCCCCAACATAAACCCCTGTGACAATGGGTTTATACCACAGAATTATTCCCATGCAACAAACATATACATCGGGCGGAAACGCCCTCCTAGCCGTCGCGTCAAACGATGCGGACGTTTACACAAGAATGTCAGATCCACTAGCTGCCGTTAAGCAGCTCGGTGAGATGATCGCCAGCAGCGGCCTCTTTGGCTGCACAAAGGTGGAGCAGGGGCAGGTTCTCGCGCTGCAATGTCTTGCAGAGCGCAAGCCTCCGCTTGAGCTGGCTAAGACCTATCACCTTATCGAGGGCAAGCTCTCGATGCGCTCGGACGCCATGCTGGCCAAATTCCAGATGTCGGGTGGACGTGTCGAGTGGCAGGTCCGCACCGACAAAGAAGTCACCGCGGTGTTCAGTCATAACGGAAACAAACTTCCGTTTACCGTACTACAGGCCGACTTCGTGGCCAATGGCGTGGCGACAAGTCGCGACGGAAAGCTCAAGGACAACTGGCGCAAGTTCCCGCGCCAGATGCTCACGGCTCGCGTGATTAGTGAGGCGGTGCGCCTGCTCGCCCCCGAGATTGTTTTCGGTGTCTACACCCCGGAGGAGGTGCAGGACTTTTCGTCCACCCCAGAGGTTAAGACCGTAAAACCAGAGGTGGTTAAGCCCGAGCCGGCAAAGCTCGACAGCATTATCACGCCAGAGCTAGAGGCTGATGCGAATGCGTTCCTGATTGCTCGGAGCTACGTTAAGGTTGGCCAGACCTACCGTGACGTTGCCGCGGACATGGCAGACCGCATCATCGCAAATCCCCGCGCCTTCATTGAGGCCGTTAACCAGAGGGCATCAGCATGAGTCCATCAGATCAAATCATTCCAAATATGCCTGCTTGGGAATACCACCGCGACCCATCGATTTCCAAGTCCGGTCTTGACCAGTTCCGCAAAAGTCCGGCGCATTATAAGCACTGGCTCACCGCAGAACGCAAGGAAACGCCGGCAATGCGCATCGGCACGCTGACGCACGGTGCCGTGCTTGAACCCAATTCTTTTGTTGAAAATACGGTGGTGGCGCCGCTGGTCGACAAGCGGACCAAGGAGGGCAAATCAATCTGGGAACAGTTCAAGGTCGAGCATGATGCCAAGGAAATCATCACCATCGACGAACACGACCAGATCGTGGCCATGCGTGACTCGGTGAGAAAGCACCAGGCCGCGGGTAAACTTCTTGCTAGGGGCGGATCTGAGATCTCGGTCTTCGCGGTCTGCCCACAGTCCAAAGTGATGTGCAAGGGCCGATACGATTGGCTCGACGGCAACACCATCGTGGACCTCAAGACGACAGAGGACGCGAGTCCAGAGGGCTTCGCAAAGTCCGTGGCCAACTACCGCTACCATATCCAAGCTGCGCACTACCTTGCGCTGGCTAATCTGGTTGGCATCAAGGACGCGACGTTCAAGATGATCGCTGTAGAAAAGTCTGCACCATACGCCGTGGCAGTATATGAGCTGGATGCCGCTGACTTAATCCTAGCGGAGGCCGAGCGCATCAAACTTCTTGAGATGTTTGCGTCCTGCACTCAGTTCCAATCGTGGCCTGCCTACTCGCAGAACATTACAACAATTTCGTTGCCCCGTTGGGCATCAAAATCAACCCCCTAAAACATATGTTTACCGTAGACAGAAAATCCGCCGAGTCGAAATCGTTCGCCTTCGCCGGCCAGTATTCCGTGGAGATCACCTCCGTGGAACCTTCACTCACCCCCAAGGGTGATAGCATAGTCAAGCTAGTCTTCCGCGCCGCGGATGGCAGCGTGGCATCTGACAATATTCTGAACCGTGACACCACCTGGTGGCGCGTTAATCAGTTGCTGGCGGCCTGCCCCAACGTCCAGATTGCTGACGGTCAGCAACTGGATTTTGCCAAGCGCGAGGTCTTCAATGACTTCCTCGCAAAGTTCAAGGGCGCCACGCTCGACATCAAGTTAGAGGAGGAGACCTACGTCAAAGACGGCGAAGCGAAGAAGACCCTCCGGGTGCGCCGGTACATCAAGTCACCCGCGGCACCGTTCTAAATCTGTCGGCCATACAGGGGCGCGGCTGTTCAACGCGCACTAATTTTTGTGATAAGAAAACCCCTTAAATTTAACACGTTTTTATAACGTGATAAGAAAATGACGATAACACTTAACGAAGCGGAGCAACGGCTCGCTAAGTTTATTGCTTTAGGACGAACCAATGCAGCTAGGAGTAATCAGATAACCGATTGCAAGATGGGCAGTCAATCTGGCGAACAGACCGACCTCGATGGCATCGCTGCCGAGATCGCGTTTTGTAAGATACACAATGTCTATCCCGACCTTAATATCACAGAGCGTCCAGCCGCCGATTGCGTGCTGCACAACGGTGCGTCAGTTGACGTTAAGTCAACGCGGTACGCATCTGGCCGGCTTCTGGCGGTGCGCTGGAAGAAACCTCACGTCGATATGTTCGCCCTTATGATCGGAGAGTTCCCGAGCTACCGCTACGCCGGGAGCATGACCGCTTCTGAATTATTAAAAGACGAAAGGTTGCGCGACTTTGGGCATGGCCTGGGGTATGCGGCAGACCAATCTGAATTACATTATAAACAGCCATGAATAAATCTATTCCCCAACACACCTACGGTCTCGTCGACCAAGGAATCTTGCGCGGTCTAACCGAAGACACGCGCTGGTACGAACGGTGCGTGATCTTTGGCGTCACCTCGATTCCAAGTCGCGCTCTGCACTTCTCGATTCTCTGCGAGTCAGGTGCGCAGTGGGCCAGGATACCGCTACACAAGTTGCGCCATGAGAAACCGACCACGGATCGCATCCACGGCCTGCCCCAGCTACAAAGTTGGGACTGCCACGGCTGGGACTTTTGCGTCACCCAGTACGAATACTTACGCGAGATGGGGTGCCAGTACAAAAACCGCAACGGTGAGATGGTCCCAGCATCGTACTGGTTTACTTTGGATCATACGGACAACGGCTACAGTCAGTATCCCCCTGAACATAAGTGCTATCACCTACTTTTGCTGGAGGACGGATCGGGTCAGATTGCAGCGCAACCTAACAATAGAATCCTGTGGCGGGACGACAGCTTTGTGCGGCCAAACCCAACCCAGATTGCGGAGTACCAGGTGATGCCAGAGAAGACGTGGCACGCGGAGTTGGGACTAAATGCGGACTTTACCAAAATTCATAGCGTCGCATCCGACTAACCGCGATGATCACGAAACAGATTTCGCGATCATTGCGCGCCTGCGTGGCGTCACGAAATTGATGGCGATTAGCGTCTAAATGAAAACATCAAATCCAATCCAGATAATTGAAGAAATGTATTTCACTGCATTGCAGGAATGGTGGATTTGGCCGATTGATTCTCCAGAAGAATTTAAGTTTGCTGAGATGTGTTATAATAAACAATGGGAAGAATATGAAAAATCTTATTATTACGGAGTTAGGATTAATTTAACATTACCCAAAACTACTAACAACTACCCATAAACGAGTAAGTGATCAAATATACACAATTAGAACCCAAAACTACCCACAAACGAGTATAACTGAGTAGTAGTCGTAAGAGTTAATGGACATTCTTAAAACACCTGACTCATAAAATGACTTACAATTTACTCAGCATACTAAGTAAATTTACTCCCCATAACGGATAAAAGCAAAACACCCGTTAAAGGTAGTAAAAAAGTATCATTGAGCAGTCAAAACAATGCGACATCGCAGATCCGCCGCTAGTTGCCGGCGTTAAATTACTCAAATGAATTCCAAAGCAGTCAGCCTTAGACCATACCAGACCCGCGCGGTAGATTTCTGCGTTGGCCGCGCCAGGGCGTTCGTGGTGGCCCCGGCGGGATCGGGCAAGACCATCATCGCTGCGGCTGCGCTCAAGGAGTCCAACTGCAGGGGCAGAATTGTCTGGCTGGCCAACACCCGCGAGCAGGTCCAGCAGGCTCTGGACGCGGCGGACAAGTTTGGAGTTAAGATCGAGGCACACTGCGTGGCGGCGCAGCCCGACTGTTCATCCGCTCACGTCATCATTGTAGACGAGTGTCACCACCTGCCGGCAGCCACTTGGTTACAGATTGTGACCGACTCACGGGCTATTGTCTGGGGCTTCTCGGCCACCCCCTTCGGTGAAGACCCCGAGCGCAACGCCACGCTGCGCAACTACTTTGGCGCCGATAATTTTGTCAGCATCCCGCGCCAGGAGGTGCTGGACGGTGGATCAATAACTGCCGGCGTCGTTGAGGTTCACGACTGCGACCGCCCAGAGCAGTTTGACCACGAGATCCGCAAGGCACTCATCTTGGAGACGCTGCGCCGCTCAAGAAGGTTCCCGCGGGTACACATCGACGAGCATGAGCGCCGGGTGCGCTGGCAGCTCACCGCCGAGGCTGTCCGCAACAACGACAAGCGAAACTACATCATAGCAAAGTTGGCCAACAACTGCACCGACTCTGTGCTGGTATTGGTGTCCACCGTAGAGCATGGCGAATTCCTCCAGCTTGCCATCCACGATTCCACGCTCGTCCACGCCAAGATACCCAAGAAGAAACGTAAGGCCACCATCGACGCATTCCGGGACGGCACGCTGCGCTGCATGATTGCGACGAGTTTGGCGGACGAAGGTCTTGATGTACCCCGCGCTGCCGTGCTGATCCTGGCAGCCGGTGGCAGGTCTGCCGGCAAGTTAGAGCAACGCACCGGGCGCGTGATGAGACCACACGCAGAGAAAATGTTTGGCTTAGTCCACGATTTTGCCGACAAGGGTGCATCGCTGGCGCACTTTCAATTTCTGGCTCGCCTAAAAACTTACAAAAAACTTGGCTACAAAATTCAACCATGATCTTACGCTGCCCCCACTGCTCAGAAGTTATGATCGTCAACCCGGCGGCCATGCTCGGTGCGATCAAGACTAAAAAGAAATCCCGTCAGTCGCGCATCAACGGCAAAAAGGGCGGGAGGCCCAAGAAGAAATGAATTCGCAGGCGTCGTCGTGCATGCGCACGTTTGAGTTTCTGATGGAAAAATATAAGGACGAGGTTGCGCTGAATTTTAAAGTTAACCGCGGCGGCGCCCACATCGAGCAGGCCGAACACGACCAAATTATTTACTGTTACTACGAAAAACACACCTCGATAGGCGCGCTCAGTCGGCGGCACAACCGCGCGAAGGGAACCATCTCCAGAATTGTCCACTACAAACATAAACTATTCAAAAAAACATGAAGCCAGACACAAACTTTTTTATTGTCAGCGACGAGTTCCTCAAGGAATATGCAGACCTCGTTGTCTCGCCCCCGAACCCCGCTGACTACGACGACATCTTTAAGATCAGCGGATCGAGCAACATCACCGTACGCGACTGCACGATCAATCCGAACGGCGGCAACCGCGAGGACGGCGTGGATATTATGCGCTACTCGGAGTTCGTAGAATTTAATTGGTGCAAGGTCGGCGCCGGCAAGAAGTACGCGTTCACGATCAAGGGCGGATCGAACAACGTCACCATCCGCGACAGCGTGATCACCCGCGGCGGCGGCAACTGGGAACGTGTAGACATCGACATCGGCAACTGGTCCACGACCACGCCGGCCAAGACTGGCACGGTGACCATCGACCAGGTCACCCGCGCAGATGGCAGGCCAGTCCGCGTCCGCGTGGGCTGGGCAGAGAAGCCCGTCGTCACCGGCGGCCACGTCCACATTCTTTTCTGGCAGAGCCTCGGACTCAAGGTCTACTGCCTCATCCGCCGCGCTTTGCTAAAATTGTGAACGGCAAGGGTGACGCGCCGCGCAACTGCTTCTCGGAACAATTCCGTTCCAACTACGACTCAATTTTTCGGTGCAAGACGCCAAAGACAAGCTCATCAAGCACGCGGCGCAGGCGCTCAACTTGGTCTGCCGTGAGACCGGCACCCCGCTCACGGTCGGCGAAGTAAAATTTATTAGTGTGACAATGATTCAGTTGATTGTGCATCTGCACCCGGAACTGAAAGAAGAAAAACAGTTTGATATCACGCGGAACTAAATCTCCCGCCTCAACCCCCATGACAACATTAGAACGGGCCAGATTATATCTGGCTTCGTGTCCACCTGCCATCTCTGGCTCAAATGGACACTCTGCAACCTTCACCGTGGCGACCGCGTTGGTCCACGGCTTCTCTCTGCCCCGTGCAGACGCACTCACGCTGCTCAATGAGTTTAACCTACGCTGCACGCCACCGTGGAGCGAACGCGAACTCATCCACAAGGTCGACCAGGCCGAGAAGACCGCCCACGATAAGCCCCGCGGGAATCTGATCGCCTCAAACTTCACGCCGGCCAGCGTTAAGTCCTGCGTGTCCCCGAGCGGCAAGTTCGTCATCAATCGGTGTCACAGTGTCACCATTTCGCCGGCCAAGGAGAGCGGATTTGAGGCAACCAAGAAGTTTCTGACCACGCTATTCTCACCGGATGATTGGATCTGCATCACCAACGACGCGACCTACGACCTTGAACACGACAAGCACAACCCAGCCAGCAACGGCACGTTCATGCCGCTGTCGCGTTGGCTGGATTTCTTTCCCGACGCAATGTGGACGAACACGCCACAGGGCGCGTGGATAAGAATCAATCCCACCAAGCCCGACCTGTTTACCGGCAGCGACAAGAACGTCTCGGCGTACCGTCATGTTCTAATCGAATTTGATAGCAGGCCAAAGTCAGAGCAGATCGACATTATCACACGCTGCCAGCTTCCGGTGGCGGCGGTCATCGACTCCGGTGGCAAAAGTGTACACGCCTGGGTGCGTGTTGACGCCACTGACGCCAGTGAGTGGGAGCAGCGACGTGACAAAGTGTACGACTACCTAGCTGACGTTGCACCTGATCCTAAGAACAAGAACCCATCCAGATTCTCACGCCTGCCCGGCATCATGCGCGGAGCTTCAGAGCAGAGCCTGATCGCACTGAACATTGGCCAGCCCACATGGCAGCAGTGGATCGACTGGCGTGACCAGAACGAGCTGGAGGAACCCACCAAGCCCAGCGACCTCATCGCCTACGACACCGACAACGACCCAAACAACGTGCTGGGAAATCGCTGGCTCTGTCGCGGCGGATCTCTCACCATCGTGGGCCAGTCAGGCGTAGGTAAGTCCTCCTTCGCCATGCAGCTCGGGCTGACCATCGCGCTCGGCAAACCTTTCTTTGGCATCAAGCCGATTAGGCCGCTGCGCGTTGCAGTCGTGCAGGCCGAGAACGACATTGGAGACATGTCCGAGGCGCTCAAGGGCGTGATCGCCGGGATGCGTTTAGGCAGCGCAGATATAGTCACGCTGGACGAGAATGTTCGCTTCTACGACGAGACCGTTAAGACCGGCGCGGAGTTTATTAAGTTGGCCAGGTCCATCATCACCAAGCACAGGGCAGACGTGATCATCGTGGACCCGCTGTTGAGTTACGCCGGCGACGACATCTCGGAGCAGAGTTTTATGTCCACGTTCCTGCGCAATCAACTCAACCCCGTGCTGCAGGAGACCGGCGTGTGCTGGGTGTGGCTGCACCACATGCCCAAGCCGCACAAGGGTGAGCAGGCCAAGGGAACCACGTCTGATTTGGCCTACGCCGGCGCAGGTTCAGCGGACCTCACTAACTGGTCGCGTGAGGTTGCGGTGCTACAGCGTGAGTCAGATGAGCAGGTCTACAGCTTCACCTTAACCAAGCGCGGCAAGCGCAGCGGCATGATCGACTCGATGGGCAACCCAAGCAGCGTCGCCCGGCTCAAGCACAGCACGACCGGCATCTGCTGGGAGTACGCACCACCTGCAATGTTCACCGCGAGGCCAATCAAATGAAGTCTGACAAATTTAGGTTCATGCCACCGCTCGGACACGACCGAGTGTTCATCAGATCCGAAGTGTTAGCACACATCGCGGAGATCACCGGCCAGTCCATTGAGCAGACCGCACGCACGTTTCACTACCTCAGAAACAAGGGCCACCTGGTGTTCAACAGCCGCACCCGGAAGTGGTCCGGTGCCGAGTACATTCCAACCGAAAACGACGGCCAATTTAGGGCTAGGGTGGCTTCCGAGATCGCGGAACTGCGAAAAATCTGCAAGGAAAACTTAGCGAAGTGCAGGAATCTGCAATCTGCTAATGATATTATGCTTGAGAACTTCAATGCCTTGGTAAGTCACGTTAACCAACAAAAAAGATGACGATAGGATGACGATAGGGTGATTTAGGGGGCTATGTGTGGGGGCTGCCTCTCCTAAAGGAGAGGGTAAGGTTCCCCCTCTCGCTTTTAGGCGACGGGGTCACCATCAAACAAATAAAAGGCACGGAAGTTTGAGTGCATAAAAAAGCCCAACCTGGCGTTCGTTTTTTATGTTATTGGGGTTGATAGCTTATGTAACAGGCGCTTCCCACCGAAGCTTGGATTCACTGCAAACTGCTTGGTTTTTTCTTGGTCGATTCTTTCGGCCCCACTGCTCGCCATTTATTCGAGCTGTGAGCGTCCACCCCGCTGCTCGCAAGCTGGCGCCAGATTCTGCGTCTAGCGTGTAGGTAACAAGGCGTTCACCGCCCATCGTTTGCCACACCCTGCGAGCGCCAGCATATAGAAATGAACAGGTATTCTTGGGCGCACTTGGCACCACGCAGAGGCGTGTAACTTCAGCCGTCAGGTCAGTGTGTAGCAATCGTGCGATGGTTCGCCCAACGATGGCAACACCTACCAGCACTCCATTATGCTCGGCTCCCAAACAAAACCGGCCGCCGGTTACTGGCTTGTTATGCCTGTGATACTGAACAACAATGGCGCTTGCCTGACGAAAAGTTAACGGGACGAGCTTCATTCTAAGCACATGGTACTGGGTTTACGACAAATCGCCCAGAAAGGGCATAGAACGGAGGTTTAGGGGCTGTCTGAGTTGATGTCGTCATCGATCTGTCGGCCAGCCCAGATTAGGTTCAGCGCAGCCCATGCCACGCCAACGATGATTGCGCCAGCTAAGATTATGGTAGCGAGTGCGATCATTTGGCGGCCTCCTGATTTCGTGCTTTGATCATTGCGTCTGCTATTTCATAAGCCGCGTATCCTATCCAAGTACTTGCTCCGATAGGGTCTTTTGGAGCAATTCCAATCATGGCCTGCCCAGCAAAATAGTCGCGCAGGGTCATGCCCTTGTAACCCGATCCGTATTTTGGTTCAATAAAAAGAGTTGGAAAAGCTGGTCCGCCGCCGTCGATGATAGTACTCATGGCTTCGCCCCCCACACGAATTCTACCCGCAGGTTTTCGGTCAGGGTCCAGTGAGCGTGGCCCACCTCCACCGCGCGTTTCTGCATATGTTTCAAACCAAATATAAAACCAACAGCGATAGCGCAGGCCACCGCGAATCCTAACACCGCCAACTCCTTGTTTTTCATTGCGCAAAATAAAATAACGGTTGCACGATCACAGTCAATACATTATAACACAAACATTGAGTAACACGGCACAAGTTGCACTCACACCCGAGCTGACCACGGTCACGCAGAAGCTCGCGCGTGGCTCGGACCTGGGCAAGTATACCGCAACACAGATCAGTACGGAAAAGCGTACGCTTATCGAGGATCTCATCCGCAAGCAGATTCCAATTGCTCGCATCGCTTACGATACTAGCTCATCCAAGTCCACCGTGCAGATCGTCCGAGATCAGCTACTAGAGCGCGAGCCGGCACTCTTTCGCGGCCACATGGCAGCCAACCTCCAACGCATCGCCAACAAAGCCGCCTCAACTATCGAGCAAGGTCTGGATGCTCTTGAGGGTGCGGATGTTAAGCCAAGTTTACTGGCGGGGATTTCCGTTGCGCTGGGGATAATCCTCGATAAACAATCGGCAATGCTCGGTGAAACCACCGTCCAGGTAGTCGAACATCGGCTCAAGGTCGACGCGGATGCCATTTCCCGCATGATCAGCGTAAAACCATTACAAGTTGTTACAGAGCAGGAGAATATCATCGATGTCGCGTAGAACATTAGACATAATAGGTATTGTGCGTCGGTGGCTTTTTCCTGATCATTCACAAAACGTGCTGAAATTTCAACAGCAGCAAGGGGTGGGGGGGGTGACTTTGACAGCGAGCGCGACGCGTTGCGACGCATTCACCCAACCAAATTTTTTTGGTAAAAGCGCCCTAGATAATTTTTTGCAGAGTGGAGCAATGGTAGCTTACCTGGCTCATAACCAGGGGGTAGTTGGTTCAATTCCAACCTCTGCACCCAATTTAATCGCCTCTGTAGCTCAGTTGGCAGAGCGCCTGTTTTGTAAACAGGTTGTCACAGGTTCGAGTCCTGTCTGAGGCTCCAATTTAAAATTACTACCATGCGTGGACCAGAAACAGAGACAGAGGACGAAGAGGAACAGAACCCTATTGAAACATGAGCGAAACCAAGACACTGATCCGCGAGATTGAGCTGTGCGTGAAGATTGGCCTACCCCGTGCGGTGGTGACCAAGATGCGCAAAAGTAATTTGGTGGAGGGCGTGGACTGGTACTACAGCGCGAGGCCGAAGGCGGTGTGCTACACCGAAACCGGGCTGGCCAAACTTGAGCAGTTTATTGGTTCATCGATTGCGCTGCCGGCGCCCAGCTCAAATAAGTGGCTGCCCAATGATAAGATCCCGCGCATTGCGGCGAACGGATTAATTTTAACCCGCGGTCGACCGGGCTGGTGGACGGAGGACGAGGCGCTGGTCACGGCGAACCGGTTTGCTAATCGGCGTGCGATCCGCGTGCGCTGGAACGAGACGGATGTGATCTGCCGCGTGAAGAATGCCGAATTCTTTGCGCTGGGTCAGGTGATACCCGTGCGGCACTACGACCATATCTTGGTGGCGGCGCGTCAGCCGCGCTCCTACGGGCGCTGGTAAGCTATGAATGCCGACATCCCAAAGTTTGCGATGGGCGACCTGATCTACCACCGGACCGAGGAGAGTCCTGGCGTGATAATTGGGATCATCTACCGTCCCGGCAACTCGATGTTCTATCAGGTGGTCTGGCAGGATCGGTCGACCAACGACCACTACGAGTGCGAGCTGACCTCCGAGCGCCCGTTCTTTAGCATCGTCGATAAGGACACCGCCTAGATGATCTACATTGTCCTACCCACCCAGTTGCACCCCGAACAGGACACGCTGTACGCGGACGAGAACGTGAGCTTCTACTATGCCGGCGGCAGGATACGGCACTTCGATAACTACGAGGACGCGCGCGAGGAGGCGATTGAGCTGTCGGAACAGGATGGCACGCCCTGCTCGGTGTTCAAGTTCGATACCTGCCTAGAGGCCGCCGACCACCGCGAAATATTTTTACCATGAAATCACAACTAATGTTTATCTGGGCTAGAATTATCTTATTTGTGTCTAAGCCGCTGGGCTGGGTAGCCGAGTACTTGGACAACTACGCCATCAGGCTGACGGTGCGCGGCGTGTGCCACAACAAGCCGGTCAATCGCTGGATGCCGGGATCGGATCGTGAGTGGCCCAAGGACGACTTCGACGCCTACCGCGAGAGCTTGGGTGATATTCCGCCGCCGGCCAAGGTGCGCAAGTCACGCCGAAAGGTTGCGCGGTGATGGTTGCGGAAGACAAATTTTTGGGGTACATCCCGACGCCGCACCCGGTGATGCCGAGTCCGACGCTGGACGACATCAGGGCGATGGTGGCGTTGCACGGCGCCGAGGAGACCGCGCTGCGCCTGCAGTTGCGGGAGGACAAGATCGTGGCGGAGAAACAAGATCCGTACCGGCATGGTTACGAGCCGTCGCACTGGGGCGTGGCCGACGAGCTGCTGACCAAGCACCGCGACGTGCTGATTATGGGTGGGAACCGCGCCGGCAAGACCGAGTGGGCGGCCAAGCGTGCCGTTAATTTACTGGTGGCGAAGCCCGAGTCGCGCGTGTGGTGCCTGCATACTACGAACCAGTCGTCGATCCAGATGCAGCAACCTATAATATGGAAATATTTGCCGCCCGAGTATAAGGCTGCCCGTAAGACAAAGATCACCAACGTCAGCTACACCCAGAAGAATGGCTTCTCGGAGAACACCTTCGTGCTGCCCAATAAGAGCCAGTGCTTCTTTATGAACTACGCGCAGGACAAGAAGGTGATTGAGGGCGGCGAGTGCGACCTGATCTGGTGCGACGAGCTGGTGCCGCTTGACTGGATTGAGACGTTGCGCTACCGGCTGGTCACCCGCAACGGACTGCTGATCGTGACGTTCACGCCGGTCACCGGGTTCACACCGGTCGTCAAGGAGTACGTCTCGGGCTGCAAATTTATTAAGGCACGGAAGGCCGAGCTGCTGCCGCACAAGGTCAACGTGCAGGGTCTGCCGATGGGTACGATGCCGTACACCGCGAAGGCGCACGGTCGGCACTCGGGCATCTGCTGGTTTCATAGCGACCTCAACCCCTACAGCGACTGGAAGGTGATGAAGCGCGCACTCGAAGGCCGCGGTGACTACGAGCTAAAGATCCGCGCCTACGGTTGGGCGGACTCGCTGACCGGTTCTCAGTTTCCAAAGTTCTCGGAGGCCAACGTGATTGCGCCCGACAAGATCCCGACCACCGACGTGACCAACTACATGGTGGTCGACCCTGCCGGCGCGCGGAACTGGTTTATGCTCTGGCTGCGCGTGGACGGGCTGGGACGCAAGTACGTCTACCGCGAGTGGCCCGACATGATGGTCGGCGAGTGGACGCTGCCGGGCGAAAAGAAGGACGGCAAGATGGGCATCGGTCAGAAGAACGGGGCGGGACGCGGCACCTCTGACTACAAGCAGCTCATCCGAGACTTTGAGGGAAAGGAAAAGATTTTTGCGCGGTACATCGATCCGCGCGCTGGAGCCACGCAGGCCGCGGGTCGGGAGGGCGGCACGTCGATGATTGACCTGCTCGGCGACGACAGCACCGGCAGCGACGGCATGTGGTTCGAGCCTGCCGCCGGCGTCCGCATCGACGAGGGTGTCGGCCTAATTAATGACTGGCTATCCTGGGACCAGAACCGGCCCCGCACGATCGAGAACGAACCAAATCTCTATGTGTCGTCCGCGTGCGAGAACTTAATTTATTCGTTGCGAGAGTGGACGGGCGAGGACGGCGACAAGGGTGCCAGCAAGGACCCCATCGACTGCCTGCGCTACATTGCCGTGATGAATCCAGCGCACCATAGCACGCAAAGTTTTGCTGCCGTGGGCGGAGGTAGCTACTAATTTTATGCATCCCATTCTTATCACGCGCAAGCAGGCCAGCGCCCTGACCGGTCTTGACGAACGCTACTTTGATCGACTACGACACAGCAACAAGCTCCGCACCTACCGCACACTAGGCGGTCTGCACCGCTTCTACCGCGACGAGGTGCTGGAGCATATCGGCGCCACTTTCGGAAAACAATCTCAACCACCAAAAATATTATGAGCCACGCAAATAACAATGTAGACTTTTCAGCCGACCAACTGGTCGAAGCTAAATCAAAACCTGACGTCAATAACCTGTGCTTTGAATTCCAACGCGCACTCTACACCGGCAACAATGTGACCAGGGTAGACGCCAACGACGAGACCCGTTTCTGCAAGTGGAACGGCCAGACCGACGACGGCAAAAAATGGTCAAGCAACAAGGTCGGCGGCGACCAAGTGTTTCCGTTTGAGGGTGCCTCCGACGTGCGCATTCGACTGGTGGATGCCACCATTAACGAGATTGTCTCGGTGCTGACCACCAGCTTCAGCCGCGGCAACCTGGCCATCTCTGGCGTCGACATCCAAGACGGTGGGTCTGCGGCGCTGGCCACCGACCTGATGACGTGGATACGCGAAAACAAGTTGAAGGCCGAGTTGGAGCGCGAGGCCGAGCTGCTCGCTCAGTACACGCAGCAGTACGGCTGGAGTGTCGTGCATGTCGGCTGGTCGCAGAAGATCGCGATCCGCACGCAGAAGATTACGATGGATCAGGTGATGAGCCTGGCGCAGCAGGCCGGCGCGCAGAATCCTAACAGCATCATCGCGCAACTGCCGACGCTGATCGCTAATCCCGAGGCCGAGATGCAGGTGGCCGACATCGTCTCCACGCTGCTGCCCGACCTCAAGTTGTCTGACGCCAAGAAGTTTGTGCGCGAGCTGCGTGAGACTGGCGTGGGTGAATACAAGGAGGAGTACATTCAGCGCAACCTGCCCTCGATCACGGCGCTCAAGCCCTTCGATGAGGTTGCCTTCCCGCCAGAGACAATTGACCTAGAGCGTGCGCGGGTTATCTTCCGCCGCGAATATTTTAACGAGGTTGAGCTGCGCAGCATGGCCAAGAACGCGGAGTGGGACGAAACCTTTATTGAGGAGGCGGCCAAGACGCAGGGCCGGCAGAGCTGGTACAATAATCCTAACTTGGTTACGACCTCTCTCTCAGTTAACGCGGTCGTCAACAACGATCACCTGATCGAGATTGTTCACTGCTATGTGCGGCAGATTTCCGACAAGGGATCGCCGGCCATCTACTACACGGTGATCTGTCCGCAGCTCGGCCAAGACTACTACGGCAAGCACGAACTGCTTGACTACGCTCACGGTGAGTACCCGTTTGTGGAGTACCGCCGCGAGCGCCTGCGCCGCGCGATCTGTGAGTCCCGCGGTATCCCAGAACTTTCCATTACCGACCAGGAAGAAATTAAGGCGCAGCACGACAGCATCCGTGACCGCACCGCGTTCACCACGCTGCCGCCCATCCGCGTCAAGAAACGCATTGGCATGATTAATAAGATCGGCCCTGGCGTGCAGTTGCCGGTCACGCAGGCCGACGACTACCAGTTCATGGACCCGCCAAGGGCGCCTATCACCGAGGCCGTGTCGGTGATTAACATGGTCGAGGCTCGCCACGCCAACTACTTTGGCTTGCAGCATCCGTCCGTTCCCGCCGGCAAGCAGTCGGCCATCATGCAAAAAACGATCAACGCATGGTTTGGTGTCTGGTCGAAGGTGTTCTCGCAGACCTTCCAGCTCTGCCTGCAGTACATGCCCGAGCCAGAGATCGTCCGCATCGTCGGCCAGCCGCTGCCGTCTAACCTTAACGACATCGCAAGTCAGTTTGATTTTATTCTCAAGTACGACGTGCGCGAGATGGACAACGACTATGTGATGAAAAAGTTGGACGCTATCTCAAGGTTTGTGGTGCCGCTTGATTCCGGTGGTGTCATTGACCGCAATAAATTAATTATGGCGATCACGACCGCCATCTCACCTGACGCGGCGCGCGACCTAGTGGTAGACCAGTCCAGCGCATCGCAGAAGATGTTCCGCGAGGTGCAGACCGACATCGGCATGATGATGCTCGGCAACGAGGCGCTCTACGTCGAGAACGATCCATCCGCAAAATCAAAGATGCAGTACGCCCAGCAGGTGATGCAGAGCAACCCGAAGGCGGCGCAGGCCGCGCAGGGCGATCCGCAGTTCCAGCAACTGCTAGAAAAGTATATGAAGAACCTGCAGTTCTCCATGCAGCAGCAGGAGAATAAGCAGATCGGTCGCATCGGCGTATCGCCTGCCGCCCAGGCACCCGCGCAATGAATCATAAAGAATTAGAGCCATTTGGTTTCACGGGTCAAAGCCCTCTGTGGGACTCCATTTTACTGCACTTGAATAATTCAATGCAGGACGACGTGGAGACGGCCATCAACCGTGAAACCACTGGCGAGTTTCGCATCCATGCCGCCGGTCGAGCCGAGGCACTCAATGACTTCTTGATTTCGTTGCAGCAGTTGCGCACGGCGGCGTTAGAGCAAAACGGGCCGATTACATAACTACGAAAGCGGGTAGAACCGTGCATAAGTTGAAAGTTGTATTACAACTTTATTGTGCAGTCGTTTAGATTGGAGCAAGTGTGCGCAAAAGGCTTTCTGCGTGCGCGCCTCTGAGCAACGCTGCATCCGACCTCTTGGCGGTCTTAAAAATCCATGACGATAGATTCCCAGTTAAATGAGCAGGCACCCGCTAACGGAGCGGTTGCAGACAAACCACTCACAACCTCCGTGGAAAAGCTCGGGTTACTTGACCACGATAAACTTAAAAACCTTATCTTGGCCGACATGCTGGACGAGCCGGCACAGGCAGTGGAGCCTGAGAAAAATCCAGAATTACCGTCTGAAGAAATCGCGGCAGATGCCGAGGTTCCCGAAGACACCGCTCTTTCAAAAACTACTGAAAAAGAAGATACTCCCGAGGAGACTCCCGAGGCTACTGCCGAAGAAGTCAAATCAGAGGACGGTTTACCCAAGGGCGCTCAAAAACGTATCGATAAGCTCACGGCTCGATCAAAAGAGGCGGAGGCAAAGTCGCTACAATTAGAGCAAGAACTTGTTAATTTGCGGATGCAGTTAAATGATAAGGCATCGGTTAAGGCTGATGCGCCTATTGTTAGCTCCAAAGACAACCCCTACCTGCACCTCACAACGCAGGGCGAGGTTGAAGCGCAAATTATTGAAGCCCGAAAGGTTAGACGCTGGGCCGAAGAAAATCCCGATGGCACTACAGTTCGTAGTCCCGACGGGAAAGAAATCGAGTACAGCTCAGAGGAGGTTCGCTCCATCAAACTCAATGCGATGGACGCAATCGAAGACCACCTGCCCAAGCAGTTGGCCTACGTTAGAACCCGCTCTCAAATCGATCCGATGGCCGAGGCCGAGTATACCTGGTGGAAAGATCGTAGCTCGCGTGAATTCAATTCTGCGCAGGCTATGCTTAAAGCGTTTCCTGAACTGCAAAAGTTTCCTGACTACAAAATGGTGGTCGGCGATTACCTGCGCGGCGCAGCGGCACGCGAGAGCAATTTTGCTCAACGGAATACAGCGCAAAAGGCTGCCGTTAAAAAAGCACCGATCCAACCCACTAAGTCTACCCCGGCGCCTCCTGCGGCTACCGCTAACGAACGAAACATCAAAACTTCGTATGAAGCATTCCGCAAGAACGCTAACTCCTCTACCCTCAAGGATATTGTCTTAAATCAGTTTCTTTAACTTAGGAATTTACTATCATGGCTCAATTATACGAACGCTCACAAGTCGGTAAACGCGAAGATCTGGCTAATTATATTAGCCTCGTTGACGCAAAAGATACTCCGTTTATTTCGATGGTCCCCAAGGGGAATAAACCCGGCAACACGCTCATGCAGTGGCAGGCCGACAACATGCCATCCAGTGTCTCTACAGGCACCGTGGACGGTACAGACGTGACCAGCGGCGACTACCAGAATCTTAATTCTGGCCGCGCTGTCGTCAGCAATTACATCCAGGTGTTCCGTCGCCCCGTGCGCGTATCGCCTCTGTCGGTTGACGTATCCATCGTCGCCGGCCTCAAGAACGAGCTTGCTGGCATGGTTGCCAAGGGCATCTCGACTCTCAAGCGCGACATGGAGCTTACCACATTAAGCGCCAATGACGCACAGCTCGACAACGGCACCGTCCCGTACCTGACAAAGGGTATGTCGGTTTTCGTTTCTACCACTGGCGGATCGGTGCTGCAAGTGCCATCTGCTTATCGCACACCTTCGGCTTCTATCGTTGGTGGTTCCGCTGCGGCCTCGACTCTTGACGAGACGATGGTCCAGGGTCTCCTGACCTCCATCTGGGGTCAGACCGGCCAGAACCGCGAGTACGATGCCGTGCTTGGTAGCACTGTAAAGCGCGCCTTCACAAATCTGCTCTTCACGACAGCGCAGAACGCCAACACAAACACTGGCTCGGTCATTCGCACGCTTAACCGCGATAGCGACAGCGACTCTTATGTGTCTACGGTGGACATCTTTGAGGGTGACTTCGGTCGCCTTAAATTGCACGCCGATGCGTTTGTTCCTGCCGCGTACAAGGGTCTCGTAATTCCCATCGACCTGTGCGAATTCCGCTACAGCTCGCTGCCAGAAGTGCGCGATCTCCCTGACTACGGTGGCGGCCCAGCTCGTCTCATCGAAGCCGTCGCCGGCCTCGTTGTGAAGAACCCGCTGGCTTTCGGTAAGTTCGACTTCAGCTCTTAAGCCGATGATCGAGTCTATCCCGGCGGAACTTCATAAGCCACTTCTTGAGGAGTTCCGCCGCGGATGGCACAAGGAAATGGTTTTGGGTGCGATTGAAGCCAAAAGAGTTGGCGCCCAAAACCAGTCCTACCACAAGGGCGTGGATGGCCTAGGCCAACTGCGCGCCAGAATTCCTGCTTCCTCATTTCATTTTTGGGGGCAAAAACTTGGCTACAAATGTTGGCAAGACCAAACTTTTTTGAAGGAATTCTTGAACACAAATCCAGAACTTAAAACCAAAGGCGGGGCCACTAAGATGTCGGTCGGTTACGGTAAATCTACCTCCGATTGCAGCAAGGCCACCATCTTCGATGGCTTTGGCCGTCCTATTGCCGCTGTCGCATGAGAACAATTGATTTCAGTACATTGCTTTATCGGTGGCTGCAACTTGCCGGGCTTGATCGCTCAAGCATCACGGCAGCTACCTACGCGCAGTTTCGCGACCTAGCCAATGGACGACTGGAAACAATTTGGAAGAGCGACCGCTGGCCAGCTCTAGTTCGTATTACCACCCCACCAGGCGACACGGTTATAACCGACGCCAATGACGTGCTGACCGTTACCTTGGGCAGCGACGTGGGTGAAGTTTTAGGGGTCTACGACCAAGACCCGCGCCTAACTACTAGGGCAAAATTGGTTAAATATTTTTTGTATGATAGCGGATCGGTGAGCTATGTAAATTTTATGGAACCCGTCGATGACGTGTTCATTGAATATAATACCCGCAAGCCCGAGCTATTTGGTGATGCGTGGAGCGCAACGTCTACCTACTCTGTAGGGGCGCAAGCCTACTTTGACACGTCAACTTCGACGGGTGCCTTTATTCCTTCCTCAACTAAGCAGCCAGCAGGAAATCTGTACACTTGCTTGGTTGCCACAACGGCCAATCAGTCGCCAACAACTACGCCGGGAAGCTGGGATCTCGTAGAGATTCCTTATTTTACAGGCGAGTACATTGTCCGTGGCGCGCTGTCTGACTATTTGCGCAGCGAAGGCCAATTTCAGCAGGCTGTCATTGCAGATAGCGATGCCGAGACGGCTCGCATTGCCGAAGTTGATCGGGTTCTCATTACCGAGGGCCAGGTCAACCGTATTAATATGTTTACTTACTAAATTTATGAATAACTCAAAAACAATTAATCTTTACCCAAAACCGTCAGCGGTAACTGCCCCCCAGCAACTGACTGTATCAAGCACCGCTGTCAGCCTAACCAGCACGACCTGGTTGCCCGAGGACGCCTACTTTTTAATCGAGGTGCAGTCGAACTCGATGTACGTTAGTTTTGACGGCACAACCCCGTCGGTAACTAACGGTTTCATTTATACCAGCGGCACGCGAGAAGTTTGGTCTTCGAAGCGCGCGAAGGCCGCCAAATTTATTCGGGTATCCGCAGACGGCAAAGTTCAATCGCAACCGATGGTGGATTGATCTATGGCGCTGCTTTACCAGTCGTTGAAGCGCCAAATTTTCGTGTCGTTGCTTGCCCTGCAAGCCGGCGGCGGAGTGCTTTTAGAAAATGGCGATGGCATCATCGTTGAATAATGGCTACCAATTTAAAAATTTCACAGTTAACGCCGGCCTCCGGTGTTAATACTAGCGACTACACCATCTTGGTTGATGGCGTCACCGCGGCCAACAAGCGCGCCACCGTAGCTCAAATTATGACCGCTGCTGGCGGGGGGACCGTAACCTCGGTTGGGGTTTCGGTGGCTAATGGGATTTCTGTTTCTGGCAGTCCCATCACCAGCAGCGGGAGTATCATTCTCGGTTTGGGCGCATTGACACCCACCAGCGTGGCAGCCTCCGGGGCCGTCTCGGGCAGCAATCTGAGCGGCACGAATACCGGCGACCAGACGATCACGCTGTCATCTGATGTTGCTGGATCTGGCACGTCGTCGATCACGACCACGATTCAGCCTGGCGTAGTTAGCAATGCGAAGCTGGCCAGCATGACCGGCCCAACGGTCAAGGGTCGCTCCAGCGGATCTGGTGCGCCCACTGACTTGAGCATGGCCACGTTAAATGGCATGCTGCCAAATATGGTTGGCGACACTGGGTCAGGCGGAACGGCAGGATTAGTGCCGGCGCCAGCCAGTGGAGATGCAGCGGCCAAAAAGTTTTTAACTGCCGGCGCGCTATGGACTGCACCAGACCTTAACGACCTCACCCCAAGTCAGTCAGGCAACTCGGGTAAGGTTCTATCGACAAATGGCTCAACCACCTCCTGGGTGGCAGCAGGCGTGGGCAGTGTAACCTCCGTAAGTGTGACCACGGCCAACGGGGTGAGCGGTTCCGTAGCAACGTCAACAACGACCCCGGCTATCAGTCTGACGCTTGGGGCGATTACGCCGTCCTCAGTAAATTCTGTAGTGGTTTCTGGCTCTTCCACGCCGACTCTGGCCGTCACGGGGACTAGCTCGATTTCTAATGCCAACACTGGCGACCAGACCACAATTACAGGTAATGCGGGAACGGCTACCGCGCTGCAAACCGCGCGCGCTATCAATGGTGTGAATTTTGACGGCACCGCCGCCATTACGGTCACCGCCGCAGGATCTACGCTGTCGGACACGGTTCCAATTGCAAAGGGCGGCACAGGTCAGATTACGGCGCAGGCGGCGCTCAATGCCTTGCTGCCGAGCCAGACTGGTGCAAGCGGTAAGAATTTACAGAGCGATGGCACAAATGTCTCGTTCGTGGCCGACGCCGGCGGGTCGGTGACATCTGTCGCAGCTACCGCTGGCACGGGAATTAGCGTATCGGGAAGCCCCATCACTACTAGCGGGACGCTGACCATCACCAATACAGCGCCTGACCAGACCGTGGCCTTAACGGCCAGCACCGGAATATCGACCAGTGGCACCTATCCAAATTTCACTATAACAAATAGTGCGCCAGATCAGACCGTGGCCATTGCTGCTGGCACGGGTATATCTGTTAGCGGAACCTATCCGAGCTTTACGGTTACCAATAGCTCTCCCTCGTCTGGCGGGTCGGTGACCAGCGTGGCCGCTACGGTGCCGAGCGTATTCTCAATTTCTGGCAGTCCGATTACAGGGGCAGGCACGCTGGCCATGACGTATTCTGGCACGGCACTTCCCGTGCTGAACGGCGGCACAGGAGTGACGACATCGACCGGCACTACTAATGTGGTGCTATCAGGCTCGCCCACAATTACGACTCCAGTCATCGCGCAGATCAACGACGCAAACGGAAACGAGACGCTAAAACTGGCTTCGGTGGGGTCTGCGGTGAATGAGGTCACGATAGAAAACGCCGCGACTGGCAACGCCGTCCACATCACAGCCACAGGCGGGGACGCTTCGGTTGGGCTGCATTTGGCAGGAAAAGGCGCGTCAGGCTACGTCAACGTGCAGGACTCGGTTGATAGCACTAAACGGCTCATGTTTAATGCTAGTGGCGGCACGACGAGTACGCGCACGATGCTATCTAGCACGCAGACAGTTGACCGCACGCTCTCGTTGCCTGACGCAACAGACACGCTTGTTGGTAAGGCCACGACGGACACGTTGACGAACAAGACGCTCACCAGTCCCACCCTGACCTTGGCCGGCGTGGGTATCGCTACCTCGGCCAGCACAAATTTAAATATTTTAGGTTCAACTACCACCGTGTCTAGTCTGCGAATTATTCCCGGTACGGCGCCCACCTCACCAACTAATGGGGACGTCTGGTCAACGTCCGGGGGGGCATTTATTAGAATCAATAACACGACTTATCAATTCGGGTCACTTCCTTAACAAAATACTAACATGGCACAACTACAGAAGGGTACAACTTACATTACGGGTGACCAAGTCACGGCAGCAAATTTAAATGCGCTAGTGGACTCAGGCATCCTGACTCCTGGCGCAGTTACGGATCAGACCGCGAAGACTGTACCGCTCGCGGCGGATACAATCCTGCTGCACAGCGCCGCAGACACCGCACTGCGCAAGACAACGATGACGCAGTTGTTTGCCACGCCGCAGCCGCTCGGTGCCACCACCCCGTCATCCGTCGCAGCCACGACAGGCACGTTCAGCAGCACGCTCGGCGTTACGGGTGTAGCCACATTAGGCAACGGAGCTGTTCTTGGCACGCCAGCCAGCGGCAACCTTGCAAGCTGCACCGGCTACGTTGGAACTTCTGCGCTTGTCACCGTGGGCGCACTTAACAGCGGCAGCATCACAAGCGGGTTTGGCTCGATAGACGTTGGGGCTGACGCGATTTCGGGCGGGGCGATAAGCGGGACGACGGTGGCGGCTACTAAAGGTTCTAGCGGAACCGTATTAAATTTATTAAGCGGAAATTCTGCTAACTATGTAGACATTTCAATCGGCAGAACAGCGCAGGAATGGTTTTTTGGTTTATCTGCCGCTGCTAATAATTATGCAACTGGAACCGTTGCTGGAGACTTAGTTTTAGGTGCATCGGGTGCTGCTAATTTATTCTTTGGAATCAATAATTCAGTTGTTGGCAAGTTCACCTCCACTGGCCTAAACTCCACGCCCATCGGAGCGACGACGCCGTCCACAGGGGCGTTTACGACGGTGAGTGCAACAAGCACTTCTGCAACCCAAGCATTATTTTCTGGATTTGATAGTGTTGGAGGAGCAAATACTCAGAATGGCAGTATTTCTTTAGGCACAAATTCTGTAGCACAGGGCATATTGCATTATCATGCTTCTTCTGGAAATACCGTTTTATACGTTGATAATAGTTATGATAATGCGGCGGCGGCAGTAACGATTAGAACAAGAACCACAGGAACACCAGTTTCTGTTGCTGCTTTTACTTCCTCAGGCGCGGCAATCACAGGGACTTTGTCGGCCACGGGGCAGATTAGCGGAACCGCTAACGGTAGCGCATTTTCTTTTACTCCGACAACGCAAAGTTCATCGTCTTACATAACGTGGAATAACACGGGTGGCACTTCTTATCTTGGCGTAGAAAGCAGTGCAGGGGGCAACATTATTACAGGTTCGACAGCTTATGGTTTGTCGCTTTGTTCGGCAACTTCTCGTGACTTATTTCTTGGGGTAAATGCTGGAACAAAAATTGCCCAATTAAGCACCACTGGCCTCGCGGTCACAGGGGCTTTGTCGGCCACTTCTACTTTAGATTTAAGTATGACAAATCCAATGATTCGTGCCAGCACAAGCAGCACGCAACTTGGTCTTCAAGTATTTGATGGTTCAGCATATCACACTACTTTAGGAGTATATAAAAATGCTATTAATGTATTTTTCTTAGGTAGTGGAGCGGCTGGATTAACAATGATAGATGAATCCAATGCAAGTGGCGCAAATAACATAAATTTCGTAAATAGTTCTTATGTTACAATTGGAAACATTACTCGCATCACAACGACAAATGCCATTTCTTATAATACCACTTCTGATAGTCGCCTCAAAGAAAACTTCCGAGACTTTACAGATTCTGGTCGATTAATTGATGCGCTTAAACCTCGCGTGTTTGACTGGAAGGGAGACACCAACGGCGACGGCAAAAATGTCATTGGATTTGTTGCACAAGAAGAACACGCCGCCGACCCTATCTTTGCTCATATCGGCGCGGTGAGCGTAGGCGATGATGACCCAACTATCATTACAAAGCAGTGGCAGCGTAGTGACTCCGCTCTTATTCCCATTCTCGTCGCCGAGCTGCAATCCCTCCGCAAACGCCTCGCCGCCCTAGAATCCAAATGAGCGCACTCGATTTAATCATGAAGGCTTGGCCTATTCTGCTGGGTGTCATCACGCTCATCATCGTGCTGTCCAAGCTGGATTTGCGGGTGGCGGTGGTGGAAGAAAAAATAAAGGCTTTGTTTGACCTAATCAATAAACGCAAATGAGCTACGACCCATTAAGTGTGAATGCCCAGTTGTCCTCGATTCTGACCAGAATGGACGCTCAAGATAAGATGCTTGAGCAAGTGTTGCAGCAGTGCATCAAAACTAACGGGCGCGTGACGATGCTTGAAAGTTTTAAGAACGAGCTGAAGGGGAAAGTGGCAATTTTGGCGGCAGTAATTTCGGCGATCACCGCATGGATTATCAAACGTAACGTCTAACAATAAAATACAACATGAACAACATGACACTAGATCAGGCACTCAATAACCTCTATAACGCAGCACGCATGGCTCCGCTGAACGCAGAGCAGCATGAACTGATCCGCAAGTGTGCCGAACAGATCGCGGAGGCACTCAAACCGAAGGAAGAACCAAAGGGCGACTAGCTTTAAAACGTGGACAACGCTCAAGACCAGTATCTCGTCGAGGCCGAAAATGGTTTTATCGGCATGCAGTCGCGCCAAAACCCTTTGGCGTTGCAGCCCGGCTATGTCCAACTGTCGCAAAATATGCGCATGGATCGTGGCATCGCCTCGACGAGATCTGGCTTAAAGCGCCTGACCACCCCAGCGATGGTGAGCGCAACCGTCTTTGGTTCTGGCGTGTATTCGGTGGCCAACGGGACCGAGTACATTGTCCTAGCCACCGGAACGGGCATATTCGTCTACAATACGGCTACCCTCACCGTTGGCTCGCTGATAGTCTACCCTACCGGGCGCACCATAGTCGCCGCAGACGTTGTCACCTTGGTGCAGGCCAACAACGTCATGTACATCTACCGTGGACAGGCTGCCACGCCCATTAGCTGTACCATCACCCGAGTTTCTGTTACCGCCACGGTCACCGCATCTGCGCACGGCTTCAGTAACGGCGACGAGGTTGTTATCTCTGGTGCTACGCAAACCGACTACAATAATTCTTTTGTCATCTCAAACGTGACGGCAAATACGTTTGACTACACGGTGGCGGGCGCACCCGCAACACCTGCGACCGGAACTATTCTGTGCAGCAAGGGCAAGTCCACGCTGGTCTGGGACGGCGCCACCACGATCACAGTTGTACCGCAGGGCATCACTACTGGTGCGGCGGCCAACATGCCCTGCTCGGATTTTGCCATATTCTTTAAGTCACGTTTAATCCTAAAAGTTGACCGCGACAAGATCGCAGCCTCAGACTACTTGGATTTCAATACCTGGGACGCATCCTTCGCGCAGTTTACTATTAATCTTGGCGCGAACGATTCAATTGTGGGCTTCCAGCCGTGGCAGGAAGACAAGTTCATTATCTTCCAGCGCAACTCAATTTACTATGCCTATGTCGACCCCAGCAGCTACGTTACTGGATCGCCTCCGGGCGCAACTAGCTACATCCAGTCTTTGACTAGCGAATTTGGGTGCGTTGCTCGGCGCTCAATTGTCAACGCCGGCGAGTACGTCTTCTTTCTGTCTGACCACGGCGTCTACCTGCTAAATCCATCGCTGGATCTAAAGCTGCTGGGTAACACCACACCGCTGTCCGACCCAATCAGCGACTACATCGCGCGTATCAACGTCGAGTACTCGCACAACGCGGTGGGCAGGATCTACAATAATCGCTACTACCTAGCTGTGCCGCTAGACACCTCCACCCGCAACAATGCGGTGCTAATTTACTCGATGCTTAACAAGGCATGGGAGGCCATCGACACCTTCCCGTCGACCATGTACGTCGACAACTTTATTGTCTCGATCTACGGTAAACAGAAGCGGCTCTACGCAATCAACAAGGAGAACGGCATCTTCCTCACCGAAGAAAATAATTACGACGAGTTCGATAACTTGGTCGGCAACCCGCTCCTGCCTTTCTACCTGCCACAGCAGATTAATAACAACTTTTTACAGTACCCAATTGCGGGTGTCATCCTGACGCGCCGCTACTTCTACGATACCTTCCAGAACAAGCGGTACTCATCCGCCGAGGTGGACATATCATCCACCACGACCGACGTAATGACCATCGACGCAGTTACCTCCAACCCGGACAACGACAGCGAGGTGTTTAGCTTCTCTGCAAGTACCGCGGCCAACTTTACCAAGAGATTTCCCATCGCCAAAAAAGGATTTGGTCTAGACTTGCGCTTTACCGTCACCGCCGGTCGGCCTGCCGTGCGCGGTCTGCGCCTCAACGCCACGGTGCCTGGGCGCACCCTAGTCTCGGCTGAGTAACATGATCGCCGCACCCACAACCAAGGACTGGCTTGAGACCGTCACCGACTTTGCCGTCACCAATGGCAAGAAGAAGTGCTTTGTCGACTGGCCGCGCGAGTGGGTGCGCCAGTATCTGGCCTACCACGCCAACCAAGATACACTTGCGCTTGTGCGCGACGGCGATGAGGTGGTGGCACTCGGCACCGCAATCCAGTGCGACATTGGGCAGGCCAACTCGAAGTGGGACTGGTCGCCTACCAACAAGCAGGGTGACAGCCTAGTGATACTAGATGTCGTCAGCACAAGGTCTGGCACGCTTGAGCTTCTCTTTTGCGAAATGTTTAGGCGTTGGCCACCAGGTGCAGTGAAACACTTCCTTGCGCGCCGGCACAACCGAATCTTAAATCTGTCACCGCGCTACATCCAAATGGCCGCCAAAAATTAAATATTTATGAGTACAACCGTCCAAGCAGCACCCAGTCGCGACTACGCCCAAGAGACGCGCGATACCCTCCAGAACCAGATTAACCTGGCGCCACAGCTCTACCAGTCCGAGGCTCAGTACCAGCCGCTCTACAACCAGCTCCAGCTCCAGATGGCGCAGAACGCCACCTTTGGCACCCCCGAGCAGATGGGTCTACTTGACCAGTACGAGAGGGCCGCACCCCAGTTGGGTCGCGTGCAGGCGCAATCAAACACGCAGCAGCGCATGGCTGACATTGCCGACGTACAGAATCTAGCGCCGGCGGCGCGCGCGGCGTTCCTCGCCGCCAACCCCGACCTAGTCAGCGCCATGAATACCGCCACCGGCATGGGCGGAAACTCGACCAATATGGCTAACGCGCAGCTAAATGCTGCCCTGCGTCAGGCGCCGACATCCAATAATTTATACGCACAACAAATCTACAGCCCAAGCGTCTCCAGCCAGCAAATTGGTGCAGACCAGATCCAGAACGCCGGCCAGCTTGGCGTAGGCGCAGTGCAAGCCAATCAGATACAGGGTGCCGGCCAGCTTGGCATGAATTCTGTGCGCGCCGACAGAATCCAGAATGCACCGCAAATCTTTTCTCGCGACGTCAACGCGCAGGGTTTCGCTGGCCCTAACGTGCAGCGTGTGGGCGACATCGCTGGGCAAGGCTACAACGCGGCGCTGGTTTCGGCTCCGGGTCAGGTTGACAGCCAAGACATCTACGGCGGCCAGCTCGGCAACTCACTCTACAATCAAGCCCTCAACGCCGGCCCATCCAGAATTTCGTCTACGTTAGAGTCGGCAGTGCTGAACAACCTTACTGCGGACGGTGGCCTCAGTGCCGCCGAGCAGCGTCAGGCCGAGCAGCAGGTGCGCGCCTCCTACGCCGCCCGTGGCATGGCCATGTCGCCCCAAGCGATTAGCGCAGAGGTGCAGAACCGTCTGGTCAACGCACGCCAGCGCCAGATGGAGAACCTGCAGATCGCGCAGTCGGTCAACAACCAGTTGCAGAGTGAGCAGCAAGCCAACCGTGGCTTCGCTGGCAACATTCAGCAGAGCGAGATGGCGCGCCTGCAAAATAATCAGGCCAACCGCATGGCGGCGCAGCAATTTAACGTCCAGACCGGCATGCAGGCCCAGGGCGTTAACCAGTCGGCACTCAATCAGGCGCAGCAGTACTCGCAGGAGGCTGCACTCCGCGCGGCTCAAGCCAACCAGCAGGCCGGCCTAAACGTAAACACGCTCCAGGCCCAGCTTGGACTGGAGGCAAACAAATTACAGACCAGCACAAATCTACAGGCACAACTGGCCAACCAGGCGGCGGCCATGCAGGCGGGTCAATTTAATGTTTCTACGGCCAATCAAATTGCGCAGCAGAATCAAGAGGCCGCACTCCGCGCAAGGCTTGCGAACCAACAGATGGCAGCTCAGACGGGTCAATTTAATATCGGCACGGCCAATCAAGTGGCGCAGCAAAATCAGGACGCGGCCCTGCGCGCGAGCCTTGCGAACCAGAACGCCTACATGCAGACCGGTCAATTTAACGTCTCGACCGCAAACCAGATCGCGCAAATTAATCAGGAAGCGGCCCTTCGCGCGCAACTTGCAAATCAGTCTGCGGGGCTGCAGGCCGAGACAGCCAACGCCCAATTTGGCTACCAGAGCCAGTTGGCCAACCAGCAGGCAAACATCGCCTCGGATCAGGCCAACCGCGCCTACGATGCGCAGCAGATGCAGAATTATTATCAGAACTTGGGTCAGGCTGGTCAGTTGACCAACCAGACAACTGCCGCAGATCGCCAGTATGCCGCTCAACTGGTCGGTCTACAGCAGGCCACGATGTCTGATCCGTACCAGGCAATCCTTGGCCGTTCGTCGCAGAACTACAACCAGAACGCTGGTCTGGCTGCGCAGGGTGCTGGCATCAATCAGATGGCCGGCCCCGCGCTGTTTAATCCTGAGTCAAGTTACGCTAACAATATCTACGGTGGCAACCAGCAGGCCACAAACGCTGCCAACATTGCGCAGGCGCAAGCTAACGCATCGATGATCGGCGGAATTGCTGGTGGCCTTGGCGCTATTGCTGCCGCGCCGTTGACAGGTGGCGGTTCGGTTTTTCAGAAAATGTCTGGAATGAAAGGTCTTTAATTTAACAAACTACATCCATGCAAAAGGGACCATATTTTAATCCTGTTCAGTACATCAGCCCCCTGCCCGAGGGTTACCTGCAGGCGTCTTCAAACATCGCCAACACGCTGGGCAAGGCGGCACAAGGGATTGGGCAGACCATTGCCTCAAGCATCGAGCAATACACCAAGAACAAGGAAGAAGGCCAATTTCTTGATGAAAAATTCCAGATGACTACTGGCAATCTTGAAAAATATAAAACAGACCCAAAATTTGCTGAAGATCCTAGAGCAAAAAAACTTGCAGAGGGAGTTGGTAAATTTTCTGCAATGTCTAACTCACAAAAAAAATCGTTTCTGAACAATGCAGACTTTGCGGTGTCGCAGTTTGATAGGGAGACTGCTATTGATTATGCAAAGGCACAGGCTCAACGTCAGTACGAACTTGACGCTCAAAAAGCGTTAATTGATGCGGCAAGATATAAAAATGAAGAAGCTGCAACAGCCGCAAAAATTGAAGAGATGAGACAGACATTTGCCCCATCTGGACAAATGGTTACCTTGCCAGATGGAACAGTTGTTCCAATGGTAAGCACGGGCAAAGATCAATATTCAATTGTTTCAAAATCAACGGCCAACAAGCCACAGTCTCCCGGCGGACAGCTGTTGGCTGACTTAGCGGAGAGAAAAGCAGCAGGCGACACTGCTGGTGCCGCTGTTCTTCAAAAACAAGTCGATCAATTGGGCGTTAAGCCAGTAACTCCGTTAAATGACGCACAAGGCAAATCTCTTACTTTTTATAATCAAGCACGACAAAATCGCGAAATGATTGAAAAAAGCACATACAAACCGGCAAACATTACGAGTCGTTTGCCTATGTTAGAAAGCATGAAGAGTGATGAAAGAAAAAAATTTGAAGCAGCTTCAAATAATTGGATTGAGGCTACTCTTCGTGACAAATCTGGCCAAGGTTTAAAAGATTCAGAATATGATGACGCGCGTGCGCAATATTTTCCTTTAGCTGGTGACGGAAAAGACGTAATGGAAGAAAAAAGGCAAAGACGTTTGGGTGCCGAAGCATCGCTAAAAGCAAAAATTGGACCAGATGCCGATCACTACATTAATCAATCTAGAATTCCGGAAGAGCAGTTAAATAACATACCCGACGGGGAAAAGAATAAAACCCCAAAAGCGCTACAAAAATTAATAAAGTTTGAATCAATGGCTGACGCTGAAGCGGCTCGTGCTAGTGGATTCACCGGCGTTGTTGAGATTTTTGATCCAGCAACAGGAAAATATCGCAAGTCTCTCATTAATTAAAATTATTATGCCAATCACTTTTCTTGACGATAAAAAGGAACAGCCTGGCAACGGAATTACCTTTTTAGATAATGCCGATAGTGCAGGCATTTCTTTTCTTGATGCAGGTCGCAATGCAACTGGAGAAGAAGTAACGAATCGGCAGGCCAGTAATCCAGCATCGGCTGAATTAATGAATCGTGATGATTATGTAAGGATGCTTGAATATAAGCGCGACAACCCAGTCTCTTGGGGTACAATAGCAATAAATGGAGCCGTAGGGTTGGCCGACGTTGCAGTCGGAACAATTAAAGAGTTAGGCGGCGCAACGCTCGACGCCTTCAATGCACCAGCACCCAAGGGTTCAATTAGTCAACTTGGTGTTGCTGATCTTAGCAGATTAAATCCCGTTGGCGAGGTCGCGGCAAGGGGGGCATATGCTGGGTTTAATCAATTAGCCGGAATGGCTCTTGATATGATGACGTTCAATGATGACGACTTAATTTCTTACCCTCAGTATCTATCTGCAAATAATCTTAGTGATTCAGCAGAGAATAAACAAAAACATGAGTTTGAGTTAAACAAACAATTTGAAGAATTTAAAAGGTCTCAATTTGCTAAAGCACAAACAAAAGATATCTTAGAGAAATCACCACTTCCAGCCACCTCTGAAGCGGTTAGTTTATTTGCGCAACCAGAATTTGGCATGGGCGCACTAATGGCAAAGATTGGCATGGGCGCAAAGTTAGGCCGTGCAGTCGCTGATATTGGATCGGTTGCAGGTGAAGCAACGCAGAAACTCGGTAAGGGTTTAACTACCCTATCTGAGATGCCAAAGAAACTAGCCGTTGCTACGGCAGAAGAATTGACTGGCAATCCCCGCGTAGCAAGCCGCGTTGGCGGCGCCGTCCAAACCGGAACTACCGGAGCGGTTATTGCAGGAATGGGCGGATTTGCAATCCCTGGGGTTTACGAAGCATCAAAGCTGATTACGGCTACAAAGATTGCCGGCGAGGTTCTAGATGTGGCCGGCGAGGTAACAAAGAAAATTTCAGAATTTGCTAAAGCTGGAACAGGAAGAATTGGTGCGTTTGAAAACTTAGCAAATGACTTAACGGCATCTTCCTCGGCCAGAACAATAGGCAAAATCGCAACACTTGGCGGGGTTGATTCCATCACGCCATATATGTCAGCCGCGCTACAGGGTGCCGCCGGCGGTGCTGTTGTGGGTGGTACGCTGGGGTTCCTTGCTGATGGTGGCGAGGGGATGGCTGCTGGCGTAGGTATGGGTCTAACACTAGGTGCTGGCGGCGGACTCGCTGGACGTGGCCTACAGGCAGCCTCTGGAGCGCAGCGTCGCAGTCAAATTATCAACGACGCCACCAAGGGTGTGCTGAACCTCTCAGGAACAAGTCAGGTCAATGCAGCAAAGCTGTTTGATTCTTTAATTAGACGGGATGGCCAAGAAGCCGTTGCTGAATTAATTGACACGACCAAGTGGCTTAACGGAGCCGTCAAGTTTGAGTACATAACAAACGAACAAGCAAAATCGATGCCCGAAGCTAGGGGGGTTGGTTTTGAGGGTATTACGGTTGCCCCAAAGAAGGGAGAAACCGGCACCCCAACGGTGTTCATCAATGTTGACCTCTTTAATCCTGGCACCGGCTTCCACGAAGGCTTCCACGGCGCAATGCGCACCGCGCTTGGCGATATATATGCGCCAAAGTTTAATGAGTTGATTTCTAAATCCTTTTCTCAAAAAGAAATTGATGACTTTGTTTCTAGTTACATTGATCGCGCAGAAGATCCTGCTGTTAAGAATGTCTTAAAATTGTACCTTGAGGAAAAGGGTACTCTGCCCGAAGAAATTGGTGCTGAATATTTCAGACAGTTTCTGCAAAAGAGAGAGAACCGCGACATTCTGTTGAGGGGTCAGCGCACTACAAGTGGCGCCCTCCTTAACGCCACCAAGAGCGCGATAGACTTCTCTCTTAATCGCCTTGGTGTGACCCAAGAGTCCTACAAGACCGGGTACAAGGGAATGGACAGGCTGGTAACAGAATTAATTGGCGCCAGAACAGCGATCAATAAATCTATCGCTAAGAACGGGGTGCCGTTGGCCGAGGTGCCATTAATGAAGATGCCTGCTGAACAGGTAGCCGCATGGGCCAAGGAGCAGGGTCAGAGCGATGTCTTGCTGAAGGATGACGCCGGCAACGTAATCGGCGTAAAAACAGAAGACCAAGTGAACTTGCAGCGAGATTTAGCTAACACCAAGGCCGCGGCAGATCTGGCTGATGTGCCAAGGGGTAAAAACAATCTTACGGATGCAGAGCTGGCCGTCTATCAAAAGTATTTATCACCCGATCACTTTGCTCGGTTGGTCTACATTGTGGACGCAATTAAGACCGGCAAGGTCATCAACGGTGACTACTTCCCGGCTACCTCTAAGGAGGGCGAAACCGCAGTGTATGCCAGCCGCGGCATGACCACGCGAGACTTTGTTCCCTACGGCATCAAGGTGTCAAAGTCTGGAGCAATCTCTGTGATGGGTTTGGACCTGACCCAACTACGGGCTAGGTTTGACGACTATATGTCTCGTCCCGGCGTTGATAAATTATGGGACGGCAACAGAGATGCCGCACTAATGGACGTGCAACGATATGCTGAAAATCTATCGAAGGGAGATGCAGCCGTTCCAAGCGAGCAATTATTTGGCAAGAACAAGCGGGACGTGCTGTATAAGATTTTTGGCTTTGCTCCCACTAAGGCGATCCTAAAGGGCGGTGGGCTGGTTAATCCATCATCGCTTGGGACAAATGTTCGCGCCGAATCATCCGCCGGCCCAATGCAGATCGGAAAACCAATTGATGCGTACTCTAACGACACCAGGCTCACCACCAGCTTCAGATTAGACCGGCTGGGCCGAGTTAGCGACATCGGCCAATCCTTTCAATTTAACGAGGGCGGCAGCTATAAGCTATCACAGGTTAACTTCCAAGTTGCCGAGAAGATCGGATCTGGCGAGGTCTGGCGGTCGAAGGACGACCAATACAAGATCATTGTTAATGGCAACAAGCACATCGTCTACAACGGCAACGATAAGATTGGCATCTTCGGTAACCTTGCAGACGCCTCGTCTCATATTCATAAGGCGGAGGCTAAGACTATAAAAAATGCTCCACATGGAATTTCTCCAATAGATCCTGCGCAGGCCAAAAGCATTTCAGATGGAAGTACACAGCACTTAAATGACGGGAACTTATTGGCGACCGTAAACTTCATGCCAGACTCGCCGGAAGTTAAACGCCTCATGCGTGAATTTCCCCTTGATGAAGCAGCAAAAAAGAAAATGCTGGGAAAGACTGGTTTTGCATTTGCTTCTGATTGGGCTGACAGCAACCGCAAGTATGTTACGTCGGGTGGGCGTGAAATTGATTTAATGGTTGGCGGATTTGGTTACACTTATCATCCAGAAGTAATCGGCAAGGGTGCATGGGCTGGAACATTCTCTACGATTACTAATCGTGTAGTTGATAATATAAACAAAACGGACGGAATTGGTTTGGTGGTATTAGGCGGAAAAGAATCAAGCGCATCTAGTCGCGCATTCTCACTAGCATTTATAGCCGAAATTCAAGATGCAATTGCAGCAAAACAATTAAAGCGCAAGGATGCGGATCGTTTAATCGCAAAAACATTTAGTGATTTAAATCGTCCAGAAATCAAAACACTTGATGATTACGCTATTCTTGCCCCAAAAGAAAAAAACATAGAAAATCCTGGTGGCCTTACTTTTGAAGACCGTCAACTAGCTGTACAGGCAATTGGTTCTGCTATTAATAGTCGCAAACTAGCTCTTCCAAATTGGAATGACGTGATGCGCAATTATAACGTACAGAAAGGTGATTATCAACCAGGACAGATCGTGTCTGTTATCCAGTTTAATAAAGGAAAATCTGCTGTGCGTTCTCAGGTTGCTGGAACAAAAAATCACCCAAGTTATGAAGCCGTGTTACCTGGAAAACCAATTGGGGTTTTGACCCAGAAGGTAATGATTGCAGATTTCTTTAAGGACTTCTTTGCTTCTGAAGGTACGCAGACCCGCGATTTTACGCGCAAGGTTCAAACCAAGATGCCAGAGTTTAAGTACGGCGAGGGATCTAGTGTTTTGGAAGGACGGCCAATAAATGAAGTTAACTTCATGCCGTCCGAAACCCCGGAATCAAAATTCTATAGCTCGCGGATCATTTCAGCAGTAGAGAACTCTTCGCAGGGCAAGGCCAACGGATCGCAGTGGAAGGCCACCATCAGGAACAGCAAGCTCGGTGTTAATCAGGACGAGTATGCGCTGACCCGCGTGGAAGACCTAGAGGCCGGCAAGACCTACACCAAGGCAGAGGTGCTGGACTACCTGCGAGCGAACGAGGTGGTGGTGAAGGACGTGACGCTGGGAGACAAATCTGAGCCTGTGCAAATGGTACGCTTCCGCGATTTGCCCGCCACCGTGGATAAGCGCCAGATCCCCGGCCAAGAGCAAATGTCGCCAAATGACTGGATTGCCTTGGTGAACGGGGAATATGCCGGAACAGGCGACGAGTCGCTGACCAAGGCAGAGGCGCGCGAAAATATTGACATGGACCGCTCAGATGCAGGCATCGGAGCGGCGGGACAGAAGACGCATTTCCAGAACTACACCCTCCCCGGCGCCGTCGAAGGCAGCTACCGCGAGGTGCTGCTGACGGTGCCAGCAACCCCAAAGATTTCTCGCTCAAGAGAAATGACGTATGGAGATATACCCGCCGGCGCAACAACGCAAGAATTTTTTGCGTTAAGGGAACGGGCGTTAGCTGGTGAAAAGTTAAAATACACTGAAGAAGGCGAAACTTGGCGAGACGGTCACGATCAATACGATAACATCCCAAACCCAATTGTCCGCCTGCGCACCAACGAGCGCACAATTTTAACTTACACTCCAGAACAGATTGCAGACATAGGTCGCAGATTGGTTTCATCAATTGGGGCTAATTCTGAAAATTCTCTTGGTTCTGGTGCGCCTCAATTTGGCGTCAATAAAGGGGCTATTACGCCGCTTGAGGCTGCGCAGTATTCTCACGCAAAAAAATACACTTCTGGGGTTGATCAGAAAGGCGCGGTACAGCGGATGCTGTTCCTTGAGGAAATTCAGGCACCTCAGAAAGGTCAGTTTGAAAAAATGCCGACGCTTTTCCAAAAGAACTGGCGGGATATTGCTTTTAAGTGGGCATTGCGCACGGCGGCAGACAATGGTTTTGACTCAGTGGGTTGGACTACTGGTGAACAGCAGGCGGCACGCTATGATTTGAGCAAACAGATCGACTCCATCTTTGCAGAAAAGTTGACGGACGGAACGAAGGCTGGGCAATACAGCTTGCAAGTAAGTGGGGAGAACGGAACGCAGCATCTTGTCATACCGGAAGCCAAGCTAGAGGAGAACATTGGCAAAGAACTTGCAAAACGAATCGTAGAGGAAGCAGACACCTTCCCTGACGGAAAGAAGTATTCCGGCCTCGACCTCAAAGTCGGCGGCGAAGGCTTAAAGAAACTCTACGACCAGGACTTTCGCAATGTGGTGAATAACCTGCCGGTGGTGAAGAAGAGCGGACAGAAAGTTGGTATGACTGGAATTTCTGCGGACAAAAAAGGTTGGCATTTGACGCCTCCAAATCAGACAACGCACGGCGGTTGGATGGTTAAGAATGCCGATTACAATTCACAAGGCACAAGATTCAGTCCTACAACAGAAGGTGAAGCAAAGGCGCGGGCTTTTTTGGCTGAACGGTTAAACGATAGTAATGCTGAAGTCCACTCTATCAACATCACGCCTGAGATGCGGAATGCTTCGGTGAGCTTCATGCCGGCGATCAAGTTCTCCGCCCCCGAAAACCTACCGAACGGAAAGGTGTGGCGCGGTGAGAACGGCTATGCTATTATCCAGAAAGAAGGCGGTAAATTCCGAGTACATTCACCCATCGGCTTAATCGGAATCGCGTCCTCTTACGAGGCAGCGGAGAAGATGGCCAGCAAACGTAACAATAAATGAATTTTACCGATATCTTATTTAATGCAGCATCGGGCGGGGTCGTAGGTTCGTTACTCCATTTAGGGACTTCATTCTTTGAGACTTGGCAGAAGAAAAAGAATGCCGAGGTTGATATAATGATTATGAACGCAAAGGTTGCGGCGGCGGAGAAAGAGGCCGCTTGGAATGCGTTCTCTAAATCTCAAGAAGGCGCAAACAGTTCTGGGATGTCCAAGATTCCTGATGGTGCATCACCTTGGGTGGTTAATCTGTATATGACGGTAGATGCCTTCCGTAACTTTACCCGCCCAGGGCTGACATGGTTTGGTATTTTATTTTTAGTAGTTATCTTCTTCAACATGGACGAGGCCACCAAGATTACGATGGTTGCAGATGTGCAATTTGCGGCTTGGACAATGTGTTTCTGGTGGGTAGGTACACGCTACTCTAAGTCCAAGTAATTTGAAAACGCTAGGCCTCTTTACCACGCACCGCGTTGAGATCGTCGCCAAGTTAGGCGAGCCAATTAAATTTATTCCGTTTGGTGACATCCACCGCGACTCGGATATGTTTGCGCACGAGCATTGGCAAAGATTTCTGGTCCACGCTAAGAAACAAAAGAAAGCGATCTTCTTGGGGATGGGTGACTACACGGATGGTGTCTCGACCAGCGAGCGCATCGTGCTTGGAAATGCTGCCATGCACGACACCACCACGAACACGCTCAAGGACGTCTATAAGGGCGTAGCAAAAACATTAACAAACGAGCTGTCATTCATGCGCGGCAAATTAATCGGTATGCTCGGCGGAAACCATTATTTTGATTTTCAGAATGGCGATACCACGGATCACATCCTGGCTGCATCGCTTGGCACAAAATTTCTTGGCGTGTGTTCGTTCATCCGACTTTCGTTTCGCTTTGAAAACAAGGAGGGGTCGAGGGCATCGCTCGACATATTTGCGCACCACGGCAAGGGCGGCGGCGGCAGCACTCCTGGCGGCCAATTCAACACCATCGAGAAGATGGCTACCACCGCAGACGCGGACATTTACTTGATGGGCCACACTCACGGCAAGGGCTGCCTGCCAAGCACGCCCAGACTGACGCTGTCATCTACCGGAAAGTCTGCCGAGCTATGCGTCAAAGAGCGCACGCCTTGGCTAGGCAGAACAGGCTCATTTCTAAAGGCTTACGAGAATAACAAGGTCAGCTACAATGTAGATGCTGGACGGTCGCCGGCGTCGTTGGGCTGGATTGAGTTTGAGATCACGCCGGTGCGTAACTGCAAGGATGGTCAGGACGTTATTGAGTTTGAGATCAGAGGTACAGCATAACCCAGCGTTGAGATAGTTGTTGACATGTGTTTTGGGCGGAGCCATGTTTGCTTCCTCGGAGGCAATCCGCCAACGAGATAACCCCAAATCAAATGAAAACATATTATACACTCGGTATGAAAACTACGGTGCGACCATACAAGAGTTTTGAAATTCACAGTTTCAATAATAGGCAATTAGGTGACTCGTCTTGCCGAGGTAACAGTTTTTCGGTTTATTCGTTGGGCGAACATATTTCGGCTGCCGAGTCTTTAGACACTCTGACAGAAGCCAAATCATGGGCTGATAATTTTTTAAATAAAACGGCAATATGAAAACATACTCCTCGGTGGCTTTTAAAAAACTAGGTCTCAAGACATGTGAAGATGCTTATCGCCTTTGGCATGGCGGCAGTGATTCTTTAACGGTCGGCTTCGAATTAAATCTTACGGTCAAGCAAGCAGACTTGGCCATTGCGGCATGGCGGCGAGTAATTGATTCTGCGCGTGTCGGA
>Ga0209086_10000368_pt1 | contig 39173 bp, 26 predicted proteins | sample M_130207_XF_Meta_FD_187312 | JGI IMG/M metagenome (GOLD analysis project Ga0209086, IMG submission 187312) | Freshwater microbial communities from Lake Montjoie, Canada to study carbon cycling - M_130207_XF_MetaG (SPAdes) (version 2) | ecosystem: Environmental > Aquatic > Freshwater > Lake... | reverse complement strand
TCTGATCGATGAACTCAATGCTACCCAGACCGCTTTTCCCGGTACCTCCCTCACGCTGGTCTATAAACTCGGGTCAAACTGACTTCACCCGGATCAGGAGGTCTGACCTTCGTGGCCGGCAAGGGCTTCGTCGGACCGGGCAGCGGTCTCGATACGCTTTATCAACGCGACCTGAACAACTTCGCGCCCCGTATGGGCTTCGCTTACACCCCGATCAAGGGCGGCAAGACGGTCATCCGCGGCAGCTTCGGCTTCTTCTACGATGTGCCGCCGCTGAACTTCATCGTGGCCAACACCGGTGCCCCGAACGGCGGCTCCGCTGGTGTGCACGCCAACCCTGGTGGCTCGTCCCCGGTTTATTCGATCGCTCTCTCCAGCGTCGATCTCGTGCTGAACCAGTCCATCTTCGGCAGCGCCCAACCCCGCCCGCCGTTCGGTGCTTACGCCATCGACCAGAACTACCGCATCACGTACGTGATGAATTACAACCTCAACGTGCAGCATCAGCTTACCAGCTCCACGCTCGTGCAGGTCGGTTATGTCGCCAGCGGCGGCCGCAAGCTTAGCGTGTTGCAGAACATCAACATGCCCACACCGGGCCCCGTCGCCGGTGCGCAGCAGCGTCGTCCGTTCTTCAACCAATACCCGGACTTGGCCGCGATCAATGAGCTCAACTCGGCGACCAATAGCGGCTACAACTCGCTGCAGGCGTCCATTCGGCAGTCTCTGTTCAAAGGGATGACGGCTAACTTCAACTACACGTACGGCCACGCCATCGACACCACCTCGGACGTGCGCAATAACATGCCGACTAACTCGAATGATCTCCGCAACGAATGCGGTAATTCCACCTTCGACATCCGCCACATCGTCACCAGCTTCGTTTCCTACGACATCCCCCGCTTCGGCAAGGCGCTCCCGCTCCTCACCAAAGGCTGGACGGTGAACTCGCTGATGACCTTCCACGGCGGAAGCCCGCTCAAGATCCTGGCTGGCACCAACGTCAGCGGCACCGGCGAATCGCGCGACCGCGTCGATCTGACCGGTGACCCGTTCAGTGGCGTCGCCCAGAACCCGGCCGTGCGCACCCAACGCTGGTTCAACCCGGCTGCCTTCGGTCGCCCCGCTCAGGGCACTTTCGGCAACCTGGGCCGCAACGCGATCTACGGCCCGGGCTTCGGTTCGGTCGACTTCTCGGTGTTCAAGGCGACTCCGATTACCGAGAAAATCTCGACTCAGTTGCGCTTTGAAATCTTCAATTTGTTCAATCGCACCAACTGGGCCAACCCCGGCACCTCCCTAGCCAGCGCCGCAACTTTCGGCGTGATGACCAACACCCGCAACGGCGGCTCCGCTCCTGGCCTCGGCTTCGGCGAGCCGCGTAACATGCAGATCGCTTTGAAGTTCATCTCCTAAGCTCCGGTCACGGAGCAACACGAACCGCTCGCCGTCGGCTTGGTAAAGGTCGGCGACGAGCGGTTCGTTTATTTACGGGCGCGCTTGGGCAGCCGAGTTCTCCCGGACGTACTCAGCTTCAAAGCCGAACATCGAACGGCGGCGCGAGTCGACGCGGACGCGCACCCAATGAGCCAAGTTCGAGCCGGGTACTTCGAGTCGCGTAAAGTTCTCGAGCGGCTGTCCGGACCGGGAGCCGATGATCGGCTTATCGATGCGGAAGACATGCGAATCACCCATGATCATCAAGACCGGTCGACCGTACACGATTGTTTCGTCTTCAATCACGAACAGCGACTCCTGCATGCCTGACCCCAGGGCGGACACTCGTACCGGTGCGCCACTCCAACCGGGGTTGGCTTGCATCATCAGAACGACGCCCGCGAAGTCATTATCGCGTGCCACACTATAGGCGGTCTTAATCCAGTTGAAATTCGCATCCGTCCGTTCCCGGTACTCGCGGTCATTCGCCGCATTCCGGCCCAGATTATTGTTGCTACCGACAATGTGCACCATCACGAACAGGACGTCTCCCATTGACCACATCTGATTTTCGGAGTACTTGCTGTACCGCTGGTCCTCATTCTGACGCGAAACGACCATCTTTCGTTTCCCCAGGCTTTGGTTGTCGCGATAGAACGTGGCTCGTAAGTAGTCCAGTCGCTCGATCGAATCAAACGACCCGTTGTTCTCCCGATGACAATCGGTCCACTCGTTGTCCCCTGGCGTCAGCATCATCGGCATCTCGAAGTTGTTGAAAGCCTCCAGGCGATTGGCAAACATCGCGTTGTTGCAGAGGGTATCCCCGCTCTTGATGTCGCCGATGTGGATGGTGAACGGCACTCCAGAAGTGTTGATGGAAGCCTGCAAGGCCGGCCACTGCCGCTCACCCACCGGACCATATTGCTGATCGCCAATGGCGGCAAACTCAAACGCCATCGCCTGCGGCCGGTGCCGCTGAAGCAAACGCGCCATCACCGCCGAATCCGGCCCGGCAGCCGGAGCTTGCGCCGTAGAAAGATGCGGCACCAGCAGAGCCAGCCCCACAAAAAGAAATTTACAGTTCATGATGAAGAGGTTCACACGCGAAAATAACACCTGAATGATCATTCGAATACATTTCGGCTGCTAGCCTATGACAATGCGTCTTCTTTCCGCCCTCCTCCTCCTCTCGCTGACCCCCGCCTTCGCTCAGCGCCTCACCAAATTCTCGGTCATCGAAGCTACCATCCCCCAAATGCAGGAAGCCCTGCGCAAGAAGAAAGTCACGTCCCGGCAACTCGTCCAACAGTATCTCGAACGTATCGCCACCTACGAAGACCTCCTCAACGCCTCGCTCTACGTCAACCCCCGCGCCCTCGCCGAAGCCGATCAACTCGACCTCGAACGCAAACAAGGTCGCCTCCGCGGTCCCCTCCACGGCATCCCCATCGCCCTCAAAGACAACATCCACACGACCGACATGCCCACCACCGGCGGCACCCTCGCCTTCACCGGCTTCACCCCGCCCTACGAAGCCACCCTCACCAAAAACCTTCGCGCCTCCGGCGCCATCATCATCGCCAAAACCGGCATGACCGAACTTGCCAACTGGATCGCCGGCGGCCCCACCCCTATGCCGGCCAACTACAACGCCGTCGGCAGCTACGGTTTCAACCCCTACGACCCCCGCCGCGACCCCCGCCCCACCGCCGACGGCCGTCCCGTCCTCATGACCGGCGGCTCATCTTCCGGCATCGGCACCGCCGCTAACTTCTGGGCCGCCAACGTCGGCACGGAAACCTCCGGCTCCATCCTCTCCCCTGCTAACCAAAATCGCCTCGCTGCCATCAAACCCACCGTCGGCCGCGTCTCCCGCTTTGGCATCATCCCCATCACCGCCGACCAGGATACAGCCGGCCCCATGGCCAAGTCCGTCGCCGATACCGCCGTCCTCCTCGGCGTCCTCGAAAGCCTCGACCCCAACGACCCCGCCACCAAACGCTGCACCCCGCCCGCGAAAAATGATTACACCAAATTCCTCCGCCGCGATGGCCTGAAAGGCGCTCGCATCGGCATCCCGCGCGCGTCCTTCTCTGATCGCCAGGACCCCGCCGCCGCCCAAGTCATGGCGGACGCCATCGCCGTCCTCGTCAAGGAAGGCGCCGTGATCATCGACCCCGTCGACCTCCCCAGTGTCACCTCCCGCGCCTTCCAGCGCTGGGGCAAATGCAGCGGCGTCAACGGCGCCAAGGGCAAGGACGCCGAGTGCTCGGTCGTCTTTAAGTACGGTATGAAGCGCGATTTCAACGCCTGGCTCGCGACGCTCGGCCCCACCGCCCCCGTCAAAACCCTCACCGAACTCCGCGAATGGAACCTCGCGCACGCCCCGGCCGGTTCTCTGAAATACGGCCAGTCCAACCTCGATATCTCCGACGAGATGGACTTGGTCGCCGACCGCGCCCGCTATGAAGCCGACCGCGCCAAGGACCTCCAACTCAGCGCGGCCGAAGGCATCGACGTCGCGATGACGGCCAATAAGCTCGACGCCCTTCTCTTCCCCGGCGGCGCAGGTGCCGATATCGCCGCCAAGCCCGGCTACCCCACCGTCATGGTCCCGTTCGGCGAGGTGCCCAACGATCTGAATCCCCCCGCTCCGGAAGGCTTCAATCCCAAGCCATCGCCCCTGGCCGTCAGTTTCACCGGCACGGCGTGTTCGGAACCTCGTCTCATCGAACTCGGCTACAGTTTCGAGCAGGCGACCAAACGGCGCTTCCCGCCCCCCGCCGTCCACCCGAAGTAGTGCTGCTCCGCGTGTTCATCCTCACGCTCCTGCCGGTCGGCCCCGTCGCCCGCCGGGAGTCTTCGATTGCCCTCCGTCAGCGCCTCTTCGACAACCCGCTTGTCTCGGACTCCAGCACCTTCGGGCCTAGCTCCTACTACCAAGCCCAAACCTGGAAGTACGCCGTCGGCCGCACCGAATACAGCCTCGGTCCTCTACAACGGACCTCATCTTGATATCGCCGTCGCCCCCCCCAAACCACCTTCCTCCTCCGCAACGACTCGGGCGTTCGCCTCGGCGCCATCCTGCTTGCCCGCTACGACTTCGGCAAAAACGCGCTCTCCGGCTCCTTCGGCTGGACCGGGGCCACCGTCGCTTCGGCCGCCAACCCAGCCGGCATGTCACGGCCAATGGCATCCTGTAGTGGGAGCGCGGCACTTCCCTGCCCACTTACCTCTCCGCCGTCGAAGGGCAGAATAGGAGATGTCCAGCCAACTGGCCGCTATCTTCTACGCCCAGCACTGCGGCGTCGGGCTCACTTACAACTTCGGGCGGTCCGCTGGCGCTAGAAAGTTACTTCGGCTCGAGAACGTAAGTCGGAGTGAGTCCGGTCACGGTAGAGAAAGTCCCCGCCGCCGGCGTTAACCAACTCGAAGCGCTCTGCACTTTACCCATATACACATGCGGCTGCACGTCGACCCGCATCTCTTTCAGACTCATCGAGCCGGAGCTATAAACGGGGAACATCGACGTTGGCACCTTGACGTTTTCCTGCACCACATACGGAGTCCGCAATGCCATCCGAAGCGCCCGTTCCCACGCCACCGCCGTCATATCGGCCCCCACATACGATTGTCGTTCGTCGGTGTCGTCGTTCGGCCGCAAAACCAGCCGCTCCCGTTTGTCGAGAATGAACTGGGGCAGATCCACTTCCTTCACCCCGTCCCAGGCCACCCGCCGCTCGTTGACCACACGCGTGGTCGGGACCAAAGCCCGAATCGCCTTTCGTTCGGCCACCGGGAAATGCGCTAACAGCGTTTGGTCCGTCAGGAGGTCAAAAATCGCTTTCTTCTGCGCCATTTCCGAACGGAAACTATTCACGAGGCAAACCGCCCCTTCGCGGTAAGCCCGTACCAAGGGGTGGTTGTTCGGGTCGAACTGCACCACAAACTCGCGCGTCTTCATGCGTCGGTAGACAATGTCAATGACAAAATCACCCTTGCGTAAAATGCCGTTCTTATATTCTAACTGTTCCGGCGAGGCGACAACCGTCGGAACCCCGTGCTCGATAAAGCCTTCCCCGAGCAGATGATACTCGTGGCTCTCCAGCGTCTCGAACGGGTGCTTCATTTCCAGAATCGCCACTTGGGGCGACTTCTTACCACCAAACTCTTTGTAGGCCTTCAGCAGCGCGGCCTGCAGAAACTTTATCCCGCCTAACTTCGTCAGCTTATGCTTCTTTCGGAACTCTTTGGCGGGACCCGTTTCGAAAAACACATCGCCCAAAACTTCACTGTAATGCACCCCCACCGGAGTCGTCGCACTGTAGTCGGAAAACCGCATGTGCCCGTTATCAATCGCCGTGTCCAGTAAACCAGTCACCGCAAAATGCTTGTAACCCGGGTCCACCGCTGCTAACATCCGCTCGGCCGGCAACAAATCCATCCGCGCCATCAACATCGGGTCGGCCATCGCCAACTGCCGGATTTTATCGACCGCCGACGCCAGTAACTGGCCACCTACGACCAAAGCATCAAACTGTTTCCGCGTCACCAAATTCGGCCGCAAGAACGGCGACACCGGACGGCCAGATACCTCCAACTTCCGCGACCGCAATGTAGCATGGAACTGCTCTACCCAGTCTAAATTGCGGAAAGGTTCTGTTTCGAGGATCTTGTGATAACGGGCAATCGCCTCGTCCACTTGGTTCATTGCGTTTCGCCGAATTAGCAGTATCTCACACGAACGGGCTGGCTGTACACTCTCAGGATCCAATAAACTTCTGGATAACGCACTTTTTTCTTTCACTTAGACTCCTCTACCTTCCCCTGTGTGACAATGGGCCAGATGCGTCGAATCCTGCTTCTTCCCGCAATTGTCCTGTTTCTGGCCCTGCCCGGCGCGGCCGACGAAGGCATGTGGCTCTTCAACAAGTTCCCTCGCGCCGCTGTCAAAAAGGCGTACGGGTTCACGGTAACTGACCAGTTTCTGAATCGGCTGCAATTGTCCTCGGTTCGTTTCAACAACGGCGGCTCCGGCTCCTTCGTCTCACCCAACGGACTGCTTTTCACAAACCATCACGTCGCAGCCGACTGCATTTATCAAGTCGCGACCAAGCAAAACGACTACATGAAGAATGGCTTTGCCGCCTCCTCCCCGGCCAACGAAAAGCCCTGCCCAAACCTGGAAGTGAACGTCCTGCTCAAAATCGAAACGGTCACCGAGAAAATCAAGACGGGCACGACCGACGCAACGCCACCCGCCGACGCCGCCCGCACCCGGCGCGCGAACGCCTCGGCTCTCGAAAAAAGCTGCTCCGCTTCCGGCAACCGCTGCCAGGTTGTCACGCTCTACTCCGGCGGCCAATACGATCTCTACGAATATAAGAAGTACACCGATGTGCGCCTAGTGTTCGCGCCGGAAGAATCCATCGCGGCCTTCGGCGGCGATCCGGACAACTTCACGTTCCCCCGCTACTGCCTCGATTTCACCTTTTTCCGCGCTTACGAAAACGGCAAGCCGGTCCAAGTCAAGAACTTCCTCCCCTGGTCCAAAACCGGGGCCAAGAACGGCGAGTTGACATTCACCTCCGGCCACCCCGGCTCGACGGACCGCCTCGCCACCTACGCCGATCTCGAATTCCAGCGCGACGTGGTCATGCCCTTCTCTCTAGACTCGAACGGCCGCCTGATCAAAAAACTGCTCGCCTTCGGCGAAGTCGACCCCGAAAGCAAGCGCATTGCCCGCGACCTGCTCGCCGGCCTCCAAAACAGCGTTAAGGCACGGACCGGCTTTCTGGGTGGGTTGAAGGATCCCGAACTCATGCAACGCAAACTGGAACAGGAAAGCAAGCTGCGCAAGGCCATCGGCGACGACCCCGCCACGCAAGCCCGCTTCGGCAAAACCTGGGACGAGATCGCCGCCGCCCTCGACGAGTACAAATCCTTCTATGCCACGTATACGTACCTCGAGCGCGCCCCCGGATCCGGCTCCGAACTGTTCGGCCTCGCCAAGGGTCTGCTGCGCTACAAAACCGAAAAGGCCAAACCGAACGGCGACCGCCTCCGTGAGTGGAACGACGCCAATCTCGACGCCATGGAGCAGGGCCTCTATTCCACCGCCCCCGTCTATCCCGCCCTCGAAAAGCTTACCCTGACGACGTTTTTCCAAAACCTCGTTGCCACCTTCGGCCCCACCGAACCGTTTGTCGTTAAGATCCTCGCCGGCCGCACCCCTGCCGAGGCCGCCGATTTCTACGTGACCAACTCCAAGCTCGCCGACGTAGCCGTCCGTAAGTCTCCGGCCGCTTTTGACGACCCGATGATGACCGTCGTCCAAGCGCTCGAAGGGCCCGCCCGGATCGCTCGCAAGCGTTATGAAGATCGCGTCCAAGCCGTCACGACCGCCAGCGCCTCCCGCATCGCCCAAGCCCGTTTCGCCGCTTACGGCGACGGCGCATACCCGGATGCCACCTTCACCCTCCGCCTCACCTACGCCCCCATCAAGGGCTACACCAACGCCGCCGGCGTCACTGTCCCGTGGGCCAGCGATTTCTCCGGCCTGTTTGCCCGTGCTACTGGCGTCGAGCCCTTTGCGCTTCCCTCCAACTGGCTGGCGGCGAAGTCCACGCTGAAGCTCAAGACGCCTTACGACTTCGTCTCAACAGCCGATACCCACGGCGGCAACTCCGGCAGCCCCACCGTAAACACGAAAGGCGAACTCATCGGGATTCTCTTCGACGGGAACCTCGAAGGCCTCCCCAACCAGTACCTCTATCGCGACACCCGGGGACGCTCGGTCCATGTCGCCAGCCAAGGCATTCTAGAAGGCCTGCGCAAGGTCTACAAAGCAACTTCGGTTCTCAAGGAACTCGGCTTCTAGGAAAAGCATCTCACTCGCATGAAACAACTACTCCTCACCGTCCTGGCCTCCTTCGCCGCATTCGGCCAAGGCGGCTACAACGGACCCGGTCGGTACGAAATCATCAGCAACGTCTCACGGAAGGTGCTGGACCTCGACCGCAACGACCAACGCACGATCATTCAATACGAAAGTCGCGGCACCGATAACCAGACGTGGGATATTCAGGATGCCGGCGGCGGCTTCGTCATTCTCCGGAATGGGATGAACGGCAACGCCCTCACGCAGACCCGGAGCAACAATTCGGAGCCGGTCTCAGGGCAGCCCACCAACAACAGCGACGCCCAGCGCTGGCGCGTTGAATCCGGTAAAAACGGTTCGGTGATTCTCGTCAACGCCTCCGGCAAGGCTCTCGATATTCCCAACGGATCGACTAACAATGGCGTGAAGATCAATACTTACGACCGTAACAACGAAGTCAACCAGCAATGGAGTCTTCGCTTGGTCTCCGGCAACTTAAATCAGCAAAACAACAACAATCGGGGTAGTCGCCAGGGCAACAGCCGTTACGACAACAACGACAACAATCGACTGCCGCCCAAAAACGACGGCATGGGTGCCGGAGCCGGCAACCGACAGAAGTACTTCGACCAAAACGCCCAGATGTGGAAGATCGATGGCGACGGGGCCTGCTTCTACAACGACACCGATTTTCACGGCGATGCGTTCTGCGTCTTCTCCGGCGACCAGCGCCTCCGGTTGGGCAACGATTGGAACAACCGGTTCAGTTCAATCCGTTTCTTCGGTCGGGCCTCCCGCATCGACGTCTTTGACGAGGCGGACCATCGCGGCCGCAGCGAAGCGATCACCCGCGACGTGACGAATATGCGCAATCTGAACCGCGGCAACTGGAACAACCGCATCAGTTCCTTCCGCGTCAACTAATGAGCTGGCTGGCGAAGTATTTTGAATTGGCCGAACGCGGTACGAACTGGCGGACGGAAGTCCTGGCCGGTTGCACCACGTTTCTGACGATGGCCTACATCATCTTCGTCAACCCGTCCATTCTGGCGGCCACAGGGATGCCCGTGGCCGCCGTCACCGCCGCCACGTGTCTTTCGGCCGGCCTGGCCAGCATTTTCATGGGTGCCGTCGCCCGCTACCCGCTCGCGATGGCGCCCGGGATGGGCCTGAACGCGTATTTTACGTACTCGGTAGTCCAAGGTATGGGCGTGCCGTGGCAGACGGCTCTGGGGGCGGTATTCGTCTCGGGGGCGGCGTTCCTGGTGCTGACGCTCACTGGACTTCGCCGCCGCCTGGTCGAATGCGTCCCGCCCTCCCTCTACGCCGCGGTCGCCGTCGGTATCGGGCTGTTCATCGCCTTCATCGGCCTAAAGAATGCGGGGCTTGTCGTCGCCCATCCGGCCACGGCGCTCGCGCTGGGCAACCTGCATCAGCCCGGGCCAATCGCCGCTCTCGGCGGCCTGCTTCTGACGGCGATCCTACTGGTTCGGCAGGTCCCCGGTGCCATGCTGATCGGCTTGGTCGGCACCGCGCTGCTCACGGGTTGGGGCCACCCGCCCGCCGCGCAGGCGTCGCTAACCGCCATCGGTGCCACCGCCGGGCAACTCGATATTGCCGGTGCGCTGCGCCTAGGCCTGGCCGAAATCATCTTCGCGTTCTTGTTTGTCGACCTTTTCGACAACCTCGGCACGCTGCTCGCCGTTTCCAAACGCGCGGGCCTTCTCGATGCGGCCGGGCGCATTCCGCGGGTTGAACGCATTCTGGTGGCCGACTCGGTGGCCACCATGGGCGGGGCGCTGCTGGGCACCTCGACGGTCGTCAGCTATATCGAAAGCGCGGCCGGCGTGGCGGCGGGCGGGCGCAGCGGCGTCACCGCCATCGTCGCGGGGCTGCTCTTTCTGGCGTCCTTTCTGCTCACGCCCTGGCTTGGCACCGTGCCGCCCTACGCCACCGCCCCAGCCTTGATCCTGGTAGGAGCCCTGATGATGGGTCACGCCTCCGAAATCGACTGGCGCCAACCTGCCATCTCCATTCCGGCGTTTCTCACCCTGGCCGCCATTCCGCTTACGTTCAGCATCGCGAGCGGTCTCGCCCTCGGCCTGGTCGCTCACACGCTATTGACCGTCGCCGCTGGCCGCGCCCGGCAGATCAACCCGTTCCTTTACGTTTTAACCGCCATCTTGCTCGCCCGTTTCTATTGGGCACCGGCGGGGCAATGAACAGCGGGTCGGTCTCGGGCAACAGCATCACCCAAAGCGCGTAGATCCCCACGCAAGTCCCCACGGGGAATAGCAGCGCCGCCGCCGCGCCGGTGAGAATTCCGCCGGTGTTAGCCCATAACTGCCATCGCAAACTTCCGCGTCCCGCCAGTATCAGGGGCAGCGACAGCAACAGGCTGAAACGACATAGACCATTACCGAGGCGCTGGAGCGGAATCGTCGACAGGTCGTTTCGCTTAGCGCCGGGATCAAACGCCAACAGCCCCCCGAAGCCCCCGAACCCGATGAGAAAGCCGATCGAAACGACCTACCGACAGATTCCGAAAGCTGTAAAGACCTTACCCACCGCCCGGATCTGCTCTTACGACAAGAAACTCCGCACCCTTACTCTACCCGACTGCGTCGCCGTAACCACAACAAAAGCGTACCGGCTGATACAGCATAGACGACCGCGTTCCAAGGTCCCCTCTCCACCCAACGCCCCGCCGTGCGCCACTCCGCGAGTGCCCAGTATTGCAGCGGGGTCAACGCGATCCAGACGGCCAACGGTGGCACGGCCAGAACCGACCAATGTGGAAGCAGCCAGGTCAGGTACCAAGGATGCACGTTCGCCGACAGCAGCAGGATCGCCAGCGTGGTCGTGAGCACACTTCGTTCAAGTTGCTGGGGAATAAGAGCGATTCCGCCGACCAGTCCGATGACGATGTACTTAGCCGCCGCCTTCGAAGGGGATATCGCCTCGACAATCCAGAACAGGCTCGGGTTGTTCGACCAACCCCCGAGGAACCCGCTCGCAAAATCGGCGTTGTCGCGGATGTCGCTCGCGTAGGGCAGAAACAGCACCCCCGGCACGACGACGGCCCAGGCCATGCGCCGGTCCGCTCGGATGAACGCCGGCAGGAGCAGCGCCGGCCACCACTTCACGGCGATCGCCGCGCCCAGTGCCGCCGCCGAACGGTAGCGCATCGCCAGCGCGAGACTCAGGATCAGCAAGGCATCATTGTGGCCCATTCCTGCAAACTCAACGATCGCCAGCGGGCACCAGCCATAGAGCAGGGCGGCCCGTGCCCCGTGCCAGCGCGCCAGGAGCAACAACAGCACCAAATCGGCCAAAAGCGAAGGAATCTTCTGCGCCCACAGGGTTGACGACAGCCGCGCCATCTCCCGCTGCAGGTGCTCGACGAGCGGCCCGTAGACGGCTTTTAAGTCTTTTCCGTCCACGAAAGGAAACGTTTCGTCTTGCAGGTGGATCCAACGGGGGTCGCCTGGGCGTTCTTGATAGGGGTTGCCGCCAGCCAATTGCAGCCTCCCTTCCCAACGGTAGCGATAGAGATCGTCGGTAAACTCGGAGGCCATCGAGAACGCAGTCAGGCGATAAGCCAGCGCGAACATCACTACAAATCGGGCCGACAATAGCCTGCCGGGGGGACAGAGCTTGGTTACAACGATCAGATATACTAAAGAGCAGAACAAGTAAAGGGCAATGGCCGGGGTGGGATTTCGATGATCCCGTGCGGCCACGACCAGCCCGACTAGGCCGCATCCCAAAATTGTTCCGCCTACACCCAGCGCGCGCATGAACACTACCTTAGCGTTATTCGTTACCAGCCAGTCGACTTTCGACCAGATGAAGCGAGACATGCTCGATGACACCTTCGCAGGCGTCCACTCTCTGGCTCTGTTCGACTACATGCTGATCGTGCCGTATTTTGTAATTTTGCTGGTGCTGAGCTTCTACGGCATGCACCGCTACGCCATGATCCGCGGCTATTTCAAGTTCCGCGGCAACCTCCCCACGACCCCTCCTCAAACCTTCACCGAACTCCCGCCGGTCACGATCCAACTTCCGCTCTTTAACGAGCGCTTCGTGGTGGAACGGCTGATCGAAACGATCGTCAAAATTGACTATCCGAAGGACAAGCTGCAGATTCAGGTCCTCGACGATTCAACCGACGAGACCCATCCGTTCACCGAACGCCTCGTCGCCGAGTATCGCGCGATGGGTCACCCGATTGAGTACCATCACCGGACCAACCGCCACGGCTACAAGGCCGGAGCTCTGCAGGAAGGCTTGAAATCGGCCACCGGCCTTGTCGTCGCCGTTTTTGATGCTGACTTCGTGGTCCCCACCGACTTTCTGCAAAAGACGATTCATTACTTCGCCGACCCGAAAGTTGGCGTGGTACAGACGCGCTGGACGTATCTCAACCAGAGCGTCAATAAGCTTACCGAAGTGCAAACAATGTTGCTCGATGGCCACTTCGTGCTCGAACACGTGGCCCGCGCCGGTGGCGGGCTGTTCTTCAACTTCAATGGCACAGCCGGGATTCTTCGCAAAGCGATGATCGAAGACGCTGGCGGTTGGCAGCACGATACTTTAACCGAAGACTCCGACCTGTCTTACCGCGCCCAGCTGAAAGGCTGGCAGTTCCTTTACTTGCCGGACGTGGAATGTCCGAGTGAGTTGCCGGTGGACATGCACGGATTTCAAGTACAGCAGACGCGCTGGTCGAAGGGTCTGACGCAGTGCGCGAAGAAGCTTCTGCCGATGATTTTGAACAGCGATCAGCCGTGGCGGATTAAGCTTGAAGCGATCTGCCACCTGACGCCGAACATCAGCTACCCGCTGATGATCCTGATGAGCCTGCTGATGCTGCCGGTGATGATTTGCCGGTTCTACATGGGCTGGATGCAGATGGTGTTTGTCGATCTCCCGTTGATGATCGCCAGTTTCTGGTCGATCTCGGCGTTCTACCTGGTCGCCCAACGGCAGTTGCATGGCAAGGGATGGTCGAGGTCGATTTGGCATTTGCCCTGGCTGATGATGGCGGGCGTCGCGCTGACGTTATCAAACGCAAAAGCCGTGATGGAAGCGCTCGTCGGCTACCAGACCGCGTTTGCGCGGACGCCGAAATATGGCATCGGCAAGATCGCGTCGAAAGAGCAGTACAAGAGCAAGATCGGTTCCCTGCCCTACTTCGAATTACTGGCTGGCTGCTACTTCTTACTGATGATCTGGTATTCGGTTGAGACCTACAACTTCCTGGCGATCCCGTTTCTTTCGCTGTTTGTCGGCGGTTACTTCTGGGCGGCGACAAGCAAGTTCTGGTTCGAGTACCAGAACAAGCAAGCGTTTGAGAAGGCCCGCCAGATGCAGGTCGAAGGGGCACGATAACGGAACTACCAGATTCCGATTAGTTTCCACCAGCCGAAACCGAGCGTGGACCAGATCGCGATGTTAACGACCGAGCAAACGAAGCCGACGCGGAACCAGAGCGCCATGCTGGAGTAACCTTGGGCGAAGAACATTGGGCTGGGTGTAGTGCCGTAGTTGGTCAGCCCGGCCGAGAAGTTCGTGAAGCAGGCAAAGGCGAACACGACGAGCCCGAGCGGAGCGCCCTTCAGGATCAGCAGGGCCAGAAACGGCGGGTACATGGCCAGGAGATGAGCGGTGATGCTGGCCAGGAAGTAGTGGGCGTAGAAATAGATCAGCAGCGCGACGACGAAGAGCATCACCCAGCCCGAGTCGCCGAACAGGGACCCAATGGACTGGGCGAAGGCCGTGGTCACCCCGCCCTCATTGAGCGCGCGCCCGAGGCGGAGCAGGCCGCCGTACCAGATGAAAAGATCCCAGGCGGCGGTCTCGGTTTTGACGTCTTCCCACAGCAGGACGCCGGTGAGTAGCAGTGCGGCGCAGCCGAGTAGCGCGGTGAGAGTGATATCCATCTTGTGCCAGCCACTCGTGGCCCAGAGGCCGCAGACCGCGATGAAGATGACCGTGAGAATCCATTCAGCGTTGGACATGGGGCCCATCTTGGTCAACTCGTCGGCGGCGAAGCCGCGGGCTTCGGGGGTGTGCTTGACTTCTGGCGGAGCCATGGCCATCACGACGCGGGGGATCACCAGCAGCGAGAGGGCGCCCGGCACGACGCCCGCGACGAACCAACCGGTCCAAGATACGGGGAAACCTTGCTGGGCGGCCATCTGGGCGGCGAGCGGGTTCGACGCCTGGCCGGTCAAAAACATCGCGGCGCTGATGCAGATCGATTGGTAGACGGCGAGCATGAGATAGGTGCCCAACTTACCGGCCGTCTCTCCGGGCTTGGAGCCATAGAGTTCGGCGATGGAGCGAGCGATGGGCAGGGTTACCCCGCCGGAGCGCGCTCCGTTCGAAGGGATGATGGTAGCGAGGGTAACATCGCTCAGGGCGAGGGCGTAGGTGACGCCGAGTGAGGTGTGGCCGAACGCTCGGACGAAGAGCAGGGCGATGCGGCGGGCGAGGCCGGTATTGAGCAGAGAGCGGGACAGGAAGAAGGCCGCCATGACGAGCCAGACGGTGGAGTCGGAGTAGCCTTCGAGGGCGCTTTTGATGGATAGTCCGCCGACCACGGCTGAAGCGGTCACCCCGATAAGGACGAGCGCGCCACCGGGGATCGGTTGGAGGATCAGGCCGATGACGGTGGAGACGAAGACGGCAAACAGCCGCCAATCGGTGGTCCTGATGCCGGTGGGGGGCGGCCAGAGGTAGGCGATGAGGAGGTAAATCGCCAGGAGGGCCAGGAGTCGAAGCAGCTTTGATGTCACGAGTTGACTAGTGTATCCCGTACGGGCGAATACGCCGAATTGCGTCTTGGCTTGGATTTCCCTGATGCCTCTCGGGGAAGTAGCAGTGCCACTCCAGAGAGGTTCATCACGACAGCCCCCAAAAAATCCGTCGTGCCTTGGGAAGATAACAATTCATGCGTGTTTGGAACTCGTTGGCTGGGGCATGCGCGAGCGTCGTGACGCGGGCTGTGCCCTCGTATCAGGTGATTGGGCTGGGGAATCTCGGCGGGCCGGCGGGTGCGGTGGAACGAGCGGTCGGGCAAAGCGGTGGCCTGGCCGTTCTCGTCGTTGCGCTCTTGTGTTGCCGCGCGCTCGCTCATCTTCGGAGAGGGGGTGGGTCGCTGATTGAGCTGGCGGGGTTGCCCTTGAGCATGCAGCATTATGCGACGGGGATCAACAACTCCGGGACGATTGCCGGGGCGAGCGGCGAGGTGGCCGGACACGGCAACACGGCGACCGGGGCGATGCGGGCGTTCGTGTCGTCCAACGGGCAGTTGCAGTAGATCGGTACGTTTGGGGGCGGTTCGAGTTATGCGACGGGCCACGCCATCAACGTCGCCGGATACAGTCAAACGTCTCTGTATCAGTCCGGGGTATTGACGGATTTAGGGACGTTGGGCGGATCGGCGGCGTTTTTGCAGGAAGACGGAAACATACGATCTGATTGCGCTGGGCTCGAGATGGGACTTGAAGGAAGCCTATGGCATTAACGATCTGGGCCAGATTGTGGGAACGGGGACCTTCAATCGGCAGCAGAGGGGGGCGCGGTTGAATCCGCTGTCGCCGCCGGCGGTCGTGTACAGTTTTACGCCTTCGTCTCTGGGGACGACCAGACGCCGGAGCCCGGGACGATGGGGATGGTGGCGACGGGAATACCGTTTATGACGTTCGGCTGCGGGCGGGCTAAGAGTAAAGCTTCGTAATGAGATTGCCGCCGAAGTCGGTAAGCTTTTCGTTGCGTCCGTTATGGAGATAGAAGAGTTTGTGCTGGTCGAGGCCGAGCATATGGAGCATGGTCGCGTGGAAGTCGCGCATGTGATAGCGCTCGCCGATGCCGTGTAGGCCGAGTTCGTCAGTTTCGCCGACGCTCGTGCCGCCCTTGGCCCCGCCGCCGGCGAACCACATGGTGTAGCCGTGCGGATTGTGATCGCGACCGTTACCGTTTTCCGACATCGGTAGGCGGCCGAACTCGGAGCCCCAGATGACGAGGGTCGAATCGAGCAGGCCGCGGGCTTTTAAGTCGTTCAGCAGGGCGGCGATGGGCTGGTCGGTGAGTCCGGCCATCTTCTCGTGGTTATTGATCAGGTTGGAGTGTGCGTCCCACTGGATGCTGACGGGGCCGCCGCCGGAGTAAACCTGGACGAAGCGGACGCCGCGTTCGACCATTCGGCGGGCCAGGAGCAGGCGGGTGCCGAAGTCGCGGGTTTGGGGTTTGTCGAGGCCGTAGAGCTTACGGGTCTCTTCCGATTCCTTGGTGATGTCGACGGCGTCCGGGGCGGCGGCCTGCATTTTGAAAGCGAGTTCGTAGCTGGCGATACGGGCAGCCATTTCGGAATCCTCAGGTTGGGAATCGAGGTCGTTCATCTTCTGGAGCAGATCGAGGGTGGCGCGCTGGCGTTGGGGGGTGACGCCGGGCGGGTTCTTCAGATGCAAAATCGGCGAGGGGCCGCTGCGGAGAAGAGTACCTTGATAAACAGCGGGCAGGAAGCCGGAGCCCCAGCACGGTGTGCCGCCTTCGGGGGTGCCTTCGGGCTGGGGCATGGCGACGTAAGCGGGCAGGTTGTCGGCGGCGCTGCCGAGGCCGTAGGTGACCCAGGAGCCGATGGACGGAAAGCCGGTGAGGACGCGCCCGGTATGCACTTGATACATGGCCGGGGCGTGGACGACGCTTTCGGTATAGAAACTGCGGACGAAGCAGATATCGTCGACGCATTTGGCGACGTGGGGATAGAGCGTGGAGACGGGTAGACCGCTGCGGCCGTGGCGGTTGAACTTCCACGGGGACGGATAGAGGGGTGTGTTGCCCTCGGTGAACTGGCTCGAGATTTTGCCGTAGCTATCGGGCAGCTTTTGGCCGGCGTACTTTTCGAGCGCCGGTTTAGGATCGAACATATCCATCGAGCTGGGGGCGCCGACCATGAACAGAAAGATGACGGCCTTCGCCTTGGGCTCGAAGTGGGGCGTCTTCGGCGCAAGGGGGTTCGAGCGCGGTTGGGCCAGCAGGTCGCGTTGGAGGAGCCACTCGGCGGCGACGGCACCCATGCCGTGGCGGAGGATATTTCTACGGGATGTATACGAATTCATGGCGGTTTAGGAGAGCGCGGCAGAAGTCGACCAGAGGCATTTTCTGGCGGTTGAGGAAGTCGAGGCCAAGCTGCATTTCAGTCGGCTTGGGAGCTCGCTGGATCGCAAGTTCGTAAGCGCGATTGATGCGGCATTGCGGGGTGGAACAGCCGGGTTCGAGACGGGTGGCGAAGGCGGTGGCCTGGTCGAAGACGAAGTCGCTGTTCATGAGGGTGAGGGCTTGGAGCGCGTGGGTGGAATTCGCCCTGACGGGACAGGAGCTGACGGCGTCGGGCTGGTCGAAGTTGTTGAGCAGCGGGAGGCGGACGGTTCGTTTGTTGAGCAGGTAGAGGCTGCGGCGGTTGTGTTCGCGCTTATCGGCGAGGACGGGCCAGAGGTTATCGGGCTCGGCTTCAGTGAAGATGATGTCGTAGATCTCGGGTTCGATGGGAACTTTCACCGGGACGCCGCCGAGGCGGGGGTTGAGTTGGCCGGTGGTTTGGAGGATGGAGTCGCGGATGGCTTCGCCTTCGAGGCGGCGGCGGTTCATGCGCCAGTAGTATTTATTTTCGCCGTCGATGGCGGCCTTCTTCGCGTCGATGTCGGCGGACTGGCGGTAGGCGGCGGTGGAGACGATGAGGCGGTCCATGTGTTTGATGTCCCAGCCGGAGCTGACGAATTCGGCGGCGAGCCAATCGAGTAGTTTGCGATTGGAGGCTTTGCCACCGAGGATGCCGAAGTCATTGGGCGTCGGCACGATGCCGGAGCCCATGCGGAGGAGCCAGATGCGATTGGCCATGACGCGGGCGGTGAGCGGGTGATCGGGGCGGGCGAGCCATTCGGCGAGGGCGGCACGGCGACCGGCGGGCGAGACGGGGGCATCGATAGCGCCGAGGGCGGTGAGGAAGCCTGGTTCGACCGAGTCGAGCTTATGGCGGTGATCGCCGAGCTTGAGCATGTGAGTGACGGGGGCTTTATCGAGGTTGGCGACGGCGTAGGCGGTGCGGAGCGGTGCGGGCCGTTCGAACTCGAGCTTGTGCATCTGCTGGCGCAGGCCGGCGCGGCGGGCTTTTTCCGACGGCTCGATGGCATTGACGACGACGTCCCAGGTCGGGGAGATCTGGCCGTTGCCCGCTTTGGCGAGCATCTCCTGTTCGGGAGTGCGCTTGTCCTTGGGAATCGCCATCGCGTCGAGGAAGCGTTTTTCGAGCTTGGCTTTGCGTTCTTCCTTGATGCGGTCGCGGACGGGTTTTTCGATGGCGGCGATTTCGTCGGTGATGGGTTTGAGGCGGGCCTCGAAGGCCTTCACGGCGGCTTCGTGGCCGGCCTTTTCGGCAGGGGTGACAATTTCAGAATCTTTCAGGGCGACGGAGGCGAAGATGGCTTGGAGGCGATAGTAGTCGGCCTGGAGGATGGGATCGAATTTGTGGTTGTGGCAGCGGGCGCAGCCGACGGTCATGCCGAGGAAGACGTTGGAAACGCCGAGGGTCATTTCGGTGAGGACCTCTTGACGGTTCATCTCTTCGTCCTGATTGCCACCGACGAGGTGGATGGGTCCGGCGCGATGGAAGCCGGTGGCGATGAGGGCGGCTTGGTCGCCGGGGTAGAGTTCGTCGCCGGCGATTTGTTCTTTGAGGAAGCGGTCGTAGGGTTTGTTGGAGTTGAAGCTATTGACGACGTAGTCGCGGAAGCGCCAGGCGTGGGGGCGTTCGGCGTCGAGTTCGTAGCCGTTGGTATCGGCGTAGCGGACGGTATCGAGCCAGCGGAGGGCCCAGCGTTCGCCGTAGGCAGGGGAGGCGAGGAGGCGTTCGACAAGCTGCTCGTAGGCTCTGGGGGAACGATCGGCGACGAAGCGTTGGACTTCGGCGGCGGTGGGCGGGAGGCCGGTGAGATCGAGGGTGACGCGGCGGACGAGGCGGGTTTTATCGAGCGAGGGGGAGGGAGACAGGCCTTTGGCTTGGAGTTGTTCGAGGACGAAGGCGTCGATGGGGTTGGGGCTGAGGTTGGGGACGGCGGGACGGACGACGGGCTGGAAGGCCCAGTAGGAACGGCGGGTGCCGATCCAGGCTTCATCCTTCGGATTGATTGAGGCGGCAATGAGGGAAAGGGCCACAGCGGCCAGGAGGAGCGGCTTCCACATGAAGATATTATAAGGCGATATGATGTCGGCAGCTGCGCTCGGTCAAAATCACGTTACAGAGCGCCAGGGAGCCTATTTATGATTCGTCTTATCGCCTTATGTCTTAGCCTTGTGGCCCTGACGTGAGCCCAGAATAGTTCGTCGGTGACGGGCACGATTACGGACAAAACGTCCGCCGCCGTGGGGGGCGCCAAGGTCGTGGCGCAGAACCAGGACACGCAGGTGACGCGTGAGGCCGAGACAGATGCGAACGGCTTCTTTACGGTGCCTCTGTTGCCGCCGGGCCGATACAAGATTACGGCGTCGAAGGCTGGGTTTCGGCAGGTTTTTCAAGACCTGACTTTGGAAGTGAACCAGACGGCGCGTTTTGATATTGCGCTCGAAGTGGGTACGGTGAGTGAGTCGGTGGAAGTGAAGGCGACGACGCCTCTGATTGAGAGTGACTCGTCTTCGATCGGCCAAGTTGTCGAGCAGCGGCAAGTGGCTGAGCTGCCGTTGAACGGCCGGAACTTCGTGCAACTGGCGACGCTCGGACCGGGTGTGACCGGGGTGGGCTTTGGTGCCAAGGGCACGATTATGAGCAGCACGCGTCCGGACGACTTACGGCCGGGCAGCGAGATTTTCGCCAACGGCAACCGGGAAGGATCGAACAACTTCTTGTGGGACGGCATTGATAACAACGAACGGCTGACGCTGTCGATCGTGCTGCGGCCGTCGGTGGAAGCGGTGCGTGAATTCAAGATTCAGACAAACCTGTTCACGGCCGACCAAGGACGGAATTCCGGGGCGACGGTGAACGTGATTACGAAGTCGGGTGCGAACGAGTTTCATGGCAGCGCTTATGACTTTTTGCGGAACGACAAGTTCGACGCGCGGAACTTTTTCAGCCCGGTGAAGCCGGTGCTGCGACAGAACCAGTTCGGGGCGAGCCTGGGCGGGCCGGTGATCAAGAACAAGCTATTCTTCTTCGGCAACTATGAAGGCTATCGGCGGAGTGTGCAGCGGACGTTCGTGAACACGGTTCCGACCGAAGGGATGCGGGCGGGCAACTTTGGTGATGTGCGAGACATTTTCGACCCGAACACGTTGCGGGCGGCGCCGGGTACAGCGTCTAGCTTTACGCGCGATCCGTTTCCGAATCGGCAGATACCGGTGAATCGGTTTGACCCGGTGATGTCGAAGTTAGTGGCCGCTTATCCTTTGCCGCAGCGGGCTGGCCTCGTGAACAACCACGTAACCAACCCCGGCGAGAAGCAGCAATGGGACCAAGGCGACCTTCGCGTGGACTGGAACTGGAACGAGAAGAACATGGTCTTCGGGCGGTTCTCGCGGCAGGATACGACGACGACGCGGCCATCGACGTTTGCGCCGGTGACCTTGGCGGGAATCAGCGGGCCGGTGAGCCTGGGCAACGAAGATACGTTTGCCGGGGCTTCGGCGTTGAAGGCTTACCACTCGGTGTTGAACTGGGTCCGGACGATCCAGCCGACTTTCGTGATGGAAGCGCGCATGGGCTTCAACCGTTTCAACCTGAACTTCTTGCAGGAAGGCGCAGCGGCCGGGGCGCAGTTGGGCGAGAAGCTCGGCGTGCGGGGATCGAATCAAGGGCCGAACTCGGACGGCATTCCGATCTTCAGCCCGGCCGGTTATTCGGGCATTGGGCAGACGCGGTCGTTGCCGATTAAGCGGATTGAGAACACGTTCCACCCGGGCGTGAACTTCACGAATTTGCGGGGACGGCATACGGTGAAATTTGGGGTGGACTTCCGGCGTCGGCAGTTGACGCAGTACCAGACCAACCGCGGGAATGGCCGGTTCAACTTTGGCCGGACGTTTACCGACAACCCGAACAATGCGGGCGCGACGGGCGACGCGATGGCGGCGCTGATTCTGGGAACGGCGAACACGATTGAGCAGGACTTCACGCTGATCGCGCCGGGCATTCGCATGTGGGAATCGAACTACTTCGTGCAGGACGATTGGAAGATTTCCGATAAGTTGACGGTGAACGTCGGCATCCGTTATGAGTACGACACGCCGACGACGGAAGTAACGGACCGTTGGACGAACTACGATGTCGTCCAGGCAAAGTTGTTGGTGGCGGGATATAACTCGGATTCGCGGACGGGCGTCTTAGGGGACAAGAACAATTTTGCTCCTCGGTTAGGTTTTGCGTACCGGTTGCGGCCGGGGACGGTGATTCGCGGCGGCGGCGGTATTTTCTTTACCCCGGCCGGAAGCGAGAGTGTGTTGATGCGGCGTCACCGGCAGTTGCCGTATGGCCCGATCAATGCGCTGGACATCAACCAGTTTGTGGCGAACCCGCGGAGGGTCTCCGATGGACTGCCGCCGATTCCGACCTTGACCGCGGAATCCGCGGTGCGGAATCCGGTGGGAAACTTCCTGGGTGTGGCCTCGAACTTCGTGTCGGGCTATGCGCAACAGTTCAATTTGCAGGTGCAGCACCAGTTGCCGCTGGACCTTGTTTTCAAAATCGGCTACGTGGGCAATTTGGGACGGAAGCTGGACAATGTGTACGGCTTTAACCAGCAGATTCCAGGGCCGGGCGCACCGGGACCGCGGCGGCCACTGTTTGCCGTAGCGCCGGGAATTGTGAATGTGGACTACAACGTTTCGGACGGGTTGTCTTCGTACCATTCGCTGCAAAGCACAATTGAACGGCGGTTTGCGAACGGGCTGGGCTTCCTGGCCGCTTACACGTATTCGCATTCGATCGACAACGTCGGCAACCAGTTTGGCGGGGCCGACAACGGGCCTCTGCCGCAGGATCGGCGCTACCGCAGCGTGGAACGGGCGACGTCGGGCTTCGACATTGCGCACCGTTTCGTTTACAGCATGAACTACGAACTGCCTTTCGGCAAAGGCCGGAAGTTTAGCTCGGGCAAGGCGATGGTGGACAACATTCTGGGCGGTTGGGATAGCAATATGATCTTCCAGAAGCAGACGGGGCTGCCGTTTACGCCTCAATTGGCGAACTCGGTATCGAATGCGGGCGGGAGCCGTCCGGACCGGTACAAGAGCGGGGAGATCGATAACCCGACGATCGCCCGTTGGTTTGATGCGACGCTGGCAACGGCGCCGGGCACGGCGGCGTGGGGTACACCGACGGTGTTCACGTTTGGCAACGGCGGCAGGAACGTGCTGCGCGGACCGGGTCGGACGAATGTGGATTTCTCGCTATTTAAGAACTTCCAGATCACCGAGCGGTTCAAACTGCAGTTCCGGAGCGAGTTGTTCAACATCTTCAACCACGCGCAGTTTGACTTGCCGAACTCGGCGGTGGGGAACCCGAGCGCAGGAATTATCACCGCGTTGATCGGACCCCCGCGTCAGGTGCAGTTTGCGCTCCGGTTGACGTTCTAAATTGGCAGTCTTTCGAGCTGGTACGGCCCAGGACGCGTTCGCGCGGCCTGGGCCGTACTTCTTTTTTCAGCCGACGGCAGTTAGGACCTTGGCGACGGACTCTGCTCGCTGCGGCGCTCGGCGGGGGGGCAGGACGTTGGAATAGCTGTGTTCGGCGAGAGGCCCGGATGGCTTCGTTTGGCTTTGGATTTCGCTGCATTCGGTGGTTTCGGCGGGCTCGTGCTTCGTGTTTTAAACGACTTCCGGATTGGGGGCCGAGTTGAAGTGGGCCGGGGGCCGATCAAAGGGAGTCGATGCTATGGCGAAGGCACCGGCGCCGGCGGGAAGGGCTTCGTGCTGGAGCCTGACTTCGACGGTTTGGCACTTGTCTTCGAGCACGATGAGGCGAATACAACGGAAGCGTTGGTATTCCCATTGGTTGGCGGCGAGGCGGCAGATGACCTCTTTTTCGGCATGGACGCGGGGGACCGTTTTCTCTTCGTCGGTGAGAAGCGCCTCCATCGGGTTCTCCTGAGAAAGTTCGGGATAAAAAGCGAACGCCCCAACCGGTTGGCTGGGGCGTTCGAAAGTGACCGAATAACTTTGATTTCACGTTAGCAGGCGAGGCGGCGAAAACGGATCGGAGGATGGGACGGAATTCCTTGTAGGTATATAGATCAATGGGGACTTATGCTTCCTTTCACACCTTGTGAGCGGAATCCCGGAGGAGGTGAAAAGTCGAGCTGGAAGTGTTTAATTTAATTACAGTTACTGACGCCAGTGCCGTTTTACGCCGGATCCGGTTATACTCCCGATATGCGATTGCTCTTCTTTTCAGCCATTCTGGTGATGACGAATCTGCAAGCGGAGACCTATTACCGCACCTTTTTCCACAAGCATCCGGTGAAGCAGCGAATCAAGCCGGGCGAAATTGTGGCGACTCGGACGCTCGATTCGAGCGGAAAGGATCACACCGGAACCGAGGTGACGGACGGGCCGAATCCGTTGACGGGGCCCTTTTACGTGGAGGGCGCCGAGCCGGGCGATGCGCTGGTGATCCAATTCCGGAAGGTTCGTTTGAACCGGGATTGGGGATACTCCGGCTACCGGCTGGGACTGTTTGCGATGACGCCCGAATATATCGAGAAGACTTACCCGCCGATTTACAAGCGTGACTTAGTCCGGAAGGGGTTTGCGCACTATGTGCCGTGGGATCTGGACCGAGAGAAAGGGTTAGTTCGTTTGCGGGAGCCAGGGAGCAAGGCCGTCGTGATGGAGTTTCCGGCGAAACCGATGTTGGGGTGTGTGGGGGTGGCGGCGGCGGGAGATTGGGCCCCTACGTCGAGTCCGTCGGGACCGTATGGAGGTAACTTGGACTATAACCGGATTGGCGAAGGGGCGACGGTGATCCTACCGGTTTATCATGCGGGAGCGATGCTGTTTTTAGGCGATGGGCATGCGCTGCAGGGCGACGGAGAGCCGACGGGGAATGGCGTGGAAACGTCGATGGACGTGGAGTTTTCGGTGAGTGTGCGAAAGGGAGTGGCTTTGACGGGGCCGCGGGTGGAGACGGCGGAGGCGATCATCAGCATCGGGTCGCAGCCGGAGTTCCAGAGCTCACTCGACCGGGCGCTGGAGATGGCGACGACCGATATGGTGCAGTATTTGATGACCGAACACGGGCTGGAAGAGTGGGCGGCCCATTTGTTGATTGCGTTTCAGGGGAAATATGAAGTGGTGACGGCGCGGGGATCGATGGCGTTGCTGATTCCGCGGGCGTCATTGCGGAGGAAGTGACGCGTGGGTTTCGCCGATGGACCGAAGTTTTTCTGCTGAAGCCGAGGGCTTACAACTAGCGCTGGATTTACTACGAACAGGCCCTGAGCAGGGGTAGGCGACGGCACTGCCAGAGAGGATGCCGGAGAGCGGGCTGGGCGAAATCCAGACGCTCGCGATGCTGGCCCCGCTTGTTTTGGGGCAGGCTGCGAACTTGGGAGCCGCGACGGCGTTTGCGCACATGGACCCGCCGACGCCGTGGGTGACGTGGGCGTTGACGCTCTGGAACGTGTCGCTCAATCAGAACCTGCTGCATCCGGCGACCGCGCCGGTGGCACGGAATATCGAGCAGCTTGTGATCAGCTGGCTGGCCCCGTACTTTGGCATGCAGGGCGGGCACATGACCCCCGGCTGTACCGTCGCGAATCTGACCGCACTGTGGGCGGCTCGCGAGAACGCCGGGGTAACGGAGGTGATCGCTTCCGAAGGCGCCCACTTATCGATCGCCAAGGCGGCGCACCTGTTGGGGTTGCGCTATCAGACCATTGCTTCGGACCGAACCGGGGCGATGATTGCCGAGGCTTTGGAGGGGGACCTGAGCCGGACGGTTTTGGTGCTGACGGCGGGAACGACGAGCGGCGGCCGATTGGATCCGTTGACTCTCGCGGGCAGGGCGGGATGGACGCATATCGACGCGGCGTGGGCGGGACCGCTACGCTTGTCGGCGCGGCACGGAGATCGGTTAGCGGGCCTTGAGCGCGCGGATTCAGTGGCTGTTTCGGCCCATAAATGGCTTTTTCAGCCGAAGGAGTCGGCTTTCGTGCTGTTTCGGGACGTGGCGTCGGCACATGCGGCGGTTAGCTTCGGGGGGGCTTATCTGGCCACGCCCAACATCGGGGTGCTGGGATCGCACGGCGCGGCGGCGACGCCGTTGCTGGCGACGCTGTTGGCTTGCGGTGGCACGGGGTCGCCAGCCGGATTGACCGGTGTATGGAAAGGGCCGAGCGGTTGGCGGAGTTCGTCGCGCAGGATGCGGACTTGGAACTGTTGGCCCGACCGGAGACGGGCGTCGTGAACTGGCGCCCGCGGGTGGTCGAACGGATGGACGAATCTTATGGCCGCCTGCCAGAGGGTTCGACGTCGCGGCGGACGGTGATCGCGGAGGAAACGTGGTTGCGGAACGTGGCGGCTAACCCGAACTTCGAGGTCTAGGCGTTCCTGGTGCAGTTGCGGGGGGCGAATGTAGCATCACGTCGTCCTTCCCCCGCTCCCTTGCTTCGCTAGCCGACGAGCTGCTTGCGTAGGTGGTCTACAACCGCGCAGTGTTCCTGTTGCGGGCTAAAGAGAATGATTTCGGCGTCCTTGGAAACCGCGACGGTATGGCCCGGGGGCCAGTAGAAAAGATCGCCGCCGAGGACGAGGTCTTTCGAGCCATCCAAGTAGGTTACGGTGACTTCGCCTTCGATCAGATAGCCCCAATGGGGAGACTGACAGAGGTCATCTTCGAGGCCCTTGAGCAGGGGCGCGATGTCGACGCCGGCCGCAAGCGAAAAATATTCGCCGGCGATTTTGCCGTAGCCTGTCGCATCGCCAAATTCGGTTACTTGGCGAGCTATGGCGCCAGGAATATTGATCTTCTCGGGAACATCGTTCTTGGGAATTCGCATGGTAAGGTTACTCCGGGAGATTGGTCGCCGCAGGCCGGGGAGAGAAGAGGGGCGGCTCGGCGCGGCTCGTAGCCAACGAAACTAGAGTAACAGCAGTGGGAAGGCGGAAATGGGCGGCTAAGCGAGCAACTGTTTGAGGAGCTTGCCTTCGTTAATGATCTTCGCCGGGCGGCCGATGGGTGTCTGGTACTCGTGGCTCGCGTCGACCCCGAGGATGTTATAAAACGTGTGCAGCAGATCCTCGGGTTCGACCGGGAAGTCGGTGACTTCGGTGGCCGTTTTGTCCGTCGCGCCGAGAATGCGCCCGCCGGTCATGCCAGCACCGGAGAGGACAATGGACCACGCCTTGTTATGATGATCGCGGCCGGCGTCGGCATTGATCTTGGGGGTCCGGCCAAACTCGCCCATGCCGATGACGAGCGTCGTATCTAACATGCCGCGGTCATGGAGGTCGGTGACGAGAGCGGCGTAAGCTTTGTCGAATTCGGGGAGCAGAACCTTCTTGCAGATATTGAAGTTATCGCCATGGGTGTCGTAGTTTAACCAGCCTTTGGCGACCGTGACGAAGCGAACGCCATTTTCAACCAGGCGGCGGGCGAGCAGGGCGCCTTGACCAACCGGGGTGCGACCGTATCGCTCCCGGAGGGCGGCGGGTTCGGACTGGATGTCGAAAGCTTTCTTGGCGGTCGGGGAGCTGAGAAGATCGTACGCTTTCTTCGAAAACTCATCGAGCGCGGCGAAGTCCGGGCTGGCTTCCACGCTGCGGAATTTGGAGTCCATCTGTTGGACGAGAAAGCGGCGGTTTTCGACGCGAGCCCAATCGACGTCGACGGGGAGGGTGAGATCGCGGACCTGGTATCCGGTCGAGTTAGGGTCGCCGGCGATGAAGGGGTTATGCGCTCCGCCGAGGTAGCCGGCACCGTAGGATGGAAAGGTGTTGGGGACGGCAACGTACGGCGGGAGGCCGTTTTTGGGGCCGAGCTGTTTGGAGATAACGCTGCCCATAGACGGGAACTCGAGGGTAGGGAGCGGCAGGTAGCCGGTGAGCAGGTAATTGATGGCTCGTTCGTGATTGTTCTCTTTCGAACGAAGGGAGCGGAGGACGGTGACTTTGTCCATCATCTTCGCCATTTCGGGGAGATGCTCGCAGATGTGGAGGCCCGGGACGTTGGTGGGAATGGGCTTGAACTCGCCGCGGATTTCCGCCGGAGCGTCGGGCTTCATGTCGAAGGTATCGAGCTGCGGCGAGCCGCCGCTTTGCCAAAGCAGGATGCAGCTGATGTCCTTTTTCTTCGCGTCCTTGGCGGCGCGGAGGGCATTGGCGATGGAGAGGCCGCCGACGCCGAGCGAGCCGATGCGGAGGAAATCGCGGCGTCCAAAGATGTCGGTCTGGTTGGTGATTTTCATCGTTCTGGTCCGGCCTTAATGATTGTAGAGAAACTCTTTGGTGTTGAGAAGGGCCCACAAGACGTCTTCGGCACCTTGCTGGCGGCCTTTGGCCTTGCGGATGGCGTTGCGGGCGGCGGCGAGCTCTTCGGCGTCCGGGAAACGGGTGAGCGTACGGAGGTAGAACTCTTCGACCAGCGCCCCATCTTCGGAGAACTGAGCGAGAGCCTGCTTCACGTAGCCGGTGGGATCGGTGACTTTGCGATGGGCGGTGTCGCCGCCGATCATGTGGAGTGCCTGATTCAGCGTGGGTTCGTTTTTCCGTTCGCAGACGAGTTGGCGGGAGGGGCGATCGAAGACCTCCAGGAAGTAGCTTTCGATTTCGGGTTCCGGGAGGGCGGCGGCGCGGGTGCCGGGGTACATGGCGCGGAACTTCTCCGGGACGGCGGTCGCCAAAGAGATGGAATCGAGCAGCGGCTCGGCGCTAATCCGCTTCGGGTAATAACGGGAGTAAGCCATGGTGTCCTGCCGGTTGCCAAGGACCGGGACGGAGGAGAGTTGGTAGGCGCTCGACAAGGTGATGGTCTTGATGAGGTGGTGGAGATCGAAGTTATGAGCCGCGAAATCTTTGGCGAGGGCGTCGAGGAGCGGTTCGTTCGAGGGGGGGTTGGTGGCGCGGAAATCGTCGACGGGTTCAACGAAGCCGCGGCCGAAGAACATGCGCCACATGCGGTTGGCCATGGCGCGGGCGAAGTAGGGGTTCTCTTTCGCGGTGACCCAGTCGGCGAGCAGCTCGCGACGATCCGATAGACCAACGGTCGCCAGTTGAGGGCCGTCGAGGGCTTTGGGAAGATAGACCTTCTTCGTTTCGGGGTGTTGGAACTGGCGGGGGAAATCGACGAAGAGGGCCCGTTCGTTATTGCGGGGGCCGCCACCCTTGTAACGGACCTGCGAGAAGAAGGCGGCTAAGCCAGCGAAGTCGCTCTGCTTCCAACGTTCGAGCGGATGGTTGTGGCAACGGGCGCAGCCGATGGAGACGCCGAGGAAGAGTTGGCTCGTCTTTTCGGCCAGGTCGAGCTCCTTCTTCATAATGGGGTAGAAGTTGGTGGCGGGTACCTCGTACATGTTGCCGCTGGAAACGAGCAGCGAGCGAACGAATTGATCGTAAGGAACGTTGGCGCGGAACTGCTTTTGCAAGTACTCGGTGAAGGCGTAGGGGCCTTTGTTGTAAATCTGCTGCTTGGTGTTATCGAGGTGGTCGCCCCAGTACATGGCCCAGTATTCGGCATACTCGGGGCGGTGGAGCAGTTGGTCGACGACCTTTGTGCGCTTAGCTGGATCCTTGCTCGCCAGGAACGCGCGGGCTTCGACGGCGGTGGGGATGGTGCCGATGACGTCGAGGTAGACGCGGCGCAGGAAGGTAGCATCGTCGGCGGGGGCGGACGGGGGAATCTGGAGCCGTTTGAGCTTGGCGTTAATGTGATCGTCGATCAGATTGCTGACGGGGAGGAGGGGGACGTTGCGGGGTTCGATGACGACGGCGACTTTGGCCACGCCGGCGACTCCGGGGCCGCGGACGACGATGGCCGTTTCGCCGCCGCGCTCGGCCTTGACGATGCCGGCGGCGCTGATGGAGGCGATCGAATCGTTGTTGGTGGAGAACTTGACGAGGTGGGTGACGTCGGCTTCGGTGCCGTCATCCAAGCGCGCGGTGACGAGGAGCTTGCGATGGGCGTCTTTACCGGTGAGGGTGAGCAGGGGGGGAGTGACGCGGAGGGCGGTCATCTTCCTTTCGTGTTTGAGGTCGCGGGGAGCGCCGTCGCGGAGCCAGTTGAGCAGAGTTTGATAGTCGGGAGACTTGGCGGAAAAGTGCTTGCCACCGCCATGGGGGGAGGGGCCCATGGTGGGTTTGAGGAGAAGCAGGCTCTTTTCGGGGTCGGTACGATTGACGCGGCGGCCCTCATGGGCGGTGGCAATCATGTCGTAGTCCGGCTCCGATTCGAAGCCGAAGAGAGAAAGTTTGAAGCCGTTTTTGCCGTTGAGGGCACCGTGGCAAGAGCCGCCGTTGCAGCCGTACTTCGTGAGGATGGGGAGGATATCGCTGGCGAAGCTGCGAGGGATGGGAGCTTCGGCGCGTTGGACGAGCGCGGTGGTGGTGGCGGTATGGCCTTGCCAGGTGACCCGGACGGGGCTGCCGCCGTTGGCGAGGGCGGTGAGCAGGCCTTGCGGATCGACGCTGGCGGCTGGGCCGTGGGCGATGAAGGCGGCTTCGGCGGTGACGTCTTTGGCGGTGCCGTCGGGATACTCGGCGGTGATGACGAGGCGTTGCTTCGAGCCTTGGCCGAAGAGAAGTGGATTTTCTGGCGTAATTTTCAGCTTGGCGGGGGCGGCGCAGAGGGTGACGGCGAGGAGTCCGGTGAGTAAACGCATTAATCGACCTGCACAGTGATTTTAGGAGCTTCGTGGGATTCCCCGGCGGCGGAGCCGAGGATGGCGACGCGGGGGGCTCGTCCGAGAGCGGCGTCTGGCGTGGCGGTGATCTTCAGTTGGACGGCGCTGGCGTCGCCGGGGGCGCTGACGGCTTGGAGGGTTACACCAGGCGGAAGGTTTTCGGCGGCGAAGGCGATGGGGGTGGCAAAGCCGTTTTCCCGACGGATGGCGATCGGGATAACAGCCGAACCGCCCCGGGGGATATTGACGTTCGTGGCCTGCGCTTCGAGGGAGAAGTTGGGCTTTTCGCTGATCGAGAGGAGGGCTTGGTCGAGGCGGGTGAAAGCCGCGCCTTCGCCGCCGCCGCTGCTGATACGGACGGATCGCCAAGCGTTTTGGTTGTCGCTTTTGACGAAAACGAATCCAGCGGTGCCCGGCTTGCCGGTGGCGCGGAGGAGAAAGGCCGCTTCATCCTTGCCGGCGGGGATGGTGACCGGATCGGCGGTGATGCCGACGGGGAGGCCGGAGAGCGTGAGGGCGATGGGATCGTTATGGCCGTCGAGGCGCTGCGCAGAGACCTTCCACGGCGATTCGCCGCCGGGATAGACGTGGGGGCGTTCGTTTGAGAGTTGGAGCGTGTAGGAGGGCTTGGGGGGCCGGACGAGGAGTTGGTAGGGGGAGCGTTCGCCGACGACCTGGACGACGTTCCGGAGTTCGACGGCGTATTCGCCAGCCTCCTTGAACTTGTGCGCGATGCGGGGATCGCGCTGGTAGAACTTGCCGCCGACGAAGGTGAAATCGTCGTTCAGCGCGACCTGCTTGCCGGCAGAATCGAGGAGGCGCATCGTGAGATCGACGGGGGAGCCGAACCGTTGGCCGCGAACTTCAAAGACCAGGGTTTGGCCGGCCTGGGCGGTGAAACGGTAGAGGTCGGGTTGGCGGTATTTGGCAACGCCGGTGATGGAGGCGGGGGGCGAGATGCGGTCTCCACCGGGGTGGCGAGGCGTGGAATCGACGAAGAGTTCGATGGAGTTGGATCGGCCACCGGGGGTGAGGAGGGTGAGTTCGACGGGACCGTCCGGCGTATTGGCGGGGACGCGAAGGCGGACGCGGGCGGAGTTGCCCTCCATGGAGAGGACGGTTCCTTGCGCCCCTTCGAGGCGGGCTTCGCCGGAGAGACCTTCGCCGAGGAGAGTCACTTCCTGGTCGAGGCCGGGAGGAATGACAAGGGGGGAGACGGTATCGAGATGGGGGGCTTGGCGGATATCGAGTTCGTAGGCGAACGAAGGATCGAGCCGGACGTGGGTGGGTTGGACGACCAGGATGTATTCGCCAGCTTCGGCGAACTGGTGCGAGAGGAAGGGGTCCCAGATGAAGCGTTCTTCGTTGTAGTCGATTTTGGCGCCGTTGGCGTGGAGGAGAAAGATAGCGGCATCGAGGCTGTTGCCGTTGCGGGAGGAGCGGAGGTCAAAGATCCAGCGAGAGCCTTTTTCGACACGGAATTTGAAGAAGTCGAAGTCTCCGTCGACGTTGAGGCGGCCCATGACGGTGGCGGGGATGGGGACGAGATTAGCTTGGGAGGCGATTGAGTTGGGTTCGTTTTCGAGGACGCGGGGTTGGTCACTGACGCGGAGCAGGAGCGGGCCGCTGGCACCGCGGGGGGTGACAACGTGGAAGGGGTGTTGGCCAAAGACGGCGGTTTTAGCGACGTTGACGCGGAGGCGGAGGCGGGTGGGTTGGACGGAGAGGATTTCGGCGGATGTACCTGGCTGGTGGAAGAGAATGGACTGGGCGCGGTCGAGGTGTTCGCCCAGGATCTCGGCTTCGAAAGTGGAGCCGGGCTGCGCGCCCATCGGATAGATGGCGGCGGCGATGGGCAGGCGATGTTGGACGGGGTCGGCACCCAGGGCGAGGGAGAGCGGCAGGGCGAAAAGTAACAATCCCTTCATTTTAGGGAGATGCTATCACATTGGGGGCACGGGAGGATGTGATCCTGGCTAGTAGGAGGCGAGGAGTAGGGGGTCTGTGACGGGTTTCGCTTGGAGTCCGACGGCGTAAGCTTCGTGCTGCGTGAAGAGCCATTCATGGATGGCGTCTACCGTGCGGAGGCGGGCTCGTTCGGGGGCTCTGAGGTCGATGGCGGCTCGTTCCTTCGCCTGGCGGGCCGCCACGGCGGCGGGGGCCAGGCCTACGTCAGGCGAGGCTTGATAGGTGAGAACGTAGCCGGTGTCCGGGCCTTCGGCGGAGAAGATCCAGTCAAAACAGGCTTGGGTGCGGGGCAGGTGGAACTCGGACGTGATGACGTGGAGACGACGATACCCGCGGGGGCCTGTGTGCAACAGGCGAACGAAGAGGGCGTTGCCGATCGTGTCGAGTGAGAGATTCTCTTCGAGTAAGTCGGTGCGGGCCACGCCTTTCCCGAGTAAGTAGGCCGTGGCGGCCTTCGCCTCGGAAATCGTATTGCCGGGTTTGTGGGGAGAGCCGGCACTGAGCGTCAGAATCGGCTCCGCCGTCCGTAGGGCCAGCGCCGCTTCGAGACGCGCGACCGTCCACGGCGGGAGGCTGCCGTCGGCCAGCAGCCCTCCGCCCGGGACGATGATCAGATCCGCTACCACTTAAGACGAATGGCTAACTGGATGGCTCGGTTGAGGTTGGCCTGGCTCGTGATGCGGCCGAAGTTGGCGCTGGTCGGGCCGAGGTCGGGGCCGTTGAACGAGGCGCGGTTGAGCAGGTTAAAGGCCTCGCCGCGGAGCTGGGCTTGGAACCGTTCAAACAGCTTGAAGTTCTTGAGCACCGACATGTCGACGTTGTTGATCGTATCGGCGCGGTACGTGCTGAAACGAGTGTTGAAGTTACGACGATTCAGGTCAAGCTGCTGCTGATTGTTGGTATTGAAGCGGGTCCGATCAAAGGAGACCAAAGCTCCGTCGGTGGGGTGGGAATTCCAGCTCAAGTTCCCGCCGTTGTATATCACGTTGCCCCATTCGACGGGCGGACCGGCTTGATTGGAGTAAATCCCGTTGAGCTGCCAGCCGCCGATGACGGCATCGACGAAGCGGTTGGTGTTCGTGGCTAACGCCTTACCTTTGCCGAACGGAAGTTCGTAGCTACTGGAGAAGACGAACCGATACGGACGATCTTCGTCTGCAATGCGGCGTTCGAGGAACGGGTCAGCCGCGTTGAGGCGGCCGGTGGCTTCAATGAGCTTCGAACGCTGGAAGTTGGTCATGAAGCTGACGCCGTTGCTAAACCGCTTTTGTAACTGGGCCTGGAACATGTGGAAGATCGAGTTGCCGTTGTTCTGGCCTTCGACGCGGACTCCGTTGTTACCCGCGAACTGCGGAAACGGACGGACAAGCTGCTCGAGCCCAATGCTGCCGCCGTTGATGTTGGTGCCGGGGAGGAGTCCGGCAAAGGGGTTGGGGACGTTGGCACGGACGCGGTCAATATTGGCTTGGTCGCGGGCGCCGGTGGTGGAGAGGAAGCTCAACGGAATAAAGTTGAGGTCGCGGCCTTCGACGAGGCGGCTGGCGGAGCTGCCGATATAGCCTACTTCGAGGAGAAGGCTTTTGCCGAGTTCGCGCTGGACATTCACACTCCAACGCCACGTGATGGGTTGGGCGAGCTTATTTTCGATGTAGCTGACGTTTTGCCCGAGGAAGGTATTGACGCCGAGCGAAGAGCCGACCGGCTGGAGAATGCCGCGGGGGAAGGGGTTGTTGATGTAGGCCGTGGGAATGCTCAGGTCACCGTTGTCGTTGGCGGGCACGAGGGTGCGCTGGCTGAAGCCGGGCTGGAGGACGCCGGTGGTGCCGTAAGTGGAGAAGAAGGCACCGGCTCCGCCCCGGAGAACGGTTTTGCCGCCGATTTTGGACGGGGTCCAGGCGAAGCCGAAGCGGGGGCTAATGGAGGTATTCGGGGGATTGTAGATCGAGTTCTGGCTAGGGGTAGCGAACAGGACGCCGCCTGTCGGGTTGAAGCTGGAGACCGGAAGGGCGGTGTTCGGGGTGCGCGCATAGGCGGCGCGGGCTGCCGCGGTCGTCGAATTGACGGCGGTGGGGTCGAAGCCGACGGTGGTGCGATTGAAGCGTTCGGTGGTGCCGGTTTCGATTTCGTAGCGGACGCCGAGGTTGATGGTGAGATTCGATTTCACGCGCCAGTCGTCCTGGAGGAACGTAGAGAAGTACTTGGCTTGCTGGGTGCGGGAGGCGTTGACGTCGAAATTACTATTGCCATCCGGGCCGACGACGCCGAGCAGGAAGCTGGCGAGATCCTGACCGAGCGGGGCGCCCGGGGAGTTATCGAGGGGGCCGCGGGTGTAGGAGTTGTTAAAGACAAAGCGGCCGGAGGAATTGCCGAAGCCATTCGAGCTTTCGCGCTGTTGGCGGATGTCGATACCGGTTTTCAGAGAATGTTTGCCGGTGATCTTGGTGAGGGTCGAGAACAGTTGGAAGCTGTCGAACGGGGTCCGATCGCCGCCGGAGTCGCCCACGTCGGTGAAGTTGGAGAAGTCAATGAACGGAATGACCCGTTTGGCGCTGGCGGCCCCCATGTTAGCGGGAAAGCCAAGGGAGAGGAAATCGAAGCCGTCGTGGGGACGGGTGCTACCTTCGGTGAAGCGAGTCCAGTTCAGGCGCGTGTTGAGGAGCAGCGAGGGGGAGAGCGTATAGACGTCGTCGAAGGTGGCGCCATTGTTGACACGGGAGAGGAAATTGCCCGTGTTGGGGGTGCCGAAGCGGCGGCCGCGGTCTTCGATCCGGTCGTTGAGACGGTAGGAGAAGAAGAATTTGTGTTTGTCGGAGGCGTTGATATCGAGACGGCCGAGGTAGGAGAAGAAGTTATCGGAGCGGATGGCGTTATTGAAGTAGTTGTTGTTGCCGTCGGCGGCGCCGGTAGTGTTCGGGGTGGGGATGAGGCCGAAGATGTTGCGGGAGACGGGGTTGATGCGGTTGGCAGGAATGATGTTGTTGGCGAAGGGCTGGCGACGGACGCGGGCACCTTCGCGGACACCGGTGAGGGGATCGTAGATTTGGTAGTTCGCGCTGACGCCGAGGAGACCGGAGAGATTGCCGCCGCGCTGGGCTTCGGTGGCGACGGTGGAGAAGGTGGGTTCCGGTTCGGACTGTTTGATGCCTTCGTAGGCGAAGTACCAGAAGGCCTTGTTCTTGCCGTTGAAGAGCTTGGGGAACATGACGGGGCCGGAGGCGGTGAGCCCGAATTGATTGAAGCGGGTGACGGCTTTTTTCTGGCTGGCGGCGTTCGTGAAGAACTGCGTGGCCTTCAGGGCGGAGACCTGATTGAAGAGATAGGCGGTGCCGTGGAAGTCGTTGGCGCCACCCTTCATGACGACGTTGACGGTGCCTCCGCCGGTGTTGCCGTAGGCGGCGTCGGACTGGAAGACCTCGACTTTGACTTCGGCGACGGAGTCAGCGGGAGGGTTGTAGGCGACGCGACGGTTGCGGGTCATGTCGGGCGCGCCGTCGAGAAGGAGTTCGTTGGATTGGCCTTGGCCGCCGCCCATAGAGAAGCCGGCGGGACCGCCGTTGTCGAAGGGTCGGGTGAAGCGGGGATCCGAGGCGGGGACGACGCCGAAGGCGAGTTGGGCGAGGGAGAGCGGGGTGCGCCCGTTCATGGGCATCGACTCGAGTTGGGCGGTGGAGATGACTTGGCCAACGGAGGCGGAGGCGGTGTTGAGCAGGGACACGTCGGCGTTGACGGTGATGCTTTCGGTGATGGCGCCGAGGCTGAGGGTGACGTTCTGGGTGAGGCGTTGGTTGGTGCCGATGCGGATGCCGGACTGCACGTACTTTTTGAAGCCGTTGGCTTCGGCGGTAAGTTCGTAGTCACCAGGGGGGACAAAGGGGAGAGAGAAGGTGCCGTCCGCGGCGGCGATGGCTTCATAGGCCGTGTTGGTCGATAGTTCGCGCAGGCGAAGTTTCGAGCCGGATACGGCGGCGCCTTGGGGGTCGGTGACCTGCCCGGCGAGGGTGGAGCGGAACTCCTGCGCAAAAAGCGCGATGGAGCACAACGTGGCTAATGCGATGACTTGACACATGAAATACTAGACCTCTGTTACGAACCGATTTGAAGATAGAATATCAGTTCTTTTTGACAAGTCCATTACGGCGGAGTAAAGCGCCGGGGTCGGGCTTACGACCCATGAAATTTTCAAAGAGGGTTTCGGCGGGTTGACTGTTGCCTTGGGAGAGGACGTCGCGGCGGAACCGGTCACCGATTTCGCGGCTGATGACGCCGCTCGATTTGAACTTGGTGAAGGCGTCGGCGTCGAGGACTTCGGCCCATTTATAAGAGTAATAGCCGGCCGCGTAACCGCCGGCGAAGATATGGGAGAAGTTACAGACGGGGCATTCCTCGGGTTCGATTTTGGCGGCGGAGAAGCGCTGGACGAGCTGGCGGCCGTAGGCGTCGGGGGTGCCGTAATCGGCGTTGGGCTGGTAGTCGGTATGGAGGAGGATATCAAGGGTGCCGCGACTGAGTTGGCCCATCTGGGAGGAACCGGCTCCGAAGTTGCGGGCGTCGGTCATTTTCTTGAAGAGGGCGTCGGGGAGGGGTTCGCCGGTTTCGTCGTGGACGGCGAAGGTCTTCAGGACGTCCTTTTCCCAAGTGAAGTTTTCCATGAGCTGGGAGGGGAGTTCGACGAAGTCCCAAGCGACGGAGGTACCGTTGAGGCGGCGGAGGGGGCCGGCGGAGAGGGCGAGATGGAGGAGATGGCCGAACTCGTGATAGAGGGTGGAAACTTCGCGGTGCAGGAGCAGGGCCTTGCCGGCGGCGTTGGGTGGCGTGGCATTCAGAACGATGAGGCCAATGTGCGGGGCCCCGTTTTCGCCAACCAATAGCTGGTTCATCCAGGCGCCAGAGCGTTTGGATTCGCGGGGGAAGAAGTCGGCATAGAAGGTCGCGAGGGCGGTTCCGGATTCGTCGTCGATGCAGTAGGCACGGACCAGCGGGTGCCAGACGGGGACGTTTTTGAGCTCCGTCACACGGATACCGTAGAGCTGTTTGACGAGGGCGAACATGCCGGTGAGGGTGCGATCGAGTTCGAAGTAGGGGCGGAGTTCTTCGGAGCCGAACTGGAATTTTTCCTGGCGGAGTTTCTGGGTGTAGAAGGCGGTGTCCCAGCCATGGCGATCGGGGGCGGACTTCAGCAGCGTCGCCTTTTCGGCTTCGAAGAAGGGGCGGGTTTTGGCTTCGAGGTCGCCGAGGAAGTCTTTGACGTTCTGGCCGGTTTTGGCCATGCGGAGTTCGGTTTGGTAGTCGGCGAAGTTGGCGTAGCCGAGGAGTTTGGCGAGCTGGCGGCGGAGTTCCAGGGTGCGGGTGACGAGCGGGCGGTTGTCGTAGGGGGGGCGGGAGGCGATGGAGGTTTGGGCGCGGTAGAGTTTTTCGCGGAGGGCTGCATTTTCGGAGTACGCCATGACAGGGGTGTAGCTGGGCGCTTGGAGGGTGAAGCGGTAGCCCGAGATGCCTTTGCTTTTGGCGCTGGCGGCGGCGGCTTGTTTGGCGGGTAGGGGGAGGCCGGCAAGGTCGGCTTCGTCAGCGACGAGAAGCTCGACAGCGTTCAGGCTGTCGAGCGAATTTTGGGCGTACTGGGTTTGGAGCTTCGAGAGCTCTTGGCGAAGTTCGAGGACTTTGGCGCGATCGGCGGGGGAGAGGGAGACGCCGGAGCGGCGATAATCATCGAGGGTGACGACCAGATAGCGTTGGTGGGGGCCGGTGAGGGCTATGGCTTCCGGGGTGGCGGCGTAAGCTTTGACGCGGGCGTAGATGGCGGGGTCGAGCGCTAGCGCCGAAAGGAAGCGGTTGACAAGCGGTTGGGCGACGTTGAACTCTTTGCGGAGGGCGGGCGAGGAGTTGACGCCGTTGAGATGGGTGATGAGGGAGAAGGTGCGTTGGAGATCTTCGGCGATGAGGTCGCGGGCGACGATGGAGTTAGCCCAAGTGGGGGAGTCGGTTTGGGCGAGGAACGCCAGGCGACGGGCTTCGGCCTGTTTCAGGTGATGCTGAACGGCGGGGACGACGTGTTCCGGCTTGATCTGGTCCCAGGGAAGGGGGACGGTGTATTGGAGGAGCGGATTGGAGAAGCCAGGTAAGGCGAGGAGGGACAGGAGGAGCGTGGTTCGCATCAGCTTCATTGTAGTGAAATAAAGATGCTGCGGCGAGGCGATTTGGGTGTAACATCCTGCTTAGGAAGCTCCGGGTACTCCCATTCTCTTCTACGGCCTATTTACTCATACAGGCAAAGTACAGGAGGTTTCCCATGTTTGATAGCCTTGACGAGACGATGCGGAAGGACGCCAAGTCCGCGAGTTCGACGTCCGAACGGTTGGTGGTTTGGTTGGTGGTAGCGGCGGCCAGCGTGCTGGTGTTTGGCGGGCTTTACTACGGAATTCGCGTAGTGGGCTAGTTTGGGATCAGTTCTATTTCGAGTTGCGCCATAACTTTGTTGACGGCGATCCGATAGTGGGGCAGTGAGTTATAGGTTTTCAGCTTTTCGTCGATGGACTTGCCGCGGTATAGGGGCGAGTTGGCCAGATGGTCGGCGACGGTGTGGATGCCTGCAATGACGGACGGGAAGCGGTGGCGACAGGAGTCCCAGCCGAAGATATTATTATTCGAGAAGACCTTCCCTCCTGTGCTTTCCAGGAAAGCGATGGAGGGGAGGAGCTTCCAATCGAGCTTCTGCCTGTCGGAGGCGATGAGGAACTCCGCGGCGTACTCGTGAGCGGGGCAGACCCGCTTAAGGAAGAACGTTTTGATGCGGAGGAGCCGACGGTCGGAGAAGGCCGTAAAGCCTTTCTGTTCCTCACTTTTGATCTCTGTGGGGGGGGCAAAGGAAACGGCAAGCAAGACGAGACCTTTAGTAATCCAACGCTTCAAACGATAAAACCTCTTATTTTTGACGAAAGCCAGAAGTGCGGACACCTTCGTCGAAGAAAGGAAGCAGCCGTTCGATACTCGAGACGGGC
>Ga0209086_10000366_pt1 | contig 39195 bp, 41 predicted proteins | sample M_130207_XF_Meta_FD_187312 | JGI IMG/M metagenome (GOLD analysis project Ga0209086, IMG submission 187312) | Freshwater microbial communities from Lake Montjoie, Canada to study carbon cycling - M_130207_XF_MetaG (SPAdes) (version 2) | ecosystem: Environmental > Aquatic > Freshwater > Lake... | reverse complement strand
AAATCACCGGCAGATGGCCATGTAACTCTTGCTGAAAATGGTTTTTACTTTACAGGAGGAAGTATAATTTTAGACCACGGACACGGAGTTTCGACAATCTATGCTCATTTAGATGAAATTTTAGTAAAAAAAAACGAATTAATTAAAAAAGGGCAAGTAATAGGAAAAGTCGGTTCAACAGGTAGAGCTACTGGACCACACTTACATTTTGGTGTGAATTGGTTTGATGTTAAAATTGATCCGGAATTAATTATTAAATAATATTTTTATTTCCATCTATTGTGTGACCACAGCCAGTGAGGTGGATCTCTTTTTATAAATTCCTCAATTTTTTTATTCATGATTTTTGTAATATTAAAAATATCTTTATCATAATCATTAGTTTTGATTATTATCAAAGGATCTTCAATAAAAAATTCAAAATTAGTTTTTTCTATTCTTTTTAAAAACACCGGAACAAGCAATGCATCATATTTAATAGCAAATTGAGCAGGCGTTGTCGTTGTGGTAGCCAGCTGATTAAAAAATGGTACACGAATACTGGATGATAATCTTTGATCAATCATTAATGCTAAAGGATTGTTAGCAGAAATATGTTTAATTAATTTTTTAGTTCCGTTGGAACCTTTTTCTATTTGAATTGGGCAAATATATTTTTTTCTAATAAATTCCATAATTGGATTTAAAAAAATATTATTTAGAGGCCTGTAAATAGCACCAATATTAAATCCTAATTCTTGCAAACATTTTGCCATCAATTCAAAATTTGCAAAATGACCAGAAAAGAAAACTAAAGGTTTATTATTTTTTTTTAATATTTCAATATTGTTTTTATTAGCAAAAACTATTTTTTTCTTTCTTTCATCAGTTATACTGAATTTGCTTATATGGATATATTCTCCAAAAATTCTTCCTATATTTTTCCACATACGGTCAATCATTTCATTGATTGACTTTTCATTAAGATCCGGAAATGCTATTAAAATATTTTTTTTTGCTATTGTCTTTTTTCTAAATAAAGGACCAAAGTATTTTCCTATTATTTCTCCTAAGTCAGATGACAATTTAAGACCAATAATTTTAAATATTAAAAAAAAAATTATTACTAAGACAAATTCAAAAAAATATTTGATAATCTTCATTAAAATAATTTTCTTAGTTCTTTTTCTAAAGATTCTTTTTCAATTAATAGAGTATTCAATTTGGTATAATAAATTTTTTCTTTAATTTGATTGTTAATTCTTACGTAATCTTTTTCAGTCGTTATTAAATTGCATTTATTATTTACAGCTTCTTCAGATAATTTTTTATAATTTTTTTCAGTAAATTGAAAATGATCTGGATAAATAATTTGTTTTATGATTTTTACGTTATGATTTAGTAAAGTATCAAAAAAACTATATGGATTGCCAATTCCAGTAAATGCTATAAAATTTTTATTCTTTAAGGTTTCTATATTTTCAATCTTATTTTCAGCGTAAATAATCTCAATATTCGGGTTTATTATTTTTATTTCTTTTTCGATTATTTGATTTTTTTCTCCTTTAATAATTACGAAATTAGCTTTTTTTATTGATACTAATGGCTCCCTAAGAGGCCCAGAAGGTACTAAATTATTATTTCCAACCCAATTTTTTGAGTCAAAGCATAGAATATTTATATTTTTAAATATTAGATGATCTTGAAATCCATCATCTAGAATAATTGCGTCGTACCCTAATTTTATAATAGTATTTATAGCCTCAGCTCTATTATTTGAAATATATACATGTCCAAATTTATTTAATAGTAATGCTTCATCACCTGTATCCTCAGTGTTTTGATTTGTTATGTTTAATTCATTTAAAAAAATATCTTTCTTACTTTTTCTTCCATATCCTTTTGTTAAAAAACAGACTTTTTTATATTTATTTAAAATTTTAATTATCTCTATAGCAGCAGATGTTTTGCCAGTACCACCAATATAAATATTTCCTACACAGATTATAGGAATATTAAATTTTTGCGTGATAGTAATTTTTTTCTTTATTATGCTAATAAGATAATAAATAATTGATAATGGATATAATAATATAGATAAAAAAGAATTATTTTTTTTATCCCAAAATTTTGGTTTAATGAAATACATCTTATTAATTAACTATATATTGATCTAATTCTTTAATTGTTGATAATAAAATTTCATCGCCCATTTTGATTAGTTTTTCTTTAATATTTTTATTTGGATAATTATTAAATTTGTCTTTTAGCTGATCAATTAATTCTTCTTCAGAATTAATGTGAAAAGCAATATTCTCTTTATTTAAAAAATCATATATTTCACTAAAGTTATGTACGTGTGGTCCATGAAAAATTAAAGCATTGTTATAAGCAACTTCAATTGGATTTTGCCCCCCATGATTAACTAAAGATCCACCAATAAAGACATACTTTGATGATTTAAGAATTTTTTTAGTATTTCCATATGAATTAATTATTAAAATATCGGTGTTATTTTCTAGATTATCAATAGTTTCTGCAATTAAAAAATTTAGATTAAAGTTTATAATTAGTTTTTGTATTTCAGGAATTCTATTTATGTGCCTTGGTATAATGATTGTTAATAGGTTAGGGTATTCTGATTTCAAAGATGCATGTATTCTTATACATACCTTTTCTTCTGTAGAATGAGTGCTTAGAGCTATAAATATTAATCTTTTTTGTAAATTTAAATTTTTTTCTTTATTTTCAAAATCTTCTGATACGACAAATTTAAGATTACCTAATATTTTGATATTATTAGTGCCAAAATAATTAAAATAATCAACGCTTTCATTGCTTTGACATAGAATTATATCAAAACAATTTAGTATTTTATTCATACTGTTTTTTATTAATTTCCATTTAATAAATGATTTATTAGAGATTCTTGCGTTAACTAGGATTATTGGAATATTGTTATTTTTTGCGTAAAAAATCTGGTTTGGCCATATTTCAGATTCAGTAAAAAAAATAATATTAGGTTTCCATTTTTTAAAAAATTTTTTAATAATTTGCGGACTATCAATAGGAGCGTATTGATGGATGATATTCTTAGTATTATGATATTTTTTTTGAAAAACTTCATTTGAGCCCAAGGTAGAAGTTGTAACTAAAATCTGGTTTTTTTTTAAATAGTGATCAATTATTGGAAATATACTTTTTAATTCTCCAATGCTTGAGCAATGAAACCACATTAAATAACCATCATTTCTGACTTTTAGAGAGACTCCTAATTTTTCTTGATAGCGTAATGGACACTCTTTTTTTTTTAAAATTCTAAAATAAAGGTAAGGATATAATACATAATAGAAGACCGTTGTTATTAAATAATAAGCAATCCTCATTAATTTATAATTTGTTTTTCATATAAATTTTTGTATATCGAAGAATTTTTTACTAGAAATTGATGACTGCCTTCGTCAACTATTTGACCGTCATCAAAAACTAAAATTTTATCGCAGTTCATGATCGTTGATAGTCTATGAGCAATTATAATTGTTGTTTTATTTTTAGTTAAATTTTCAATAGCTTTTTGGATAACCACTTCAGACTCAGAATCTAAAGACGACGTGGCCTCATCCAATAATATTATTGGGGAATCTTTTAATATTGCTCTTGCTATTGATAATCTTTGTTTTTGTCCTCCTGATAATTTTATTCCATTTTCCCCGATGATAGTTTCATATTTGTTTGGAAGTTTTTCTACAAAATCTTGAGCAGCTGCAAATTTACATGCGTTTATTATTTCATCATCAGATGCTGATGCATTTCCGTATAATATATTCGATCTAATAGTGTCATCAAAAAGTATTACATCTTGACTAACTATTGAGATTTCTTTTCTTAAAGAATTTAAATTTATATTATTTATATTTTGATCATCAATAAGAATTGTACCGTGTTTTAAATTAAAGAATCTTGGAATTAAATTTAAAAATGTAGTTTTACCAGATCCGCTTATGCCAACTAAACCAACTTTTTTTCCACCTTCTATTTTTGCAGATAAGTTTTTTAAAGCATGTGTTCCATCTGGATATGTAAAGCTGATATTTTTAAACTCTAATGTTGCATTTTTTAATTTTAAAGAAGGAGCATTTTCATCATTGAAAATTTCATTTTTTTGATCAATTATTTCATATATTCGTTTGGCGGCTGTAATACCTTCTTGTATACCAACATTAATTCCAGCTAATGCTCTAACTGGCTGGTAGGCTAACATTAATGCAGCTAAAAAAGAAACAAACTCTCCAAGGGTTATAGCACCTTGAATACTTCTATAACCTGCAAAAAAAACTACAATCGCAATGGCAACGGCAGAAATTATTTCCATTATTGGACCGGCACCTAATCTTGTTTGTTCAACTTTTCTTATAGCTTTAAATCGTTCATCAATAATCATGCTAATTTTTTTTAATTCATCCTCTTCTTTTTGATAGATTTTTATTAACCAGGATCCTTTGATTATTTCACTCAAAAATTTCATAAATTTATCTGAAGCTTCTAGACTTGCATGGACTTTTTTTCCCATTTTTTTTCCAATATTTTTTGAAGAAATAGCAGCAATAGGTATCATTATCATAGCTAGTAAACTTAGTTGCCAGTCGTGGTAAAACATTAGGCCTAGCAATGCTATCAATGTAAATGTTTCTTTAAATAACGTTACAACCACGCCAGTTAAAATTGTAAATAATATAGTTATATCATTAGTAAAATTAGATAAATATTTTCCTGAATGTTTTTTAGTAATATGAGAAATGTCCGACAGTAAAAATTTTTGAGCCATTAGAGTTTGAATATTTTTAATTATTTTTATTCCAACTTTAATTGTAATAATTCTTGTTCCGTAAATTGAAAAAGCTTTTATTATAAAAGTAAAAACTATTGCTAAAGGGATAAGGTATAGCATTTGTTTATTTTTATTTTCAAAAATTTCTTTAATAGCAGGATCTAGTAGCCATGCTGTGGCAGCTGTTGCAAGAGAAGTTAAAACAATAAAAACAAAAGTTATACTTAGTTCCGGAATATACTTTTTAACCTGTGTTTTAAAGATTCTGTTTATAAGTTCTAATTTAGTCATTTATTTACCCGCAATACTTACTTTGTTAATTCTAATTGTTGGAGAATTAGTTCTAGATTTAAATTCTAAATCATTAGCTAATAGCATTTCTTTGAACATATCTTTAATATTCCCGGCAACTGTGATTTCACTAATTGGGTAAGTTATCTCTCCATTTTCTATTAAAAATCCGGAGCCTCCTTTGCTAAAGTCACCCGTCACACTATTAAATCCAGAGCCAAATAATTCTGTTATATAAACTCCTTTTTTAATATCTTTTATTAAGTCTGCTTTTGTTAATTTTCCATTTTCAAAATAGCAATTCGTAGTACCACCGCATCTTCCATTAGACTTTTTATTTAACATTTTACTAGAATACGTATCTAAAATGATTTCATTAATTTTGCCTTTTTTTATTAATTCTAATTTTTTACAATCTACACCTTCAGAGTCAAAATTTCTTGATCCCAGACCTTTTTTTATTAACGGATCGTCAATGACATTAATATTTTCTTGAAACAAAATTTCTCCTATATCGCCTTTAATAAAACTTACTTTTCTAGCTAAATTATGTCCAGAAATGGACGATATTAAATGAGACAAGAAACTCGAGGATACTCTTGGTTCAAATACAGCGGGTCCAGTAAAAGAATTTATTTTTTTTGGACTTAATCTACCGCTTGCTCTTTCAGCCGCTATTCTTCCAATATCTTTTGGTTTAGTTAAATCAGAAAAAAATCTTTTTGATGAATATTCATAATCTCTTTCCATATTTTCTTCTTCTTTTGCAACAACATCACAAGAAACACTGAAAATGGATGATTTTCTTCCATTGGAAAAACCATTAGAGTTTTTGAGTATAAAATTTGATTTTGCCTCGGTAAATGAAACTCCATTAGAATTAAATATTTTTTTTTGAGCTAATGCTTCTGCTTCGCATTCAGAGACATAATCTTTTTTAGTCTCATAAGAGATTACTGAATTATCAAATAAATCTAAATTAATATGATCTTTTTCAAGAACACTATTCTCTGGAAGACCACAATATTTATCTTCAGGTGTATTCTTTGCCATTTCAAAACATCTAATAATGGCTTGTTTGATATTATTTTTTGTTAAATTAGAAGTTGAGATGGAAGATTTTTTTTGCCCAATGTAAGCGGTTAGACCAATGCTAATATCCTCAGATCTTGTGACCTCTTCAATTTTTCCATTTCTTTGTAATATATCCTCAGAAATGGAATGAGCCACAATTACCTCAGAATTTGTCGCGCCAATTTTTTTTAATTCATCAATGCAATATTCACCAAGATTATTTAAAAAGGAATTATCTTTAAGCATTATAGATTTCTAAGAAAAATATTAAAAATATTAAGATTCCAAAAGAATTATTGCTATTAAAAACTCTTTGAATTTGATCTCTATTATTAGATTTTGTTTTTTGAATTATTATAACTTGATAAGCTAAATGCAATACTGCAATTGCCAATAGGACGAAGTATACAACAGATCTGTTTGTTAAAAAGCCCAAACCAATTAACAAAGTTATTGTTGAGATATAACAAAAAAATAAAAAATTTTTTATGTCATATTCAAATTTAATTGCTGTAGATTTAACTTTTATTTTTAAATCATCGCGCCTGTCTTGTAAGGCATAAATTGTATCATATCCTAAAGTCCAAAAAATTCCTGCCATATATAAAATAATAATTTCTGTTGTTAAATTTTCAAAGAATACTGACCAACCAAGTAATACACCCCAATTAAATGTAAACCCAAGAAATAACTGAGGCCAAAATGTTATCCTTTTCATAAAAGGATAGGTAATAATTAATAATCCAGATGATAGGCCTAATATTTTAGAAAAATTATTAAATTGAAATAATATTATGAATGCAGGTATTAGTAGTAATAAAATAACAAGCCAAGCAGTTTTAATTGTTATCTTTCCAGAAGCTATTAAACGTGTTTTTGTTCTTTGAACCCTGATATCTATTTTTTTATCTACAATATCATTATAGACGCAACCAGCACTCCTCATAATTGCCGAACCAATAAAAAATAGAATTAAGTATTTAATAAATAGATAATTATTAACAACATACCACTGAGTCATTGCTAAACTCCAGGCACATGGCCAAAATAGTAAAAAGATTCCAATGGGTTTATTTAATCTTAATAGGTTAGCAAATTGGTACATTTTGTAAAAATTAGATAATTTAGTTACAATAACAGTTATGTCTTTAAAAGTAAGAATTTATTTAGATAAAAAGTTAAACCTAGATTTAGATTTTATTTTAGAAAAAGAAGATGCTCATTATTTGATGAATGTGATGCGTTTAAGAGAAGGCGATAATGTTTTTTTATTTAACTCTAAAGATGGAGAGTTCAAAGGAGAAATCATTAGTTCCGATAAAAAAAATACAAAAATAAAATTAATCTCAAAAATTGAAAATATAAATAAACCAGGAAATATATCTTTGATATTTTCTTTAATTAAAAGTTCAAAACTAGATTATTTAATACAAAAATGTACAGAAGTAGGTGTTAAGAGTTTTTACCCTGTTATTTCTGAAAAATCGGTTGCTAAAAATTTAAATATTCAAAGAACAGAAAGAATCATAAAAGAATCTTGCGAACAATCTAATCAGTTATATTTACCAGCTATTCATGCAGTTGAAAAATTAGAGAAAAAACTCAAATCTCTTGATAAAAATTCTATAGTTTTTTTTGCAGACATTAATTCTTCTAATAAAAAAATTGAAGAAGTTCTTAAAAAGAATAAAAATCGTGAATTTTATTTACTAGTTGGTCCAGAAGGTGATTTTTCATTAAAAGAAAGAGACTTATTAAATAGCATGAGTAATTGTATTCCTATTTCATTAGGACTGAATATTTTAAGATCAGAAACAGCAGCGGTTGTGGGCCTCACTATTTTAAATTATCAGATTAATTAATTTTGTGTTCCACCAACAGTAATACCATCAATTAAAATTGTTGGCTGACCAACGCCAACTGGTACCCATTGTCCATTTTTTCCACAAGTTCCAACGCCAGCATCTAATTCCATATCATTGCCAACCATTTTAACTTTTGTCAGAACGTCAGGACCATTACCAATTAATGTCGCACCTTTTAATGGTCTACCAATTTTTCCATTCTTAATTTCATAAGCCTCTGTACAAGAGAAAACAAACTTGCCATTTGTGATATCTACTTGTCCGCCACCAAAGGCAACGGCATAAATTCCTTTATCAACTGATTTAATTATTTCATCGGGATGATATTTTCCAGAAAGCATATAAGTGTTTGTCATACGAGGCATTGGTATGTGTTCAAAACTTTCTCTTCGACCATTTCCTGTTGGCTGCACATTCATTAATCTTGCATTCAATCTATCTTGTATATAATTTTTTAATATTCCTTTTTCGATTAGAACAGTTTTATTAGCTGGGGTTCCTTCATCATCAATAGTGATTGATCCTCTTCTATTTTCAATTGTTCCATCATCAACAACGGTTACTTGTTCATCAGCTATTTTTTGTCCCATCAAATTTGAAAATGCGGAGGTTTTTTTTCTATTAAAGTCACCTTCAAGTCCGTGCCCAATTGCTTCATGGAGAAGTATTCCAGGCCAACCAGGTCCTAGAACTACTTTCATTTCGCCAGCAGGAGCATCAACACTTTCAAGATTAATTAATGCTTGTTTTAGCGCAATATCACAAACTTTCTTCCAATTTAATTCAGTGATGTATTCATCTAATATTTTTCTGCCACCCGTTCCATAACTTCCTGTTTCTTTTCTTCCATTCTTTTCAACCATGATTGAAACATTAAATCTAACAAGCGGTCTTTTATCCGAGTAACTTTGATTATTAGGTCTTATGATTTCTATTTGTTGATATTCCGAAAATATTGAACTTGAAACCTGTTTAACATATGAATTTTTAGATCTTAAATATTTATCAATTTTATTTAATAGATCTATTTTTTCAGAAAAGTTTTTTGCTTCTATAGGATTAACGTCTGTATAAAGATATTTATTAGTTTTTTTTGGGCCAGAGTTTATTTTTCCAGAATAATTTTTATTAGCATCTGAAATTATTTTTGCTGACCGTTTTAGAGATTCTTCTGTTAATTCATTTGAATGCGAGTAAGTTGTGATGTCATTATTTACTGATCTCAAACCATAACCTTTGCTAGAGTCGTAACTTGTATTTTTGATTTTTCCATCATCTAAAACTAAAGACTCTGAAACAGTAGATTCTAGGAATAGCTCACCATCATCACACTTAAAAAGGGTATTATTAACTATTGTTTCTGCTGACTTTTTTGAAATTGAATTTTCTTCTGAAAAAAACTCATTTAAATTTGGGCTCATTGTTAGATAAATTGTCGCAAATTTTTTGTATATATTTGTGTTATTAATATAGTTAAATAATTATATTTGCATATTATATCTTTAATTAATGACACAAAAATTACTTAATAAATTTTATTTACCTTTAGTTCTTTTTATCTCTTCAAGCACATCATTTGCCAGAGAAAATTGGCAGATGGGCTACAATGAGTCAGTAACTTCTGTTATGGATGATATTGTTCACCTTCATAACCGTATTTTACTTCCAATAATTGTCGCAATATCTGTTTTTGTACTATTTTTACTTCTTTACTCGATTATTAGATTTAGAGCGTCAAAAAATCCAATACCTTCAAAAACATCTCATAATACTTTCATAGAAATTTTGTGGACAGTTATTCCTTGTTTAATTTTAATAGTGATAGCAGTTCCATCATTTAGATTACTTTATAAACAGGACGTTATTCCAAAAGCTGAAGTTACTATCAAAGCAACAGGTTATCAGTGGTACTGGGGATATGAATATCCAGATCAGAAAATTGCATTTGAAGCCAACATGATAGAAACTAAAAATTTAAAATCTAATCAACCAAGACTTTTAGAAACGGACAATCATGTCGTTGTTCCTGTTAATAAAATTGTTAAAGTTTTAATTACAGCAAACGATGTATTACATGCTTGGACCGTTCCATCTTTTGGAGTTAAGAGAGATGCAGTTCCAGGAAGAATAAATGAAACTTGGTTTAAAGCCGAAAAAGAAGGCGTGTATTATGGACAATGCTCTGAGTTATGTGGATCTAAGCATGCATTTATGCCGATCGCAGTTAGAGTAGTTTCTGAAAAACAATATAATGAGTGGCTTAAAGAGGCAAAAGTTAAATTTGCTAAATATCCAGAAAATAACATAGTTGCGGAAAATTTAATAAAGGAAAAAAAATAAATGGCCGCAACAACCTCTGATCATTCAGATTACCCAAGTTTTTGGAGAAGATGGTTACTTTCTACAAATCATAAAGACATTGGCACTTTATATTTAATTTTTGCAATTGTAGCAGGACTAGTCGGAACTGCCTTTTCTGTTTTAATGAGAATGGAGCTTATGTATCCTGGAGATGGAATCTTGAAAGGCAATTATCATCTTTATAACGTTCTTGTGACAGGTCATGGACTAATAATGATCTTTTTTATGGTTATGCCAGCAATGATAGGTGGATTTGGAAACTGGTTTGTTCCGTTAATGATAGGTGCACCTGACATGGCATTTCCTAGAATGAATAACGTTTCGTTTTGGTTATTGCCAGCAGCATTTATTTTATTAATCTCATCTATTTTTGTTGAAGGACCTCCTGGTGGATTAGGCATTGGTGGAGGTTGGACCATATATCCTCCCTTATCTTCTAAAGCTGGACAACCAGGACCGGCAATGGATCTTGCAATATTAAGTTTGCACCTTGCCGGAGCTTCATCAATTCTTGGAGCGATCAATTTTATTACAACAATTTTTAATATGAGAGCACCTGGAATGACTATGCATAAAATGCCTTTGTTTGCATGGTCAATTCTTGTGACTGCTTTTTTACTATTGTTATCCCTACCAGTTCTTGCTGGTGCAATCACAATGTTATTAACTGACAGAAATTTTGGGACTGCTTTTTTTGAACCTAAAGGAGGAGGGGATCCAGTTTTATTTCAGCATTTATTTTGGTTTTTCGGGCATCCAGAGGTTTACATTATGATACTTCCAGGCTTTGGAATGGTTAGTCATATTATTTCAACCTTTTCAAAAAAGCCTATTTTTGGGTATCTCGGAATGGCTTATGCGATGGTATCTATTGGGGTTGTGGGCTTTGTTGTTTGGGCTCACCATATGTACACTGTCGGCATGGGCGTTGATACAAAAGCATACTTTGTTTTTGCAACTATGATTATTGCTGTTCCTACGGGTATAAAAGTATTTTCATGGATTGCCACTATGTGGGGAGGATCAATTACTTTAAAAACCCCAATGCTTTGGGCTATTGGTTTTATATTTTTATTTACAGTTGGCGGAGTTACAGGAGTTGTTCTTGCAAGTGCTGGGGTAGACACATCATTTCACGATACTTATTATGTGGTTGCTCATTTTCACTACGTACTTTCACTTGGAGCTGTATTTTCTATATTTGCAGGATTTTATTACTGGTTTGGAAAAATGTCAGGCTATGAGTACTCAGAAATATTAGGAAAAATTCATTTTTGGCTAACATTTATAGGAGTTAATATAATTTTCTTTCCACAGCATTTTTTAGGTTTAGCAGGAATGCCGAGAAGGTATGCTGATTATCCAGATGCGTACGCTGGTTGGAACTATGTTTCTTCTGTTGGATCTTATATTTCTGCGTTTGGAGTTTTAGTATTTTTAATTTTAGTAGCCCATGCATTTATTAGAGGAAAAAGAGTTCCTAATAATCAATGGGGCGAAGGAGCGAATACATTAGAGTGGACTTTAAGTTCGCCTCCACCATTCCATCAATTTAATGAGCTACCCAATATTAAATAATTAAATAAAGTGTACAAATCTACATTTGCCAATAATCAAAAAAGTAAAAATATTTTAGTTTTTAAAAATTTTTACAATTTAATGAAACCAAGAGTTATGTCTCTTGTAGTTTTTACAGCTTTTGTAGGTTTAATTATTTCAAATAATAATTTAGATTTTTTTACATCTGCATTAGCTCTACTTTTTGTAGCACTTGGCGCTGGTGCAGCGGGCGCACTTAATATGTGGTACGACTCAGAAATTGATGCAGTAATGTCTCGTACATGTTTAAGACCCATTCCCCTTGGAAAAATTTCAAATAATCAGGCATTATATTTTGGAATTTCTCTAAGCCTAATCTCAATTGCTGGATTATATTTAGTTTCAAATATTTTATCGGCCTCAATATTAGCTGTTACTATTAGTTTTTATATTTTTATTTATACGATCTGGCTAAAGCGAAGAAGTACCCAAAATATTGTAATAGGTGGTGCTGCTGGAGCATTTCCACCAGTTATAGGTTGGACTATTGCTAATAATAACTTATCTATTGAGCCAATAATTTTGTTTTTAATTATATTTTTTTGGACACCGTCACATTTTTGGTCTTTATCTTTATATAAGTCTGAAGATTATAAGAAAGCTAAAATTCCGATGCTTCCAGTTGTTTCAGGAATAAATTTTACTAAGAAAAATATTTTTGCTTATGCACTTATATTGTTTCCTATAACCCTACTCCCTTTCTATTTTAATTTTGCAGGGTTTTTTTACTTATTGCCAACCATTTCATTGGGAATTTTCTATATTTTTTTAACATATAAATTATTAAAAGCAGATAATAAAAAAGATACTATTCAATTTGCAAAAAAAATTTTTTCTTTTTCTATTTTATATTTATTTTTAATTTTTACTTTATTATTGATTCAAAGTTTTTTTAAATTTTTTTAATGAATAAAAATAATATCACTGCTATTTTATTAATATTATTAATTATCTTCTTTTTTGTTTTTACAATTTATAATTTAGGAATATTTGTTAGACCATTATGAGTCGAGAAACTAATAATAAAATTAACCCTATGTATTTAGTGTTAATATTTTTTGCAATGCTTGGTTTATCTTATGCTTCAGTTCCGCTGTATGAATTATTTTGTAAAGTAACAGGTTTTGGTGGGACTACAAAAATTTCTAAACAAGTTCCAAACGTTATTGTTAATCATAACATTGCAACTAGGTTTGATACTAATGTTGCAAAAGGTCTATTTTGGGAATTTAAAGTTGAGAAAACAAAAGAAAATATTAAACCAGGGCAAGTTTCGACTGTTAGATTTAAAGTAAAGAATTTAGGTAATGAAACCTCTACAGCAGTTTCTACATTTAATGTCGTGCCAGATACTGCCGGAAAGTATTTTAATAAAATTAATTGTTTTTGTTTTGAACAACAAACATTAAAACCTAAGGAGTCGAAAGAATTTGAAATGGCATATTTTATTGATCCAAAAATAGTTGAAGACTTATCTACAAAAGAAATTAAGGATATTACTTTATCTTATACTTTTTTTGATGTAGCTAATTTTAAAAAAGAAAAAAATTAATGTCAGATAATCATAAAAAAAGTCACGATTTTCATTTAGTAGATCCAAGTATTTGGCCTATTTTTTCTTCTTTTGCAGCGTTGGTACTTGCCTTTGGCGCAGTGTATTACATGCATTCTAAGTCTATATGGCTACTTTTAATTGGAATAGCTCTGACTCTTTACTCAATGTTCATGTGGTTTAGAGATGTTGTGATTGAAGGCGAACATAAAGGTGATCATACACCAGTTGTTCAAATTGGTTTGCGATATGGAATGACGCTTTTTATAATGTCTGAGGTAATGTTTTTTGTTGCTTGGTTTTGGGCTTTCTTCGACGCAAGTTTGTATCCAGATCCATCCATAGGAGGAGTTTGGCCTCCGAAAGATATAGCAACTCTAGATCCTTGGCACATACCTTTAGTAAATACGCTTATTTTACTTTTGTCTGGGACAACAGTTACTTGGGCGCACCACTCCCTTTTAGAAAATGATAGAAAAGGATTATTAACAGGATTATTACTGACCGTAATTCTTGGAGTTATTTTTACTTCATTTCAGGCCTATGAATACATTCATGCAGATTTTAAAATCAGCTCAGGAATTTATGGTGCTACTTTTTATATGGCAACAGGTTTTCACGGCTTTCACGTACTTGTTGGAACAATTTTTTTAGCAGTCTGTTATTTTAGAGCAAAAGCTGGTCACTATAAACCAGATCATCATTTTGGATTTGAAGCAGCAGCTTGGTATTGGCATTTTGTAGACGTTGTTTGGTTATTTTTATTTGCTTCAATATACATTTGGGGAAGTTAATAGATAATTTTGTCTAAAATTAAATCATTAGATATATTATTTATATTTTTTATATTTATAGTTCTTTGTTTAGGAACTTGGCAGATTATAAGGCTACATTTTAAAAATAATTTAATAATTAACCTAGAAAATAATTTAAAAAAAAGTTCCGTTAGTTTTAATGATAGTACCAATAAAGAATATACAAAAGTTTCATTAAATAAAAAAAATTTAGATTCAAAATTATTTTTATATCATTTGCATAAAGGCGAGATAGGTTTCAAAGTTATTATTCCTTACGAAGTAAATAGTTCACAGGTAGTTTTGGTAGATAAGGGCTGGGTGAAGAAAGATAAAATTAATTTATTAAAAAAAACTTTATTCGACAATGAAGTCGTTGAAGGCTATACAAAAAAAATTCAAAAAAAGAATTTATTTACACCAGATAACAATATTAAAGAAGATTTTTTATATTCTGTTGAGATTGTAAGTTTACAAAAATCTTTAAATAAAAATGTTTATCCATTATTAATCATTCAAACTTCAAAAACTAGCAAAGATATTATTCCTAATAATTATGAAATTCGTTTATCAAATAATCATTTGCAATATGCTATAACATGGTATGCCTTAGCATTAGTTACTATAATTTTTTTTTTATATTATAGGAAAAAAGCGTAATGAAATATATAAGCACAAGAAATAATAAAAAAACTTACAATTTTATTGAGACTTTTTTAAACGGTCTAGCTCTTGATGGCGGTCTGTATATTCCAAAAAAAATACCTCGTTTATCTAGCGCTACTTTAAATAGATTATCTAAATTAAATTATAATGACTTGGCCTACGAGATTATAAAAATTTATACAGGTAATACTTTTTCAAATAACGAGTTAAAAAAAATTATAAAAATTTCTTACAAAAAATTTAATAGTAATAATGTAGTAAAATTCTCAAGAGTAAAAAAATTTAATTTAGTGGAATTATATCACGGCCCAACTCTAGCTTTTAAAGATATTGCAATGCAAGTGATAGGGAATATGTATGAAGTTATTCTCTCAAAAAGTAAAAATAGAATTAATTTAATCACCGCAACATCAGGAGATACTGGGGCTGCAGCTATTGATGCCGTAAAAAATAAGAAAAATTTAAGAATTTTTGTTTTACATCCTAAAGGAAAAGTTTCTGCAATGCAGAGAAAACTTATGACTACAGTCAACTCAAAAAACGTATTTAATATTGCAGTTAAGGGGTCATTCGATGACTGTCAAACATTAGTAAAATCTATGTTCAATGATCGCCATTTCAGAAGATCTATAAATATGTCAGGAGTTAATTCTATAAATTGGGCAAGAATAGTTGTTCAGATAGTTTATTATTTTTATTCGCATTTTCGTTTATCTGAAAGAAATAAGAGGAGCGTTTTTTCGGTTCCAACAGGAAATTTTGGAGATATTTATGCTGGTTACATCGCTTATAAAATGGGTTTACCCATATCTAAACTAATTATTGCAGTAAATGAAAATAATCTTTTATATAAATTTTTAAAAAATGGAATTTACAAACCATCTAAAGTTAAATTTAGTATTTCCCCAAGTATGGATATACAAGTAGCAAGTAATTTTGAAAGATTGATTTCTTCTTACTACAATAATAATTCTAAAAAAATATCAGAATTAATGAATCAACTAACCAGCAAAGGTTCTTACAAAATAGATAAAATTATTTTAAAGAAAATTAGAAATATTTTTTATTCAAAGTCAATAAATGCTGAAAATACTAAAAAAACTATTAAGCTAGTTTATCAATATAATCATAAAATATTAGACCCACATACCTCTGTGGGATTAAAAGCTTTAGAAGAATACTATTTAAATAACATTAAAAAATCAGAGAATTTATTTTGTTTAGAAACAGCGCATCCTGCAAAATTTGGAGAAACTATTTATAAAATATTAAGAAAAAACCCCATGGTAAGTGGTGAGATAAGTAAAAATCTTAAAAAAAAAGAATTTTATAAAGTTCTGCCAAATAATTTAAATAAAATTAAAAATTATATAAGAGCTAATCGTTTGCACTAGCAGCGTTTCTTGCAAGAAAGTCTACCCTGTTGTTATATTTATTAATAGAGTGTGCCTTTACCCAGTGCCACTCTACTTCTTTCTCATTTATTAAAATATCCAATTTAATCCAGAGGTCTTTATTTTTTACATTTATTTTATTTGCATTTTTCCAATTATTTAATTTCCAATTGTGAATCCATTTTTCAATACCGTCTTTTACATATTTAGAGTCTGTATAGATCTTTATTTTGTTATTTTGTTTAATACTTGCTAAGGCATTAATAGCGGCTGTTAGTTCCATTCTATTGTTGGTAGACTCTTTTTCCGATCCGAATATTTCTTCTTCTTTTTCATTTTTAATTATTACAGCTGCCCAGCCACCTTTTCCTGGGTTTCCTAAACAAGATCCATCTGTATAAATAATTACTTCATTCATTAAACAAAATACTCATTAAAATTTTTAATGGTTGAGTGAAATTCAATTTTTTTAAAGTATTCAAAAGGATCTTTAATTTTAACATCTGCTTTATTATCAGTGTGATAAAAATCATATAGTCTTGTCAAAAAAAATCTCATAGCTGCACCCATAGACAGAATAGGTAAATATTTTTTTTCATCCTCAGTTAATGTTCTTATTGATGAGTATCCATTTATAAGATTTTTAGCTTTTGCCATATTAAACGTGGAATTGTTATCAAAACATATAGAGTTTATACAAATTGCTATTTCATAAGCAAAGAAATCATTGCAGGCAAAATAAAAATCTATAATTCCAGAAACTTTATTATCTATAAAAAATATATTATCTGGGAATAAATCTGCATGAATGATACCCTGCGGTAGATTTTTAGGCCATTTATCCTTTAAAAAATTTAAATAATTTCTAGTTTTTTTTATAATTGATTCGTCTAAATCTATTTTTTGTTTAATAGTTTTTTCAAAAATATTCTGCCAATTTTCAATTGATAGATTATTTTTTCTATTAATATTAAATTTTTTTGTTATTTTGTGTAATTGGGCAGCTATTTTTCCTACTTCAAAACAGTCTTCACTAGTTATTTTATTTTTTGATTTTCCATTTAAAAAAGTCACTAAAGCAGCATTTTTATTTTTAATTTTATTAATTTTTTCATTGTTTTTATTTGCAATAGGTTTGGGGCAAGGAAAACTATTGTCTGATAAATCAGACAGCAATTTTATAAAAAACGGCAAATCTTTTTCATCAACTCTTTTTTCGTAAATAGTAAGTATGTAATCTTGCTCTGATGATTTAATAAGATAATTAGTATTTTCTACGCCCTCCGTAATCCCTTTATAATCTTTAAAGTTACTAATATTATATTGTTCTAAAAATAGCTTAACTTCTAGATGTTCTAATTTAGTATAAACAGCCATTATTTAATAAGCATTGTGGGAAGTTTAAAAGAAACTTTTTCAACTGAAGTAATTACTTCCTCAAGTTTAATATTAGTAATGTTTTTAATTTCTTTAATTAAATTCTCAACTAATATTTCAGGAGCCGAAGCACCAGAGGTAATACCTATATTGGTAGAATTTTTAATCTTATCAACAGGCAATTCTTGATCAGAATGCATTAGGATACTTTCTTTACAACCAAATTTTTTTGCAACTTCTACTAATCTTTGCGAGTTAGAAGAGCTTTTACTACCAACCACTAAAAATAAATCACATTTTTTGGCAATTTTTTTAACCGCTTCTTGGCGATTTGTTGTCGCATAGCAAATATCACTTTTGATTGGCTCTTTTATTGAAGGGTATTTCTTTTTTAACAAGGATATAATTTCTAAAGTATCATCGAGTGAAAGAGTAGTTTGCGTGATGTAGGCAAATTTATTATTTAGGATTTTGGGAAAATAATTTTTCACATCATCTTTATTTTCGATTAATGTAATATAATTATTATCTATTTGTCCTAAAGTTCCAATTACTTCTGGATGGTTTTTATGACCAATAAAAATAATGTTAAATTCGTCTTTTGCCAGAATTTCAGCTTCCCTATGAACTTTTGTTACCAAAGGACATGTTGCATCTATGTAAATAATATTATTTAATTTTGCTTCATTAATTACTTTTTTAGGAACACCGTGAGCTGAAAATATAACAGGTCTAGATTTATCATTAATTTCGGAGAGTTCTTCAATAAATATTGCTCCTTGCGATCTTAGATTTTCAACAACAAACTGATTGTGGACTATTTCGTGTCTCACATAAACCGGAGCGCCAAATTTATTAATAGTTTTTTTTACAATTTCAACAGCCCTATCAACACCCGCACAAAATCCTCTTGGACTTGCTAGAAATATGTTTACAATTTTTTGTTCCATTAAAATTTTTTAAATATTAAACTTAGTATTATATTGAGAAGTTTTATAGAGACCAAACTAATAAATATAAACAATATTCATAAATTCATATCTAATTAAAGTTGATTCTTTGTTAATTGAAATAATTCAGGATACAATTTATGTTATAGCACAATGAAAGAGAAAATTATTAAAAATTCAAAAAAAATTAATTTAGAAACTGGAAAAGATTATTATTGGTGCGCGTGTGGCTTTTCTAAAGATGGAATTTTTTGTGATGGCTCTCATAAAAGTACAAATTTTAAACCAATGAAATTTACCGTTGTAGAGAATAAGTCTTATTTTTTATGTGGTTGCAAAAAAACAAACAACAAACCATTTTGCGATGGGTCTCACTCTAAAAGTTAAGATATTTTAGTCTGTTTTAGTTGAATAAAAGTCTTTTCTAGATTTTTTTGATTTATAATTTTTATCTTATCAATATTTCCTGGTTCTAATATTATCTTTCTAACTGCTTCTAAAGAAATTTTATTAGAAATATACTGAATATCTTTTATTGCTTTTATTTTCATTTGTTCCAATTTTTGTTCTAATGATTTTTTTTTATTAATCATTAATTGCTCAAATTTATTTTCCAATTCTTTTATAAATGTCTTTGCATCTCTTTTTTCAGTATCCAAGATATCTTTGCTTTCGATATATGCATCTTGAATTTTATCTTTATATTTTTTAAGCAATTTCTCACTTTCTATTTTTAAATTTTTTGCATTTTCAATTTCAGACTTAATTTCATTTATCTTGTCTTCTAATAACTTGTTAATAAGTTGAGGAATTTTTTTATAAATAAGTATTAAACAAAACGTTACAAAAGAAATTGCTACCCAGAAAGCTGCATCAAACATATCGGCTCTCTTTATGTTTTTTAGATATTTCTGAAATTACTGCTTTTAAATTACTATCATTTGGTTTTGTTCCAGTTATTTTTTCAATAAGTTCTTTTGAAAACTCAGATGCAATTTCGGAAATGTTATCCAAAGCCTGTTGTTTAAAATGATTAATATCATTTTCTACTTTAGTCGTTTCAGCATTTAAGTAATTTTCAAATTCTTTTTTTTTAATGGATATTTTTTCATTAAATTCATCATTAAGCTTTGCTGAAATTTCTTTTGAATTTTTTTTAGCCTCATCTATTATTTTATTATATTCATTATCTAATTTCTGAATTTGATTTTTATTATTTTCTGTCTCACTTATTAGCGATCTTAACAAATCAGCTCTTTGATCGATTAAAGAAAAAAGTTTAGGACTAAAGAATTTATGAATTAAAAAATACAATACTCCAAAAAATATAATTAACCAGAATATCTGAGATAGCCAGAACTCAGGATTTAGTTGAGGCATTCCTTCTTTTGCCATTACTTCTTGTGTAAGAAATAAATAAAGAATAAAAAAAATTATTTTTTTTTTCATTAATTAACTTAAGACGTAGATTTATTTTTAATAGTTAAAATGCAAAAAGTATTAATAATGCAATAACTAGAGCAAATAAACCTGTCGCCTCTGCCAATGCAAATCCTAATAATAATGTAGGAAATTGTTTTTGCGCTGCTGACGGATTCCTTATTGCTGCTGATAAGTAGTTACCAAATATAGTCCCTATACCCACACCGGCTCCTCCCAAAGCTATTGCCGCAAGACCTGCCCCTATTAACTTTGCTGCTGCTACTTCCATTTTTTTTTCTCCTTTTTTGTTAGTTTTAATGATGCATATGTAATGCATCGTTTAAATAAATACACGATAAAACGGCAAATACATAAGCTTGTAAAAAAGCCACAAGTATTTCCAGAGCTGTTAATGCCACAGAAAAACTTAAAGGCAACCATCCACCCAAGATACCTAAGCTTACAACAAATCCACCAAAAACTTTTAACATAGTGTGTCCAGCAAGCATATTCGCAAATAAACGAACAGATAAACTTATAGGTCTACTTAAGAAAGATATTATTTCTATAACTACTAATAAGGGTAGTAAAAAAACGGGAATGCCAGATGGAACAAATATTTTTAAAAAACCCAATCCATTTTTTGCAAAACCTACAATAGTAACTCCAATAAATATTACAATAGCAAAAAAAAAAGTGATAATTACCTGGCTAGTAACCGTAAAAGAGTAGGGTAGTAGACCAATCATGTTCATTGTTAATATAAATATAAAAAGAGTTAGTATGAATGGGAAATAGGGTTTTGCATCACTACCAACAGTTTCGTTAATCATTTTTGAAATAAAATTGAATACAAGTTCATTAAGAATTTGAATTTTTCCTGGGACAATACTCACTTTTTTTGTTCCCAGAATAAAGAACGTAATGATTAAAATTGTACTAATCATCATAAATAAACTTGAATTAGTAAAAGAAATATCTATTCCATTTATAGATAAAGAAGGTCCAATTTTATGAACCTCGAACTGTTGCATCGGATTTGTTGCCATAAATTTAGTCTTTATTAATCATTTTTGCCGATCGTACAACATTAAATATGCCAGCCACAATACCAACCAATAATAGAATTATTAAAAAAATTGGCTTAGTTCCTAACCATTTATCAATATACCAGCCAATAAAAATTGCGACAAAAACTGCAGCCACTAATTCTGTGCTGATTTTAAATGCAGATCCGATGGAATTATTTTTTGTTTGTGTTTTATCTTTTTTATATTTTTTTTTTATTAATTCTATTTTAGACTTTAGATCATCAAACTCCGACATTCTTTATTTACGCTACCATCTCTTCGGCTTTTTCTAAATCTACAGCGACCAGTTGACTTACACCTCTCTCTGCCATTGTTACTCCATACAATCTATTCATTCTAGACATTGTCAAAGCATGGTGAGTGATAACTATAAATTTAGTTTCGGTAATTTTTGTTAGCTCTTCTATTAACGAGCAAAATCTTGTAACGTTTGCATCATCCAATGGTGCATCCACTTCATCCAAAATGCAGATTGGTGCTGGATTAATTAAGAATACTGCAAATATTAAGGCCATTGCCGTTAGAGCCTGTTCACCACCCGATAATAAGGTAATTGATTGTAATTTTTTTCCAGGAGGGCTTACTAACAATTCTAAACCAGCTTCTAAAGGATCATCAGACTCTATTAGTTCAAGTCTAGCATTCCCCCCGCCAAATAATTTTGTATATACATCATTAAATTTTCTTCCCACTTTGTCAAAGGCGTCAATTAGTTTCTCTCTTCCTTTTTGATTTAATTCATTAATACTAGATTTAAGTTTTAATATTCCCGCTAGAAGATCTTTTCTGTCTTCCATCATTTTATTTATTTGGTTTTCAAGATTTTTAGTTTCGTCATCTGCTCTTAAATTTACAGCACCCATATTATCCCTTTCGTCTTTGAGAGTTTTTAGTGAAGCTTCTATTTTTTCAATACTTGTTTTTTCAATAGATAATTTATCTTCTTCATTTAAAAGATCATCTATTGAACATTTAAAATCTTCTTTAACTTTATTTTCTATTTCGGCAATTTTTACCTTATGGTTATCTATAAGCGTTTCAAAACGAACTTTTTTCTCACGTCCAGCCAGAACCTTTTCATTAATATCTGTTAATACCTTATTAATTTCTGTGATTTTGTTTTCTGCAATTTCAATTTCTGAACTAATCTTTGTTCTAGCTTCTTCAGTATTTTTTATATTTTCTTGATAAAAACCTTTTTGCTCACCAATTTCACTAGGCTTTATTTGAATTTTCGTGATTTCTTTTTCTAAATTTTTTAGCCGAGATAATAGACTTTCTGATTTTGTTTTTGAATTTTGCTCTAAATTACGCCAGTTATCTATTTCAATATCAACGCTCTTAATTCTCTCTTTTCTTTTAATAGAGTCGTTCTTTATAGTTTCATATTTGTTTAAAAATATTGCATATTTTTCTTGCAATTCTTTAAGTAAAAAAGTTTTTTGAGTGAATTCGTTCTTTGCGTCTTCTTTATTAAAAGATGATATTTGTTCATTATCTTTTTCGATTAGATCATTTAAATTTTCGATATTTTTAGATGTTTCTTCGAAACTAATTAGAAGATTTTTTAAATTTTCTTTAATTTTTTGGGATCCAATATCTTCAAAGTTATTTATGGTATCTTTTAATATTTCAGATTGTTTATTGCTAAAATTTCTAAAATAATTTAAATAATTATTGATAGCTTTTTTAGTCTCAGCATTTCCTATATTTGCAAATATTTTTTCTGATAGAATTTCTAGTGCTCTTTGTTCAAGATTTAGTTGTTCTGCAATTTTTTTAAAATCATTATTAGTTTTATTTTCAATTTCATAATATGTTTTTTCAAACCCTAGTATTTCAGTTTTTTCATCAGTTAATCGTTTAATATTTGAGTTGGCATTATTAATATTAATATTTTCGCCTTGCAGATCATCGTTAGTATTTTTTAGATCAATTCTAAGTTTTTCCAACTCTTCTTTAGTTCTTTGTTCTTCCTTGAATAAATCTTCATATTCTAAATTTAACCTTTGTAGTTTGCTGGTAATTTCTGCAAAATCATTTCTTAGAGGCTTAATTCTTTTATTTTCGCTTTCTAATAGTTCGCTGCTATAATTTTTTTCAATTGTTACTGCACTAATATCATCATCAATTTCGTTTAATCCTTCCAGACTTTCTTTAAGTTCTTTATTAATTTCTTGGATTTTTAAATAACAAAGTAATGCCTCATTTTTTTTAATATCATTTGATATTGTTTTATATCTCGAGGCTTCTTCAGCTTGTTTTAATAAATTTTTTAACTGAAGTTCGATTTGCTTCATTATATCGTCTGCTTTTTTAAGGTTATTTTCAGCAGCACTTAATCTTAACTCGGCTTCATGTCTTCTCGCATGCAGTCCTCCAATACCAGCGGCCTCTTCTAATATTGCTCTTCTATCCGTAGGTTTTGCGGTAATTAAAGAACCAACTTTTCCCTGACTTACCATTGAAGGAGAATGAGCTCCGGTGGAAAGGTCTGCAAATAATATTTGCACATCTCTTGCTCGAACTTCTTTTCCATTAATGTAGTAACTTGAGCCTTTGTCTTTTTCTATTCTTCTTTTAACTTCTATTTCTGGTGTATCTCTATATTGAGAAATGTTTTCGTTATTTTCTAGAAGAATATTTGCTTCAGCAATATTTTTAGAAGGACGGTTTGATGTTCCTGAGAATATTACATCCTCCATCCCACTGCCCCTAAGGCTTTTTGCAGAAGTTTCTCCCATGCACCATCTTAAAGCCTCGACAATATTTGACTTTCCACAACCATTTGGGCCAACAATACCTGTAAGCCCATCTTCAATTAACAAATGTGTTTTATCGGCAAAAGATTTGAAACCAACTATTTCTAGTTTTTTAAATATCATTTTAATATTTTTGATATTTCTTTTGATAAATTTTCAAAAGTAAGATTTCCATCAAATTTTTTGTCATTAATAATAATAGTAGGGGTTGAGTTAATAGAATATTTCTTTTGACCATCAATTCTGTCGTTTAATATTTTGTCTTCCAATTTTTGATCCTTTAAACAGTTTGTGAGCTTCTCATTAGATAAATTAAATTTGTTAGCTATTAAAAATAATTTTTTATTAATTTCCTGTATCTTGTCTCCTGTAGACCAAGTATTTTGATTTTTATAAATCTCATCAATTAGCAAGATACTTGATTCTTTTGTAGAGCATCTAACAATTTTTGATGCATTTAATGCAGCAATATCAAGTGGAAAATCAATAAAACTAATTTTTATTAAATCTTTACTTGCATATTCTTTTACTAATTTTGGATAAGTATTCTTATGAAAATTAGCACAATGGGGACATGTAAATGAACTATAAATTTTAATTTCTACTTTCGCGTTTTTATTACCAATAAATATTTCTTCATTGTTTTGTGCATAAGATAAAGAGCTAAATAATACAAAAGAAAAAATAATTAAAGTCTTTTTAAAAAAATTTTTTATCATGATAATCATAATTTTATTTATTAAGTTTTAAAAAAATTTCTTTTAAATTTTTACTTTTAATTTCATTTATTTTTTTTAAAGTATTTTCACTAAATATAATTTTTTTTTTTTTTATTTCAAAAGAAGAGTCTTTAGATATAATTTGTATTTTATTAATAGCTTTAAATCCAAGATAGCTATTAACTTTTTCAATAATTTGATCTCTCGAATATTCAATCTCGATCATTATATTTTTGTTAACATTTATTGTGAGAATGTTTTCATTATTAATTTTTTTGATTTTTAGAGGACTGACATCTTTAAACATTTTTTCACCAACTATGTTTTTCCAATTCTTGATTATTTCAAAATATACAAAGCCGTCTTTTTTTAGTATTTTTTTGGCATTTTCTGGTAATAAACTTTGCAAAGGTCTTAAACCTTGAGTAAATAATTTATTTGAAAATTTATCCACTACCATGAAAAATGTTTTATCAAATAAAATTCTTACTTGGTACGATAATCATCAAAGAGATTTGCCATGGCGGAGATATCGTGGTTTTCGCGATAGAATTTATAAAGTTTTAGTCAGTGAGTTTATGCTACAACAAACCCAAGTTAAAACAGTGATTCCTTTTTTTAATAAGTTTTTAAAAGTGTTTCCTGATTTAAAAAAATTATCAAAAGCAAAGTTAGAAAAAGTTTATAAACTTTGGCAAGGACTTGGATATTATTCTAGAGCAAAAAATTTACTCAATACCGCAAAAATAGTTGAATCTAAATATAAAGGAATACTTCCTGCGGATTTTGAAACTTTAAAGAGTTTTCCTGGAATTGGCGATTATACGGCATCAGCTATTATGGCCATAGCGTTTGACAAAGATTTTATAGGAATAGATGGAAACGTCGAAAGATTTGTAGCTAGGTTGTTTGGCTTTAAAAATAATAAAAATAATTTTAAAAATAGTATTTTTATAAAATTAAAAGAAATTAAATCAGAAAATAATTTTTCTCAATTTGCACAAGCATTAATGGAGATGGGAGCATTAATATGCACTCCACAAAATCCAAGATGCGTTATTTGTCCTGTAAAAAAAAATTGTATTTCTTTTAAAAAAAAAGATTTCAATTATAAAATCTATAATAAAAAAAGAGTTAATATCAAAAAATATTATTTATTATATGCTTCAGAAAAAAATAAAATTCTATTTTTTAATAAGAAAAATAAATTATTACAAGATTTTGCGAACTTACCATTACTAGATTATAAAAAAAATTTATTTGACATGAATTTTAAAAAAAATAGTTTTCAATTCGAGGGCGAGCCAAAAATTATTGAGAAAAATTTTACTCATAATATTTCTAATATTAAAATGATAATTAAAATTGTTCTTTTTAAAAGAATTAAAAAAATAAATGATAATAAATTTTATTGGATAAATTATAATAAAATAGATAATTCATTATTATCAAGTTTTTCAAAAAAATTTATAGAGTTAATAAAAACAAAAAAGATTAAATATGTTTAAAAAAATTATTATTGTTGGAGGGGGTATTGCTGGATTAACGTTAGCTAACTTTCTTAAAAAAAATAATTTTAATAATTTTAAGATATATGAAAGATTTGAAAGAAAGTTATCAAGAGCTACGGGAATACAATTAACTCCAAACGCAGTAAGAATTTTGGATTTTTTAGATTCAAGGTTTTTTTTAAATAATAATTTTCATAGAATTAATTATTTAAGTATTAATCCTGTACATTCTAAAAGTTTTACAAGCAAGTCAGAAGTTAGGATGAATCTTCAAAATATTGTTAATGATAAAATGCCTTATTTGACTTGCGATAGAAACATTTTAATGAAATTTTTAGAAAGAAATTTTTCTCCAAAGGAAATTTTTTATAATAAACAAGTTGTGCAAACTATTAAGGATCACAATATTATTAGAGTCAAGTTTAGCGATGGATCGGAAGATTATTGTGATCTGTTGGTTTCTGCAGATGGAATGTTTTCAAAATCTAGGTTAGATAATAATATTATTAAAAGCACAAATTTTTATGCCTATAGAGGAGTGTTAAAGAACTTTTATTCAAAATATTCATTAGAGAATGATGTTGTTCGTTTGTGGTTAAGCGGCAATAAACATTTAGTAACTTATTTTATTAATAATCAGAACGATCTAAGTTTTACAGGAATTAGCAGATCTTCAGAAAAAACAACATATGCAAGCGATCAAATAAGTTATTCAAATCCATTTCCAGCAGATCAATTTAGGAGTTTATTTTTTACCGAAAATAAAATTTTAAGAGAGACGCTAGATACGCTTGATGAAGTCTACCGATGGCCAATATTTTCTCTAAAAAAGAGAGTTTTTTATAGAGATAATCAAATTTTTATAGGAGATTCTTCTCATGGGACCGTCCCATTTCAGGCACAGGGGGCCGCATTAGCAATAGAAGATTCCTATGTTTTGTATGAACAAATTATTAAGAATGTTACTAATAATTTAGGTGTATTTTATTTTAATAAACGCAATAGCAGAGTTAGAAGTATAATTCTTAGATCACATCTAAATGTTTTTCTATTTCATTTAAAAAATCCATTTTTTATTTTTTTGAGAGGAATAATTTTCAAGATAATAGAGAAATCTTTTATAGCAAAAAAACTTATGTTTGGGTGGATTTTTAATTATAATCCAAGAAGTTCTAATTATTTTTTCTAATTTTTTCTCTTAGGTGATCAAGTGGATATAGTTTATTTTCCATTTTTATATGCCAAAAAGACCAACCATTGCAGCTTTCAGTTCCTTGAGCTTTAGCACCAACACTGTGAATAGACCCTGTGATATCTTTATATAGAATACTCCCATCAGCCATCACATGTGCTTGAATTTTATTTTTAGCATCAAATAATTTTAACCCAGGTTCTATTATTCCACTTTCAATTAAATAACCAAACGGTATTCTTTTCTCATTTCTTTTATTTTCTATAGTTTTTAAAAAATTGTCATCAATCTTTTTTATTTTTTTTATTCTTGCCTCAGCAGTTTGAAAATATTCTTTATTACTTTCTATTCCGTAATAGTTTCGCCCTAGTTTTTTAGCAACAGCTCCAGTTGTTCCGGTACCAAAAAAAGGATCTAATATAAAATCATCTTTTTTAGTAGAAGATAGAATAATTCTATACAATAAACTTTCTGGTTTTTGAGTTGAATGAACTTTATTTCCTTTTTCATTTTTTATTCTTTCGTTTCCAGTACAAAGAGCTAATTCCCAATCAGATCTCATTTGCTTATCATCATTAAAGCATTTTAATGATTTATAGTTAAAGGTGTATTTAGAATTTTTGGTTTTAGCAGCCCAGATTAATGTTTCATGAGCATTAGTGAATCTTGTTCCTTTAAAGTTAGGCATAGGATTCTTTTTATTCCATATTATGTCATTAAGAATCCAAAAATCTTTATCTTGTATTACTTTGCCTAATCTAAAAATATTATGATAAGTTCCGATTATCCATATTGTTCCATTTGGTTTTAAAACCCTTTTACATTCATTGATCCATGAAATAGAAAATTCATCATATTTTTTTAAATTATCAAATTTGTCCCAATCATCGTTAACGGCCTTAACTTTCGAATGATCCGGTCTCTCTAAATTTCCCTGTAATTGAAGATTGTACGGAGGGTCAGCAAAAATGCAGTCAAAAGTTTGGTCTGGTATTTTTTTTAATTCTTTTAAAGAATCTCCAAGAATAATCGTGTCTCTATTTATTGTCATACAACTATGGAGAGAAAATAATATTAGAAGACTCTCCCAGTCAACTTATGTCTGCGTATTGATTGTGTCTTATTTTTTAATTTATCAATAGATTGTGTATGGGAGAAAAAGTCCTTCTATGATGCTTAGTAATTCCATATTTTTTAATAGCCTCAAGATGTTTTTTGGTTCCATAACCGCAATTCTTTTCCCAACTATAATTTGGAAACTTTAAGGATAATTCTTCCATAAATAAGTCTCTAGATACTTTTGCTATTATAGACGCTGCTGCTATAGAAATGCATTTTTGATCACCTTTAATAACTGTTCTAATATTTTTATTTGAGTCAGGAGAAAAATTCCCATCAACAAGAATAACATGATCCTTAATATTAATTTTTTCCAAGGCCCTATTCATTGCAAGTAAAGAAGAATGTAAAATATTTAACTTTTCAATTTCTTTAACAGAAGAAATACCAACACTATACTCACAATTTTTAATAAGTACTTTAAATATTTCTAATCTTTTTGATTTATTAAGTTTTTTAGAGTCATTAATTCCTTCAGGAAAATTGTTTCGGTCTAACTTAATAGCAGCTGCAAAGACAGGTCCAGCTAAGCACCCCCGTCCAACTTCATCTACACCAATTATATTTTTACCAAATTTAAAATCATTTAAAATATTCATTAGTTTTTAAATATTTCATTTCTGAATTTTTTGAGATCTTCCCATGATAATTTTTTATTTTCAGGTTTACTTAATAAAATTTCTGGATCAAAAGTAGTCAACGTTATAAATTTATCTTTATTAATAACAATCGAGTCCCATTTGCCATGAACTTCCAATATTTTTTTGTTAGAATTATTTAATAAGTTATAAGTATTTTCTCCAAGTAATAAAATATATTTTGGTTTAATAATTTCTAGATGCTTAAATAAAATATCTTTATAAAAATTGTGTCTATTTTTTTTATCAATATCTTTGTCAAAATAAATATTAGATAAATAATATTTTTCTTTCTCAAGGGATATTGATGATAACATTTTTTTTAAAAGATCACCCCTAGATCCTGACAAGATCTCTTGATTCTTAATATCATCATCATTTGGACAATCCCCGAGTATCATAATTTTAGAATCTGGATTTCCTCTAAAAAAAAAATTATTATTATTTTTTATATTTAGTTTATTGTTAATTGCTTTAAATAGTTCGGAAATTAAATGTTTTTTATTAGCAAAAGTCTGTTTTTTAGATTTTGTTACGTCATTAGAAAAAAAATTATTAATATTTAAAGTTGAATAGTATTCCAGTAGGTTTATAGTTTTATTGCTTAGATATTTTTTGTACATTTTTATGAATAAAAAGATTTTTTACATAGTATTTTTATTATTATTTATAACAAATTATTCGCATTTAAGTGCTAATATTTTAGATAATAAAAAAAGATTAGTTAAAAATTCTAATTACTTTTCCAATTATCTATCTGGCAGTCTTTCGTTACAAAAAAATGACTCACAGAAGGCTTATAGTTTTTTCGAAAATATTGAAAATTTAGGAATTTATCATTCAGAATTTAATCTGAAATATATTGAAACCTTAGTTAATAATGGAAAAATTGAAGAAGCTTATATATTTATAAAAAAGTTAGATAAGTCGTATCAATCTTTATATCCATTTAATCTTATACTTTTTGTTTATGATTTTAAAAAAGAAAGATATTCAAAATTAAAGAATTATATTTCGTTACCAAAACAAAGTCCCAGTGACCCTTTACTGTTTGAATTTTATCAAAATCTTGGGTTATGGATAGATTTATCAAATAAGAATACAGAAGAATTAAACAAAAAAATCAATAGGTCAAATTCTACTTTTAAAAATGTTTCCTTAACACAAAAAATTTTAATTAATTTGTATTTAGATAATCAGAAAAATATTGATCTATATTTTAATGAAATTTCTAATAAAAAAGAGTTAGGTAGGTATAATTATTTTTATTTATCTTATTATCTAGAAAAAAATAATAAAGATAAGATTAATAGTATTATCAATCAGAATTTAGAAATATCTTCAGAAAATTTATTATTTAAACAGCTCTTTTTAGACTCCCGTGAAAATAAATTTTATAAAATTGACAAATTTTATAAAAGAAAAAATATTGATCATGGTTTGGCTGAATTATTTTATTTATTTGCTAACTTTTATCAGAATTATGAACAAGTTCAGATCTCAAATTTTTACTTAAACTTAGGTGAATATTTAAACCCTAATTTTCTATCTAATAAAATATTAAAAGTAGAAAATCTTATTATATTAAATAATTTAGAGCAGTCAGAAAAAGAAATACAGATAATTGAAAAATTAGGTCGGGAATTTTATTGGTATGCAAACTTAACAAGATTAAGATTTTTACCAAACATTAACACAGAGAAGCAAATTAATTTGCTTGAAAACTTTTTAAAGAATAATAATTTTTTTGTATCTGAAAAATATTTTGAATTAGCAAACTTTGTAAGAGCCAATAAAAATTACTCTAAATCAATTGAATTGTATCAAAAATCAATAGCATTAAAAAAAGATATAAGAGATGGCGATTGGATTTATTATTATAATTTAGCTATTAGCCAAGAACGGGCAGGGGCTTGGGAAAATGCAGAAAAAAGTTTTCTACAAGCTCTTAAAATTTCACCTAAGCAACCGGAGGTTTTAAATTATTTGGCATATAGTTGGTTAGAAAAAAAAATTAATCTAGATAAAGCAAAAGAAATGTTAGTTGAAGCTGTAAACATAAGTAAAGGCCGAGGATATATTTTAGATTCACTTGGCTGGGCATATTTTTTATTAAAAGATTTTGATAAAGCAGAAGAAATTTTGCAGACAGCTTATGAAAAGGAACCCTCAGAAGCAGTTATTTATGATCACTACGGAGACGTACTTTGGACTAATGGTAAAGAAATTCAAGCGAGATATGTTTGGCAAAATGCTATTAAGCTTAAAAATATTGAGCAAGATTTAAAAGAATCTATAAATAAAAAAATAATTTTTGGATTGGAAGATGCTAATAAAAACAAGTCTTAAAGCTTATGGCAAAATAAATTTATATTTAAAAGTAATTAAAAAATTAAAAAATAAATATCATGAAATAGAAACATTATTTTGTTTTCTTGATATTTATGATCAAATCTTTGTATCTTCTAATAGAAAAAAAAATCAGATTATTTTTACCGGAAAATTTTCTAAAGGAATAAACAATAAGAACAACACAGTATTAAAATTATTAAATATTTTAAAAAAATACCCAAAATTTAATAAACATAAATTCAAAATAACAATTGTAAAAAATATACCACAAGGCTCTGGATTTGGAGGTGGATCAGCAGATGTTGCCGCATTGCTCACTTTTTTTAATAAATATCTTAAATTAAATTTAAAAAACAAAACAGCTTCTTTAATATGTAACAAAATAGGCGCCGATGTTGAACCTTCCCTGAATACTAATTTTAAGATTCTGCATGGCCCTAATAATAAAATTATAGAATTTATTAAAAAGCCAAAATTTAATGTATTATTAATTTATCCCAATTGTTTAAATTCTACAAAAAATATTTATGACTCAAATAAAATATTTTCGAAAAGAAATATTTCTGAGATTTCTCTTATAAAAAAGAATGTTTTAAATGTGAATTATTTTTTTAAATTTCTAAATTATAAAGGTAATGATCTAGAACAAAGTGCTTTTAAGAATAACAAGACAATATTAAAAGTATTAACATTTCTTAAGAAATTAAAAGGCTGCAAATTAGCAAGGATGACCGGTAGCGGCTCAGCTTGTTTTGCTATTTTTGAAAATAACTCACAGTTAGCCGAAGCTATTATTACTCTAAAAAAACATTATAAAAGTTATTGGATAAGGAAAGCAAAAATAATATAACCTTATTTCTAAAATAAATATTGGGGCTTAGCCAAGCGGTAAGGCAGCGGGTTTTGATCCCGCCATCCCAGGTTCGAATCCTGGAGCCCCAGCCAAGTTAAATATAACTATTGTGATTAGAGAAGAAAAAAAATCAGATAATAAAAAAATACTTTTACTTGAAGAAGATGTTTTGGGACCAGGGAGATATGCTAGACCTAGTTTTAGATTAAGAGAGAATCTTGAACATAATATCAAATTTTCAAAAGTTTATTACCAAGGGCAGAAAATAATTGGAAGCATTAGATATTTTAATTGCAAAATACAAAATAATGATGGGTTAATGTTGGGACCCTTAATAGTTGATCAGAAATTCAAAGGAAGCGGGATTGGAAAAAAATTGGTGAACAAAAGCATAAATTGTATAAATGAAAAGAATATTGATTTTATAATTTTAATTGGAGAATTTGATTATTACGGACAATTTGGTTTTGAAATAAATGCCAATATATATTTTTCATTAAATGTTAGAAAAGAAAAAATCTTATTAAAAAAATTATCAGAAAAAAATATTATGTTTTCTGGAAAAATAGAATTGTATTAATATTTTTAATGAAAAAAACATTTTTATTTTCAAAAGAAAATAAAAAATTAATTTCAATTTTAAATCCAATTGATTTAGAGACGCAGACACAATTTGTTGGGGGTTGTGTTAGAAAAGCAATAGAGGGCAAATTAACAAAAGATATCGACTTGGCTACTATTTATAAGCCAGAAGAAGTTAAAAAAATATTATTAAAAAATAATTATAAAGTCTTAGATTTAGCAATTAAATATGGTTCAATTACAACCTTCTCTAAGAATTATAAATATGAAATAACGTCGTTAAGAAAAGATATAAAACCTGATGGTAGGCACACAAAAATTCAATTGACCAATAATTGGTTAGAAGATTCCTTAAGAAGAGATTTTACAATCAATGCGATTTATTGTGATAAATTTGGAAAGATTTTTGATCCAGTAAATGGAATTAAGGATTTAAAAAATAAAAAAGTTAATTTTATTGGAAGTCCAGATTTAAGAATTAAAGAAGATTATTTAAGAATTTTAAGATTCATAAGATTTACATTAGAGTACAATTCTAACATCCAAGATCATAATATTATAAGAATTATTAATAAAAATATTAGATTTTTAAAATTAATTTCACAAGAAAGATTATTTATAGAGTTAAAAAAAATTTTGGAACTAAAAAGTTTTTTTACTATTAATAACAAGAATTATTTTAAAAAAATTATTAACCAAATATATAAAATAAAATTTTTTGATAGATTAAATAGAGTCCAAATACTGAATAAAAAATTAGGATCCAATTTTAATTATCTTCAATTACTTTCAATATTGTTAGTTGGATATGATCAAAAATATAAGTATTTTTCTAAAGAATTTCGATTATCTAATAAAGATAAAGACTATCTTAATTTTATTTATGAACAGTTTAAGTTGTTAAAAAATAAACAATACAGTTACCAGGCAATCAGACGACAGATATATTTTTATAATAAAGATTTAACATTAGATTTTTTAAATTTTATTTTTTGTATAAAAAAAGAAATTAATTTAAAAACTCTTTTAAAGTACAGACTGTTTATTAAAAAACTTAAAGTCCCAAGATTTCCTATTTCTGGAGACTTTTTAATTAAAAAGGGATTTAAACAAGGGAAAAAACTTGGAAAAAAATTAGAATTTTTAGAGGATTCTTGGATTAAAAGTAACTTTAAATTAAATTTGCGTAATATTTAATTTTTAAATCAAATATATTTAACTTCAATAATCTCATAATTTTTTTCTCCAGCTGGAGTTTTAACAGAGACAAAGTCACCAGTATGTTTTGAAACCAATTCTAATGCAATTGGTGATTTATAAAATAGCAAACCTTCTTTGGCATTTGCTTCATCTTTACCAACAATTCTGTATTTTTTTTTTTCATTAGTTTCCATGTTTAATAAAATAATGGTTGATCCAAAAATTACTTTATTGTCATTCTTAATTTTTGCAACATCCACAATGTTAGCGGTTGCTATTGTCGTTTCAATTTCTTGAATTCTTCTTTCATTATGACCTTGCTCTTCTTTTGCCGCATGATACTCGGCATTTTCTTTTAGATCACCATGAGCTCTAGCCTCTGAAATAGCACTCACAATCTTCGGTCTAGTTATAGAAATTCTCTCTTGTAATTCTATTTTAATTTTTTCTAAACCCTGAGGAGTGATTGGCTCTTTTTCCATTTAGATTTTTACCATTTTGCAAGTGGGGGAAGCGACATAAAAATAGCTTCAATATTCCCATTGGTATTTAATCCAAATTTGGTACCTCGATCATATAATAAATTAAATTCAACGTATCTTCCTCTTTTAATTAATTGTTTTTCTTTATCTTTCTCTGTCCATTTTAAAAACATTTTTTTTTGTATTATATGAGAAGATATTTTTAAAAAAGTCATTCCAACATCTTTTGTATAATTAAAATCTTCATTCCAGTTATTAGAGTTAAGATAATCATAAAATATTCCACCATCTCCTCTAGGTTCATGTCTGTGTGGTAAATAAAAATATTGATCACAATTTTTTTTATGCTGGGAATAATAGTTTTTATTATAAAGGCTACACATTCTTTTTATTTCTTGATGAAAATATTTTTTTTGATTTAAATCTTTTATACAGGGAGTCATATCCATTCCTCCACCAAACCAAGATTTCGAAGTGACTATAAATCTAGTATTAAAGTGAAATGCTGGAACTTTTGGATTTTTCATATGTGCTACAATAGAGATTCCAGAAGCCCAAAAATTAGGATTATTCAAAGCCCCGGGGACTTTTTTTCTAAATTCCTTATTAAATTTTCCTGAGACCGTTGAAATATTAACTCCTACTTTTTCAAAAACAGAACCATTCTCAATTAATGCAAATGTTCCTCCACCATTAGAGCTTCCACTAGCATTCCACCTTTTTTTTTTAAATAAGATTTTTTTTTTTGACTTAAGATATTCGATTCTTTCAAATTCATTACAAATAGAATTCCTTAAATTTTTAAACCAGTTTTTAACAATAATTTTTTTTTCTTTCAAATGTGAATTCATTATTCAATATTATAGTAATTATTTTGCCTAAGCGCCTCAGATAATACAATAGAAATAGACGTTACAACATTTAAAGATCTGGTATTTTTAGAGATGGGTATTTTTAATCTTGTATTGGCTATCTTATGGACTGAATCTGGAACGCCAGCACTTTCTCTTCCAAATAATATCGTATCACCTTTTTTAAAATCAAAATTATAATAATTTTTTTTTGCTTTAGTTGTTAATAAAATTATTCTTTTATTTTCTTTTGTTTTAATAAAATCATCAAATGATTGATGTCTTATAATCTTACAATTTTTATAATAATCCATGTAGATGCTTTTGAGTCTTTTTTCATCAAATTGAAACCCACAAGGCTCAATAATTTCTAAAGTTGAATTTAAACATGCACACAATCTTATCGTCGCAGCTGTATTTTGAGGAATATCTGGCTGAAATAATGCAATATTAATCATATATGAAATTTATTATTAATGCGTCATTCTGGCTATGGAAAAGAAAATAGTTTAGAAATAATTAAATTAGATATTTATGTCAGAAAATAATAGCAATCCCGATACGAAAAATAGAAGAAATTTTTTAACCGTCGCGACAACAGCTGTCGGTGCTGTAGGGGTTGGCGCTGTAGTTTGGCCAGTTATAAGCCAAATGAATCCTGACTCTTCAGTAAAAGCTCTTGCATCTATTGAAGTTGATTTATCAAAAATTAAAGAGGGACAGGAAATAACTGTTTTATGGAGAGGAAAACCTGTTTTTGTTAAAAGAAGAACTAAAGAAGAAATTACCAGCGCTGAAAAAGTTGATCTCAAAGAATTAAAAGATCCTCAGCCTGATAATAAAAGAGTAAAAAAATCTGAATGGCTAGTTTTAGTTGGAGTTTGTACTCATTTAGGCTGCGTTCCGATTAGTGGCAAAGGTGATTATGGTGGATGGTTCTGTCCATGTCACGGTTCTCACTATGATAGTTCGGGAAGAATTAGAAAAGGTCCTGCACCAACTAATTTGGAAGTTCCAACATATGAATTTGTTGGGGATAATAAAATTAAATTAGGATAAAAAATATTATGAGTAGTAACGATTCTAATTTTAATCAAAACGAAATCAAACCTGTGCATACAAACAAAGTGGGTGGGTCCCCCTTCAAAGGGGTCGTTGGTTGGATAGACAATCGTCTTCCAATTATTAGAATGTTTAAATATGAGTATTTAGACTTTCAAGTTCCAAAAAATTTAAGTTATCTGTGGAGCTTAGGTGGAATATTAATGATATGCCTTATATTTTTAATTGTTACAGGCTTGGTTCTTGGAATGCATTATAAACCATCTTCGTCTGAAGCTTTTGTATCTGTTGAAAAAATTATGCGAGATGTAAATTATGGATGGCTTCTTAGATATGCTCACATGAATTTTGCCTCTTTCTTTTTCATAGCAGTGTATATTCATATTTTTAGAGGACTTTATTATGGTTCTTATAAAGAACCACGACAACTAATGTGGCTCATTGGAATTACTATTTTTTTCTTGATGATGGCCACTGCTTTCCTTGGTTATACTTTGCCATGGGGCCAAATGAGTTATTGGGGAGCAACAGTTATTACAAATTTATTTTCGGCAGTCCCATTAGTAGGTAAAGCAATAGTTACGTGGCTGTGGGGAGATTATTCTGTTGGAGATTCTACTTTGAATCGTTTTTATGTTTTGCATTGGCTTTTAGCTTTTGGAATTTTAGGCATAGTAATTTTTCACGTTATAGCTTTACATATTGTTGGTTCTAACAATCCATCTGGTGTTGAGCCAATCGATACTAGAGATACAGTTAGTTTTGCTCCTTTTACAACTAGTAAAGATTTGTTCGCGATGTTAATTTTTTTATTAGCCTTTGTTTTAATTACAATGTACGCGCCAAATTATCTTGGACATCCAGACAATTATATTCCCGCAGATCCATTGATAACTCCAGCCCATATTGTTCCAGAATGGTATTTTTTACCGTTCTATGCAATTTTAAGAAGTATTCCTGATAAACTTTTAGGAGTTATTGCAATGGTGAGTAGTATCGCTGTTTTAGGTTTATTACCTTGGTTGGATTTGTCTAAAGTGCGATCTGCAGTTTTTAGACCTATATGGAAGCAATTTGTTTTTTTATTCGTACTTGATTTTTTTATATTAATGTATGTAGGGGGGATGCCGGCAGAAGGTATTTATGTTTTGATTTCTAGAGTAGGAACTATTTATTGGTTTTTGTTCTTTTTAGTTATAGCTCCCTTAGTGTCATTAACAGAGAAAACTTTACCTATGCCAAATAGCATTCATGAGTATGAGAATTGGAAAAAACAAGGAAAAATTAAAACACTTAAAATTTTTTAAATAACAGAATGAGTTATTTATCAAAATTTTTATTATTTTTTTTCTTTTTTACATTTAATATTCCAAATTCTTATTCAGCAGAAAAACAAGAAAAACTTTTAAAACAATCTTGGTCTTTTGATGGTTTTTTTGGAAAGTTTGATAGAGCATCTCTTCAAAGAGGTTATCAAGTTTACACAGAAGTTTGCGCATCCTGTCATTCAATGAATCTTCTAAGTTATAGAAATTTATCAGAAGTAGGAGGACCAAGTTTTTCAGAAGAAGAAGTGAAAGTAATAGCATCAAAAGTTGAAGTATTAGATGGTCCTAATGATAATGGAGAAATGTTTAAAAGACCCGGAAAACCTTCGGATAAATTTGTAAGTCCATTTGCCAATGAGAAAGCAGCAAGAGCTGCAAATGGTGGTGCATATCCTCCTGATATGTCAGTTTTAGTGAAGGCTAGAGCAGGGGGCGCTGATTATATTTATTCTGTGTTGATGGGTTATGAGAACAAGCCTCCAAAAGGAGTAAAGCTTGAAGATGGAGTTTATTACAATAAATATATGTCAGGTAATAAAATTAAAATGCCAAAACCGTTAAGTCAAGATTCTGTTAAATATTCCGATGGCACAGCAGCAACTGAAGAACAACTTTCAAAAGATGTGGTGACTTTTTTAACTTGGGCATCAGAACCTCATTTAGAGGCCCGAAAAAGAATAGGGTTTAAGACTGTAGTTTATTTATTAATTCTTACAGTGTTAGTTTATCTTGTTAAGAAAAAGATTTGGTTACGTATTGAACCTAAAGTGTAAAACATCTCCATCAGCCACTTCATAATCTTTTCCTTCGATCTTTAATTTCCCATTATCTCGAGCACCCACCTCACCTACATGCTCAATATAGTCTGCATAAGATATAACCTCAGCTTTAATGAAGCCTTTTTTAAAATCAGAGTGAATAACTTCAGCCGCATCAGGAGCTTTACAGTTTTTTTCAACAGTCCATGCGTGCGTTTCTTTAGGACCTACTGTAAAATAAGTACTCAGGTTTAAAATTTTATAACCAGCTTTTATTATTTGATCTAATCCAGATTCTTTTATTCCAATCTCCTTCATAAATTCACTAGCCTCAGAATCTTGAAGTTCAGTAATTTGCTGCTCAATTTCAGCAGAAACAATTACTATCGTATCATTTTTAAATTTCTCTTTTACTGTGTCAGAATAAGCATTGCCTGAACTGACGCTGTTTTCATCTACATTGCAGACTAAGATTCTAGGTTTAGTTGATAGAATACCTAAATTTTTAATTAATTTTTTATCGAATTTTTCTTTTAACTTCTC